>Ga0187891_1002552_pt1 | contig 13696 bp, 8 predicted proteins | sample June2016WEW_21_4_FD_132990 | JGI IMG/M metagenome (GOLD analysis project Ga0187891, IMG submission 132990) | Peatland microbial communities from SPRUCE experiment site at the Marcell Experimental Forest, Minnesota, USA - June2016WEW_21_40 | ecosystem: Environmental > Terrestrial > Soil > Wetlands... | reverse complement strand
GACGCGCGCCCAGGAATACCACCCGCCGCCGTTCGAGCGCATCCTCGGGGCTGATCCAGCGGCCCGCGCTGGGCACCTCGTTGCGCATTTCGCCATATTCCGGACAGACCCCGCGAATCGCCGTGTTGGCCAGGCGGTCGCCGTATGAGATGGGAAGCCAGCGCACGGTTTCAAGACAGGCGGTCTTCACCAGCGTAGCGTTCTCGCGAACCAGATCCAGGTCCTCTTTTTCCAGCACTACTTGCTTGCCCGCCCGCTGGCCTCCAGCCTGCTCGCTGGTCTGCTGGGGCCAACAGATCACTGCTCCCTTGCCGAATGCGTCGAAGGACGCAACCACAACGGAACGAAGCCCTCTGCCGTAGGCGAGTAAAAGAGCCACTGCGGCAATACCCCACATAATCCCCAACATGGTGAGAAAACTCCGCAGCGGCTGCCGGCGAAGCGCGGACCAGGCTTGAAGAAAGGTTTCGCGGAACATTGTCGAACCTCGGGCTGTCAGTTTTCAGCTTTCAGCTCCTGAAAAACGGCTATCCTCGACTCACTGAGTTGCAGTAAAGGTGCATGAATAGCATGTTGGGACGTTATAATTGGGCCATTGCACAAACCTACCTTTTAGGTAGCATTGTGCAATATGCCCAAAGGTCCCAGAAAATTCGATTTCACCTTCGAAAAAAGCGGCCTCACCCGCTTTGGAGGGCTGAGCCTGTTTCACTCGTTCTGCAGGGGTTTTGCAATTCGCCGTTTCCTGCAGACCTTCGTGAGGTGGCCCGACTACGACCATCGGGACTATCACCCCGCCGATCTTTTTCTGGCGCATGTCTTTTCTATTGTGGCTGGCTTGGGTCGCATCGAGAACACCCAGTGTCTGATCCACAACGGTCTCATTCCGCCCCTGCTGGGCATGAACGACTTTCCCCATCGCGACACCCTGCGGACTTTCTTGCTTCGCTTCGGGGCCCAGCCCCTGCGAAGTCTGCAGGCCGCCCACGACAAATTGCGGGCCGAATTGTTCCGCCGTCTGGGGCTCCTCTACAGCGCCACGGTGGATGCCGATACGACGGCCCTCATGACCTACGGGTTCCAGGAAGGAGTGGCACGCGGCTACATCCCCAGGCGTCATCACACGCAATCCTCTTACGCTCCGATCCTCTCCAGCGAGGGTCACAGCGGTCTGAGCCTGGGAGCGGAACTGCGGGCCGGGAATGTCCATCCCTCGGTCGGCGCCGGGGAGTTCGTCCAGCACGTGCTCGACCATCTCCCTGGGTCGATCTCGGCCGCGCGCACCCGCTTGCGATTGGACGGAGCCTTCTACGACCGGAAGATCATTCTGCCCCTGGAAAATCAAGGCTTCCGCTATGCCGTCGTAGCACGCATGTATCGGCCCCTGAAAGAGCAAATGGTCACCGCCCGCTATCACGAATTCGCGCGCGGCTGGGAGGCGGCCGAGTTCAACTACACCCCCTGGCAGTGGAAGCAGGAACATCGTTTCGTGGCCGTGCGTCGACCCGTGTCGCTGGAACTTCCCGAGATCCAGCTCCGTCTGTTCACCTTCAAGCGCTACACCTACCATCGGGCCATCGCGACCAACCTGGAGCTGACTCCCCCGGCGGTGTGGCGCTTTTACTGCGACCGAGGCTTTCAGGAATTGCTGATCCGGGAGTTCAAGGATTCCTATGCGATGAGCAAAATCCCCAGTCGGAGCTTTTGGGCCAACGCCGCTTACCTGGAAACTATCTTGTGGGCTTACGATTTGGTCCGCGCTTTCCAGGTGCTTTGCCTGCCGACCGAAGTGCGCCATTGGAACATCTCCACTCTGCGCCGAGAGCTTTGGTGGCTTCCCGCGGAATGGGTCCGACGGGGAAATCGCAATCTTCTGGTCCTGCCGGCGAAGTATCCTCGGCAGGATCTTTTTGCCGAAGTTCAGCGAGCCGCATCCGAGGTAGGACCGCTCCTCTGATCGAGTTTGCAAAAGCCCCGAATTCCGTTTCAGCGAAAACACGGGAGATTTAGTCATTCTTGACCAGAATTAGCCGTTTTTCAGGAGCTATCAGCTTTCAGCAAACAACATCCCTTTCATTCTGAGCGCAGCGAAGAATCCCGGCAGTTCCGGATTCACCACAGAGAGCACAGAGAAGAGCAACTGCGGAGATCCTTCGCTGCGCTCAGGATGACAGGGCATCGCGTCAGGATGACAGCGTGGCGCGGAGGGTTGCTGAGAGCTGACGGCTGAGAGCTGACAGCTCTCTATCTCGCCTTAATTTCCGTCCAGTATCGGTCGTAAAGCTGCGCGGCGGGGCCGACGTCGCGCATGAACTCGCAGTGAACGAGGGAGGCGGGGTCGGGAAACACGGCGGCATTGCGGAGGAGCCAGGGTTCGATATCTTTCTGGTCGTAGCGGTTGGGTGTGTTGAAGCCCGAGTCGTTCACAAAGAGCGCGGCCACGTCGGGGCGGTGGAAATAGTTGATGAAGGCCTCCGCCAATTGTTTGTGGGGAGCGGCTCGGGGGATGCACGCGCAATCAACGGAAATGGTACAGCCTTCTTTGGGAATAACGTAACGGAGCGTCGGCTCATCGCGCATTACGAAGGTCATGTTTCCGTTGTAAGCCTGTGCGATCCAGGCATCCCCGGCGGCGAGGTCTTCCTGGAAATTGGAGCTGTTGTAGCCCTTCACGAGAGCCTTCTCCCTGAGCAACAAATCGCGGGCCTGGCGGAGTTCGTCCGGGTTGGTGGAGTTGAGCGAGTAGCCAAGTTTCTTGAGAGCCATGCCGAAGACTTCGCGCGTATCGTCGAGCAGAAGAATATGGCCGGCGTAGCGGGGATCGAATAGCGCCGACCAACTGTCGAGATTCTCCTTCACGAGGTCTGCGCGGTAGGCCAAGCCGGTGGTGCCCCAGGCGTAAGGCACCGCATAGTCGTTGTGCGGATCGAACGGCAGACTTAGAAATCGCTGGTCGATGTTGGCCCAGGCGGTCGGGAGCTGGGATTTGTCGAGGGGCGCAAGCAAGCCTTGCCGAATGAGAACCTGCACCATGTAATCGCTGGGAACCACCAGATCGTAGCTGACGTTGCCTGCCTGCAGCTTGGCGAGCAGGGCTTCGTTCGAGTCGTACAGATCGTAGTTAACCTTGCAGTGGAACTCACGTTCAAACCCCTGAGCCACGCGGCGCGAGCTGTACGTGGACCACGTATAAATGTTCAGTTGGGGGAGGTTCTCGCCGCCCGTCCAGGTGCGGGCGACGACCGGCGCGAGCATAAGCAAAAAAACCGCCGTGGCGCTCAGGACCGCGGCGCGGACTTTCATGGCTCCGCGTTCCAGCCGCTGCGCGATGTAGACCAAGGGAATGGTGGCCGCCAGGATGACGGTGGAAATGGCGTTGATCTCCGGCGTGATGCCGCGCTTCAGGCGGGAATAGATCTCCAGGGGCAAGGTGGTGGAGCGAACTCCCGCCGCGAAGGAAGTGATCAGGTAGTCGTCAAAAGAAGTAGTAAAGACCAGCAGGGCCGCGGAGAGGATAGCGGGAGCGGCGATGGGCAGGGTGATGCGGAAGAAGGTGGTCCATTCGTTCGCGCCCAGGTCGAGCGCCGCTTCCTCGATGGAGGGGTCCATGCCTGCCAGGCGCGCCCCCACCACGATGATCACATAAGAAATACAAAAGGTGATGTGAGCGAGGATGACGGTGGAGAGGCTCAATTGCATGCGCAACAGGCTGAAGAAGATGACGATGGCCACGGCCATGACGACTTCAGGTATGACCAGGGGAAGATAGACGATTCCGTCCAGGAGGGTCTTGGCGCGATGGCGAAGTTTCGGGAAGACCAGGGCGCCCATAGTGCCGAACGCCACACAAACCAGGGTGGCGGCGGCGGCGACCAGAAGGCTGTTGAGCAGCGATTGGATGATCTGTTCATCGCGCCAGAGCAGCGCGTACCATTCGCCGGTGAAGCCGATCCAATGCGCGGAGAGGCGAGAGCGGTTGAAGGAGAAGAAGATCAGGACGAAGACGGGTGCATAAAGGAAGAGGTAAACGAGTGTGGTGGCCGAAGCCAACCCCCAACCCTGGCGGCGCGGACGCGGCATTAGAGTATCCCCCGCGTGAGGCGCTCGGCGCGGCGCGACCCTGTCCAAAGAAGCACCAGGACCACAAAGGTCAGCAGGAATGCTACCGCCGAGCCGAAGGGCTGGTCACGCACGGAGGCGAACTGGTTTTGAATGAGGTTGCCCACCATGATGGTGCGCGCGCCGCCCAGTAGATCCGGCGTGATGAAGGCTCCGATGGAGGCGATAAAAACCAACACCCCGCCCGCGCTGAGCCCCGGCATCGAGATGGGCAGAGTAATCCTGAGGAAAGTATGCCAGCGGTTGGCGCCCAAGTCCTGCGCGGCCTCGAGGAGGATGGGATCGAGCTTTTGCAGCACCGCATAGAGAGGCAGGATCATGAAGGGGAGTTCACCGTAAACCAAGCCAATGAAAACCGCCAGCGGAGTGTAAAGCAAGCGCAGCGGCTCGTGCACCAGGTGCAGAGCCATTAGAGCGGTGTTGACCACACCCTCGGTGCGCAAGATGACCATCCAGGCGTAAGTCCGGATGAGGAAGCTCGTCCAGAAAGGTATCACCACCAGCATCAACAGCGCGGATTTCCACCGCCCGGAGACCTTCAGCGCCAAGGTGTAAGCCACGGGATAGCACAGCAGCATGGAAAGCACCGTGGTGAGCACCGCCATCCAGAAGGAGCGCCAGTAAACGCCAAGATAGAGAGGCTGGAAGGCGCGCCAATAATTTGATAACCCCAGGGCCCATTCTATCGTCCCACAAGGCGAGCGGCGGGCGAAGCTGACCGCCAGGAGATAGGCCAGGGGAAGAAGGAAAAAGCCCACCAGCCAAACCAGGCTGCCGGAGAGAAGACTGGCGGCGCGCAAGGCCGGGCGGCGCCGAAAGAAACGCAGCACAGGTTCCGCTTTGGAATCTACTAAGGGTGTGATTTCCGGGCTCATGTCTTGGCAAGCGAGGATAACGGAAGGAGTCGCCGCATGTCAAACCCAGGATGTGGTGCGGGCGTCTCGCGCGCCGTGGCACGGACACTCCTTCGCTCCGCCCAGGACAGGCTCTGCCTGTGCGTCTGCCGGGGTTGGTGCGGGAGCGGGACGCTCCCGCGACAGCGGGCGAGACGCCCGCACCACGGCGGGGGATGAGACGACTGCACCCATTCGCGCTTCTGGGTGTATCCTATTCTTATAGGGAAGACCAAAATGAAATGCCTTGCGCCAAACCGCCCGGACCCCAAAACGTTCCCGTTGCTCTTCTGCGCCTTGCTTTTGGCCGGCTCCTGCCTCTTCGCAAGCGGCGGGCAAAGCGGAAGCGCCCAGCAGGCTGGCAGCGCGGTGGCCGGCAGTCCCACAACGCAGGAACCGCCTGCTCCCGTTACCGCCGAGGAATTTTTGAAACAAGGCAACGAATTCGCCCGGCTGCACAAATGGAAAGAAGCCGAGGAGTCGTTTCGCAAAGCGAGCAGCTTACGGCCCGATTACCCCCAGGCGCACTACAACCTGGGCAACGCCTACCTGGCGGAACAGCAGACCGCCGACGCCGTTCGGGAATACCGGGAGGCGTTGCGGTTGAAGCCGGACCTCCCCGGCGTCCACATGAACCTTGGCGCGGTGGAGGAATCGCAAGGGCACCTGAAAGAGGCCATCGCGGAGTACCACGCCGAACTCCGCCTCCACCCCTCGAATCCCGCGGCCCACGTGGGTTTGGCGAACGTGTTCACGGCCAACCGGCAATTCAAAGAGGCGGCTGGCGAGTACCGCACCGCGATCGAACTCGACCCGGGGGACCGTCAGATCCGCGTGGCGTTCGCGAATTCACTGCTGCAATCGGGAGACGTGGCGGCGGCCAGCGCGGAATATCAGCAAGTCCTTGCCCAGGCTCCCGATGATCCCGAGGCGCACTCCGGGCTGGCCACGGCGCTCGCCCAGGCAGGCAGATTCGATCAGGGTGTGGCCGAACTCCGCGCCGCGGTCCGCCTGCGCCCCGACGACCCTGATCTGTACCTGTCGCTGGGCAGCTCGCTCCAGGCCACGGGGGACCTGATTCACGCCATCGAGGAGTATCGCCGGGCGGTTGAGTTGCGCCCCGAGCAGACCGACTACCGCTATGCGCTGGCGATGGCTTTGCGGGAGGCGGGCGACTACGGCGGGGCCATCACCGAGTTGCGCCGGGTGACCCGCCAGCAGCCGGGAAACGCCAATGCCCATACGGCACTGGCCGCAGCCTACCTTTCTGTCTCCGACCATCCGGCCGCGGAGTCCGAGTATCGCGAGGCCCTGCGCTTGAAACCGCAGGACCCCGCCCTGCACGAGAACCTCGGCCTGGTCTTGCGCAAGACCGGAGACCTGCCGGACGCCGTCCGGGAGCTTCAGCGAGCCGTGGATCTGGCCAAAGACAACGCGGATTACCATCGTAACCTGGCGGAGACTTTTCAATCGGCGGGCGATCTCGCGGGCTTCGTGCAGGAATACCGCGAGGAAGTTCGGCTGCGTCCCGGCGATGCCGACGCCCATCTGCATCTAGGCAACGCTTATCAGGCCGCCGGCGATTGGGACAACTCGCTGGGTGAATACCGGGTGGCGCTGGGGATGCGGCCCGACAGTCCGGAATTGCACTACACCTTCGCCATGGCGCTCAAGGCGTCCGGACACGCGCATGAGGCGGAGGCGGAGTTGAACCGCGCGGTCCAGTTGCGTGCCGACTACCCAGAAGCCTTGGTGGCGCTGGGCGATATGCTAGTTGCCGACAAGAACTACGAGCTAGCCATACCCACTTACCGAGACGGGCTGAAGTTTCGGCCTGACGATCCCACGCTCCACTCCCGCCTCGCCGGCGCCCTGCGCCAGGCAGGAGACGCAGCCGGGTCGGCCAGCGAGAGCGAGCAGGCGGCTCAGCTCGACCCGAGCTTTGCCGGATATCAAATCGATTTGGGCAACGCTCTTTACAACAAGGGCGATTACAAGGGTGCGGTGCAGGCTTTCCGAACCAGCCTGTCGCGCCGCAACGACCCCCAGGCGCAGGAGAATCTGGGGCTGGCCCTCGAGCAACTGGCGGACTGGCAGGGCGCTTCGCAGGCGTTCCGCGAAGCGATTAAGGCACGCCCCGATTGGTCTGACGCACACCTGAATCTGTCTATCGTTCTCAGCCACATGAACGACCTGGCAGGCTCCGCGGAGGAAGCACAGGCGGCGCTGCACATTATTCCCAATAGCCCCGAGGCCCACTTCGCGCTCGCCAGCGCATGGCTGCGCATGGACAAGGCAGAGGAGGGAATCAAGGAGTTGCAGGAATCTCTGCGAGACAAGCCCGAATACGGGGAGGCGCGGCTGGCGCTGGCGGATGCCTTCGCGCACTCAGGCCAACTCGCCGATGCCATCGCCCATTACCGCGAGTACCTGCGCCTGAACCCCAAGGACGCCGTGGCGCACGTCGATCTTGCCAACAGCTTGCTGAAGACGCGCCAATTCAATCCGGCCATCCAGGAGTACGAGGAAGCTCTCCGGCTTGAACCGGCCGAGCCCATTACTCATTACAATTTTGGCGTGGCCCTCGAGGCAGCCGGAGACAAGGTCCGCGCCCGGCAGGAATATGAGACCTACCTGCAGCTCGATCCCACCGCGCCTGATGCCATCGAATTGCGCAAACACCTGCATGAGTTGGCGGCGAAGAAGTGAGCGGTGAAACAATCCGGATCGACAGCGCTCGCAAGACAACACCTCGCGAGAGGCAAATTTATGAAGAGGGCTAAGCCGCGTACCGATGAACTTCGGGCGGAGTACAAGCGATCCGATTTTAAGAAGCTCGAGCGAGGCAAATACTACAATCGGGTCAAAGCAACCGGGGCTTCGCAGGCGTCGAGAAAACTGTCATCCTGACTAGTCTCCAAGGGCTAACAAAGCTAACCCTCCACCGCCGATGTCATCCTGAGGAGCCGAAGGCGACGAAGGATCTGCAGTTCCGGTTTAAAACGAAGTAATGCAGATCCTTCGCTTCGCTCAGGATGACATCGACTTTCATTCCGTTTAATCCCCATATTTGAACGCCTTGTTCGGGTAGGGCGCCGCTTTGGGCACCGGCCGCGGATCCTTGCGGATCTCTTCTTGGAGGAGTTTAAGGGCGGCGTCAAGCTGCGCGTCACTGCCCTCGAAGGTCGCATGAGGTAGGTCATCGACCACTATGTCCGGGTCCACCCCGTGCCCTTCGATCAGCCATTTACCTTCCGGTCCGTAGACACCCGTCTCGGCGGCCGTGGCGATCCCGCTGTCGGCAAGCCGATTGCTCGCCGAGAGCCAGATCTCGCCACCCCAGGTGCGCACCCCGATCACCTTGCCCAGAGCGAGGCGTCGAAAGCCTTCGGTGAAGGCCTCGCCGTCGGACGCGGTCAAACGATCGCAGAGCACCACCATGTGGCCGCGGAAGGCGTACTGCATATTCCAGGTGGGATTGCCAACGCGAGGCTGCCAATAAAACCACGCCTGGCGCTGGAGTTTCGATAGCAGCCAGGAATCGATGTTGCCCCCGCCGTTATGGCGCACGTCGATGATGAGCCCCTGGCGATCGAAGACGGGATAGAACTCACGCGCCCACTGCTCGATATCGCCGGAGCCCATGGCGCGCAGGTGAACGTAACCGATGTGTCCTTGCGAGTCCTTCTCCACTTTAAGCCGGCGCCACTCGGTGGGGTGCCGCACTAGTTGGAAGGGCGCGCGACCTCCTTGGGCGCTCCGACTTTCTCGGTGGCGTCCACGTGGAAGAGTTTGAAATCCGAGTAATGATGCTGGTTGCGGAGGTGTCTGCTGCTCCAGTCGACGGTGACGGTGACTTGCTGCGGAACCCAGAATACCGCGGCCTTGTCTTTAAAGTGAACTTCGCCATAAGCGATTTCCGTTGTTTCGCGTTGCAAATTGAGTTCCTGCACAGGCTTCAGCAGGTCGCTGCGGAGGCGGGTGATCTGGTAGGTCTGTGAGTCGATCCAGGCCAAGCCCTGGGAGAAAGTCGTCACGGAGGTATCACCGGATTTGAAGGCGCCGGTCAATAGCGCTTTTGTCGGTCGCTGGGCATAGGCCACCAAATAGGTTTCCCGGCCGTTGATCTTCTGCCGGCCGAGGAAGCGGAACTCTGCTTGCGATTGGTACTGGGGATGGAAGACAAGCGCCGCCGAGGCAAATCCCGAGGTGAGCATGAACCCGTCCGCGAGACCCTCGGGTGTCTTTTGCCTTCCAAACAAATCAGTACGGTACTCATCGAAGCCCGGCCCCCAGGACTGGACCGGGGCGAAGCACAAGTAACGAAACTTCTGATCGAGTGTGTCGGGTGTCTTTCTCTTGCGCTGGAGCTTTTCCTGGTGAATCTGCTCCAGCGAACTCGTGTTCGGGAAATTGACGAAAGACTCCGCCACGGTCTTCCCGACGGCGCTGAGGATGGGATCCAACTGTGTCTGGTCGGTTGCGAGCTGCAGACCCTCCATTTCGAGCGGAGGATGGTGGAGGTAGTCGAGCGCTTCCTCGCCCTTGGACTTGCCCTTTCCGTAGTCTGCTTCGATCTTCTTGCGATTATCAATCTTCATCCATAGGGCACGCACCGCAAGGGGCATCTTCTTTACATCACGGCCTTCGAGGTAACGAGCCATCTCCTGGTCCGCTGCCTGGAATTGATCCTCCCCCAACAGGGCCTCGATGCGCAAAAGACATATTTCGGGTTTGGCGCCGGCCGCCAGGGCTTTGCCGAGAAAGTCATCGGCAGCGGGCCAATTCCGAAGCAGCAACTGCGAGCGGCCCAGTTCCTGAAGCGCGAGCACATCTTGAGGGGCATATTTGAGCGCCTCAAGAAGATAGGCGGCCGCGTTCTTGGGATTGTGCTTCCAGCTCTCCATCGTTCCCAAGGCCACCAGGGGCTCCGGGCGTCCCAGGCTGTGGTCTGCCATGATCTTGTCGAACACGTCGGCGAGATTGCGGTAGGCGCCTTCCCAATCTCCCGAGTCGAGTTCGGCAACCGCCAACATGGTGCGGCAAGGCAGGCAGGAAGCATCCTGGTGAATCACCTTGGTAAAGAACGGCACGGCCCGCTCGGAACTTCGCTTTTCCAGGAACTCCGTCACCCCGCGCGCATAGTCCTTTTCCCCGGCAGCCGAGAGCCCGTCGGCGGCCGTGAGCTTTTTTAACCTCGGCGCCAGCCCTGCGATCAGGTCGGCCTGTGGGAGCAGGTTGGGATCCTCCGGCGCTTCTCGCAGAGTAACGGGAATCACCCAGGTCTTTCCTGATTCTTCAAACGTTATGATCGCGTGAGCCCGGAGGTATCCTTTCTTGACCACCTTCAGGTCGATGGTGAATCCTTTGACACCCTCGAGATTTAGCGAGTAGTCGGTCCGGAACTCTCCTTGGGGGTCCGTCAACAGGCTTCGCGGTGAGGCAGAGACGTTCACGGGCACGATCGAAACTTTCGCGCCTCCGACTGGATCACCCTGGAGCGTCTTCACCCTGCCCTGAATGAACCACATGTTGTACAGATTCAAGCCCTGGGCAGGCGTCGCGGCGGGGCCAACAACCTGCGCGAGCGCGGATCCCCCCAGCAGAAACGCGGCAGCAAAGAGGACGTGAATGCGCAAAATCAGCTTCATCATGACGAGCCCCCAGCACATCGGATTACTCGACATTACCTCCGGCGCGAGTTCTACTGTTTCTTTTGGCTAAGCTCTTTGGGTTTTCCTTGCTTCTCGGTGGCCTCCACCTGGAAGAGCTTGAACTCGGAGTAGTGGTGCTCGTTGCGGAGATGTTTGCCGTTCCAATCGACGGTCACGGTGACTTGCCTGGGTACCCAGAATCCTTCCGGCATGCCTTTGAAGTGCACTTCAGCGTACGCGATCTCGGTGGTTTGACCTTCCAGTTTGACTTCCGGCAAGGGCCTCAGCAGGTCAGTTCGGAGCCGGGTAATTTGATAGTTGTGACAATCAATCCAGGCCAAACCCTGAGTGAAGGTGGTCAAACTAACCCCCCCGGACTTGAATGTCCCGTTCAATCGCGCCTTGGCGGGTTGCTGGGCGAAGGCAACCAGGTAGTTATCATGGCCGTTCACTTTCTGCCGCCCAAGATAATGAAAGTCAGATTGCGGCTGATACATGGGATGGAAAACGAGCGAGGCTGAGGCGAACCCTGAAGTGAGCATGAACCCTTCGCCCAGGCCCTTCGGTGCAGCTTGCAGTCCGGATTGATCGGCACGAAACTCATTGAAGCCCGGGCCAAAGTCTTCGTCCGGAGTGAAGCACAGATAGCGGAACTTCTGATCCAGCGTGGCGCCCACCTTTTGCTTGTGCACCAGCTTTTCCTGGTGAATCTCTTCCAGCGAACTTGTGTTGGGGAGTTTGGCAAACGCTTCCGCCACGTTCTGGCCCACGGCTTTGAGGACGGACTCCAAAGGCTTCTGGTCGGTGGCAGGCTCTAATCCCTCGAGATCAAGAGGAGGGTGGCGGAGATAGTCGAGCCGCGGAGCGCTCTTCGCCTTGGCGTAAACTGCGTCAATCTTCTTCCGATTTTCAACCTCCGCCCATAGCTGGCGGACGCGTAATGGCATGGTTTTCACGTCGCGCCTGTTAAGGTACCGGGCCATCTCCGTATTCGCTGCCTGGTATTGGCCCGCGCCCAGCAGAGCCTCGACGTACAGCAGACGCACCTCAGGATTAGCGCCGGCCGCCAGGGCCTTGCCCAGATATTCGACCGCCGACAGCCAATTCTGAATCAGCAACTGCGAGCGGCCCAGTTCCTGAAGGGCGAGGGCGTCCTGGGGCGCGAACTTGAGCGCCGTAACGAAATACCCTGCCGCTTCTTTCGGCTCATACTGCCAGCTCTGCATCACTCCCAAGGCGACGAAGGGTTCCGGCCGTCCCGGGCTCCCGTCCGGCAGCATCTTCTGGCAGACTTCGACGAAGCTGCGCAGGGCTCCGTCCCAATCACTGGAGGCGAGCTCAGCCAGTCCAAGCATGGTTTTGCAGGACAGACAGGAGGGATCCCGGCGGGTCACCTTGGTGAAGTAGGTCAATGCCCGCTCCGGCTTTTTCATCTCCACGAACTCCGCCACGCCGCGCGCATAGTCCTTCTCTCCGGCTGCCGAGAGCCCGTCTGAGGCCTTCAGCTTGCTCAGCTTCGGCGCCAGCCCTGATATCAGGTCGGCTTGGGGGAGCAGGTCCGGGTCCTCTACGGGTGTACGAAGGGTGACGGGAATCACCCAAGCCTTGCTTGAGCCGCTGAATTCAATGACTGAGTGAGCTTTGAGGAATCCTTTCTTAGTGACAGTAACCTCGAAGGAAAAGTCCTTCACCGAATCCATCGCCGTTTTCAGCATGTACAAGGTATTAAACTTGCCCTGCATGTCGGTCATCAAAACTCGGAACTCAGCCCCGGTGTTCGTCGGCGCCACCTCGACCCTGGCATGAACCACCGGGTCGCCCCGAAGTGTCTTCACCTGGCCCGCCACGGGCCATTGTTGAAAATTGAAAACATTGCTGTCCCCGAGTCCGGGTGCGAGGGGATCCGCGGTTGTTGAAAACTGGGCGAGCGCGGACACGGCCAATAAACACGCTGCCGCAAATAGGGCGGGAATGCGCAAGCGGGCAATCATGATGACGACCTCTTATCTCGGATTACTCAACTCCAACTCTATCTCCGACACGCATCGTACACCTACCGGCGCTTGGCGGCAAGGGTCGCATCGGCCGGTTTATCTCGCCATGGCTTGGACTTGCTTGCAGGGCAAAAACTTTTGACATGCGTAGGCGCGCTTTCCAAGGCCGGCGGCCATTAGTGTTCAGCGAAAGTGAGCTCGAGGAGAAACACTTCGGTGTTGCCTGCGGGGCGGGGCGCCAAGGCGCAGGGTGTTCCGGAAAAAGCGGGCTCGTTGACCGTCGCGGCGACGTAGAGGTTTCCCCGTTCATCGGTGGCGAGGCCTTTGACTCCCTCATTCAAATAAGTTTCGGCGGAGCCTCCGGCGAGGAAGGTGGCGAAGTCGAGGCGAGGGGGGGCGGGGGAGAATCGGACAATATATCCATCCTCAGACCGGCCTAGTTTTGGCGTTAGCGCCGTGGCGGTCACCGGGAAATCGGCCGAAGTGGTGCGTCCTGCAACCATCACCGAGCCATTCCGGTCCACGGTAATCGCATCCCCTGACGTACCCTGCGAGCCTCCCACCAGCGTCGCGTACAGGACGCGCAGGCGCCCGGACTGCTTGTCTCGCCGGAGCCTGGCCCAGAATGCTTCCGTGCGGCCTGCCAGGCGACGCTCGAATGCATCGGCAGTGGTGAGGAAATCTCGGGATGCCGTCGTCCCTGCAAGATAGACGTCTCCGTTTGCCCCGATAGCGATTGCCGACGCCGTTGAATATCCCGCACCCCCAAGGGGCAAAACCGGCCCGGCCCGGGACCGATGGTCGAGCGAGAAGGGAAGGACGAACCCCTCAGAGTCCTCGATCTTGCCTGATGTTAAGAAATCTGCGGAATTCGACATTCCAGCCAGATAGAGAATGCCGTCTCCGCTGCCGGCGATGGATTGAATTGAGTCGCCTCCGGCTCCTCCTACGTAGGTGCCGTACAAAAGGTGTTCACCCTTCGGGTCGAGCTCAGCCAGGAACCCATCCTTTGCACCCTTGAGATGTGTCGCCATTG
>Ga0187891_1002551_pt1 | contig 13707 bp, 10 predicted proteins | sample June2016WEW_21_4_FD_132990 | JGI IMG/M metagenome (GOLD analysis project Ga0187891, IMG submission 132990) | Peatland microbial communities from SPRUCE experiment site at the Marcell Experimental Forest, Minnesota, USA - June2016WEW_21_40 | ecosystem: Environmental > Terrestrial > Soil >... | reverse complement strand
TGACCGTTCGCATCTTCAGTTTCTCCTTCCACCACTCCATACCTGCCGATGAATCAGGCAACGGCGGCGGATTCGTCTTCGACGCGCGCAGCTTACCCAATCCCGGCCGCGAAGAGCAGTTTCGCTCGCTCACTGGCCGCGACGCGCCCGTCATCGAATACCTCGACCGTCAGGAGAGCGTCCACCAATTCCTCTCACATGCCATTTCGCTGATCGATGCCAGTGTCGCCAACTATCGTCAGCGCGGATTCTCCAGCTTGATGGTCTCTTTCGGCTGTACCGGCGGCCAGCATCGCTCAGTCTATCTCGCGGAGCAGCTAGCCAAACATCTGCGCGGCGTCAAAGGCGTCGAAGTCGTCGTCCGTCACATCGAGCTCGAAAACTTAGGATTGTTGGGGGAAGCAAAGTAAATGAAGGCGATGGTTTTCGCCGCTGGCCTGGGCACGCGTCTGCGGCCGCTCACCAACGACCGTCCCAAAGCGCTTGTCACGGTCGCCGGCCGCACCCTCCTCGAGCTCACCCTCAGCCGTCTGCGCACCTTCGGTGTCAATGAAGTGATTCTCAATGTCCATCACTTCGCGGATAGGATTGTTGATTACCTGCAGGCCAACCACAACTTCGGCATGCGTATTGAAGTTTCTCGCGAAGAGGTCCTGCTCGACACCGGTGGCGGCCTTAAAAAAGCCGCTTGGTTTTTGCTGGAGGCCGGCGAAAGCGCACAAGAGCCATTCATCGTCCACAACGTCGATGTCCTCAGCACCGTTGATCTTGCGCGCATGGTCCGCTTTCACACCGAACACAACGCACTCGTCAGCCTGGCCGTTCAGCAGCGTGAGTCCTCGCGCTACCTTCTCTTCGACGAGCATGGCCAGCTCTGCGGCCGCCGCATCGGTCGCGATGCAGAAACCGAGTGGGCCGTCCCCGCGCAACAGGTCCACTCGCTCGCCTTTAGTGGCATTCACGTCCTTTCGCCACGCATCTTCTCCAACCTGCCTGAGAAAGGCGTCTTTTCCATCATCCCTGCCTATCTCCGTCTCGCCACCCAGGGTGAAGCGATCCTCGCCTTTCGCGCCGATGAGTCTTACTGGCGCGATCTCGGCCGGCCTGAGAACCTCGCTGAAGCCGAACGCGATCTGGCAAACGGAGAATATCCCGCAAGTTGAAGCCGGACCGCCCGGCCACACCCCCTTGAGCACAACCTCGAGCGCATTGTTCCTCACAGCTCGTTCAAGATCAGCGCAACCCGCCCGGCCAGCAACTCGTTGGGCGACTCTCCCGAGTCCACCTCAATCACCGACACCGGAAAGGCAAGGTTGTGTGGATGCAACACCAGACGGCTGGCGATGAAATCCACATATCGGAATGTCAGATGCGAGCCCTGCCGAACAGCGTAAAGATTCGTGTGATTGGGGCGGTATGGCAGCAGCGAATTGTAGTGCCGATCGATGAGCGCGATCGCTTCCGGCAGCACCAGCGGCTCCATCGGTGGGGCATCGGCAGCCGCCACGCGGATGGCGACAAACCGCTCCCATGCCCGCCTGGCTCCCGACGCCCGTGAGTGAACCGATTCGAGCGCCGCCGCCGGCAGGTGCAGCAGCGATTGAATGACGGATGGCCGGATCACCGGCTCAAAGAGCGCCACAGCGTGCGAGACAACCGGGACCGCGCAGACCCCTTCGCTCCCGGATAACGGTTCCGCCCTTTGCACGGAAGGCAGCAAATCGGCGACCGTCAAATGCTGCGCCGCCAGGATCCGGTCCATGGCCTCCAACGAGAGTTGTCTCCGGCTATGCAGAAAGTTGGAGAGATGGGCCTGCCCAAATCCGGTCTGCCTGCCCAGCAGCGAGACGCTGAGTGTCCCCCGCTGTATTCTGCGCAGCAGTTCTAGGCGGAGGTGCTCGTGCATCTGCGTGAAATTCATCTGTGGAAAATTTGCCGCCAGCAATGGGACGAAATCTCCTCTCATTTCCCCTCGAAAAACTATTAGGGCTTATTCGCCTTCATTTTGAGCGTCTTGGCAGCGATTGAAAAGACAATGACCGGAAAGTGGTAGCTAGTCATTGACGCAAAGGAAGCATATCCGCACAATGGGTTTACTAGATCACGCATTGACTTGTGGGAATCTTTTGGGAAATGCTTTATCGCCAATCGTTTAGGCGGAGGCGGACTTTTGCCTCTTGCGGTGGCGATTGACCATTGCCGGAGGGATTTTGATTAAGCCGGCATCTCCGTTCCCGCACTAGGACGCCTCGTTGGGGCGCCCCAGACAAGTCAGTCGAGAATATTCCAGGATCTGCGCGCCGATGGTCATGACAGAAAACAAGAGAGCTCGGGCGGCAATCCCCCATCAGGACATGAGAAACCTGAGTTGTCCAGCCTGGTTCTCTTCACCCCGGGGAACAACCTGCATCACAAAACTCCGTCGGGAGAAGAAACATATATGGAGAATCAGTCATGGATTTGCGCGTGCAATTGAAGGTTTGCGAAGGGTGTGGTTGCCTTTGGTACCGGGCCCAGACTCAAGGGAGTGTGTATTGCAAGGAATGCGAATTTAAACTAAGAGATTTTCCATCGCCGGAAAGTCGCAGGCGGCGCGGACGCCCGAGAGGCAAGCAACTTGCCAGAGTTTGGGCGGTGGCTGAGGCATCGGGAGGTGCGCAATGAGCGCAGCCTTTCAGTTGCCAATGGAATGGGAAGCCAGCACCGCTGAGGCAGCCTGGCAAATCGAACAAAGGAGATCGAAACAACAATCCGCGGCGCGGCCTGAATTAAAGCTTGGAAAGCACGACTATAGGCCTCCCGCCAGCCTAGCCTTCTACCGGAAGCACACCGAGAGCTTGTTGCGGCGCTATCTGTACGCTTCCACGCAGGTCGGCAGGGCGCCTTCGATCCTGGGTGATCCGGTCTCGCGGGGTTGGGCCTCCAGCCGTCCCGTACGAACCTTCGAGGACGCAGTCATCTTCGTCCTCGATATCGAGAATTGCCTGAGCCAGCTCAGCATCCTCGATCGGGAGCTCTTGAGCCGGGTAGTGCTTCAGGATTACACGCAGGAGGAAGCGGCTCTGATGCTCGGCGTCGGTATCAGGACAGTTGGCTACAGGTTTCCGCTGGCTCTGGACAGGCTGACGGAGAAGTTATTGGCAGCCGACCTACTTGTCTTACCGCATTAGTACAAAAGGCAGAACGAACATCCGGCACAGGGGAGCGCGCATTGCGCCCTCCTCTGCCGGATGGATCTTGGCTTCATCCGCGTCTTATTCGACACTTACACCACGGCGTTCCGTCGAATGGCTTCGCGATACCAATTCGCACTCAGCTTCGCCGTCCGCTTCTCCGTCTTGAAATCTACGTAATGAATTCCAAAGCGCTTGCTGTAACCGTCGGCCCACTCAAAGTTATCCAGCAAGCTCCACAGGAAGTAGCCCTCCACGGGAAATCCTTCCGCCGCTGCCCGGTGCAGCTGAGTCAAGTGGTTGCGCAGGTACATCACGCGATCGGTATCCTCAATCCGTCCGTCTGCCGTCATCATATCGTCGGCCGAACACCCATTCTCCGTGATGTAGATGGCGCGCGGATGCCACAGATCGCAAATGTTGCGCACCGCCCAGTACATCACCTCTGGGCCGACGGCGATCCATGCCGAAGCCATGTGCGGATACGACTCCTGTCGCGGCACAATTTCATACCCCTGCCGCGAATCGTCCGCGCGCACATAATAGGGCGCGTAAACGTTCAGGCCGAGAAAGTCGATTGAGCTTCCGATCGCTTTCATATCACCCGCGGCGATGCGCGGCGCATTGGCTCCCTCGCGCTCCAGATAGCTCTCCGGATACTTCCCTTCCAGCAGCGCAGTTAGAAATCTTCCGTTTTCCTCGCGTGTCGCGCGCCTCGCCGCCGCGATGTTCTTCTCGTCTTCGATTACCGGCACAAACACCGTCGGATTTTCGGCCAGGCCCACCCGCGCCGTCGGCGCGTTGGCGCGGACTGCCCCGACGCCAAGCCCGTGCGCGAGAAGTGCGTGGTGGCGCACCTGGTTTACTTGCGCCGCGGGCAGTTGGAGTCCCGGTGCAAACTTGCCGGTGCGATATCCGAGGTCGGTGAAGGAATCAAACTCGTTGACGGTCATGAAGTGTCGCACGCGGTCAGAGAGCTGACGCGCCACATAGCCGGCAAACTCCGCATAAGCCTTCGCCGTGTCTCGCGACTGCCAACCTCCCTTGAGCGCAGCGGGAAGGTCCCAGTGGAAAAGCGTGACGTAAGGGACAATTCCGTTCGCGAGCAACTCTTCCACAACACGCTTGTAGTGGTCCATTCCTCTGGCATTCGGCTGCCCCGTGCCGTCGGGGAAGATGCGCGGCCATGAGATCGACATCCGGTATGCGCCTACACCCAGATTCTTCAGCAGGCGCGTGTCCTCTTTGAACAGGTGATAGGAATCGTCGGCAACATCGCCCGTGTCGCCGTTATGCGTCTTTCCCGGCGTGTGCGCAAACAGATCCCAGATCGACGGCTTCCGCCCGTCCTCGCTCGCCGCGCCCTCAATCTGGTACGCTGCCGTGGCGCAGCCCCACACAAATCCCTTCGGGAATTCGAGGTCCTTCGCCGCTGCCGTTTGGCCAAAGGAACTTCCAGGCAGCGCAAAGTTCGCCAGCGCGGCCGTTGCGGCTACAGTCTTGCCAAATTGGCGGCGAGTCATATCCTTCATTTACGGGTTAACCTTTCGGCCGCGGAACGATTCGCCTATCACGATTGATTTGGATCGCTCTGATCGGGATGTTTCGCCGCGCTGAAGTCAAAGGGCGATTATAACCGAGCAAATCCGCTACTCCACCGGGTTCGCGCAGGATGTCCCCAATCGCTCCGGTGCACGCAAAAAGGCCGCAGCATCTTTTGAAAGCTGCGGCCCATTGTTCGCGTTTTGGTTCCAATGGAAAGGTGCGCGAAGCGCGGCTGCCCCACCGCAGGTGGTTACATCTCTTTCACGCCTTCCACAAACGCCTTCAGCTTGCGGCTCCGGCTCGGATGCCGCAGTTTGCGCAGCGCCTTGGCCTCGATCTGCCGGATGCGCTCGCGCGTCACCTGGAAGCTCTGGCCAACCTCTTCCAGAGTGTGCTCCGAACCGTCTTCCAACCCGAAGCGCATTTTGATCACCCGCTCTTCGCGCGGCGTAAGAGTGCGCAGCACCTGCGACGTGTACTCCTTCAGGTTCACCCCGATCACCGCTTCCGAAGGCGACACCGCCTGACGATCCTCGATAAAGTCGCCCAGGTGCGAGTCTTCCTCTTCGCCGATAGGCGTCTCCAGCGAGATAGGCTCCTGCGCGATCTTCAACACCTTGCGAACCTTGGCCACTGGAATATCCATGCGCCTGGCAATTTCCTCGCTGGAAGGTTCGCGGCCCAGCTCCTGCACCAACTGGCGGCTGGTGCGGATGAGCTTGTTGATGGTCTCGATCATGTGCACCGGAATGCGGATCGTCCGTGCTTGGTCCGCGATGGCGCGCGTAATCGCCTGCCGGATCCACCACGTTGCATAGGTCGAAAACTTGTAGCCGCGCCGATACTCGAACTTGTCCACCGCCTTCATCAGGCCGATGTTGCCCTCCTGAATCAGGTCGAGAAACTGCAGTCCGCGGTTGGTGTATTTCTTGGCGATCGACACCACCAGCCGCAGGTTAGCCTCGATCAGCTCGCGCTTCGCCTGCTCGGCGTCCATGTCTCCCTGGATCATCTCCCGCTGTGTCCGCTTCAGTTCAGCGATCGACACGCCCGCGTCGCCCTCGATTTTCTCGAGGTCAGTCCGGCAATTCTTCTGCTGGCGCCGGTACTCTTTCTTCATCTCCTCGCTCTTTGAAGCTTCGTACTTCTGCTCCAGCGAGCGGACTTGGCGCTCGAGTGTGCGCATGGTGTCCACGGTCTTGTTGACCTTGTCCAGCAGGCGCTTGCGCTCCAGCGCTGTGTATTTCAGCTCGCGCACGATGCGCGAGATGAATACTTTCTCGCGGCCCACGGCCCAGCGCAGACGACGCGCCTCTTTCACCTTCGCTTTGTTGGTTGACGAGATCGCCGCCTGTTTCTCTTCAATCTGCGCCACCTTCTTCTGGTGTTTCACCAGCGCGTCCGTACGCGCCACGGTGGCCTTCACGCGGGTCTGCACAACCTCTTCGGTGAGCTCTTCCTCGTCGAAGATCACCACTTCTTTCACGTTGCGCACGCCGCGCTTCAGGTCTTCGCCCAGCGCCGCTATCTCGCGGATCACGATAGGCGAACGCGAAATCGCCTTGAGCACCCGGTTCTGCCCGCGCTCGATGCGCTTGGCAATCTCTACCTCGCCCTCGCGCGTCAGCAGCGGCACGGTTCCCATCTCGCGGAGGTACATGCGCACCGGGTCGTTGGTCTTCTCCAGCGTTCCCGGCGTCAAATCCAGCTCGACATCCTCTCCCTCCTCCAGATCAAAGTCCTTGTCGCCGGGGAATTTTGGAGTGTCGAGCAAGTCGATGCCCTGCGTGCCGATGGTCGTGATCAGATCGTCCAGATCGTCAGGCGAGCCAATCTCATCCGGCAGCGCGTCATTCACTTCACCGTACGTCAGATAGCCCTTCTCTTTGCCTGTCTCGATCAGACCGTGCACATCCTCTTCGAATTTGTCTTCAATCGCCAATGGTTCCCTGCTCTCTTCGGCAAGACTCGCTCTCTTGAAGCGTCTCGCCCGATTTCATTCTTGGCCCCGCGTCATCGCAGTTGGCCGCGCCAGTTCGCTCGCGCAATTTGATTCGCGCCCATCGCAAACCTGCACCGCGCCCAGTTTCAGACGCACAAAATGAAGACTTCCCAAAGGAAATCCTCGCCTGCGTACAGACCCGCAAGCCCGCAAAAGCGGTTTTAGCTTTTCTCGGAACAGGATGACAGCGCTTCAGGTTTCGCCTGGGTCGCCCGCGAGCCGCAGCTCATGTATGGGGCAAAGGGGCGCGCATCCTCACTGAGATCAATAGATTACCACAACTGCACATGCTGGCGCCAGCACAAAGTCGGCGGAAAATCAGCCCCAGTCCAAAGTCTGCAAACCCGCTCAGGCCCGTTGCCCAGCCACCCGCTCCTGGTCTCTCACTCATTATTTAGACGCTCGGCAGGGCCATTTCGACGCAAGATTTGGCCGATCCGGCAGCCCGGCAGAGGCCTCATAAATGCTACCGTTCCGGCGCCTTCTGCCTGTGCAACTTCCGCAGCGCCCGGTCCAGGTCCAGCTTCTTCTGGGTTAACAGCGCCAGCCCGGCAAAGTCGCCAGCCCGCTCAGCCTCGGCAATCTGCGCCCGTAAATCCCGCAGCCTGCCTTCGATGCCACGCTCCTCAACCTCTTGCACCGCGCTCTCGACCTCATTCGCCTCCGGCGGCCGGCTCTCGCCTAGCAACGCCTCCGCCAGCAACGCCCGCTGCGCCGGATCTTCCACCGCATCCATCGGGTCCCTCGCCGCCCGATTCGCCAACGCCTGCATCGCCCCGAATGCGCCCAGATGCTCAAACCACGCCGCGTTGTTCGTCAAAGCCTCCGCCGCCAGCAACCGCGCCTCCGCGCCGTCAGGATCAGTCACGGCCAGCGCCCGCAGCAGCACGCGCTCCACTTCGGTCAACTTCGCCGCCCGCTCCTCTACCCGCTCCCGCCGCTTGAGCGCCGCCTGCCGCAGCTCTTCGCGCAGCACTGCCGACGCGATCCCCAGCTTCTGCGCCGCATCCACAGCAAACTGCTCCCGCGCCAGCATCTCTGGTATCCGCCGGATATGCGGCAGCAGAAAATTCATCGCTTTGATCCTCTGTTCTGGGGTTGATCCAGGAAACAAAAGCCTCGCGCGCTCGATTAGGTAGTCCGCGTGCCACTGAGCGCCACGAATTGCCGCCGAATAGTCATCCCACTCGCGCGTGGTGTTCGGCGACGCATCCGTTCGCTCCTTTCCTTTTTGCGTCGCCTCTGCGTAAGACTCAACACCCACCTCACGAACAAATCGGTCGGGGTCCAATTTGCTTTCCCGAAAGGCCTTATTCACAATCCTGATCCTGAAGCCCTCTTCCGCGAGCAAGTTGATTGTTTTCTCCGTTGCGTTAGCGCCGGCTCCATCTGGATCGAAACTCACGACCACATTCGAAGTGTGCCGCTTCAGGATCGCCACCTGCTGCTCGGTAAAAGCCGTCCCGCTCGTCGCAATCACATTCTTGATTCCGCGCATGAACACGCTGATGCAGTCCATCTGCCCCTCCACCAGCAGGGCAAACTCCAGGGCTCGAATGGCTGGCTTCGCCTTGTCCAGGTTGAACAGCACCTGCCCCTTCGAGTAGAGCGGCGTCTCCGGCGAGTTGATGTACTTCGCTCCCGCCTTATCGCCCGTCTCCAGCGTCCGCGCAGTAAATGCAATCACCCGGCCGCCTTCGTTGCAGATGGGAAACATCACCCGCTTGCGGAACCGGTCGTAGATCGGTCCCTGGCCGCCATCGCCTTGCTCCTTCGAACTGAACAACCCGCTCGCGCGCAGCGCCTCCTGGTCCGCCATCCCGCTCAACCGGTCCCGCAGAGCGTTGAAGCTGTCCGGCGCATATCCGATCCGGAACTTCCTGATCCCCTCTTCCGTCATTCCTCGCCCGGCCAGGTATTCCCGTGCCAGCGCTCCGCCGGGCCCACGCAATTGCTCCTCAAACCACCCCGCAGCCGTCTCGTGCAGCTCCAGCAGCTTAGTCCGCAACCGCGCTCCAGCAGCCTCCTCCGGCGATGAGAACTCCCGCTTCGGCAGTGGAATCCCGCACTTCTGCGCCACGATCCGCACCGCCTCGGGAAAGCTCACGTTCTCAATCTTGCCCACGAAGCTGAACACGTCACCCGAAGCCTGGCAACCGAAGCAGTAGAAGAACTGCTGTCCCGCGTGCACGCTGAACGAAGGCGTCTTCTCCTTGTGGAACGGGCAAAGCCCCGTAAACCGCTGCGCCCCAGCCTTGCGCAGCCGTATGTAGCTCTCGATCACCTTCACGATGTCGGCCTGCTGCTTCACGGTTTGGGCAAAGTCGCTCACGGAGAGTCTGTTACCAAGCATAAGGCTTCTGTCCACTCCGGTCGGCGCCGGCGCCCGCCAAATACTTGTTGCAACGAATATCCCTCTCCTGCATCCAACGAAATGAAAGGAGCAACCCGCCATGCCCCCATCCACCGCCACCTCCACCTGGAACGTCGATCCCGCCCACTCCGCGGCCGAGTTCAAGGTCAAGCACATGATGATCTCCAACGTCCGAGGCAAGTTCAGCGGAATCAGCGGTGTCCTGCACCGCTTCGAAGCCGACCACACTAAGTCCACCCTCGAGGTTTCAATCGACGCCAGCACCGTCAACACACAGGACGCGCAGCGCGACGGCCATCTCAAGAGCCCGGATTTCTTCCATGTGGAGAAATTCTCCGCAATGACATTCAAATCAACCCACATCGAGAAAAAGGGCGACGGCTTTGCCGTTACCGGCGACCTGACCATCCACGGCGTCACCAGGCCGGTGGTTCTAAATGTCGAGGAGGTGAGCGAGCCCGCAAAGGATCCCTGGGGCAATACGCGCATCGGTATTACCGCAACCACAAAAATCAACCGCAAGGATTTCGGGCTCACCTGGAATACGACTCTAGAAGCCGGCGGCGTACTGGTGGGCGAGGACGTCGCCATCACCCTCGACGTTCAGTTCATCAAGGCCGCCCAGTAAGCGGCGGCTGCGGGCAGGGAATTCGCGGCCCTGAACTCTGATCCCTGATTTGCCTGTTGCAACGAACATCTCCCCCACGCATCCAATGGTTGTACGTTATAAGTGGAGTCAGAGCCCACCTTCCCAGGCGGGCTGCCCGGTTTGGCGGCCCTCGCCCTGGCTTTGATTTCGCTCCGGGAGGTCCACCATGTCGCTCAGAGCCGTAAAAGAGATCTGCCAAACCAAACCCACCATTGAGGGAGCCGGCGTCAAGCTCCAGCGCGCCTTCGGTTTTGGCAAAACCGCTGAATTCGATCCGTTCCTTTTGCTCGACGACTTTCGCAACGAGAATCCCGCTGACTACCTGGCCGGTTTTCCCTGGCACCCGCACCGCGGTATTGAAACCATCACCTACGTCCTTGCCGGCGAGGTGGCGCACGGTGACTCGCTCGGCAACAAGGGCCGCATGGCCGCCGGCGACGTGCAGTGGATGACCGCCGGCAGTGGCATTCTCCACCAGGAGATGCCCAAAGGCGACGAGCGCGGCCGCATGCACGGCTTTCAGCTCTGGGCCAACCTGCCCGCGTCGCTCAAGATGACCGATCCGCGCTACCAGGACATCCCGTCGAGTGCCATCCCCGAGGTTACCGAGGATGACGGAACCAAAGCGCGCATCATCTGCGGCGAATTCTGGGGCAAAAACGGCCCCGTCGAAGGCGTCGCAGCCGATCCCCGCTACGTCGACATCTCCGTTCCACCCTTCAAGCGCAAGCGCATCCAGGTCGAGACAACTCGCAATGCATTTGCCTACGTCTTCGCCGGCGCGGGAACGTTTCGCGATGCATCCGAGCCGCGGGCAGTCTTGACCGAGTCGGCCGTCGACCCCAACGCCGAGGCGGTCTACGACGCGAAAAACCATTCGCTCGTCCTTTTCGACCGTGGCGATGAGATTGTGGTCCAGGCCGGTCCCGAGGGCATTCGCTTCCTGCTCGTCTCGGGCAAACCGCTTGAGGAGCCGGTAGCGTGGTACGGCCCTATCGTCATGAACACGCAGGAAGAGCTGCGTCAGGCGATGGCCGAGTTGCACAACGGATCGTTCATCCACCACGGCTGAGCCGCCCCGGCGGCCCGCATGCCCCCATTCTTGCCGCACAACTAAGTCGCAAAGTGCAGGGAGGCGGCGCGATTTGTGCCTTTTCGCGTTGCTTCGATCCTGTTAAACTAGCCGCTGGCACGTCTTAGGCGCGTAGCTCAGTTGGTTAGAGCGCTTCCTTGACACGGAAGAGGTCGTTGGTTCGAATCCAATCGTGCCTACCATTCTTTTACACTCTTCGTTTCGCCAGACCCCGGCTTTTCCAGCCCATAAACAGAAGCCAGTGTTGCGTTTGACTCCGTGATATGCTCAACCCAGATTCAGGAGCATCGTCCATCACCGCGACATGGCATCTCAAGAGTCAAGCTCGCCGCCGCGGCCCCGCCTGGTGGTTCAAATCGGCGTAACGGGCCATCGGCCCAACCGGCTAACCCCCGAAGTCGCCGTAGGCCTGCCTGGTCAATGCGAACAAGTTCTCAAAGCCGTCGCCGATTTGGCCTCGCACGCACGCGATCCTCTCCTTCATTCGCCCGAACGGCCGCTTCTACGCATCCTCTCTCCGCTCGCCGAGGGTGCTGACCGCATCGTCGCCCACGCAGGTCTTGCCTTGGACGCGGATCTGCAATGCCCTCTCCCATTCCTCGCAGCCGAGTACTGCCACGACTTCGAAGACGCTGCCTCCCGCGACGAGTTCCACGATCTCCTCGCGAAGGCCTCCGCGGTTTTTCAGATTGAAGGCTCGCGAGCCCGGGAGGACGAGTCTTACGAACGCGTCGGGCGCATGGTCGTGGAGCAGTCCGATCTGCTGATCGCCATCTGGGATGGTGAACCGGCAGCGGGCAGGGGCGGCACCACGCAGATCGTGGAAGAAGCCCTGGCGCAGCATACGCCGGTCGTCTGGCTCAATGCGTCCGAACCGAAGGATCCCTGCATTCTCCGAGCCGATAAGTCGGGCAAGCGCCAAACCCGCGCATTGGATGAGCTAAAGTTGATCTTTGCCGGGCGCTTTGCCGATCGCGGAGACAGCGAGAACTCCTTCAACTTCAGCCATGCCTATTTTGCCGAGAAGCAGCCGAACTTCGATCCAGGCCGGATCTTCCGTATCTTTCGCGATCTTGTCGCCCGCGGCCGCCTTCGCATTCGATCGTGGCGCGTTCCGAATTTCGAGAAGTCGTCGCGGGAAGAATGGGAGAAGATGATTGCCAGCTCCCCCGGATTGCCCGAAGACACGCACCGCTACCTGCTCGACCGGCTCTGCCCCCACTATGGCTGGGCCGACGGACTGTCTACTTACTATGCCGGAGTCCTTCGCTCGAGCTCGCTGGCGACCAGCCTCATGGCTGCTTTCTCTGTCCTGGTTCCCATGGCGGATTACGTCTGCGGACGACACGGCATCGACCTGGGCAGAATTCCCGCGCTTACTGAATTCTCTCTGATCGTCATCATTCTCGCCATTACCTGGCACGGCCGCCGGAGACGCTGGCATGAGCGCTGGCTCAACCTGCGTCAACTGGCCGAGCTCTTGCGCCAATACTGTTACCTGGCCCTGCTCGGCTGCGCGCTGGCCGCGCCGCCGCCACCAGCTCACTTCCGATCCGGTTTCGACCGCTCCTGGGTAGATGGCATGTTTCGCAACATCGCGCGCGACCTCGGCCTGGTAAACGCCGTCATCAACCAGGCCTATGTCTCCTCTGTCGCCAAACTGATCGCGGACATCCTCGAGGGCCAGGTAAAGTACCACGAAGACAACCACGAGACGATGCACAAGTTAAGCCATCACCTCCATCTCATCGGCACGGCTTTGTTCATCGGAACGCTGCTTGCCTGCGTCTGGCACGTGATCTTCGGAGAATCGCCTTGGCTGCTTTTGCTGGCCACTGTGCCTCCCGCCTTTGGTGCCGCGTTCTACGGCATCGCCAATCACGGCGAGTTTTCGCGCAGCGCCGACCGCTCGCTTGCCATGGCGCGCGAGCTCGAGGCGATTCGGTCGGCCGGGCTGGACAAGGCGCTCGCTTCGCCCCACGAGACTTTCGCGGCGCTACGCCAGACCGCCGAAAAACTGGCAAGCGTTATGATTGCTGAAACCATGGATTGGAGCTTCGTCTTCCGTTACCGCACCTTGAACCTTCCCGGCTGATCGTTGCCGCGGCTTGCAGTGAAGAGTATGGAAAAGCGCTTCGAAAAAGCCGTTCTCGTCGCCTTCGCTATTCTTGCCGTCGGGCTCGGCTTCTGGGGTTACGCGATCGTTGGCAGCGATTACACTGGCGGCGCTTGTCTTCATCATATTTCTCCGCCCCCCTGTCCTAATCCAGTTCGTCCGTTCACTTTTTTGGAGGCTTTGCACTGCCTGATAGCGTCCATCGGCCTCCTCCGCCTCTATGATCTCTTCCAGCCCGGTATTGATCCTTGGCAGCTTGTCGTCGCCCAGATCGCGGTGCCCGGAATCGCGCTGTTGTCCGCCGCGCAACTATTCCTCAGCGGAGTTAGAAAGAACTTCCGCACGGCGATGGCGCGACGCAAAACCGACCACTCCATCGTTTGCGGCATTGGCGACGTAGGCATGCAGATCATTCAGAACCTGCGTGCCGCGCATTACAGCATTGTCGCCGTCGATCTGCTGGGTGATTCGCCCAATGCTGCAACTTGTGAGAAGGCCGGAGTGCCGCTCCTTCAGGGCGACGCAAAGAATCCTCACGTGCTGCTCGCCGCTGGTATCCGCCGCGCACAAACGGCCATCGTCTGCACCGGATCAGACAGCGAGAACATGGACATCGCGCTCCAGATCGACGCCATTCATGCCCAGCCCCGCTACCTCAAATCGGGCCGAATTCAAGTGCTGGCCGAGCTGCGCAACGACTGGATGCACAAGCGCCTCATCGCCACCGACAAGCGGTCTCTCGGCTCCGGCCATGT
>Ga0187891_1002550_pt1 | contig 13716 bp, 8 predicted proteins | sample June2016WEW_21_4_FD_132990 | JGI IMG/M metagenome (GOLD analysis project Ga0187891, IMG submission 132990) | Peatland microbial communities from SPRUCE experiment site at the Marcell Experimental Forest, Minnesota, USA - June2016WEW_21_40 | ecosystem: Environmental > Terrestrial > Soil > Wetlands... | reverse complement strand
TGCCTACTGGCTGGGATTGAGCATGGTCGCGCTGATGGCAATGGGCTACTACTTCAGTACGGGTCCGTCCATGGCGGCGCAGATGCTGGCACCGGCCGTCTTCGCGTTTGGCCTGGTCGCGTTCGGCTTCCTGGGCATGGGTCCGGTGACGATTGCCGTGGATTCCTATGGGCCCGTTACCGACAATGCTCAATCCGTTTACGAGTTGTCGCTAATCGAAAATGTTCCTGGCATCGTAGGCGAGTTGAAGAAGGATTTCAACATCGATGTGAAGTTCGATCGCGCGAAAGACCTGCTGGAGGCCAACGATGGAGCGGGCAACACCTTCAAGGCTACGGCAAAGCCGGTGCTGATCGGCACCGCCGTGGTGGGCGCAACCACGATGACTTTCTCGATCATCCTGGCCGTGACGAAGGGACTGGACCCTGCCTACGTACAGAACCTCTCACTGCTGCACGCGCCATTCATGCTGGGGCTGATCTGCGGCGGGGCAATGATCTACTGGTTCACAGGCGCTTCAACGCAGGCGGTGACCACCGGCGCGTACCGCGCGGTCGAGTTCATCAAAAGGCACATCAAACTGGAAGGCTCGGAGAAGGCATCGGTCAGTGACAGCAAGAAGGTGGTAGAAATCTGCACGAAGTACGCGCAGAAGGGAATGTTCAACATCTTTCTCGCCGTCTTCTTCGCTACCCTTGCGTTCGCGTTCATGGAGCCGTTCTTGTTTATCGGCTATCTGTTCTCGATTGCAATCTTCGGGCTGTACCAGGCGATCTTCATGGCCAATGCCGGCGCCGCATGGGACAATGCGAAGAAGATCGTGGAGGTCATCCTGAAACAGAAAGGGACGCCATTGCACGACGCGACCGTGATCGGAGACACCGTCGGCGATCCGTTCAAGGACACCTCGTCGGTGGCAATGAACCCGGTTATCAAGTTCACGACGTTGTTCGGATTGCTTGCTGTCGAGCTTGCAGTGACGCTCAGTTCGACCAATCCGTTGCTGACACACGTGCTGGCAGTCGCATTCTTCCTGGTGTCGGTGTTCTTCGTACATAAATCGTTCTATGGAATGAGGATTGAGACCAAAGGCAACTGATTTCTGTTTTGTTTTTGCAGCCCGCTCCCTGAATTGGCCTCGCGTGCGAAAGTGCGCGGGGCCGATTTGTTTTGGGGGAGCAGGGTGGCGGATTGGGGTGGGGCCTGGCGGTTGAGGTGCGCAGAAAAGTATTGTGATCGGCGGGATAGCGAAGGTATGCTGCCTTCATGCGATGAAGAAACTCTCACTCACCTTCGACGACGGACCTTCTCCTCCTTGCACGGAGGCTCTTCTCGCCGTTCTCTCCTACTACTCAGTCCCCGCCGCCTTCTTCATGATCGGCGAGAGAATGCTGGCACAGGAGTCGACCGTCAAGCGCGTCGAGCAGGCGGGCCACGTGATCGGCAACCATACCCGGACCCATCGCAATCTCTGCGGCGCACCTTTCGAGGTCATCGACCACGAGATTAACCGCTGGGGACAATACTTCCGTCCGCCGGGCGGCCACTACGACGAGGGGATACTTGAGTACCTGCGGGACCATGACATCCAGCTCGCGATGTGGGATGCGGAAGGGTTGGACTGGAAACTCAGGACCGCCGAAGAGATTGTGGCCTATCTCGATGCACAGATGGCCAGCCTCGAGGAAGAAAGCGCCATTGTCCTGCTGCACGACGGCGACTCGGAGAACCTCGACGGCAACCGATGGGCGACAGTGGAAGCCACCGACCGCATCATCACCCGCTACCGCGCGGAGGGATTTGAGTTTGTGCCGCTGAGCGAAATGACCCTGCCAAGGGAGCCGAAGGTGTGGCGATGAGTCACCTGAAGAGTCTCCCCGACTGACCGGCGCGGAAAAAGTGCTGCGAGCGGCAATGCCGAGTTGAATTGCCCCCGAATCTCCACAACTTGAACAGATCTGCGGGCGAAGTGCACTGTTTCTGCTCCTTGTGCCCGACTCCGTCCTGGTCTAGGGTTGAGCTAGTGTCGAATGGTGGGATTGGGGGCGAGCGAGCGGCCCCGAGAGTGCCCCAGAATTGAGGCAAATTTGACCGGGCAAACCCGCGTCAGGCATCGCTGTTTCGGAGTTTCCACAGGCAAATGGCGGTGTTTAAAGAGCTGGTGCGCGAAATGCTCACAAAATACAAGATGTTGTGGTTTGTTCTTGACACGCACCATGGACAGCGGTAAGTTTTCATCTGCGGCTGTAAACGGGCTGTTAAAAAACACCGGCGCAAACCGAGCAATTCCAGAGTTCAGGTGCTCCATCCAGCGTCTCGTAAGAGGGTAATCTCAGCAGGGATTCCCAGGCAGCGGGAACGGCTCCAGGGTACGGCGACGAGGAAGAGCTGGATGGGCCGGCTGGCCGCCAATGACGCTGGAATTCGCGGAATTTTCACCCCGTTTTCCGTTTGTTTCCAAAAAGTTGCGGGTTGTCCCGCGATCCGGCTGTGCGGCCGGAGACAGGGCTTTTTATCACCGATTTTTGGCTCATAGAGAGGATTCCGATGAACGAGGCTTACCTTCAGACTTCGACCGCTGCCTTCAAATCAACCCCCGGTACGCAGGGCCTGACCTTTTCCCGGCGTTTTTCGAAGGAGGGCGTCTCCCCCTACGACGAGATGCAGTGGGAGCGCCGGACGGCGTCAATCACCGACACCAAAGGGAATTCGATCTTCGAGCAGAAGGACGTGGAGGTTCCCGTGGACTGGTCGATGACGGCCACGAACATCGTGGCCTCAAAGTACCTGCACGGGCAGATGGACACGCCGGAGCGCGAGACGGGCGTGCGGCAACTGGTCGAGCGCGTGGCGGAGACGGTGCGCGACTGGGGCATGGCCGGAGGGTACTTTGCCACAGCAGTGGACGCCGGGATCTTCCACGATGAGCTGGCGCACCTGCTGCTGACGCAGAAGGCGGCGTTTAACTCGCCGGTGTGGTTCAACGTGGGCTGCGACCGGCTGGAGCCGGAAGCGGATGGACAGAACTGGCATTGGGATCCGGTGACGGGGGGCGTGCAGTACTCGGCGACGGGCTACAGGAATCCGCAGTGCTCGGCCTGCTTCATCAACGCGGTGGACGACTCTCTGGACTCGATTCTGACGCTGGCGAAGACGGAAGGGATGCTCTTCAAGTGGGGATCGGGAACAGGGACCAACCTGTCGTCGCTGCGCGGGTCGATGGAGCTGCTCTCGGGTGGCGGGCAGGCGAGCGGACCGCTGAGCTTCATGCGCGGTTTTGACGCGTTCGCCGGGGTGATCAAGAGCGGCGGCAAGACGCGGCGCGCGGCGAAGATGGTGATCCTGAACGTGGACCACCCCGACATCGTGGAATTCATCGAGTGCAAGTCAAAGGAAGAGGCGAAGGCCTTCACGCTGATCAAGGCGGGTTACGACGGAAGCGGGCCGGATTCAGAGGCTTTTTCATCGATTTTCTTTCAGAATGCGAACAACTCAGTGCGGGTCAGTGACGAGTTTATGCGCGCCTACGAGGCCGACGGGGACTTCACGACGTACACGGTGAAGGGCCACCAGCCGGTGGAGACCTACAAGGCGCGCAAGATCATGGGCAAGATCGCCGAGTCGACGTGGCTGTGCGGCGATCCGGGAATGCAGTTTGACGACACCATCAACAGGTGGCACACCAGCAAGAACACGGCGCGGATCAACGCATCTAATCCATGCAGTGAATACATGTTTTTGGACAACTCGGCGTGCAATTTGGCGAGCCTGAACCTAATGCGGTTCGTGACGCCGGCGGGGACGTTCGACATTCCGGCGTACCGGCACGCGATTTCGGTACTGATCACGGCGATGGAAATTCTGGTGGACAACTCGGGCTATCCCACCGAGGCCATCGCGCGGAACTCGCACGACTACCGGCCGCTGGGGTTGGGCTACGCCAACCTGGGCGCGCTGCTGATGTCGTTCGGGCTGCCGTATGACTCCGAGGCGGGACGCGACCTGGCTGCAAGCATGACAGCGATCATGACGGGCCAGGCGTATCTGCAGTCGGCGATTATTGCAGCGCAGTGCCCGCCGCTTAGCTCGGCGACGCCGCTGACCGCGTCAGTGGAGCACCAGGGTGGAGCGTGCCCCGGCTACTATGTGAACCGCGAGCCGTTCCTTGATGTAGTCCGCATGCACCGGGCCGAAGTGAACAACATTGGCAAGTCACGGTCTGCCGGCGAGCCGTTCACGGTGCCGCAACTCGACGCGCTGATCGACGCCAGCCGCGAGTGCTGGGACATGGCGCTTCTTTACGGCGAGCGCTATGGCTACCGCAACTCGCAGACCACGGTGCTGGCACCGACGGGAACCATCGGCTTCATGATGGATTGCGACACGACGGGCATCGAGCCCGACCTGGCGCTGGTGAAGTACAAGAAACTGGTAGGCGGCGGCATGATCAAGATCGTGAACAACACCGTGCCGGCGGCGCTGTTCAAGCTGGGATACACGAACGACGAGGTGAACGCGATCGTCAGCTACATTGACGCGACGGGGACGATCGAGGGCGCGCCGGGGATCAAGCCGGAGCACCTGGCGGTGTTCGATTGCAGCTTTAAGCCGGCGAAGGGCACGCGGTCGATTCATTACATGGGGCACATCAAGATGATGGCGGCGGCGCAGCCGTTCCTGTCGGGCGCGATTTCAAAGACGGTGAACCTGCCGCACGAGGCCACGGTGGAAGATGTGGCCGAGGCCTACGCGGAAAGCTGGCGCCAGGGCATCAAGGCGGTGGCGATTTACCGCGATGGATCGAAGGGCACGCAGCCGCTGAACACGAGCATGGACGCGAAGAAAGAGCCATCAGCTCTGGATGCGGTGGGCAGCCGCCTACTGGGGCAACTGGCGGCGTCGCAACCGGCGGCCGAGGCAGACGTGAAGCTGCTGGAGGCGCAGGGCGCCGAAAAAGTGGAGGTGAGCGCGAAGCAACTGTATGCAGCGGCACAGGCCTTCCAGAAGGCGCTGGATGAGATTTCCGCGGCTGCGGCGCTGCCGGTACTGACGGCGACGCCTGCGGTCAACGCCGCGACCGAAGTTCCGCGGGAGGAGCAGGACCTGAATGCGCCGCCGCGCGCAATCCGTCACCGGCTGCAGGAGGAGCGTGCCTCACTCACGCACAAGTTCTCCATCGCCGGGCACGAGGGCTACATCACCGTGGGAATGTACCCGAATGGCCAGCCGGGTGAGATCTTCATTCGCATGGCCAAGGAGGGATCGACGGTGAGCGGGCTGATGGACGCCTTTGCCACGTCGGTTTCGCTGGCGCTGCAGCACGGCGTTCCGCTGAAGGTGCTGTGCGAGAAGTTCGCGCACACGCGGTTTGAACCCTCGGGCTGGACAGGGAATGAGCAGATTGGGTACGCGAAGAGCCTAATGGACTACATGTTCCGCTGGCTGAATCTGCGCTTCCTTTCGGGCCAGCAACTCACACTGTTCGCTGGGCTGGCTCCCTCGGCTCCGCAACTGGCCGCGTCGCCGAGCCTGCTGGCAGAAAGCGACCTTGATGAGGATGAGCCCGCGTCGCAACAGAGCCAGATGGCGCGACTGGTGGAGGAAGTGGCCAAGCGGTTGAACCAGGTGACGACAACGGGCGCACACTCGGGCGGCGGCATCGCTCCGGAGCCACAGGCCGAGCCAGCCAGCGGTGCGCCACGGCGAATGACGGAGTTTCAGATGCACCAGGCGCCGGCGGCGGGACCTTCGCACGTGCCCAGCCTTGAGGATCGCGGGCTGTATCATGCGGCCGACGCCATGCGCGCCATGTACGACATGGGCGACGCGCCGAGTTGCGGCACCTGCGGCGCGATCATGGTGCGAAACGGGAGTTGCTACCGCTGCATGAGCTGCGGGTCGACTTCGGGTTGTTCTTAGGAGCGAGTGCAGCTAAGCAACATTGCGATTGTGGCTTCTCGGTGCTTTGGCAGGCGCAAAATCGACTACATCTGAAAATCGAGATCAGTCTATGCCGAGCGAATTCTCGGGCGTCCCGCAACTGCGACTCGAGGGCCTTTACGGCATAGAGCAGCCGCAATTCACTTTCGGATAACATTTTGGCGAGACAGAATTGACTGCGGGATTGAGCAAAACGCGATTCGTAGTTTGGTGGCACAATGCAGCAAGGAAATTTGTTCCTGGCCTTTACTGCCCGGACTTCGTGACGGCTCTTTATGCGCTGGCAATGTGGAGTACCGGTACCGCCGGAGGATGGGCCATCTGCCAGAAATGCCACAAAGACTTCGCGCGGAAACGTCTGAAGCAACTCTACTGTTCATCTCAGTGCCAAGCTGCGGCAGCGATGAGCCGCCTGAGGCGCAAGCGGAAGCAGGCGAGCACAACGGCGAATCCCTGAGTTGTGCCTAACCGCAAGAGAATTAGGCGTGAAACCTACAGCACAAAGAGCGCAAAACCGCGCTCCATCTGCGCTCCGTTCGTCGGATTTAGGCTGTTTTGCTTGGTCTAAGGTGTCATCCGCCGACCTGCATGTTGTTGAAACTACGTTTGACTGATGATTCGAGTGCTACCTGAGGAGACAAATCATCAATAACCTACAGCGGCAAAGGATATTGCTGCCTTTTCAATGTTCTCGGTGAACCGCGAATCCCGAAGCTCGCCGGAAAATTCAATTGTTACGTAAAACAGCGTTGAAACCTTCATCAAGTGCGGTCTCGACGTTTCAGCTTTTGCTAGCTTTGAGTGAGGTAAGCTGTTGATTTCGCCACGTCGAGAATTTCATTTTACGTGTCAACCCACAGCGATGGACACAAACCAGGGACATTGAAGGCCAGGAGAAATTCTCCTGGCCTTTTTGTTTTTTGACCGAATGGCGCAAGGTGTAATGTGCCGGCGGGCGCTGGAGCACGATACGCTGTTGCCGCCTGGCGGGTTCAGGCGTTGCCGAAGACGGGAATGGATGCGCCGTGAATGACCCGCGCCGCGTCACTCGAGAGGAAGAGCACGACTTCGGCAATGTCCTCGGGTTTGGGCCATTTGGAAAAGTCGGCGGTGGGCATGGCTTTGCGGTTGGCTTCGGTGTCGATGATGCTGGGCAGGATGGAATTGACGCGGACGCCGGAGCCGATGAGGTCGGCAGCGAGCGAGTCGATGAGCGCTACGGCAGCGGCCTTGGTGGCTGCGTAGGCTGATGCTCCGGCGGCGTGATCCCAGGCTGCTTTGGACGCAATGTTAACGATGGCGCCGCTTTTGCGTGCGAGCATGGGTGGCACAGCCGATTTGGCCAGCGCGTAGGTTGCGCGGAGATTAAGGTCGATCATGCGGTCGAAGACTTCGGGCTCGAGTTCCCAGAGCGGCGTGCCGCCCGCATAGCCGCCGACGGTGTTGACCAGCACGTCAAGACGATTCGACCGCGAGACGATCTGGTTGACGAGATCGGCGGTCTGGCGCGCGTCGGAGACGTCGACGTTGAATCCCGACAGGCGGGTCGCGCGATCCGCGGCTGCATTCCTGAGAGCCAGAAACTCATCTTCATGACGCCAGGTTACGGCTACCGTTGCGCCGCGCTCGAGAAAGGCCAGACTGACCGCGCGGCCGAAGCCGCCAGTGCCGCCGGCAACTAATACGACTTTTTCAGAGAATTCAGAACCCATTGGCGGTTTCCCCTCGAAGCGATTTCCGACCGATCGTGCCCCATCAGTATCCCACGGTGGCGAATGAGCGACGGAGGGAAGCGAGCGTAAGCGCGGGCGCGGGCTTCTAGAGCGCGGAGGCGCGCGCCTCGAGCTTGCGAATGGACTTGAGCATTTCGGCGAGATTTGATTTGCCGATTTCGCTCTCGAATTCTTTTTGCATGCGGTCGAGGGCGGCGATGACACGCAAGGCGCAGCGCTTGCCTTGCGGCTTAAGGGTGAGTAGATAAGCGCGCGCGTCCTGAGGGTCGATCTTTCGCTGTAGGAGGCCCTTGGCTTCGAGCGATGAGACGCAGTGGCTGAGATTGCCGCGCGTGGTGGCGAAGGTTTCGGCCAGTTGTGAGGGCTTGACCTGGCGCGGCGCCTCAAAGAAGAGAGCGGCGAGGACGAGGGCTTCGAGGAAGCCGAGATTGTCGGCCGCGAGGACGCGCGAGGCCAGCGACTCAAAACGGCGTGCCGCGCGGTTGACTGCGAACATGGGACTTTCGCGGAGAAAAGCGTCGATGCGCATAAAAGAGCGGTGTTAGCGGAGCTCGCGGAGTTAGTTTAACACCTCAACTATTCGCGATGATACAAAATCGTTGTTGTGCGGAGGCGCTGCGCCGGTCATTCTGTCATTGGACCGGTTCATGCGTCGTGTGCAATTGAGACAGATTATCCGCGGTACGGAAGTTTTGCTACTGGTGGTTGGCCTACGCGCGGCCGTCGCGCAGGATGCGGCGGCACCAAAGGCTGCAACCGTTAAAGGGACGACCGAGACCATGGTCGTGCTGGGCACGGCGACGCCGGTGCCGCTGGCCGAGTCGCAGCGGTCGGTGGAGATTCTGCCGGTGAGAGGAGAATCGCTGGCCGCCGAGTCGCCGCAGGACTTTTTGCGCGAGGATTCCTCGGTGTTTCTTGAGGAGCGCGGCGCGGGCGGTGGGCAGGCGGACCTGGTGCTGCGCGGGGGCAGCTTTGAGCAGACACTGGTGCTGCTGAACGGATTTCGCATCAACGACGCGCAGACTTCGCACCACAACCTCGACCTGCCGGTTCCGTTGGAGGCTATGGACTCGATGCAGGTGCTGGAAGGCGCGGGCTCAACCTTGCACGGCGTGGATGCGCTAAGCGGGGCGGTCGATTTTCTGACGGCGGCGCCGGATCACAATTCGATTTTTCTGCGCGGCGGCGAGGGCAGTTTCGAGTCGAATGAGGAGACGCTGCTGGCGGGGGCGACGCACGGGCGATGGAGCGGACGCGTGACCGCGGAGCGAAACTTCTCGACGGGGTTCATGACCGACCGCGACTACCGCAATGAAGATACATCTGCGGAAAGCTGGGTGGGAACGCGGCTGGGCGTAACGGACCTGATGTTTGCAGGGAGTGACAGATCGTTTGGGGCGAACCAGTTTTACGGTGATTACCCCTCGTGGGAAAGAACGAAGGGTTGGTTTGGTTCGGCGCGGCAGGAGTTGGGTAGCCAGACCGAGGCGGCTTTTGCCTACCGGCGGCACACGGATGAGTTCGTGCTGTTCCGCGACGATCCGGCGATTTACGAGAACAACCATCTTGATGGGTCGTGGCAGGGATCGTTACGGCGCGCGGAGAATCTGCCAGCGGGAACAGTGCTGCTGATGGGACTGGAGGCGGACGGGGACAGCATAGCCAGTAATAATCTCGGCCTTCATGCGCGGAATCGTGGCGCGGGCTACGTGGATGTAGATCTGCGGCCGGCGAAAAAACGCTGGAGTTTGTCGGCGGGGGCGCGCGAGGAGATTTTTTCGGGCGGAGGCAGGGGAGTGTTTTCACCGGAATTGGCGGGGAGCTTTCGCGTGGCGAGCAGCCTGAAGCTGCGCGCGACCGGAGGGTACGGATTCAGGATTCCGACATACACCGATCTTTATTACTCCGATCCGGCGACGCTGGGCAATGCGAACTTGAAACCGGAATCGGCTTGGACCGGGGACGGAGGCGTGGATTGGACGCCTTCGGCGAAGGTCACGCTCTCAGCAACGGGCTTCTACTCGCAGCAGCGCGACACGATCGACTATGTGAAGAGCGCGACGCCGAATTCGAATCTTCCGGCAGGTTGCCCGGCGAACATCTGGTGCGCGGACAACCTGAACGGATTGCACTTTGCCGGAGCCGAGGCGAGTTTTGCGTGGATTCCGAACAAGTCGCAGACGGTGCGGATCGAGTGGACGGCTTTGCATGGGGCGCAGACCGCTCTGCACGGGCTTGAGTCAGAGTATGTGTTCAATTACCCGGTCGAAAACATTCACGCGTCGTGGACCTGGGCGATGGGACACGACATCGTTTTGACGAATGCGGTGCAGCTTGCGCAGCGATATCAGCAAGCGGTGTATCCGGTGTGGAACGCGACGTTGACACGCGATGCATGGAAGGTTCGGCCGTATCTGCGGCTTATGAATGTGAGTAACACGGGATACCAGGAGATCACCGGCGTGAATATGCCGCCGCGGACGATCGTGGGCGGGATTGCGGTGCAGGTGGGACGGTGAAAGAGACAGGGAACAGGGAACAGCGCGTATTCACCCCGATCGGCTGCTCAGGCCAAGTGCTTCTTGAGGAATTCGAGCGAGCGTTGGCGGGCTTCTTTCGCGGCGGCGGCGTTGTAGCTTGGACGGGGGTCGCAGTTGAAGGCGTGGCCGGCGTCGTACCAGAAGATTTCAGCTTCAGGATGCGCGGAGTGAATCTTCTCGACCTCCGCGGCGGGAATGTGTGTGTCCTGGCGGCCGAAGTGAAGCATGACGGGGCAGGTAGGTCTCTCGCCAGCGTAGTTGCCGATGCGGCCGCCGTAGTAGCCGACGGCCGCCGACGGTTGAAGGCGCGTGGCGGAAAGCCAGGCGATGGTGCCACCGAAGCAATAGCCGATGACGCCAACCTTTTTGTGCGTGGCGCCGCCGGCAAAGTCGGCGGATGCAGCGACGTCGACGATTGCCTTCTCCGCATCGAGTTTGGGAATGAGGCTCATCGCAGTTTGCATGTCGGCAGCTTCGTAACCGAGCTCGATGCCGGGACTGATGCGGTCAAAGAGCGCGGGAGCGACGGCGAGAAAGCCGTCGTTCGCCCAGCCATCTGCCACGGAACGGATATGGGAGTTGACGCCGAAGATCTCCTGCACAACAACCAGCCCAGCGACAGGCTCGGTTGTGGGACGGGCGACATAGGCGTTGAAGGCGTGGCCGTCAGCAGCGCGCAGAGTTATAGATTCACTCATGGATCGATTTCCTCAGTCGCTCTCAAGTATCGATGCAGCGAAGACAGGAGCGCAAGCGTGGTGAAAGGCTGGGTAGCGGGCCAGTTTAAAGGCGTATTCCCTCAGGGGCTAAAGCACACGATCATATTGCTCAGTTTATGTACGGGCTAAAGCCCGTACCCTTTAAACTGACCCACTACCGGAAAGCTGCTCTGAGTTCGGCTGAGGAGACCGGCTCAGTTGACGCGCGGCGGGAGCTGGAGCGGCTTGCGGGGGCCGAGATCCTCGCGCACCAGTGTGAGGCCGAGGAGCAGGCGCTCAAAGCTATCGGAAAGGCGCGCGAAGAGCGGCGCCTCCTGCTCGTACTCAAAGAGGTTGAACTGGCTGACGATGAAGTAGCTTTCCTTACCAGCGCGAATGAGTTCCTCGAGGCTGGGATGGTGGCGACGAAGGCGGCGGCTGGAACCGGTGACCTCAGGGTACATGCCGGCGACGAAGAGAGCATAGTCGCCGATGTACTTGCGCAGCGCGCGCTCGGCATCGAAGGAAGCGGCGGAGCCGTGGATGGGGTCGGCGGCGCGCTCCATCTCTTCGATCTCCTCAATGGGGCGGCCTTCCGCATCGCGCATGCTGTAGAGCTTGTCAGCCTGGGAGAACTCGCAGAGGATGCGCGCGACGTAGGCGGTCAGATCGGGATCGTGCAGACCCAGTTTGCCTTCGTAACTGTTACGCACGATCTGCTGGAAGAAGGGTTCGAGCGGATGAGGCTGAGCCTGCATACACACCTCCCAAGCGCGGAGCCGAAGTGACGCGGTCTCCGGTTGCCGAAACGGCTGTGCGCGCAGCCGGGTTCGCTGCTTGTAGCCGCTGCTGTTCCACTTCGTGCTACGCGGGGAAGGTGCCAGCGGCGGCCCGATTTACAAAGCTGTAACACTGAGCTTATCGGAAGAGTTGCGTTTGACAAGAGGGTGACCCAAGTTTGTTGGCAGAGCCGAGGTTCGATTGCGAATGGCGCAGAAAATGGAAGGGCAACCGCGATGGGCTGCCCTTTTTGTGCGGGAACGGATCGAGGTTGCGCTGGGGCTGCGCTTACACAGTGGCCGGGGTGCGCGATTCCAGCTCGGCGAGGCGCTTGGCAAGCAGCGTTTCGAGCTTAACCAGAGCGGCGGAGAAGCCCTCGATGCCTTCCTTGAGCTTGTCGGTGGCCATGCGGTCGGCGGCATGCATGCGCTCGAAGGCGGCCTTGTCGACGACGATTCTGTCGATTGCCAAGCTCTTGGCGATCTGGGGATCGAGTTTGCGCGGCAGATCAGCCTGCGTGGCATCGAGCTCGGCGAGCAGTTGTGGCGAGATGGTGAGCAGGTCGCAGCCGGCGAGCTCGCTGATTTCGCCGATGTTGCGGAAGCTGGCGCCCATGACGACGGTTTTGTAGCCGAATTTCTTGAAGTAGTTGTAGATGCTCTTGACCGACTGCACACCGGGATCGTCGGCGCCCTGGTAGTCCTTGCCTGTGTCCTTCTTGTACCAGTCGAGGATGCGGCCGACGAAGGGTGAGATAAGGGTGACGCCGGCGTCGGCAGCAGCGATCGCTTGGTGCAGGCCGAATAGGAGCGTCAGATTGCAGTGGATGCCTTCTTTTTCGAGGACTTCGGCGGCGCGAATGCCCTCCCATGTAGAGGCGATCTTAATGAGGACGTGATTGCGGCCGACGCCCACGGCGTCGTATTGCGCGATGATGCTGCGCGCCTGCTTGATGGTGGCCTCGGTGTCGTAGGAAAGGCGCGCGTCCACCTCAGTGGAGACGCGGCCGGGGACGATGGCGAGAATCTTTTTGCCGAAGGCGATGGCGAGGCGCTGGAAGGCGAGATTGGCGACGGCTTGGTCTGTGGCGCCTTCGCCCAGCTCCTTGCGAGCATCCATGATCACGCCGTCGACGATGGGCTGATACTGCGGCAACTGCGCAGCGGCGGTGATCAGCGAGGGGTTGGTGGTCGCGTCCTGAGGGTGGAATTTTTCCATGGCCTCCATGTCGCCGGTGTCGGCCACGACGACGGTGTACTGGCGCAACTGGTCGAGTAAGTTCTTTGGCAGATTTGGCATGATTCCTCCTCGGGCAGGGGCTCCCGAACGTACTACGGCACCAGTGTACCTCTTCTTTAGGATGCGCCGCGTGAAAGCCGGTTGCATTGTAAATCGCCGGGTTATGGGGCTTCGGCTTCTACGGGATTTGCGAGGATGCCGAGGCCGGGAATGGAAACTTCGACGCGGTCGCCGGGTGAGAGCGGGGCCACGCCGGATGGCGTTCCGGTAAGCAACAGGTCGCCGGGCTCGAGCGTGAAGACAGAAGTGATGAAGGCGAGAAGCTCGGGAAGCGAAAAGATGAAGTCGAGCGTGGAGGCGTGCTGGCGGACTTCGTCGTTGAGGCGCGTCTCGAGGTTGAGGCCGGCGTCGAGGTCCAGCTCGTCGCTGACGATCGGGCCGAGGGGGCAGAAGGTGTCAAAACCCTTGGCGCGCGTCCACTGATCGTCTTTGTTTTGCAGGTCGCGAGCGGTGACGTCGTTGGCAAGCGTGAATCCGCGCACGACGTCGCGCCAGGGAGCGCCGGGCTTGAGGTTGCGCGCGCGGCGGCCGATGACGACGGCGAGCTCGCCTTCGAAGTCAACGCGCGCAGAGACGGCAGGCAGGCGGACCGCGCCGCCCGGCGCAAGCAGCGACGATGGCGGCTTGAAGAAGATCAGAGGCTCCGTGGGCATTTCATTGCCTAGCTCGCGGACGTGCGCGCGATAGTTGCGGCCGACACAGACGATCTTGGATGGCGTGACTGGT
>Ga0187891_1002549_pt1 | contig 13719 bp, 11 predicted proteins | sample June2016WEW_21_4_FD_132990 | JGI IMG/M metagenome (GOLD analysis project Ga0187891, IMG submission 132990) | Peatland microbial communities from SPRUCE experiment site at the Marcell Experimental Forest, Minnesota, USA - June2016WEW_21_40 | ecosystem: Environmental > Terrestrial > Soil >... | reverse complement strand
CTGTAATGGCAAACGTCCTCAATCCCGAAACCGAGAGCATAACCCTGAACACCGAATTGGAAACCCCAACGCTTGACCCTGCGACGGAGCTGGAACCTCTACCGAGCATTGACCAGCCGTCGCGTGAATCCACGTCCAACCCTGAGAACACAGCTGTTGTCGATACACCCCCGCTGGACGCCGATGCCCTAACCGAGCCTGTCGCTCAGGCCGCAACACTCGAACTCCCAACCCCCACGGAAACTCCGGCCGCACCCGAGCCTGAAACGGTTACCGCCGCTGCGCCCGTCCCTGCTGTTGCGCCCCCGGCCACCGCCGAGTCAGTGTCGGCAGCCGAGCCCACGCCGACTCACGCCGCTGCGCCCGCCGCCGTGCCCGCGCCGGCCCCTGCCGTTGCAGCTCGTACCGCTACGACCGCCGAGCCAGCCGACGATTTCTCGTCCGCCCTGGCCGCCTTTGAGCGCGAGCAGGCCGCTGAAGCCGCCGCCGTCGAGGCTTATGGAGACAAGATCGTCTCAGGCAAGGTCGAAAAGCAGACTGAAAAGTATCTGGTCATCGATGTCGGCCTCAAGTCCGAAGGCCTCGTGCCTCTGGAGCAGGTCGTCGACCACGCCGGCGCCGTCAAGTTCCAGCCCGGCGACATCATTGACGTCGTCATCGAGCGCGAGGAGGCAGAAGGCGGCTACCTCGTCAGCTACGAGCGCGCCCAGCGCCTCCGCGCGTGGGACACGATCGAGAAGGCCGCCAACGACAAGACGCCCATCACCGGAACAGTCGTCAGCCGCGTCAAGGGCGGGCTCACTGTCGACATCGGTATGAAGGCCTTCTTGCCTGGCTCGCAGCTTGAGATTCGCCCTGTGCGCAATCTCGACACTTACCTCGGCCAGCAGATCGAGGTCCGCGTCATCAAGCTCAACAAAAAGCGCGGCAACGTCGTGGTCAGCCGCAAGGAAATCCTGGAAGAAGAGCAGAACTCCAAGCGCTCGGCCACCATGGAGCACCTCGAGGAAGGCGCGGTCCTCACCGGCACCGTCAAGAACCTCACCGACTACGGCGCGTTTGTCGACCTCGGCGGCATTGACGGCCTTCTTCACATCACCGACATGAGCTGGGGACGCCTCACTCATCCCCGCGACCTGGTCAACGTCGCCGACGAGATTCAGGTCAAGGTTCTCAAATTCGACAAAGAGAAGCAGCGCGTTTCGCTCGGCTTTAAGCAGTTGACGCCCGACCCCTGGCTCGACGCCACGGAGCGTTATCCCGTTGGCGCCAAGGTGCACGGCCGCGTCCTTTCGGTCACCGACTACGGCGCGTTCGTTGAGCTCGAGCAGGGCATCGAAGGCCTGGTTCACCTCTCTGAGATGACCTGGTCCAAGCGCCTCAAGCATCCCTCCAAGCTCGTCAAGCCCGGCGACGAGGTCGACACAGTCGTCCTCAGCGTCAATCCCGCCGACCGCCGCATCTCCCTGGGCATGAAACAGCTCCTCGAAAATCCCTGGGAAAGCCTGACCGATAAGTACCCCGTCGGCGCCATCGTCGAGGGCCGCGTCCGCAACCTCACTGACTTCGGCGCTTTCATCGAAATCGAGGATGGCATCGACGGCCTCGTCCACGTCTCCAACCTGAGCTGGACCAAGCGCGTCAAGCACCCCTCTGAAATCGTCAAGAAGGGCGAAAAGGTCAAGGCCGTCGTTCTTGGCGTTGAGCCGCAGAACCGCCGCCTCTCGCTGGGCATCAAGCAGTTGCAGCCCGACGTCTGGGAAAGCTTCTTCGCCACGCACCGTGTTGGCGACGTCGTTCACGGCAAGATTCTGCGCACCGCTCAGTTCGGCGCCTTTGTCGAAATTGCCGAGGGCGTTGAGGGCCTCTGCCACATCTCCGAGGCCGGCGATCCTGTCGACGGCCACTCCAAGCTCGAGCAGGGCCTGGAGCACGACTTCAAGATCATCAAAATTAACGTCGAAGAAAAGAAGGTCGGCCTCAGCCTGCGCATGTCCGGCAGTCACGAAGCCGCTCGTCCCGCCACGGAGAGCTCCAGGCCGGAAAGCCACAAGCACCCGGTCTCCAGCTCCACCACTACACTCGGCGATCTGGTCAACTGGCGCAAAGGCGAGCGCTAAACAGGTTGGGAACGCTAAACCGGTTGGTTTTGTATCAGGGCATGACTTCAGTCGTGCCGCAATGATCCTCAGGAAAAACAACGAGGCTTTAGCCCCTGCTTCAAAAAACGGCCACCCCCGGGGTGGCCGTTCTGCATTATGGCAGCGCCTCCTGTCTCTCGCGCCGTAGGTGCAATGGTTGTTAGCCCCGCGCTTCAGCGCGGGGGAAGCTATCCCAAAAATCCTCCGGAGTCCCGTAGGGACGGCGCTCGCAACCTTCATTTCACCGAGTCTAAGTGCCAAATCTCCGCTTGACCCTGACCCTGCGTCAGACCCGACTATGGTCTCCAGAGCGATGAGCAGCGGCTGTCAGCGCCTCTCCGGCGTACACTTTTCTCATCCCTCCGAGGCACGTATGTCCCACCCGCCCATGTCTCATCCAAACCGTTCCATCCTCCCCGCCGTCACGCTCTTTTTCCTCGCGCCCTTCGTCGCCGAGTACCTGCTCGGCGATTTTCCTGTTACGTTTTTCTGGCCGTACATCGTCCTCGCGCCCATGTACGGCGGCGGCGCGCTCCTCATCCGCGAGCTCACCCGCCGTTCCGGCCGCGGCTGGCCCACCATCCTTCTCCTCGGCGTCGCCTACGCAATCATCGAGGAGGCCTTCACCACGCAATCGCTTTTCAACCCCGACATCTTCGGCCTGCACGCGCACCTCCTCTCCCACGCTTGGATTCCCGCTCTCGGCATCGGTGCCTGGTGGACCCTCTTCATGCTCAACGTCCACGCCTTCTGGAGCATCGGTGTCTCCATCGCGCTAGCCGAAGGCCTCTTCCCTTCGCCAGAAGGCCTCTATCCTTCGCGCGCCCGCACGCCCTGGCTGGGCAAAGTCGGCCTCTCTGTCGCCGCCGCCCTCTTCGCTTTCGGCGTCTACTGGAGCACCCACTACTCGCTCCGTCACGACCCGTTCCGCGCCTCGCCCGCGCAGTTCATCGTGTCCGCTCTGCTCGTCGTCGTCTTCGCCGCCGCTGCATTCCTCGTCCCGCCCGCTTTGCGAGACAAGTCCGCCACGCCTGCGGCGTCCGACTCGACTCGCGATCTCTTGCCCGCGCCCCCAGCTTTCATCACCGGCGTCGCCGCATTCCTTCTCGGCGCAGCCGTCTTCCTCTCGCCGATTCTATGGATATGGAACTGGGGCGCCGTCGCCTTCATCCTCGCCATCGATCTGGTTTTCCTCGTTGGGCTGCGGCTGTTCTCTCATCGCACCGCATGGACGCCTCTGCACACCCTCAGCGTCGGAGCTGGCGGAGCACTCCTGTACGGCGTGCACGCCTTCATGCAGCCTCCGGTCGTTCCCTGCCCCAAGTCGATCGCCCTCGCCAGCCACGTGCTCTTTCTGGTCCTCGCGCTCGCCGTCGTCGCAATCGCCGTCCACCGCACCCGGCGCATATGTCGTCCGGCCCTGCTGGTCGGTCCGCAGGAACAATCTCCCGCCGTGTCATCCTGAGCGAAGCGCGTTCGGGGCCCCGTGATCGCAGCGCGATCATGGGACGAGCAGAGCCGAAGGACCTGCTTCTTGGAATTCTGGCTAGGGCGGGATCGCGCCCACTTGCTCTTGCCTTGATCGGAGGGAGCAGGAGCCTTCAGGCTCCTGAATCCCCGCGCAAAAATCCTCCGGCCTTCAGGCTCGGAGGCGCACGCGGCCCGGGCGCCTCACCGAACTGTCGTCCTGAGCGCGCTTGACCGGCATGCTTCTCATCCGAAATAGCTGCTCGCCCGCCGCCAGGATGCGAAATCCCCGTGCGCACGGCAACTTACTGAAGCCCCCAACACCCCTCACACCTAAGTTTCCGCGCGCGGGTACCCACGTAATGACGCATTCACAGTAGGGGTCTTCCCAGTCCCGTCCGTGCCGCCTATAGTCCGAATACTGCGTGCCTGAGAGTGAAAGCGGAAGGTGAACGTGCATTCCCCAGCCCCTGAACGCAATGAGCATTCATAGATTAGGAAGGGATAAACTTTGATCTCTGATTACACGGTTCTTCCAATGGGAACAAAAGTCGAGGGCGGAGAGGTGAAGGTTTGCCCGAAGTGCCGAAGACCCGGCCTCAATGTGGAAATGGATGGTCACAGCTTCTATACCCATTTCCAGATTCTCAATAAAGACGATCCGGGCAACGTCTTTATCCGGCGAGTCGAGTGTCATTTGCTTGCCGGAGAAATCGCAGATCGAAACCCGCTTCAGGCGCTGCCCCGGCGCGCCTCGCCATCGACGTAGACCGATGGCGCAGCCAGACGCCCCAAAAAGTGAGTAGGCTTCTGCCCCCGCCGGCGCGCTTACCTTGCCCTAGCGCGCCGAACGGAGACCAAGGCCCGCCCCGACCTGCTCACGAGATCGCGGGACCCTTGCCGACTTATGAGGACCTATCTGAGGAGCAGCGTGGAATCGGGGGTGCTTCCTGATTGTCGACGTCCAGCAGCTATCGCGCAAATTGGGATTACTGGTGGTATTCACACCAATTAGCGAACTGCGCGACTTCATCGTTCCGCGTTTGTCCAAAGAGAACAGACAAATGGAAGAGGAGCCACGGCAGCTTCCGATTCGCAGTAGCTGCTAACGCGTTTGCGGAACATCCGCGTGTTTGCCGGAGTTTTCCAGGCGCACGATCTGCTAGTTTTCAGGGCAACCGGTCGTACATTCCCTTGGCATGCGATGACACGTTTTAGAGGGCGGTGAGCGCGGATGCACCGGCCAGCAGTTCGAGAATCCCACGCCTGGAAATTGTTATCACTGGCCTGTCGGGGCCGCCTTCTTGTGCTCCACGAAGGTGTGTGCTTGATGACAGCTCACACACGTCTTGCCGTTCATGAATGGATCAGACTTCAGTTGTGCCACCTGATCGGTGTGACAGGTGTCACATGTGCTTAACGCCGGCGTGCCCGCGAAGTCCTTTGCTGTTGTCTCGCCATGGCATATGGTGCATTCCACACCGTTGGCGCCATGCGGGCTGGCTTTCCATTGGTCATAAATCACCTTGTGGCAGGTGGCACAGGTATCCCCGGCTGGAATCAGCCGATGCATCACATGCTTGGCTTGATCCTGCTGAGCAATGGCAGGTTGGACGGCAATCGCCACAACGAGAAAAACGAATAGGGTGAGACCGAACATGCGCGCACAGAAACGATTCACGGGCAGATCTCCTGAGTACGGTCTCCAAGTATCGAACCGGCGACGGCTGCCATCAGTGATACACATCACATCTCACCGGAATGCGATCTGCGCACTGGCTGCGAGGCCCTTTGCCAAAGGAATGTTCACAAACCTCGCTCTATGCCGCTGTCTGTCACTACGGTTGTGCAAATTCACGCGCTATGATGCTCCTCCCCGCTACCACCTCGGCTGAGGCGTTGCTGTCACCAGAGTCGGCCCAATTGCACATCCGGCAGCGGACCGAGCCCTTGAGGAACCCTGTCCGACCTGTTTTAACATGCGGGCGAACACCCAAAGCCCAATCGAGCAAATGTGGTGTGGCTCTTGGCGAGTCACGCGCAAGCCGGAACTTATCCGTCCATTCGTCAGATCAGTCCCCGCAAACGCCCCTCCGGCCATCAACCCCATCCTCATCCGAAAACATCGCCGGGAGCGCACCCGGTCCCGGAGCCTGTCCCGTGTCAAGCCAGAAAATCTCTAAGTGCCTGATTCTCCGGAGCTTCCATTTGCCGATAATTAACCCCGTTTGGCGCATAATCGGTCCATGATCCGCTTCTACTCAAAAACTGATCAAACCAGAGTCTCTCCCTCGGGCCCTCGTTCGCTTGGTCCCTTGGTCCCTGCTTTTCTGACCACTGATCACTGATCACTGACGACTGGCACAGCCCCACCCCCCCATGCCGTTTTGTGAAACTGTGAAACTGTGAAACTGTGAAGCCTTTGGAATCAATGCCTTACAAACACCAACTCCACAGTTTCACAGAAACTGTGAAACTGTGGAGCAAAGAAGAAAAGACCGTGAATTGAAGCCCAAATCGCTCAAAATAAGATGGATAGCGCTAAACCGATCGCCAAAAAACCGATCGCTGAAAATCGTTGAAAACGGCTCGCTGAGAGCTGAAGGCTGAAAGCCGGTTTTATGATCTCTGATCTCTGATCTCTGTTCTCTGGCTCTGCATCTCTTTCAGCACAATCACGATCCCCAGCGCCATCAGCACGCTGATGAGCGCAAACAGGAACACGCTCGCGTAGCCGAATAATCCGATAATGGCGCCGGCGATCGGGCCCACGAGGAAGAACGACACATCGGAGAACGCGGTGTAAACGCCCAGAGCGGTCCCGCGGCTGAACTCGGGAACACGTTTCACCGCCTCGACGCCGATGGCCGGGAAGATGAGCGAAAGGCCTAATCCGCCCACTGCCGCGCCCGCCATTGCCATCCATGGCGCCACGGCCTGCCAAAGCAAAATCATGCCAACTGCTTCGGTCACAAGCGAGGCAATCGCCACCGGGAAGCCGCCGAAATGGCTGATGGTTCTGATGAACAGAACGCGCACAGCGATGAAGCCGACGCCGAAGGCGGTGAGGCAGAGAGCCGCTCCGCTCCAGTGACGGCTAACATAAAACAGCGTGACGAACGTGGCAAGCACGCTATAGCTCACGCCGCCCAGCGCCAGTCCCATGCCGTGCGGGGCCACGCGGCCGAGCACGTGCGTGAACGGCATGTGCTCGCCCGGCGCCACCATCACCGGCTCCTTGCGCCAGGCGATGACAAAGCTCACGGCGCCAATCAGAATCGTCAATAACCCGATCGACTTGAGGCCCCACTGCTGATCCAGGATCACCCCCAGCGGCGCCGCCAGCGCCATGCCGCCATACGTGCTGATCCCGTTCAGCCCGATCACCTTCGCCGTGTGCTCCTGGCCCGCGCTGGTAATCCCCCACAGCGTTGCTCCAGTCGAGCCCAGGCTCTCGCCCACTCCCAGCGCCAAGCGGCTCAGGATCAGAACCGTAAAGCTGAGCCAGTGCACCTCGTGCAATGCCGCCGCGCCCACCAGCAACGCGCCGCTCGCGGTGCAGCCAGCCATGCCCCACAGCACCGAGACCTTGGCTCCCATGTGATCGGAGATGCGCCCCGCCCATGGGCGGCTGAGCAGAGTAGCAATGTACTGGATGCTGATGGCCAGCCCGGCAAGCACCGCGCTGTAGCCCATGCGCAGATGCACGAACGGCGGCAAAACAGCCAGCGGCAAGCCTATGGAAACATAGCAGATGAATGTGAAGTAAACGTATCCGGCAATATGCCACGTCCGGCTCCGCGCGGCAGACCGGACAGAAACCGGAACATAGGCAGTCGAGGAGTACGACATAGGGTCAAACGAATGCGCGGAGTAATTGTTCCTTTCCAGTATACCGGAGAATCACTTCACCGCGCCTCAAGCCGCGCTCGCGAACGACGCAAACGGCATCCCGTAAGAGGCGAGGCCGCCGTCCACATTGGCGAGCTGTTGAGTTGTCGCCTCCGGCGTAACCCCTACTGGCCGGGCTTCATCGCCCACAGAATTCCGTTCTTGATGATCCCGTAGAGAAGGGGATTTTCGTAGTCTTCCTTGTTGTGGCCAAGCGCCAAGTAGAACTCGCGGCCACCGTCGAAGTGCTGGTACCAGGCCAGCGGCAAGTCGACGGGGAACTTGGTTGGATCGATCGTCATTGGTTCAAGAGTGGCAAGCTTTGTCCGGTCTGTCACCAGAATTGGATGGATATCCGGGTTCAGGTGGTCGAGGAAGTAGCACTCGTCGGTCCATGTAAACTGCGCGGGCACTCCTTTGACGGCGGCGAAGTCTGGATCGGTAACCCGAACTGTGAACGGCTGCTGGTGCGGATGGGCCGCGAATTTGCCGCCCAGTACCGACCAGAAATAAGGCCAATCCCGCTCGGAGCCCGAGGCCGAGTGGATGCCGACGAATCCGCCGCCGGCTTCGATGTAGTGCTTGAAGGCGTCGCGCTGCGCATCGTCGCTGAAGGCCTGATTGTTACTGTTCGCAAACACCAGCGCGGCGTACTGGCGCAGGTTGCCGTCCGTGAAGACGTCTGGGTTGTCTGAGGCGTCAACGATGAATCCGGCCTCTTCGCCCATCTTGCGGATCGCGGCCACGCTGGCGGCGATATTGTCGTGTACATAGCCTTTGCCGTCTGGCGTGTAATTGCGCGTATACACCAGAATGCGGAGCTGGGGCGCGGTCTGCGCCGCGAGGGACGAGAGCAGGCACGATGCCCCGGAGAGGCAGACAACGAGACCGGCGATTCGCGAGAATTGGAGAGAGAGGCGCATTCGTTCTCCTCAGAAAAATCCGTTCCAAGCCTAAATCGTCAGCCTTGCTCTGGGCGAGTCGCTCCTCGACCAGAAATTCAATAGACTGAGATTATGGCGGGGTTTTTCATCGAGCACTTCGGCTGCAGGGCGGCGCGCGCCGACGGCGAGGCCATTGCCGGCCACCTGCGTGCATTTGCCGAACGCCAGCCCTTCGCCGCCGACGTTGTGGTGGTGAATACGTGCAGTGTGACGGCCGAAGCCGATCGCGCGGCTCGCGCCTTCATCCGCCGCACGCATCGCAGGAATCCCGCGGCCAGAATCGTCGTCACCGGCTGCTACGCGCAGCGCGCGCCGCAGGAACTCGCGGCCATGTCCGGGGTCGCCGCCGTCGTCGGCAACAGCCACAAGGCCTTTGCTCCTGAGATTGCCTTCCATTTGGCGCAAGGTGCAAACCAACCCGCAACCCTCCCGCCCTCCCTTGTCCCGGTTGCCTCCATCCTCTCTGCGAGCGCGCCGCTAGCTGCCCCCATCTGGGCTGACGACCGCTTCGCCCACTCGTTTCTTGAGGAAGCGCAGCTCGCGCCGGGCGTGCAGACTCGTCCCAACCTGAAAATTCAGGAAGGGTGCGGCAATCGCTGCACTTTTTGCGTGATCCCGCAGACGCGTGGCCCGTCCAGAAGTCTGCCTCACGCAGTGGTCCTTCGCCGGGTTGATGACTTCGTCGCTTCTGGCGGCAACGAACTGGTGCTCTCGGGAATCAACCTCGGCCGCTGGGGTCGCGATCTTTCTTCTGGTTTCGGACGAGAGTCGCTTGCTGGGTTGATCCGCGCCATCCTCACGCGAACCGCTCTACCCCGCCTACGCCTCAGCTCCATCGAGCCCATGGATTGGGACGACGAGTTGATCGGGCTCCTGCGCGAATTCGGAGGCCAGCACCAAGCGGGGTCCCCATCGGCGGGCCCTTGCCGATGGGGTGGTCGTCTCGCTCGCCACGCCCACCTTCCTCTGCAGTCTGGCTCCGACGCCGTGCTGCGCCGCATGCACCGGCGTTACCGGCCCTGGCACTACGCGGACAAAGTCTCCGCGCTCCTGTGCGTCGCCGGCCCCGATCTCACCCTCGGCGCCGATGTCATGGTCGGCTTCCCCGGCGAGACCGATCGCGAGTTTGAGGAGACGCTCTCTTTCGTGCGCACGTTGCCTTTCGGCTATCTTCACCTGTTTCCCTTTTCGCCGCGGCCGGGCACGCCCGGTTGGGCGCTTCATGCCGCATCGCCCGTCCCGCCAGCCACCGTTGAAGAACGCATGGCCGTGCTCCGCGCCCTCGCTGCCGAGAAGATGCGCGTCCATCGCAGCCGCTTCATCGGCCGCCAGCTTGCCGCCATCACGCTGCATACACCCCACTCGCTCGCCGCCTCCGGCCTAACCGCCGCTCTGACTGAGAACTTCCTTCCTGTCGACCTTGGCGGCCAGTTCCCATCGAATCAACTCCTTCAGGTCCGCATCACTGCTCTTGGTTTCGACGGCCAGCTTTCCGGCCTTCCAGACCACTAACCTCTTTCCTCACTGAAGCCAACCCAATGCTATACTCAGTTTGCGTCGCTTCGCTGCGGCCCATGGGGTGGCCTGCCCCGGCCCGCTCGGCACGCTTTCGGAGGAGTACCATCGCATTCGATAAACGCGCTGCCAAGTCCTTCATCCGCATCAATGACAGAATTCGTGCGCGCGAAGTCCGCGTCATCGACGAAAACGGCGAACAGCTCGGCATCCTCCAGCCCTTTGAGGCCCTCCGCATCGCCCGCGAACGTGGCCTTGACCTGGTCGAAGTTTCTCCCACTGCTGTCCCGCCCGTTTGCCGAATCCAGGACTACGGTCGCTTTCTCTACGAGAAGGAAAAAAGCGAGCGCGCCGCGCGCAAGCGCCAGAAGGTCATCACCGTCAAGGAAGTCAAGTTCTCCGTCACCGTCGACGAGCACGACTACCAGACCAAGAAGAATCAGGCTGTCCGCTTCCTCACTGAGGGCGACAAGGTCAAAGCAAGTCTTCGCTTCCGCGGCCGCCAAATGGCCCATCGCGAGCTCGGCTACAAGATCATTAACCGCCTGATCCAAGACATCGGCGGCGCTGGTGTGGTGGAATTCATGCCGCGCATGGAGGGCACCATCCTCCACGCCATCCTCGCCCCGGGGCGCAAGGAAGTGCCAAAGTCCAAGGGGGATTCCGCCGCTCCAACCGCGCAACTTTAGCTATCGATCGAAGGCAACCCAAATTTGGGTTCCTGCATCCTATGAAACGGGTGATTGTTTCGATCGTTGCGTGTGTTCCGCGCAATCATCGCTAGGTAATCAGATCGCGGGAGAAGGCCCTACCGAATAGGCCGCGTAGAATTTGTACGTGACCCGAACGAAAAGATGCACCATTTCGGACGCGGGAACTTGAAATTGTCCCGATTCGAAAGTTGTATTTCTTTCCCGGTACCTTTACCCGAAAGTTACATTTCTTTCGGGGTACAATCCAGGCGACTCTGTAAACTCTGACGGCGTGATCGCCGTCTACTCGTTGTTGGATGGTTGTTTGAATTCAGTTCCGGATCCCAGCTCGTTTGGCCTCCGGCCGAAGCTTCCATCAGATTCTGGAGTTGCCTGTGAGACCCATGAAACTGCTGCACATCTTTCCGGTTGTTTTGATTCTTGTGGGCGCCGCCTTAGTATTCGAGCGTCCTGCCTACGCCTACGCCGATCCAGGCACAGGGCTGCTGGCCGTTCAGGCCGCTGGATCTGCGCTAGTGGCCACCGGATGGTACCTGCGCCGGAAGATCTATTCCCTCTTCCATTCGGACGACGTACCCAGGCCCGACACGGAAGAACGGTCTGCCATCGGGCACGGCGAGGACTCGCCAAGTCTGTGAGTGGGCACGAAGAGTCTTCTCGCCGAGAATCGGCTCCCCCGTCCCAAGACAGTGAATTGGAATTGACCTTTCGGGATCCAGCAGGCGAACTCCGGCTCACCGCTGGCTGCGCCTTGCGGCAGATTCGCCCCTCTGCATCAGAAGAAACGCGAGCGTTTCTTGCGTCTCCGTTGCGTAGGTCTCTCGAGAAAAGCGGCGATTTAATTTCCAGCAGGATTGCCGAACCCGGCTCCCATCCGTCGATCGCATCCGGCGAGTTTTGGCTCGAGCATCCACGCATCGATCCCATCAACTATCCATGGGAGTGGACCACCGCTCAATGGCGCGCTGCCGCCGAACTTACGCTACGCGTTGCCAGCCAGGCTATCGACGCCGGGTGGACCCTGAAAGACGCGACGCCGCTGAACATTCTCTTTGCAGGCGCGCGCCCCATCCTCGTGGATGTTCTATCCTTCGAGCGCCGCGATCCGCACTCGACCGTTTGGCTGGCCTATGGCCAATTCGTGCGCACGTTCCTTCTACCGCTTGTAGCCGCCAGGCATTTGAACTGGCCGCTGCGCGCAACTCTCTTTGAACGCGACGGCTATGAGCCGCGACAGATCTACGAGGCCCTGCCGCGCTGGCGCCGGCTGAACCCCTATCTGCTCGATGTAGTTACCTTGGCCACACTCTTCGAGCGGCCGGGCCCACGGCGCGCCGGCTCCAAGGAGACCCCATCAGCGAAGGACCCATCTCTCGCGACGCACCTCCTGCAAAAGCGCATCGCGCGCCTCGGCAGGCAGATTCGCCATGCAGCCGGCCAGCGGGGTCAGAGCCAATGGAGCCGTTACGAACAATCCGCCCGCCACTATCAGTCCACCGACGTTGAAGAAAAGCAGAAATTCGTCAAGAGCATGCTCGCGCGATGTCGACCCGAACACGTCCTTGATATTGGCGCTAATACGGGGACCTATTCGCTGCTGGCTGCCGATGCCGGGGCCAAAGTTGTCGCCCTCGACAGCGACTCCGCCGCTCTTGAGGCGCTGTGGCGAACCGCAGCTACGCAAAGCAAGCCCATCACGGTTCTGGTCGCAAACATCGCTCGTCCCACGCCGGCGGCAGGCTGGTGCAATCGCGAACACTTTTCTCTCCTCGACCGGCTCACTGGTGGATTCGACCTGGTTCTCATGCTCGCGGTCATTCATCACCTGATCCTTCGCGAACAGTTACCGCTCACGCACATTGCAAGTCTCTGCGCCAGCCTCACGCGGCGTTGGCTGCTGCTGGAGTGGGTCCCACCCTCCGACCCCATGTTTCAGGAATGGCTGCGCGGGCGTGACGATCTCTACGGTCATTTAACCGAGGAAGATCTGACCCGTGCATTTGCGCCTCACTTTGCCGTCGTCGATCGTGCTAGGCTGGGCAACGGGCGAGTTCTCCTGCTTTTCGATAGAATTTGATTCGAGGACAGCACAACTGGCATCGCTGAACTTCAGCGCTAGGGGGAGAAGCGCGGCATGATCAAACGGATCGCCCAGGCCTGGGGCTTCGCCGGCATTCTCCTTCTGCCCAGTTATGTTGACTTAACCTCGTCTCTGGGCGATGAGCGCATGCGCGTTCCCTGGCCGCTCACCCGCTTGGTTCTGGCGCAGCTTGTCGATCTTGCGATTGTGGGCCTGGTTTTCGCGGGCTTGCTGGCGATCCTCCGCGGCTTGAAGGTCTGGGCGCGAATCCGGTGGTTCGCCCTTGCCTTTCTTCCTATCTACCTGCTCGTCTGTAATCTCAGAATTTTCCCGTTTCGCGTTCCATACTCCGACGTAGCGATCATCGCTGTCGCGTGGATCGTTCTTCTCGTGTTTCTGATTTTCTACGCCCCCAATATCGCATCAAAACTCTATGGCCTTGGTGGCGCTGTGCTCACCGGCGCCGTAGTGTTTGCATTCGTCATGACCGCTCAACTGGTAAGCGCCGCCTTCTGGCGTCCTGGCATTCAGGCATTTGCGGGACCCATTCCCGCCCAGCCCGCCGCCAAACCGCGCCTGGTTTGGATTGTCTTCGACGAGTTGGCGTATAAGCCGGTGTTCGAAACTCGCGATCGCTCACTCGATCTCCCAAACTTTGATCGGCTGCGCTTGCAAAGTACGGTGTACACCAACGTGACGCCGATTGGCTACCACACCAACTTGGTTGTGCCGAGTTTGCTCCTGGGCCGCATCGTAACGAGTTCTACGTTTACCTCGAAAAATCAATTAATCGTTCGCACCGCTGACGATCCTAATTGGGAACCTTTTGACGCGGACGCATCGTTGTTCGGCATGGCCAGGGAACGCGGTATTTCGACTTCGATCGTTGGTTGGTACCTGGCTTACTGCCCGATCTTTGTGGGCACAGCCACCGAGTGCTATTGGAGCAACGACGACACTGAAGACGG
>Ga0187891_1002546_pt1 | contig 13726 bp, 16 predicted proteins | sample June2016WEW_21_4_FD_132990 | JGI IMG/M metagenome (GOLD analysis project Ga0187891, IMG submission 132990) | Peatland microbial communities from SPRUCE experiment site at the Marcell Experimental Forest, Minnesota, USA - June2016WEW_21_40 | ecosystem: Environmental > Terrestrial > Soil >... | reverse complement strand
GTTTGCGAACTTCGGAATCGAAGGACACTAGCAACGTATTGATCTAGTGTGGCTTTGGTTCAGAAGTCCGCATGACGAGTTCGCGGCAAAAATGATGCGGACTTCTGAACCGCCACACTAGGTGCATCCCGGTGATTCAGCGTTCAGAGCCGATGTTCAACGTGCCGCCGGCCGTTATTGGGACGGTGGCGGTGCTGGTCCTCGTTCATGCGCTGCGCATGCTGGTTTTCAGCGACGCCGAGGATCTGCGGTTCTTGCTGACCTTTGCGTTCATTCCGGCGCGCTACGACACCGATCTCGTGCTCGGCGGCTCTTTTCCCGGCGGCTTCGGCGCCGATCTCTGGACCTTCTTTACGTACGCGTTTCTCCACGCCGATCTTCTCCACATCGGCCTCAATCTGGCTTGGCTATTGCCCTTTGGCACCGCGCTGGCGCGCCGCTTCGGGACCTGGCGCTATGTCGCCTTCATGCTGGCGGTGGCCGCCGCCGGCGCGTTCGCGCATCTTGTCAGCCATCCGGGAGCCATGGTTCCGATGATCGGGGCCTCGGCGGCAATCTCCGGCGCCATGGCGGCAGCGCTGCGTTTTGTTTTCCAGCGCGGAGGCCCGCTCGGGCTGTGGCGGCTGGATGCTCCAGGCGATAGTTATCGCGTACCCGCCGCGCCACTGCTTGCGACACTCCGCGACCCCCGCTTTCTGATTTTTCTCGGCGTCTGGATGGGACTGAATGCCCTTTTCGGCCTCGGCTCGGTTTCGATGGTCGGGGAAGGACAGGAGATCGCCTGGCAGGCCCATGTCGGTGGTTTTCTCGCCGGTCTTTTGCTGTTCACTGCTTTCGACCCGGTGATGCCGCGCCGCGAATTCGACACCGAACCGAGCGGGTAATGCTGCGCAGGGGAACGCGGTCAAATCGTACCGTGCGATCGTCCCATTACCGTGGTATATTCAAACAAAGTCAGCGCCGGGTTCTATGGGCGACTAAGCGAAGACTCGATGCTGCACTGCAATAGGGTGCAGGCAGGCGAGGACGGTTCCCGCCGCGTGAGCGCGATCCGCCGATTACAGTTCTCGTTCGTTGGAACTCGGCGCCGACCTGAAACGTAAACCTTCACATCGTCGCGACCCGCGCGTGCGGGCCGTTCGTCGTGAAGCGAGGGAGGCTACCGATGACCGTCAGCATCATTCTCGCCAACAAGGGCCGTGAAGTCGTCAGCATCGAACCGAACGCCAGCCTTGCCGAAGCGGTGCGGCTTCTCGGCGAGAAGCGGATCGGCGCGGCGCTGATCCTCGGCGCCGACCGCCGCATTGCCGGCATCATCTCCGAACGCGACATCGTGCGGGTGCTGGCCGAGCGCGGCGCCGCCGTGCTCGATGAACCGGTGAGCCAGACGATGACGCGCAAGGTCGAGAGCTGTAACGAAAGCGACACTGTCGCCCACATCATGGAGCGCATGACCCAAGGCAAGTTCCGTCACATGCCGGTCGTCGACCAAGGCCAGGTGGTCGGCCTTGTTTCAATCGGCGACATCGTCAAGCACCGGCTCCATGAGATGGAGCGCGAGTCCACGGCGATGCGCGATTACATCATGACGGCGTAGCGTTTTCATTGCCGCGCTTGGCGAACCCGGCGAGGACAACGCTCCGATTCCGCAGTCTCGGATAACGCGGTATCATGACCGCTCGCTCGTACGAGGGGGCCGGTCATGCGGGGCTTTGGGATTCTCCTCACAGCAGCGGCAATCGCCGCTGCTGTGATCGGCGCTTCCGCCGAAGCAAGAATCCGGCTCGCGCAAACGTCGACGGCAACGACCTGCATGATGACCTGCAATGCCCAGGCGGCGCTCTGTCAAACCGCCTGCGTCGTTCCCGGCACGCCGCCTTCGGCCGCCGCGACCACCACCAGCAACGCCACGGCGAGCACGATGTGCTTATTGAATTGCAGCACCGCCCAGCTCGCGTGTCAGACAAACTGTGCGCGGCAATCGCCTTCTCCGTAACGATTTTTCGCCGCTTCGACCAAACGCTTAGCCCAGCGCGGCGATCGTGTCGGCGATCGGCTCCAGGGCCTTTTCCGTCGCCGCCTTGCCCGCCGCGATCGCGTCCGCGGCGCGATGGAAATCGAGCCAGCCGATATGCCCGATATGCGGCGTGATGTGCACGTCCGGGGGGTCGCCGGCGAGCCGCATGCGGGTGAGGCGATCCTGCATGATGTTGAACGCTTCGATCATCACCGTGGAAAAACCCGGCCGCGCGTCGCTGGTGAGTATTTGGCGCTTGAGCGTCCGTTCGGCGCCGAACATGCCGCGCAAGCCCAGCAATCCGTTGCGCGGCGCCCCCGGGAGCGGCTCCGGCGTTTCATCGTCCACATCCGAGCCGTGGCTTGCGATCGTGGCGCCGCGGGCAAAGCGATCGGCGTCGAGATTGACCGCGATGACCACGCGCGCGCCGAAAGCGCGCGCTGCACTGACCGGCACCGGATTGACCAGCGCGCCATCGACCAGCCAGCGCCCGCCGAGACGCACCGGCGGAAAGATCCCAGGCAGGGCATAAGAAGCCCGCATCGCCAGCGACAACACACCTCGCGTGAGCCAGATTTCGTGGCCGGTCCCGACCTCGGTCGCGATCGCCGCAAACCGCACCGGCAGCTCCTCGATCGAGGTCGTGCCGACGGCTTCGACGAGCCGTCTTGCCAGTCGTCCGCCGCCGATCAGTCCTGAACCGCCGATTCTCACGTCGAGATAACCGATGATGCGGCGAACCGTGAGGGAGCGCGCCCAGGCCTCCAGGTCCTCGAGTTGGTTGTTGGCGTAGCAGCCGCCGACCAGGGCTCCGATGGAGGTGCCCACGATGATGTCGGGCTTGATCCCGTGTTCCCTGAGCGCGTGAATGACGCCGATATGGGCAAAACCGCGCGCCGCGCCGCTGCCGAGAACAAGCCCGATCGACGGCCGGGCGGCCTTTCTGCGAATGGGCTTGGGTCCAACGTCGACGATCGTCACTGCATCCTCGTTTCCCGCGGCGAACAAGGCTTTGCGATCGAGCATGATCCGCCGCGAAGGGTAACAAACCGTTAGCTCTATTATGGTTAGGCGAGCCCTCCAGCGCACCAGCCTGAGCGCGCGCCGGCGTCGCAGCGGCATGAAATTGCCGTGATTGAGCCCGAAAAAACCGCCATGCCAGGGCGGGGCTTCAGCGGGGTAGGGCGCTCTGCCGTATTGGCGGCAGCATGGCTATTCATTGTTTCCGCGCCTATCCAAGCCTTTGCCCAGGCACGCAACCTGGTCTCGCCGCAACAGACGGTTCCCGTTCCATTGACCCCGGGCACAGGCTCGCCGGGCGCCACGCTTGTCCCGATTGAGCCAACGCCGCCTTCGTCTGCGTCGCCGCTCGCACAAGCCGTGCCCATGGTGCCGGCCGGACAGGTGGCGCTCGCGGTCTCTGCCCGGTACGGCCGCGACGCGCCGCCGATCAGCGGCGGCCTGATCTGGCGCGTCTATGCGGCGAAGCCGGACGCCACCGGGATTTTCCGCCTGATCAAGGAGGACCGGGCGGCAGCGCCGACCTTCATGCTGCCGCCGGGCACCTATGTCGTCCACGCCGACCTCGGACTCGCCAGCGCGGCGAAGGCCGTGCAATTGCGCGCCGAGACCGTCCGCGAGGTTTTCGAGATTCCCGCCGGCGGCATTCGGATCGAGGGCCGCGTCGGCGATGTCCGCATCCCCACCGGGCAAATATCATTCGAAATCTTCACCGGCAGCCAATTCGACACCACCGAGCGCCGGCCGATCGCGCAGAACGTCATGACCGGCGACGTCGTGCTGCTTCCCGAAGGGACCTACTACATCGTGTCGAATTACGGCGACGGCAATTCGGTGGTGCGCTCGGACGTCCACGTCCAGGCCGCCAAGCTCACCGATATCGTCGTCACCCATCGCGCCGCGGTCATTACGCTCAAGCTGGTGAACGAGACCGGCGGCGAGGCGCTCGCCAACACGCAATGGACGGTGCTCACCCCGGGCGGCGACGTCATCAAGGAATCGATCGGCGCGTTCCCGCGCGTGGTGCTCGCCGAGGGCGACTATCACGTGATCGCGCGCAACGAAGCCAAGACCTATCAGCGCGATTTCAAGGTCATCACCGGCGTCGACGGCGAGGTCGAGGTGCTGGCGCGGTGAGCACGGGTTCACGGCTCACGCCGCCTTTCGCATCCGCGCAACATCGGGCGGCACCGCTTCCTGCGCCAGTGCGGCGAGTGCGGCGTCGAGCGGTATGACCTGCTGGCCGTCCTTGCCGAGACGGCGGATCGAGACCGAGCGCTCGGCGGCTTCCTTCTTGCCGACGACGAGCAGGACCGGAACTTTTGCCAACGAGTGCTCGCGGACCTTGTAGTTGATCTTCTCGTTGCGCAGGTCGCCTTCGACGCGCAGCCCTAGGCGCTGCGCCGCCGCGATCACTTCGCGCGCATAATCGTCGGCATCCGAGGTGATGGTGGCGATCACCGCCTGCAGCGGCGACAGCCACAGCGGCAGATGCCCCGCATAATGCTCGATCATGATCCCGGTGAAGCGCTCGAGCGAGCCGAACATCGCGCGGTGCAGCATCACCGGCGTCACCTTGTTCGAGTGCTCGTCGATATAGAAGGCGCCGAGCCGGCCCGGCATGTTGAGATCGACCTGCACCGTGCCGCACTGCCAGTCGCGGCCGATGGCGTCGCGCAAGACATATTCGAGCTTGGGGCCGTAGAAGGCGCCTTCGCCCTTGTTCAGCGTCCACGGCCGGCCGGACGCTTCCAGCGCCTGCATGAGGGCGGCTTCGGCCTTGTCCCAGACCGCGTTGTCGCCGATGCGCTTGTCCGGCCGGTCGGAGAATTTGATGCGCACGTCGTCGAAGCCGAAATCGGCGTAGATCGACAGGATCAGATCGTTGACCGCGAGCACTTCCTGGGCGATCTGCTGCTCAGTGACGAAAATGTGCGCGTCGTCCTGGGTGAAGGCGCGCACGCGCATCAGCCCGTGCAGCGCGCCCGACGGCTCGTAACGGTGCACCTTGCCGAACTCGGCGATCTTGAACGGCAGGTCGCGATACGATTTCAGGCCGTTCTTGAAGATCTGGATGTGGCCGGGGCAGTTCATCGGCTTGATGACATAGGTGCGATCGTCTTCCTCGGGCGGGTGCACCAGAAACATGACGTCGCGGAACGTCGCCATGTGGCCGGACGCCACCCACAGCGATGAATCGATGAGCTGCGGCGCGTTGACCTCGGCATAGCCGGTTTCGGCCTGCCGCCGCCGGATGTAATTCTCCAGCGTCTGGAACAGCGTCCAGCCCTTGGGGTGCCAGAACACCGAGCCCGGCGCCTCTTCCTGGAAATGAAACAGATCCATCTCGCGGCCAAGTTTCCGGTGGTCGCGTTTTTCCGCCTCCTCGATCTGTTTCAGGTAGGCGTCGAGCTGTTCTTGTTTGGCAAAGGCGGTGCCGTAGATGCGCGACAGCATCTCGCGGTTCGAATCGCCGCGCCAATAGGCGCCGGCGACCTTCATCAGCTTGAACGCGTTGCCGACCTTGCCGGTCGACGTCATATGCGGCCCGCGGCAGAGGTCGAACCAGTCGCCCTGTTTGTAGATTTTGATCTGCTGGTCCTCAGGGATGGCGTCGATCAGCTCGACCTTGAACAACTCGCCCTTGTCGCGAAAGACTTTCTTCGCCTGCTCGCGCGACCACACCTCCTTGGTGAAGGGTTTGTCGCGGGCGACGATCTCGCGCATCTTTTGCTCGATGGCGTCGAAGTCTTCCGGCGTGAACGGCTGATTGCGGAAAAAATCGTAATAGAAGCCGTTCTCGATCACCGGGCCGATGGTGACCTGGGTGCCCGGCCACAGCGTCTGCACGGCCTCCGCGAGCACGTGCGCGGCGTCATGGCGAATGAGTTCGAGCGCGCGCGGGTCGTCGCGGGTCAAAAATTCGATTTTTGCGTCGTGATCGATCGGATCGGTGAGGTCGGCGAGCTCGCCGTCGAGCGCCATGGCGACCGTGCGCTTGGCAAGCGACGGCGAAATGCCCTTGGCGATGTCGAGGCCGGTGGTGTTTTGCGGGTACTCCCGACGCGCGCCGTCGGGAAAAGTCACAGCGACCATGTCTTGCTCCTGTTGCTCACTCCTGCGAACGAGCGCAGGTAAGCGTGGGTGGTCTCAGCGGCTCTCTCGGTTTCTCCGTCTGTCACTTGCCGCGTCCGGCTCGGCAAGCCGCGGTGCCGGGTCGGGATTGGTCCCGCGCCAGCGTCCGAAGCGCCACGGCATATACCACCGCGCCTTTGGCGGCAACGCATCGGGCACGAAATCGAGTCCGTGGGTGCCCCAGGGTTGGCAGCGCAGTAGACGCGCGAGCGTCATCCAGCCGCCCGCCCACAAGCCGAAACGCTCGATCGCCTGGTCGGCATAGTCCGAGCAGGTCGGCAGGTGCCGGCAATTAAAACCGACCAGGGGCGAGAACGTGTAGCGATAGACTTTGACCAGCCCCCGGCCGGCGAGGCGAGGGGCGCGGCGTGAGACGTCGAATAGGGCGTCGAGCTGGACCATACACTTCGTCATGCCATGTAGCCTCTCCGTCCCATGGATTGCCGGGTCAAGCCCGGCAATGACGAACAGAGAGCAATCACTCCGCCGCGGTCTTCGCGGCGTTCTTGTCGCCGCGCTTGGCCTCGATCTGGCCGATGGCATCGACCACGGCGTCGAAGGTCAACAGCGTCGAGGCGTGGCGCGCCTTATAGTCGCGCACCGGCTCGAGCACCGCGATATCGGCCCATTTGCCGTCATGCGGGGGCTCGCCGTTTTCCTTGAGCATTTTGCGCACGGTTTCCCGCAACGCGCGCAGCTCGTCGGCGCTGGAGCCGATAACGTTGCGCGCCATGATCGAGGACGAGGCCTGGCCGAGCGCGCAAGCTTTCACCTCGTGGGCGAAGTCGCTCACCTTATCGCCGTCCATCTTCAGATCGACGGTGACGGTCGAGCCGCAGAGCCGCGAAACCGCCTTGGCCGTCGCGTCCGGGTCGGCCAGCCGCCCGATTCGCGGAATCGTTCCCGCCAGTTCGATGATGCGGCGATTGTAGACCTCGTTGATCATGGGGAAAGCGCGGCTCTGGATTTGCTGTGTTGACTGGCCGATAAACTATATAGGTACTGCGCGGCTGCGGCGAGACTGCCGCACCCCTACCGAACCATGTAGCAACGAAGCGTCGCCATGCCAGACCAAACGCTATTCGCCCGGCCGGGTGCGGCCACCGAACTTGAAGAAGGCGCGGCGCTGACGCCAAAATTCGATGCCGACGGCCTCGTCACCTGCGTGGCGACCGACGCCGCCTCGGGCGACGTGCTGATGATCGCGCATATGAATGCCGAGGCGCTAGCCAAGACCATCGCCACCGGGCAGGCCTGGTATTACAGCCGCTCGCGCGGCGCGCTGTGGCAGAAGGGCGAGACATCCGGACACACCCAGCACGTCGTCGAGATGCGCATCGATTGCGACCAGGATGCGGTGTGGATCAAGGTCGAGCAGACGGGCGGCGCCTGCCATACCGGCCGCCGCTCCTGTTTTTATCGCGCCGTGCCGCTCGGCAAGGCCGGTGCGGTCACGCTCGAATTCCGCGACGAGCGGATTTTTGATCCGCGGGCGGTGTATCGCGGCGGGAACTGATCACGTCTTCGTCGTTGGCGCCCGCGCCAGCGTCCGCTGGGCGCGGGCAAGATGCGGCCGGTCGACCATGACGCCGCCGATGCCAACGACGCCGGCATCAGGGTTCGCGGCAAACGCATCGACGATCGCTTGTGCTTGCGCGAGGGATTCCGGCGTCGGCGTGAACAGCTCGTTGATGATCGGCACCTGCGCCGGGTGAATGGCCATTTTCCCCGCAAAACCGTCGCGGCGCGCTTCTTCGCATTCGCGGCGAAAGCCGTCGCTGTCGCGGAAGTCGATGTAAACGGTGTCGAGCGCCGGCACCTCGGCGGCGGCGGCGCCGGCGAGACAGAGCGCGCGCGCCAACCGATACGGATCGAGAAAGCGGCCTTGCGCGTCGCGGTTTCTCTCGGCGCCGAGATCGGCGGAAAGGTCTTCGGCGCCCCAGGTCAGAGCGCTGAGCCGGGCGCTGGCGCCGCGATAGGTGCCGGCAAGGAACAAGGCCGCCGCGGTTTCGGTGGCGAGTGCGATGATCTTGATATGGCCGTCGGGCAGATTGTTCATGGCCTCGCGCACGGCGAGCTTGGCGTCGGCGTGAACGACCGCGGCGCCACCTTCGGCCTTCGGCAGCATGATGGCGTCGGGTTTTGCCGGCACCACGGCATCGAGATCGGCGTCGGTGAGGCCGGTCTGCAACCCGTTCACGCGCACGACGAGATACGGACGCACGGCCGTGGCCATGGCCGCCTTGAGGAAGGCCGCCGCGCTTGGCCGCGCCCGCGCCTTGCCGTCGAGCGCGATCGAATCCTCGAGGTCGACGATCAAGGCGTCGGCGCCGCTCGCCATCGCTTTGTCGAGCTTTTTGGCGCTGTCGGCGGGCACGAAGAGGAGCGAGCGCATCAGGAAACCTTTCTTCACCTCTTCCCACCGAACTCGGGTGTTCCCGAGTTCGGCAATATAAGTGACCGAAGTCGGAAACATCCGACTTCGGGTGCGGGGAGAGGGAGAGTCACTTCGGCCGCATGCGCATAAAGGCCTGCCGGCGGCATTCGGCGACCAGCTTGTTGTCCTGATTGTAGGCGCGATGGTGAAATTCGACGATGCCGGCGCCGGGCCGCGACTTCGATTCGCGCTTGCCGATGACCTCGGTGGTGGCGTGCACGGTATCGCCCTCGAACAGCGGATGCGGAAATTTCACCTCGCTCATGCCGAGATTGGCGATCGTGGTGCCGACGGTCAGATCGCTCACCGACATGCCGATCATCAGCCCGAGCGTGAACAGCGAGTTCATCAACGGCTGCCCCCATTCGGTCTCCTGCTCGCAGAAATGCCGGTCGATATGCAGCGGTTGCGGGTTGAGCGTCATGTTGGAAAACAGCATGTTGTCCATCTGCGTGACGGTGCGTGTATAGCGGTGCTCGACGACTTCTCCGGGGACGAAATCCTCGAAATAAAGCCCGCCGCGCTTGTGCCGTATGGCCGTGTTCTGTGTCATTGCCACCTCCTGCCGTTAAGGCCCCGTTTACCACAATTGTTAATCATTCCTAGCGCCCGGAGCGGCCCGGCGCAGCGTCAGTCAAGGTTGTGATGACACGGATGAAATTCCGCCGGCTTGGTATCGCCGGCACCCGGCCGCAGCCGGCCACGGTTACCAACATTCATGGTGAACGCTTTGTTAAGCCGACGTCCCTACGATTGCCACCGGCTTCAATCCTCCCTGGCGTGAGCGAACCATGATCGTCCGCCATTTTCTCGATTACGTCCGCACCGCGCCGGCCGGTCAGCGCGCCGAGGCGACCGGGGCGCTGGCCCGCAGCTACCTTTATTCGGATCTGGCGCCCGACGATCTCGCCGCGGCAGAGGGCGCGATGCTGATGCTGCTCGACGACCCGTCGCCGCTGGTGCGGCGGGCGCTGGCCGACGTGCTGGCGGCAAGTCCGAGCGCACCGCCGGCCATCGTCTTGGCGTTGGCCGCCGACCAGCCGCAGATCGCCGCGCCGGTGCTGGCGCTGTCGCCGCTCTTCGTCGATGCCGACCTGGTCGATGCGGTGGCGACCGGCGGCGGCGTCGCGCAAGCCGCGATCGCCAGCCGCGCCGGGTTGCCGCGTTCGGTCGCCGCGGCCATCGCCGAAGTCGGCACGGCGGAATCGTGTCTGCTGCTGGCGGAGAATAGTGACGCCGACATTGCGCCGGTCTCGGCGGATCGGCTGGTCGAGCGCTTCGGCCACCTGGCGGCGATCCGCGAAGCGTTGTTGGCGCGCGACGATCTCGCGGCGGCGGCGCGGCTGACGCTGGTGGCCAAGCTGTCGGAGACGCTGGCCGGCTTTGTTACCGAGCGCCGCTGGCTGGACGCGGATCGCGCTCGGCGCATTACGCGCGAGGCTTGCGAGAAGGCGACGGTGGTCGTCGCGGCGGATACGCCGACGACGCAGATGCGCGCGCTGATTCGTCACTTGCGCGTCAGCGGGCAACTGACCGCCGGTCTGATTTTGCGGGCGCTGTTGTCCGGCAATGTCGCGCTGTTCGAGGAGGCCTTGGCGGAGCTGACCGAGATGCCGGTTGAGCGCGTCTCGAGCCTGGTGCACGACCGCGGCAATGCGGGCCTGCGCGCACTGTTCGACCAGGCCGGACTGCCGCCGTCGACCTATCCGGCCTTCAAGGAGGCGATCGAGGCGATGCGCGAGGGCGGCTTCATCAGCGAGCCGGGCGGCGCCGCCCGGCTCAAGCGGCGCATGATCGAGCGCGTGCTGACCCGCTGCGAGAACGAGGCGCTGGGCGAGGTGGCGCCGCTGCTCACGCTGTTGCGCCGCTTCGCCACCGAGGCCGCCCGCGATGAGGCGCGGCTGTTCTGCGACGGGCTCGTGGCCGCAACTTTCGACGACGAGCAACGCTCCGCCGCCGCGTAGTTCGGTCTCCGCTCACTCCGGCCACGCTCTCAATAGCCGAATTGCTCGCGCAGGATGCGTTCGTCGAGGCTATGGCCGGGATCGAACAGCATGTGCATGGAGGCGCTGTGGTCCATGCTGATCTCGACGGAGCGGACTGAGCGCACTTCATCATGGTCGGCGACGGCGGCGACCGGACGCTTGACCGCTTCGCGCACCTCGATGGTTACGCGGGCGCGGTCGGGCAGCAGCGCGCCGCGCCAGCGCCGCGGCCGGAACGGACTGATCGGGGTCAGCGCCAAGAGCGGCGCGCCGATCGGAATGATCGGTCCCTGCACCGAAAGATTGTAAGCGGTCGAGCCCGCCGGCGTCGACAACAGGATGCCGTCGGCGACGAGCTCGGCGAGGCGTTCCTTGCCGTCGACCAGGACGCGCAGCCGCGCCGCCTGATAGCTCTCGCGGAACAGCGAGACCTCGTTGATGGCGCGGTGACGGTGCACGCGTCCGGCGGCGTCGCGGGCGCGCATCAGCAGCGGATGGATCACGGTGACTTGCGCGGCGGCGAGCCGTTCGGTCAGGTTGCGTTCGGAGAACTCGTTCATGAGAAAGCCGACCGTGCCGCGATGCATGCCGTAGATCGGCTTGCCGGAATTCATGAACCGATGCAGGGTCGTCAGCATCAGGCCGTCGCCGCCGAGCGCGACGACAACGTCGGCCGTCTCCGGCGCCGCGTCGCCGTAGCGGCGAACGAGCTGGCGCCACGCCTTCTGCGCCGCCGGCGTGTCGCTGGCGACGAAGGCGATGCGCTTGAAGCGGGCTTTGCTGCGGCGCTGAGGCATGGCGGGGTAGGGGCTCGGCCTTCGCCACTGCGGCGGCGCGGTGGGTGAGCGGCGCGGCGCCGCGGGAGAGGAAGATGGAACGCGCGGTTTTCGTCTATACGACTTATCCATCCATTGTCGAGGCGGAGCAGGCGGGACGTGCGCTGGTCGAAGGCCGGCTATGCGCCTGCGTCAACATCCTGCCGGGCATGGTCTCGTATTATTGGTGGCAGGGCACGATCGAGCGCGGCGACGAAGTGGTGATGATCATCAAGACCCGCGCCAGCCTCGCCGAGGCGGTACGCGCCGCGGTGAAGGAGATGCACTCCTATACCACGCCGGCTATTCTGGTGATTCCCGTCGAGAGCGTCGATCCGGACTACCACGCCTGGATCGTCGGTGAGACGCAGGCGGCAGGATAACGGCGTGCTCTCTTGGTGGAGCATGATCTTTTCGGAAAACCGGCCTCCACTTTTCCGGATCATGCTCTAATACGTCGCCGTGCCGTCGATCACGTCCTTGAGCAGCCGGTATTCCCGGCAATCGGTGTTGCCGCAGATCAGGCGGACCTTTTCGAGATCGTCCTTGGCCTTGAGCAGATTGCCCTGCTCGGCGTGCCACATGCCGTAATAGGACCAGGTCACCGCGTGGTTGGGATCGGCGGCAAGGGCCCGCTCGTACCAAGCCTTGGCATCGTCGTAGCGGCCGAGCTTGCGGCTGGCATAGCCGATCAGCGTTGCCACGTCGGCGTTGTCGTCATAGCCGAGCGTCCGCAGCGCCGCGATGCCGGCGACATAGTCGCCCTTGTCGCAAATGAGCACATAGGCCGCGTGGTAGCCGGCCAGAAAATCCTCCGCCGAGCTGCTCTTGTCCTTCTTCGGTTTTTTGCCCTGGGTGTCTTTTTTCGGCGGTTGCTGGTTGGTCTGTGGCGGCGGCGTCGGATCGGGTTCGCTGGCCGCGGCGGCAATTTCGGGAGCGACGAGGACGGCGGAAAACAGCAACGCGACTGCGAGCGCACGGGGTGACGTCATGGCGGGGCTCTCCAGAGGTCAGCGCGGCGATCTTACAACATTGCGTCGGGTTTGGCGTGACGCTTCGGCGTCATCGAGAAAATGTGATCCCTATAAGTCCGGCTGCCATTCGACCGGCACGTGCTCGTAGCCGCTCGCGGTCTTGATGAGATGGCCGCAGGCCGGGAAGGGGAAGTGATAGCCGGTCACCAGCATGCGATCGGCGGCGGCCCGATCGAACAGCTTCTTGCGGGTCGCGACCGCAGCATCGCCGTCGATGTCGAAGGCCGCCTGCCAATCGGGATGGCGCGCGAACACGGCGGGATGCTGCGCGGTATCGCCGAGCACCATGAGCGATTGATCGCCGGAGTGGATCGAACACACGGTGTGGCCCGGCGTGTGCCCCGGCGCGGCAAGCGTCAAAATGCCGGGCGCGACCTCCGCTCCCGGCGTAAAGCGCGTGACGCGCCGCGCGATATCCGAAAATATCCGCCGCTGATTGCGGAAGGTGAGTTTCTGTTCCGCCGGCGCGGCGTTCATGTTGGCATCGTCCATCCAAAATTTCCATTCCGCCGCTGGCACCATGATCTCGGCATTGGGGAAGACGACACCGTTGTCCTTATCCTTGATGCCGTTGATGTGGTCGGGATGGAAATGCGAGATGACGATGAGATCGACGGCCTTCGGATCGATGCCGGCGGCGGCGAGATTATCGCGCAGCGCGCCGGCCGAGGGCGCGATCTGGCCGCCGGTGCCGGTGTCGATCAGCACTAGCTTTTTGCCGGTATTGACGACGAGCGTGGTGAACGGCGTCGTGAGCTTATCCGGCGGCATGAAGGCCGCGGCGAGCGCGTGCTCGACTTCGGCGAACGGCGCGTTGCGGATAAAGTTCTCGGTGATCGGCCGATACCAGATGCCGTCGTAAAGCGCGGTCAACTCGAACGTCCCGATCTTGTAGCGATACACTCCGGGCGTTGGCCTGCCGCTGGGCGGCGCCGCCGCGGCGGCGTGATCGGCGCCCGCAGTGAGTGCTACCGCGGCCGAGCCGGCGAGAAGCGTGCGGCGCGTCACTGTCGGCATCGTTTTCCTGCTCTCGTCGGCCGCATCGCGCCCGGGGGTCAATGTCCGCGAATGTGACTTTCTCCCCCTCGATTGCAACTAGTGTGGCGGTTCAGAAGTCCGCATCATTTTTGCCGCGAACTCGTCATGCGGACTTCTGAACCCACACTAGTACCGACTATCGCTGATGAATGAGTCGTGATTCAAGGATGCATGAGCGGCATCCCCGAGGCGACGATTATCATTCTGACGGCGGAGGAACGTGCCGAGCTTGAGAGCTTGGCGCG
>Ga0187891_1002542_pt1 | contig 13733 bp, 17 predicted proteins | sample June2016WEW_21_4_FD_132990 | JGI IMG/M metagenome (GOLD analysis project Ga0187891, IMG submission 132990) | Peatland microbial communities from SPRUCE experiment site at the Marcell Experimental Forest, Minnesota, USA - June2016WEW_21_40 | ecosystem: Environmental > Terrestrial > Soil >... | reverse complement strand
GTTTGCTTCATACTTACAGTATAGAACAATACGTTCTATATGTCAAGGATTATTTTAGAAAGGAGGATTTCCGCAATTCCTCTGTCGCCTAAAGGTGGCAGTCTCCTTGCGGAACGATTATGAAAACTTTCTTTTGCGAGAAGTGCCATAAACCGATCAGGCTGCCCTTTAATATCAAGGGGTCGCTGGACATTAACATCAAATGCCCGGATGGGCATAATAATCATATCAAAATCGAGAAACAAGAGTAGGAGGTTATGATGGGAACTTATACCGGTCCATGGATACCGATTACCATTACGTGGGACAATGGCGCTACCGCAGGCGGTGGTTCTCTTGACCTTGCCGGTTTGCTGCCGATGCCGCCCTGGGATGGCCCGCCGTTACCGTCTTTCATCGGATTGTACTGGCCGTGGGTGACAACGCCGACGTAAATATTTCTCAAGAAATATTTGTTAATTGTACAGAGGAGGCACAAATATGCAGAAGGCATGTGATAATATACCAGGCAAGGGAAGCACGCGAAAAGGTAATAGACGAACTCCTCGATGAATTTGGTAAATGCGTTAAAAAGTAGGATTCTTAGATAATTTCTGAGAGGAGTGTAATAACAGTCCCGCGAAATCAGAAAAACGGAACAGTAAATAAACAAGGAGGATTATTATGGCAAGAGAAGAAGAACGAATAGGCGCTACCACTGAATCCAGTTTGGACTATTGGCAGAAAAATAAGAAAAGACTAGGTCCAATCACAGCAGCTTCGTGTGATGCGTCAAAAGGAAACACCGGACATTTGCGTATTGCCGGTAAAAATGCGGACCTTGAATTTGGGGGGTGCACTTGCGGCTACGGCGGCGAAGGACCCCAGGGTACATCCAAGATATTACAAGACCTTGGACTTTCAGAGAAGGAAGCCTGGGCATTAGCCCAGAGTGAGATGTTCTTAATCTATTTCGACGAGTCTGGTTTAAAATTTAAGTTGTGTGGAGAAATTATCCAATAAGGGTCTCAGATAATTGATGTTGTTTGGTACGTAAGGAGTAAGGAAAAATGAGTATGGAAGTATTATCCCGGCACTGGGAAGAACTAAAGGCAAGAGAAAATTACCTCAATAGCTTTATCGGCACCAAAATTAAAAACGGCATTGATACCAAAGCGGCCGCAATCGTGATTTACGTCAAGCACAAACTATCCTGCGCGGAAATGTCTGAAAAAGAGTGTATTCCCACCGAGATCGAGGGAGTACCGACCGACGTGGTAGAACTGAATCCCAAGGGCTGGGTAGCCGACCGTACTTCGGTCAGTGAACTTCACCCGGCCGACCAAAAACACCGACTGGGGTTAAAACCAGTCCCCCAAAAACTAACCCTGGCGGGACCGCGGACTTTAAAGACTCCGTCAGGGGCCAGTGAGTGGACTAAATTTGCTTCGGCAATACAGAACCAGCTCAACTGCGGCGCCTGTCCGGGATTCGCGACCTGCGGGGTCTGGGAGACCAAATTACGGCTGGTGGCCAATAATCCGGTTCTTGCCTGCAAACTTTCAGAAGCGCATCTGTTCTTTTGCACACCGGGAGCAAATTGTGCAGACGGTAGCGATTATCCTACCATTTTAAACCAGGCAATGAAGGGCGTCTGCCTTGAAAGCTGCCTGCCTTACACAGACGTTGACCAAGCGTGTGCGGCGGGGATCTGCGCCAACTGGTGGCTGGCAGCTTACAAGTTAGCCGGCTACAATGTTATCAATGACCCGACAGCTATTAAAGTCCTGCTGGACAGCGAGCCATTAGCGGTCTCCATGGCCGTATATAACAGTTTCTTTAACTACGTCTCCGGAGTCTATCAGAAAGTTGCCAATGATGCGCTGGCCGGGTATCATGCGATCGGCAACCTCGGCTACAGCGACTTCCTGGTAGCCGACCTGATCAGGAATTCCTGGGGCCCGGGCTGGGGGCAAGGCTGCATGGTCAACGGTGTAAACCGTCCCGGCAATTGCTGGATCGGCTATGGGCAGCTCGATGCTGATCGTTATCAGCTTCTTCTCGACGGGCCGGTACCTGCGCCCACTCCCACTCCCACTCAGCCATTAGTGATTACAACCAAGAGCCTGCCGGCCGGCAAATTAGGACAAACCTATACGGCTACACTTCAGGCGTCGGGAGGTACACCTCCCTACACATGGTCCGCTTCGGGCACATTACCGGGTGGAATAGGATTCTCTTCTGCAGGGATACTTAGTGGCAAGCCGACACAGAAGGGAAATTTTTCTGTAACTTTCGGCGTTAAAGATTCCTCGGCAGGAATGAGTGATGACGCCTTAAACCTGACCGTCAAAAAGAGATGTTTCCTCGGTTTATAATATAAAGTAGGAAATAAAACAGGGAGGTCACTAAAATGCCTAAATTCTGGCAAAGTAAACAATTTTGGATCACTATTATCGTTGGAGCGATCATGGTGGACCAGTTTATTCAAAACTGGCCGACTAATCCGGGGAGCTGGATATTTGGCGAAGGTCTGGCATTAGCCGTCCTGAACTACATCCTGACAGTTCTCCAGGGGCAGGTCCTTACTATGCTTAAAAAGGTTTACCCGAACTGGAAGGGCGATTTAACCCTCTATAAAAACAAAATGAACCAACCGAAGTAAATCAAATGGGCCATCAAGACTATTACGACCCGCCTTGGTGGCCTAAATGGCTAAAGCGAAACTGGAAAAAACAGAAACGGAAACTTAAAAGAATAAACTTGGTAAAGGAAAAATATGTCAGACTCTACTTCTATCTCTATTACGGTTGTAACACTAACCATGGCTGCCTTGAGTCTAGCCGGGATGATTTATCAGTTTGCCTTTAAGAACGGCGCCACTGATTCGATTCTGAAGGGTATTAAAAAGGATATGGACAAATACCCGCTGGCAGAACTGGCCAATCAGGTCAAGACAATGTGGGACGTCTATGTTTTAGACGCCTTACATGCCCATATCGATCTAGCATCTCACAAAAGTCCATTGTCGCTAACGGAGAAAGGTCTTAATATGATACCGGAAAACATCAGGGAATTATTGAAGACTGATAAAGGGGATACGACTCAACATTCAGCCACCTGGCTAGTGATAAAATGCCTTGGCATGCAGACCATTGATAAATTGTCAGTCGAGATGAAGTTACCAGTATCAATAGCATTAGCATTACTAACATTACTTTATAAGACTTACCACATTGAGGCTAGTTTAAGCATTAAAAACGGGGAATGTAACTTAAGCGGACCTGAAAAAACAAGTGGAATTCAATAATCCCCGAATCGGAAACTTGAAGACCAGGTTAGTGACCTTGAGAAAAAAAGAGTTTTATAGTTCCTGAATTTAGGAATTAAAAAGAGAAATTAGGGAGGCACAATTAATGACAGACTATGTTTTAGCATCAGGTGTACACACCGCGAAATTCACCTATACCCCGCCGGCATCCTATGTCGGCCTATCGTTGAACATGGATTTCTATCTTTCGCTATCACCGACCGGGGCGACAAAGGACATCGATGCGGGGTCGCAGAATTTCGTCGCGGCCGCAGCGGGCAATTCCTTCACTGTTTCCGTCACGATCCCATCAACACCGAATAACTACCATGCTTATGTCACCATTGATGATGGGACGCAGTTCCTGGTAGGATTTGCAGACACTGCGGACAACGTGCTCGTAGCGGGCGGCGGCACCATCGGACCTATTTCCTGGACGACCTAGTTAAACAGGATTTCCGCCTATTAACACAAGGAACTTGAATATGTGTAATTTGGGTTCTACTAAATACCCATGTTCTTACGAAGGACTGAAGTTCAAGACGATGGCCTTACTACTGGCGCACGTCAAAAAAGTCCATACCGGCAAATTTTTACCGATTAAAGTTACATGGGATTAAAGAGGAGGAGTAAAAATGTCAGATCCCCCGGTCAGTGCTTATTTACCTGCATTTGAAAGTGCCGCGGGCGTGTATGAGGTACCCGCAAATTGGCGGTCTTACGACCCATCATATGTTGTGGGAAATGGAAATTATAACTGGCCGGATTATGTCCTCGACACTCCGGGAACCGGCGCATTCACCGCCGACTTCATGGCAACCAATCCGGTGACCAGCAATATTTTGAACGAGATTGCCTGTTACTGCGCCTGGGTGACATGGCTTGTTTCTTACATCGCCACCAGTAACAACTGGACAGTGATTGGCAGTGTTAACAATCCCGTTGAAGATTACCAGGGGCCGGCATATACCTATACTCCGGCAGGCGGCTACAAGACCAATGGGGTACCGATTAACAACCTTTTACAATCAATCGCCATCACGCCAACGAGCCCCAGTGTCCAGGTGGGGGCAACCCTGCAATTTAAGGCGATGGGGACATATTCCGATGGTACCGTCGTCGATATCACAGGCGCAGTCGGATGGACCAGTTCCAATCCCGCAATCGCAACAATTTATCTTGCCGGCGGACTCGCTACCGGCGTATCCCTGGGTACTGCAACAGTCACCGCTGCAATGAACGGTATAACGAAAGCCGTTCCTTTACAAGTTGTGGCAGCCAGTCCCACACTGACGCTTATTGTCGTTACACCTTCGGCCCCGGCGAATCTGACAAAGGGCACTACGCAGCAGTTTACGGCCACCGGGACCTATTCCGATGGCTCCACTCAGAACCTGACATCCCAGTTAACATGGGAAAGCGCAAACCCCGGCGTTGCCACGATCAATTCTGCCGGATTAGCCACTGGTGTCGCAGCCGGCACTACAGAAATTACCGCGTATCTCAATCCGGTAAGCAGTTCGCCGATAACTCTCACCGTAGGTTCGGCTCCGACCTTAACTTCAATTGCCGTTACGCCTTCGGGTTCAGTTAAACTGGCAGCCGGTTCGACACAACAATTCGCGGCGACCGGGACTTATTCCGATGGTTCGACCGCAGATCTTACCAATGAGGTGACATGGGAGAGTACAAGTGCGAGCGTCGCCACTATTACTTCAGGCGGATTGGCGTACGGTCTTATATCCGGGAGCGCCACAATAATCGCGTCTCTTGATCTTATTACCAGCACCCCTGTAACTTTAATAGTCGGGTCAGGAACGACGGCTACATTGTCGTCCATCAGCGTAACTCCTGCGTATCCTTCTAATCTGAATGTGGGTTCGACACAACAATTTACGGCCACGGGCATGTACTCCGATGGGTCCACCGAAGATATTACCAGTCAGGTAACATGGGACAGTTCCGACACTCAAACCGCCATCATCTCTTCGGCCGGACTGGCCACAGGCGTTGCGGACGGCATCACATCAATTACCGCATCTCTTTCGGGAGTAACCAGTGATGTGATAACTTTAACCGTAATATCAACGACCACAACCCTCTCTTCGATCGCGGTCTCGCCGGCTGCCCCTGCAGCTTTAGCCGTTGGCGATACTTTACAGTTCAGTGCTACCGGAACATATTCAGATGGTTCGATCGAGGATATCACTTCGCAGGTAGCCTGGGTCAGTTCAAATACCGACATTGCGACAATAGCTGCCGGTGGCCTGGTCACGGCCATAATAGCGGGCAGCACGGTCATTACCGCCTCTATTTCTCCGATAAGCAGTACTCCTGTTTCCTTAACAGTAACAGGTACCCCAGGCCCCGGTCCTGCCGCGTCAGGGGGCTATTGGGAGTCGCTGCTGCCGATGCCTCCCAAGGACGGCCCGCCACTGCCATCGTTCCTGTCTGTCAAGTGGCCATGGTTAAAAACTCCGGCCACGCCGGGAAACTTGCAGGTAACAGTGTATGACGCCGCCACGAAACTGGTATTACCAGGAGTCGCAGTGACCGTAATTAAGGGTACCACTGTGCTGGATGATGTGTTTCAACGGTCAGTGGCGAAGACCGATGCCAACGGTTTCTGTTCGTTCACTGTTCCCCTGGGGACATATTTTGTGCAATGGGCTAAAATGGGATACGCTACGGCTGGCGTAACCGTAACAGTGACCTCGTCCGGAGGGTCGGTTAACCCTAGCATCGTACCGAACAATTATATTTCTTGAGAAATAACCGGGAATAAGTGTGAGCAAGATGGTTAAAACAGTCAATTTGGCCACAATTATACCGACCATAACTCCCTACGGTAACAACCAGGATGATACGCCGCAGATCAATTCCAACCAGAAGACCTACGGCAGCGTCAATTTATCTACCGGCACTTTTTATATCAACAGTGAAATTACCCCTGCATCCGGGGCGTCAGCTTCGGCACTGAATTATTTAAGGGGCGCTCCGAACGGTGGTACTGTTCTTCAGCTCGGTAACAGCGGTAATGGGGATATCAATTGTAAAGACGTTAGTAATATCGAACTGGGATATTTTACCATGCAAGGGATGCCTCTCAACCAGGGCATAGTGATTACGGCTTCCACTGGTGCCCGGTCTAATTTTTACCTGCATGATATTAATTTCAACAATATTCTGACTAATACCGCCTTCACTGCTTGGGCTAATGGCCAGACCCTCTCCAACATGTTATTCGAGAGAGTCCAGGTAAACACTTGCGATTATAATGGATTTGACCTTAGAGGTAACGGCACAATACAAAATACCATTTTCTACCGCTGCTCTACTTATGATTGCGGGGTGAATGGACAAGAGATTTGGACAGTCGGTTTCTGCGGGGCGGATGATTCGGTTACTATTAACGGGTTGTATTATATTGCCTGCAACGCCAACGGCGCTTGGGAAAGTGATTGGCATTTTGAAGGCGACTGCAAACGTAACGGGGTAGTTTTTGTTGATTGCAACGCAGAATACGCCGGCTTGAAACCCGCCGGCACCAATAACAAGGACGGGACAACCGGCCCCCAGTATGGTTCCGGCTTCCTGTTCGGTAGTTTCACTTCTGGAAGAGACGACCTGGTAGCCAGTAACTTAACTGCCACCGGCGATCATAATAGTATTGCTGACGTCTGGACTCCCCAGGGCGCTAAATCTTTCCTTAATGGCGCTGCTTACAACACCGTCTTCGGCCGGTCCGTGACATCTGTGACCAGAATTACCCAGGGCGGCTGTCTTGGGATTGATATATTGAATTCAAGCGGTACGCATGACCTGATTCTTTATGCCAACTCAACTGTTTCAACACAGATCGCAGGATTTAATTTAACTCTTTCGGATGGTAAGATATACCCGATTCCAGGATTTACAGATGTAAGTCAGCCTATCTTGGGCATTACAGGCACTTCCGGAGGAACCACTTACACAGTCACGACTTCCGTATCCCCATCCGGGTCCGGAACCGTAGCGGTTTCTCCTGCAGGGCCCTATACTTCCGGTGAGACGGCAACCTTCACCGCTACTCCTGCTTCGGGCTACTCTTTTGTTAATTTCGTCATCAACGGCACAACTTATACTACCAATCCCTGTTCGGTCGCTATCACACAAAATACGACCGTTGTTGCCAACTTCCAAAGTTCCGGCGGCGGGTCTAATGGAAGCATTGGCTATGAGGCCACTGGCTCAACTAATTCCGGAGCGGTGAAAAATAACCCGTTCATGATTAGTGCTGGTTTCGCTGGAGTAAGTGAGGCTACCATTAAAAGTATGAGTGCGCTTGTAAGTAACAGCGATACAGTCGCGCACAATATTTCCCTGGCCATATATACCCTTTCCGGTTCTACCTACACTCTTGTTGGGCAGACTGGTTCTATAAGTGTTCCTGCAGGTGCGGCTAAAGGGTGGATCACTGGTAATCTTTTGACTCCCCTCGCGATAAACTCTTCTACTCTTTACTACCTTGCCTGTAATTTTGACAATAGCCTCATCGCTCTATGGTGTGATTCCGTTCCCGGTGTCAACATAGATGTAATTTCTCAGACCTTTGGAACTTGGCCCGCAACATTCACTTCCCCGGCAGATGATTGGAGTAATTATGAACTGGGGATAGTGGCCAACTATACTACCGGCAGCGGTTTCACCCATGGTACTTCGCATACCGCCAGTTTCAGTAATTCCGGCGTCAATCCGACGGGTAAAGCCTGTACGGTCACTGTTGTTATCGGAACATCCTCGGCTTCATACAATTTTACTTCCACCGGAGGAGCGCTTAATTTCTCAATTCCGATAACTATGCCGGCAGCTGGGACATACCCGGTATATATTGACCTTTATATGGAGGGTATTCTGATTGAAAGCGTGACCGATCCCAACCAGGTGACGGTAGTATAATATTTCTTGAGAAATACTAGGAGGGCAAAATGCTTGAATCTGAAATGAAGTGGCGCAAAGAGGCTATGACAATCCGAAATGGGGACTGCCAATGTTTGCCGGAACTGGCCAAACAGATGATAGAGTTTGCGTTAGAAGAAAAACTCGCCGTTCTATCCTCTAATTTAAAACTGCACAAAGATACGGCAAATAAGGCTCCGGAAACATATAGAGCCCTTAGTAAACTATTCAATTTTACCGTTGCAGATATGGAGGAAGAGGAAACGGAAATTGCCAGTTATGAGTTTTTGTTGCAAAAAATAAAGAACTTGTCAACTTGTACAGGTCAAACTGATTTTGAGGAGATTGAGTCAGTCTCTTGGGCGAAGAACGACGTAATGACGCACCGTACTCCCGGAAGCGGTAACTAAATACAAAATAACTACATTTATATAGAAAGGAGATGACCGTGGCCAGTGACAGAATGATAATAACTCAGATTAAATGTTACCGGAGCAGTAAGCTAGTGCTGGCTCTGACGAAAGACAGTTTTGACCCGGCGGCGATCGATGAAATCAAGAAGCTGGGGGATGATATCGTCCGGGTGGACGAACATAGCGACGGTTCCGTTTATGTCTATGCGGTCGGGACGGACTGTGACATTCACTGGAACGGCGAAGACGTTGCCCATTACTCCGGGCAAGAACCCATTAAACCGCCGCCATCGGCCACAAGCAAAACGGCAGCCACTGGAAAAAAGAAGTAGGAGGCATATAAAAAAGAAGTAAAAATATTCCAATAATTATTCCGGATGGCTAGTTGAAGTGTAAAAAAAGAGGCGCTTAGTGTTAGTAAGCGCCTCTTTTTTGTTGTTTAAACGACAAGAATTGTAAGTTTTTGTACTTTAAGCCGCAGCGATGGTAACCTTGATGGACTGCGGATTCCCAAGTTCTTTGACCTGGTCTTTGGTCAAGTAAATGGTCATGGGATGCTCGGGTTTGTTCTCTTTAAATCGCCATGTACCCGGGGTCTCTTTTTCTTTAACCAAGATGATCTCCATATTTACCTCCTTACTTTTTTGATTTACTAAAAGGCGGAGCTGCTATACTGACAATCCGCCCCGCTCTCATTAACCGACTGCCGATCCGCGAATTCAATTCCTCAAAAACCATATTTGTAGTAACTACTGTAAATAATCCGTTCACCAGACGATAATCAATCAATGTATCCAGATGTTCCTGTGCCCAGGGCGTGGGGTTTTCTGTCCCAAGGTCATCGAGTGCGAGTAATGGCACATTCAGAAACTTTTTCCAGCGTTCGTCATATGACCCGTCATTACCCTGACGAAACCCTGCGCGTAATTCATCGAGGAGGAGAGGTACATAGGCATAACGAGCTAGTTTTTCCTGCGCCAGCCAACTCCGGCAGATCGCAATGAGCAAATGCGTTTTACCATTATCCGAAGGCCCCATGAAAGTGAGAAATACCTTCAAGCACTTTCCCTCAGCCATCTCTCTGGCTGCCTCATAAGCCTCTTTAACCTTTGGGTAAATCTTGAAATTATCGAATGTACAATGCTCCGTTTTCGCCGGCAGTTCACACCATTGAATCATAGCCTGCAGACGTTGTTTCTGCCGTTCTTGAAATACGCATTTACAATCGACGATACAGGAATAGTCGATTGTTTTGTCGGCCCGGCGCGGATGAACAAACAGCGCACCATGACACAGTTCACAAACCTTTTCGCCTTCTTCAATCGGTGGCGTTATTTTCCCTGGCACTGCGTTCGTATTCTTCCGGAGTATGTTGTGTAGTATGTCTTGTATCGGGCGCATGGGGTCCTGGGGCGTAGCCCTTTCTTCCATCTTGTGTGCCTCCAAATAATTGATTTTTTATTTCAAAGAGTCCTTGCCATGAATTCATAATGGATTGCTCGAGTACCGCATTAGGGTCGAATCCTTGCGACTTTAAGTTTTTCAGTTTCCCAATTAACAGGATTTTGGCCGATGGGGTTGCCGGTTTTTTGATAGATTTCCTCATTTCTAAGAAATTTTCCCAAGTCTCTTTTTTAACCCAAACTGGTAATTCGAAAATTTCACCTTGCTTTTGTATATTGCTTTTGTATATTGCTTTATTGCTTTTGTGATTACTTAAATCGGTGTCAGATTTGACACCGATATCGGTAACAGATTTTTCCAAACCGGTGTCAGATGGGTCCGAAACCGGTGTCAGATTTACTATTGCAGTGGGTAAATCTGTTACTTGTTTCGGTGTCAGTTTGTTACTTAAATCGGTAACAGATTTTGTTACCGTTTCCGGTGTCAGTTGCCAAAGGTCATAGTCTTTTTGTAAACCATATTCACTTTTTCTTCTTTCGCCTGAACCTGTCGTTATGACAATTTTTCGTTTGATAAGACGCTGCAGTGCAGGACCGACATGGCGCCGGTCCAGTCCGGTAGCTTCTTCGAACTGTGAGAAACTAATTCTATCCATCTGCTTATGCCAGCCGTACGTTTTTCGAAAGATTACCCAGAGTACTTTACTTTCTGCAGGACTGAAATAAGTTCTGGCCAAGATATCAACGATTTCATTGGCAATTTCAGTCTTGCCATTCTCAAGTTGAGGGTTTGCCATATCTTTAATTCCTAAGTTTATTCATTTCTTTTGCCCTGCTCATGGGGCCTTTCTCGAATTACAACTTTTGCAAAGAGTTTGGTAGTTGCTGTAATCGTCTATTCCACCTCTGTAAACTGATATCACATGGTCAATCGTAAGATTTTTTATGGAACCGCATTCCCGACACTTGTTTCCGTCCCTGTTAAAAATAAAAAGCCGCAGTAATAAATTCTTTGTATAATTACTTGCTCTGCTTCTTCGGTGTTTGTAATCGTTTCTTATTATTCGGGGTCTTGCCATTTTTGCCCTTCTTCGATTTTAGATTAATGGGTTTCTTTGTATCTTTGACTACCCTCTTTTTGAGTTTGATAACGGGGGAACGTCTGGTAATTATGACAGGTTTTGGAGCCTTTCTCGCTCGGTGCTTTTCGAACATAATATCTAAAATTCCGGTTATTGCTTCGGCAGTACCCGTCGGCGGGCCGAGTTCTTTCTTGGTAGCGGGGGTTGGATTTGAACCAACGACCTTCGGGTTATGGGCCCGACGAGCTACCGCTGCTCTACCCCGCGTTATGCTTGCCGCCGGCATTCCCAGCGGTAATTTCGCTAAATCAGGTGCATAAACTTGGCCGCAGGACGGGCACCCGACTAACTGTACGCCCCGTAGAGTAGCCCCCAAGGGGGTACAAGCCTTATGACACTTTTTACAGACCATCGGACCTCCTTTAAGGTTGTCAGCGGCGCACAGAGGGCAAATATCGGCTTGCCCCAGGGTGCCTGTTGTCGGATAACCGCACTGACGGCAATATTTTTCTGCGGACATGTTTCTCCAAAAGAAGATTGATTATTTAGTATCTGGTGCCAGCGCCGGTACCACCTTGCGAATTTGGGCTAGTGTCGTAATGCCTACCCCGTATATCCGGGATAATTCCTTATCCTCTATTTCAGCGAACGGACCTTCAAGATTTCCGCTTATATAGGCTCTGGCAATTAAATTTACGATGCGCTGAGACACTTTGCCTTGTATTAGAGGTTTTACGTTTTCGTTAAAATATGCCCTGTTATTTTCCCACTTGTCCATGGTTACTCCTTAAACTGATTTATTTGATAGTTCTGTAAGCCAGATAATAAAGTCTTTCAAATGTTCGTCACACAGTAAATTGAGCATCTGATCGTAATTTTGGACATTTGCCAGTTCTTCTTTTTGGATATGGTAATAATTGAGAAAGCGATTGCTCATGCCCTCGCGAGATACTTCTGGCACCCTTTTCTTTCGCAGGTCGTTAATCATGGTACTGATCTCGGTAGGGTCGACTTTAACCCTGGGCCCTGCGGACTTCATTTCCATGAAGATCCTGTCCATTTCTTCCGGAGTTGTTTTCACTGCTTTTATGGGGTCTGCAGGGGAAACCGTCTCCGGAGCGGTAAATGATTTAATAACCTCTTTAACAGCTTCCTTAACAGTTTCCGGTGGCTCCTCGCCGTCGACCGCCAGGTCCTCGGAAACCATGTCTTCATCGGGCAAGGGCAGTACAATGCGCTGACCCTGGGGCAGTAGCGCCTGAAACTTTTTTGTGGCCGTAACCATGTCCAGTAGCGTCATGTCTGTGTTCAGGTTGAGGACATAAATAGTCTGGCGTTTGCCGGTATCCGGCAGATTGACTTCTTTAGGGCCAATCGTCAATTTCAAGGGGATCCTGGCAACCCTGCCGAAGATGGAACGGATGTAATCGGCGCAGGAATTGATGTTGATGATGGAGTTCTTGGAACTGGTATCGATCTCATAAATACCCAGTCCCTCAACTTTATAGAGGTTGAACATCAGCTGCAGTACCGGCTTGCAACCGTCCTTAGCGATAAAATCAGGGCAACTTTCCCCACAGCAGGTATAAGGATGCCACTCAACCTTTTTGGCATCTTTATGAGCGATAAGTCCGGTGGCAGTATCGAATTTTCTTTTACAGTTTTCCGATGCTTCGCCGCCGCCGTCACCGTGGCAAATACAACCTTGACTCGCGCTGTAAAGTTTGTACCACTGGGCCGCCCATTTCTCATCATCTTCGACCGGGATGATGATGTCGAGCGACGTCGGTTTCTCGCCGTAAACCTTTTGCACTTCCGGGGGACAGACAAAGTAGGAAGTTTTCTGTGGGTACTCGACACCGGCAGCGTTCTTGACCTTGATTCCCATTTTGATTTTCCCCAGTCTGGGGAGCCTTCTGACTTTAGACAGTCCTTCTATTGGCATGTTGTTCCTCCTGTTTTTACTTTTATTTACTAAATCCTCAATAGGAATAAGTTTGTTAGGTTCGACGACCCAAGCGGGTCCATATTTTAATTTTTCATAATCGGTTCCGCAAGGAGACTGCCGCCTTTAGGCGACAGAGGAATTGCGGAAATCCTCCTTTCTAAAATAATCCTTGACATATAGAATGTATTGTTCTACACTGTAAGTATGAAGCAAACACTGATGATAAAACTCTCCCCGAATCCAGAGCAATGTAAGGCTCTTTTGGAAACGATGGAACGCTTCAATGAAGGATGTAACTATGCTTCGGGTAAAGCGTTTGAGACTTTTACTTACGGTCAATTCCACTTGCACCACATTGTTTACGGCTATCTCCGTGAGCATTACAAACTTTCGGCACAGATGGCGGTTAGAGCAATCGCTCAAGTCTCGGAGAGCTATAAGGTTGATAGAAAAGTCCAGCATTCTTTTAATCCCCACTCGGCTATGGTCTACGACCAGCGCATCCTTTCGTGGAAGGGGCTGGATAAAGTTTCTATACTGACCTTGAGCGGCAGACAGATTATCCCTACACGGATTGGTGCTTACCAAGAAGCAAGACTTGACCGTAAAGTTCGTCAGTCTGATTTGATTCTCCGTGATGGTATCTTCTACTTGGCTGTC
>Ga0187891_1002540_pt1 | contig 13740 bp, 10 predicted proteins | sample June2016WEW_21_4_FD_132990 | JGI IMG/M metagenome (GOLD analysis project Ga0187891, IMG submission 132990) | Peatland microbial communities from SPRUCE experiment site at the Marcell Experimental Forest, Minnesota, USA - June2016WEW_21_40 | ecosystem: Environmental > Terrestrial > Soil >... | reverse complement strand
GCCATGCGCTGCTGGTCCCGGTCAACGCGAGTCTTCAATTCGGCGAGCTGCGCGTTGAGCCAGCCGGAGGCCTGCGCCGTGGCTTGAATCTGGGACTCGGTTTCCTGATCGCCGTAGGCAGCAATGAGCGCGTTGACCACAGCGGCCGACAACGCCGCGTCGCGCGAGCGGAAGCGAATTTCGACCAGCATGGTGCGCGGCATGGATTGCACATGCAGGCGGCGCGAGAAGCGCTCGAGAAGCCAGGCCTGAGCCTCGGGCGTGGATTTGCCGGGACTGAAGCCAGAAAAGCGGCTGGCAAAGTTGCCGCGGAAGCCAGGAGCTTCGTAGAGCTTGAGCGCGACGATCACGCGCCAGGCAAGGCGGTCGCTGCGCAGAACGCTGGCCAGAGTTTCCAGTGCGATGGGCGCGGAAAGAATGGAGGTGGGAATCTGGGCCTCAGCGCCGTCAAGGCTGAGCGAGGAGACCGGAGCGGCGCGGAGCTCGACGCGGCCCACCGCTTCGTACTGATTGGGCGCGATGAGGCAATAGAGAATGCACGCGACGAGCAGGGCTCCCAGGATGGTGGCAACGAAGCGGCGGCGCCGCCGCACCACCCGCCAAAGGTCGCGCAGAGAGGTGGATGCGGGCCGAACTGTGTTTGCCGGATCAGGAGCGGCAGGGTCGTTCAATAGGACTTCGTGGATCGACAGAGTATTCGGCAACGGAAGGGCCTCAATCGCAAAAACCCGCACACAGAACTGCAACACACCGCGCTTCCAGCCGAATCTGCTCGAAGGAACACGATGCCCTGCGCCGCGGACCGCAGCGAAAACTCGTCATGAGCCTCTCTTTCGCTCCACGCCATTGGGAGCAAAAGCGATGGCCCTGGCGTTCAGAACGAACAGCTATTCTGGGGAAAATCCCTGCCAGTTTCGTTCATCGCACACAATTCGTCAATGGTGTGCATCACAAGCGTGATTGCGATCACACTGAGAACCGAGCGTGCTGGAGCAGCACGGGCGCGAGAGGAATTCAGGGCGAGGACAATTTGACGGACGAAGTGGCAGGGTTGCGGGCCGCGGCGATGACTTAATTGCCCGGCTGCATGGCCTTGTACCACTCAACGGTGCGGCGGATCCCCTCGCGAAAATCAAACTGCGGGACGTAACCCAGCAATTCCCTCGCCCGGCTGATGTCGGCAAGGGAATGACGAATGTCGCCCGAGCGGTGCTCGGCGTAGGCCGGCTTGCCGCTGTAGCCGGTAAGGCCGCAAAGAATCTCGAACGCCTGATTCAGCGTGACGGCCGCGCCCGTGGCGAGGTTCATCATTTTGCCGGAGACTTTTTCAGCCGGGGCGTCGGCGGCGAGCAGGTTGGCAGCAACCACATTCTCAATGAAAGTAAAGTCGCGGCTCTGCTCGCCATCGCCGTAGATGGTGGGCTGCTCCCCGGCGAGTAGCTTGCGGCAAAAGATCGCCAGAACGCCGGAGTAGTGCGAAGTGGGGTCCTGAAAGGGACCGAAGACGTTGAAGTAGCGCAGCGTAACCGTTTCGAGCCCGCAGACGCGCGTGAATGCGCTCATATAGTGCTCGCCTGCCAACTTGGCAACCGCATAGGGGCTGATGGGGTTCGGAAGCATATCCTCGCGCTTGGGCAGGCTGGGCGTATCGCCGTAGACCGAAGAAGATCCGGCATACAGGACGCGGCGGACGCCCGCGGCGCGGGCAGCGACAAGCAGATTGACGGTGGCATCGACGCAGTTGCGATTGGTGGCAGCGGGATCGGCCACGGAGCGGGGAACGCTGGCCAGCGCAGCCTCGTGAAAGACCACCTCCACGCCGGCGCAGGCCCTGGAGCAGACCGCGGGATCGGCCACGTCGCCCTCGATGAAATCCATGGCATCGAGGCCGGTGAGGTTCGCGCGCTTGCCGGTGATGAAACTATCGACGCCGCGCACGGTGTCGCCGCGCTTGAGCAGGGCCGCGGCGATGGAACGGCCGATAAAGCCTGCGGCCCCGGTGACGAGATACTTAGCCAAGTTCGTGCTCCAGGCAATAAATGTTGCGCGCCATGACCAACGGCCCGCACAGGCTAGGATACTATCGGGAATCGTAGCGTATTTCGATGATGAATGTTCTTCTGCCAATTCTTTCCGAGCCCCAGCACTTTTCTGGCTGGGAGAGAGCTGTCTTCGGGGCGCTCGCGGCCGCTTCCCTCTTCGGCTTCTGGCGGCGATTCGGGCCGATCCTGGGCAGAATCCTGCAGTCAAAGAAGGACCCCGACTTTCACCTCTTCCCCATTGGCCGTCGCGTGCGCGATTTCGTCTGGGAGGTGATGTTCCAGGCCAAGGTGATTCGCGAGCGGCCGCTGGCTGGAGTGGCCCACGCATTGGTCTTCTGGGCGTTCTGCGCCTTTGCGCTGGTCACGTTGAACCACTGCGCGACGATCTTCGGGCTTGGCTTTCTCGATCCGGCGGGGCGCTTGGGACGATTCTATTTCGACTTCGCGGCATTCTTCGCAGCTGCCTGCGCCGTGGGCATCCTCGCGCTGTTTGTACGGCGATTCCTCGTGCGGCCCAAATGGCTCGGCGCAGTTTCCTGGGAATCCGGGCTCATCGCGCTGCTGATCTTCGCGCTGATGATCACGTATCTGGCGGCGTTCTTTGTGCCCGGAACGAGCGATGCCGCGCGGGCGCTGTGGTGGGCGCACACACTCACGTTGCTCGTGTTTCTGCCGCTCATTCCGCACACCAAGCATCTGCATCTTGTTTTGAGCCCGTTTACAGTTTTTCTTTCGCGGGGCGGATTCGCCGAGATTCCTCCGCTCGCAGACGACGAAGACTTCGGGCTGGTGGCGGGAAAGGATTTGACGCGGCTGGTCAGCCTGCAGGCCTACTCATGCGTGGAGTGCGGGCGCTGCATGGAGCATTGCCCGGCCAACAGCACCGGCAAGCTGCTCAACCCGAAAGAAATCGTGCTCGGACTGCGCGGCTATCTCAACGAATACGGGCCACATTCGGAGGAGCCGCTGCTGGGCAAATACAACGCGCAGGAGGCAGCGTTCGAGTGCACAACCTGCGGGGCATGCGAGTTTCAATGCCCGGTGGGCATTGAGCATGTGCCGATCATCGTGGGCCTGCGGCGCGGGGCGGTGAACACGGGCGCATGGGAAGACGATCACGGAGCGAAGCTTTTCCTGGCTTTGGAACGAGGCAACAACGCGCTGGGCATGAGCGTGGCGGAGCGCGATAAGTTTGTCGAGAAGAATTCCCTGCCCCTCTTCGATGGGACGCAGGAATACTGCCTGTGGCTCGGATGCATGGGCGCGTACGACCCGCGCGGGCGTGAGATTGTGGTAGCGCTGGTGCGTGTGATGCGCTACCTCGGCGCGAGCTTCGGCGTGCTGCGCAAAGAGAAGTGCACAGGTGACCCGGTGCGGCGGCTGGGCAACGATTTGCTCTTTCAGCAACTGGCCGAGGCGAATCTTGAGGCCCTCAAGCAGAATCGCGTGAGGAAGATCGTGTCGATCTGCCCGCACTGCGTGCGAACCATCCAGGAGGATTGGAAGGCGTACGGAACGCCGCCCGAGGTTGAGCATCACAGCGAATTCCTGGCTCGCTTCGCTCACCAACTTCCGCCCATCCAAGACCAGGAAAAGATTGTGTTCCACGATCCGTGCTATCTGGGGCGGTATCGCGGAGTTTACGAGGAACCGCGGCGCGTGGCCGCGCTGGCAGGAACGTTGGTGGAAGCTCCGCGCTCGCATGAACGCAGCTTTTGTTGTGGCGCTGGCGGAGCATTAGTATTTCTCGGCGAAGAAAAGGGCGAGCGCCTGAGCCATGTGCGCGCGGCGGAGCTGGCGGCAACGGGCGCGAGCGTGGTCGGCACGGCCTGCCCCTTCTGCAATACGATGTTCCGGGATGAATTCGCGACAAAAGGCGAAGGCGCGCCAGGGTTGATGGACATTGCGCAGTTGGCGGCGAGGGGATTGCCGGATTAACGGCAAATGTGAACGGGAGAGCTCGAAGATGAAAATCGTGGTTGCCATCAAGCAGGTACCGGAGCGCGATGCGCCAGTGCGGATTGCGGCGAGCGGAAAGTGGATTGACGAGGCCGATCTGCAGTGGGCGATGAACGAGCCGGACGCTTATGCGCTGGAAGAGGCGCTGCTTTTGAAGGAGCAAGCCGGCGGCGAGGTGATCGTGGTCAGCGCGGGGCTGGAGCGAGTGGGTTCGACGATTCGCGAGGCGCTGGCCAAGGGCGCGGACCGCGCGATTCACATCGTCTGCGACGACTTGAACGGGCGCGATGCGCTCGGCGTGGCGCGGCTGCTGGCTGCGGCCATCCAACCGGAGAATCCCGACCTTGTGCTCACAGGGCTGCAATCGGAAGACGTTGGATTGGGCCAGACCGGCGTGATCCTCGCCGAATTGCTTGGGCTGCCGCACGCCACCATGATTCTTCACGTTGAAAAGACTGACGCCGGGCTCAATGTGAAACGCGAGCTCGAGGAGGGTTGGTTCCAGTCGATCGAGTTGCCCACGCTGGCGGTGTTGACCATGCAATCGGGTGGAAACAAGCTGCGCTACGCCACGCTGATGGGCATCAAGCGCGCCAAAACCAAAGAGCTGCGGACCGTGAGCGCAGCGGAACTCGACGCGGATGGCGCGCCGACAGTCGTGCTCGAGCAGATCGCCGCGCCAAAGAAGCAGAAGTCCACGCAGATTCTGCCCGGCTCGGCAAAAGAAGCAGCAGTGGCTCTGGTGGAAAAGCTGAAGACGGAGGCGCGCGTGTTATGAGTGTTCTTCTGGTTTTGGAGCAGAGCGACGGGAAGATCAAACGGGCCAGTTGGGAAGCGCTTGCTGCGGCCCTGCGCCTTGGGCCCGCGGAGAGCATCACGGCGGCTGTGATCGGCGCGCAGACCGCGGCGCTGGCTGCGGAGGCGGCTGCAAAGCCCGTGGGTAAGGTCGTTCGCGTGGAGCATCCGCTGCTCGCGCAGTACACGGCGGATGGGTTCTGCGCCGCTTTGCAACAGCTCATCCAAAACGAGAGCCCCACGCAAGTGGTGTTTCCGCATACCTACCAGGTGCGCGATTACGCACCGGCTCTTGCCTGCCGCATGGGCCAGGTTTTGATCGGCGATGTGGTGGGAATCGACGACGGACCGTTGTTTACAAGACAACTCATGCAGGGACGCCTGAACGGCAGCTACCGGCACAGCGGCAATGGACCGTGCTTCGTCTCGGTGCAGGCGGGAGCGTTTAGGACCGACGGTATCGATGCATCGGCGACTGCGGGACCGGCGCCGATTACGACGTTCACGCCAACGATTGATGCTGCGCAGATTCGCTGCAAGCCCGGTGAGCCGTTCCGCGGCTCGGAGCAGACGGTCGATCTCGGCTCGGCGCAACGAATCGTGAGCGTGGGACGCGGCATCAAGGAGGCGCAGAACTTGCCAATGGCGCAGGAGCTGGCCACGGCGCTGGGCGCGGAGCTGGCCGCCTCACGGCCCATCTGCGATAACGGCTGGCTGCCTATGGAGCGGCAGGTGGGCAGCTCGGGCCAGACGGTTGCGCCGCGACTCTACCTCGCAGTAGGAATCTCGGGTGCGATCCAGCACCTGGTCGGCATGAAGGGCTCGCAGTGCATCGTCGCCATCAACAAAGATCCAGACGCGCCGATTTTCGAAGTCGCCGACTACGGAATCGTCGGGGATCTGTTCGAAGTGGTTCCCGCGCTGACGGAGGCGGTGAAGGCGGCGAAGCAGTAGAGCGTCCCCAGTCACCGGCAGACGTACAAATCCGGGCCGCAGAGATCCCTGGTGATTTCCTTCGAGCTTGTGTTGCAAACGGCAGTGTGCTGATATGTTATGGTTCCTTCTTTGCCACGTACTGCTGTTTGGTGGAGAGCGAACTTCGATGCTTGCACCAGAAACTTATGTCGCTGCGTTGTGCCTCACGATTCTAACCATGCTGTGCTGGGGATCGTGGGCCAACACGCTCAAGCTCTGCCCAGGCTACCGCTTTCAGCTTTTCTATTGGGATTACGTGATCGGCATGGGAGTGGGCGCAATCTTCTGGGGCCTTACGGCGGGCAGCATGGGAGATGCGGGGGCGCCATTCCTGAGCGATCTGACGCATACAGCAGTGGGACCGATGCTTTACGCCGCGGCGGGCGGCGCGATTTTCAACGTAGCGAATTTGCTGTTGGTGGCTGCGATCGAAGTGGCGGGGATGGCGGTGGCCTTCCCTGTCGGGATCGGCCTCGCGCTGGTGATCGGCGCAGTCTCGAATTACATCCTCAAGCCGGTCGGGAATCCGTTGCTGCTGTTCGGCGGAGTCGCGCTGGTCGTGGTGGCTATCATTCTGGACGCAGCAGCGTTCAGGAAGCGCGAAGTCACGGCCAAAGCAACGACGGCGCGCGGCATCGTCATCAGCCTGGCGTGCGGCGTGCTGATGGGGTGCTTTTATCCATTTGTGGCGCGCGCGTTGAACAGCGCGCAGGGCGTACCCGCGCCCGGGCCCTACGCGGTGACGGCGTTCTTCACGATGGGCGTGATTCTTTCCGCCTTCCCCGCTAACTGGTTACTAATGAAGAGGCCTCTGGATGGCAAGGAGCCGGTGGACGGCGCCGGCTACTGGCGCGCGCCGTTCCGCTGGCATCTGGCAGGAGCGCTGGGCGGAGCGATCTGGTGCACGGGCGGCGTGGCGAATTTTCTGGCCTCCGGCGCGCATCTGGTGGGGCCGGCGGTCTCCTATAGCATTGGTCAGGGTGCGACGATGGTCTCGGCGTGCTGGGGTGTGTTTGTGTGGCGCGAGTTCGCCGGCGCTCCTCGCGCAGCCGCCGTGCTTCTGGTTCTGATGTTTGTCTTTTTCCTGTTGGGGTTGGGATCCGTAGCGGTGGCTCCACTGTTTTGAGGTTGGGTGAATGAGTGATTCGCGCAAACCAATTGTGGTGGTGGGCAGCATCACAATGGATCTGGTCACCCGGACGCCGCGGATTCCGGCCATCGGGCAGACGCTGATCGGGACCGGATTTGAGACGACGCCGGGCGGCAAGGGCGCGAACCAGGCCGTTGCGGCGGCGAGGCTTGGCTATCCAGTGGCGATGGTCGCCAAGGTGGGCGACGACACCTATGGGCCAGCGCTGATCGATAATCTGCAACGCGCGGGCGTGGAGACGGCTGCAATGTCGCAGACCGGCGGCTCGTCTGGACTGGCGCCGATGTTTGTCGCCGACGACGGACTGAACGCAATTGTGGTGGTTCCGGGCGCAAACGGAAAGATGGATCGTGCCACGGTGGACAGTCATGCGGATCTGATTCGCTCGGCCGGGATGGTGTTATGCCAGCTCGAAATTCCCATGGACACGCTGAGCTACACGCTCGATGTTTGCGCGCGCGCAGGCGTGCCGGTGATGCTCGATCCGGCTCCGGCGGCAGATCTGCCTGAGGAAGTGTGGGGGCAGGTGTCGTGGTTCACGCCAAACGAGACTGAGGCGGCGCACTACGTGGGTGACGGGACTGACGCCGAGGCCACCGCGAGACGTCTGCTTGCCAAAGGGCTGCGCGGCGTAGTGCTCAAACGCGGTGACGAGGGCGCATATGTGGCCGTCGCGGGTGGAAGAGCAGACTGGGTGAAGCCATTCAAGGTCGACGCGATAGACACCGTGGCTGCGGGAGATTGCTTCAACGGAGCGTTTGCCGTGGCGCTACTTGAGGGGAAGGATCCGTGGTCCGCTGCACGATTCGCTAATGCTGCGGCAGCGATTTGCGTCACGCGCAAGGGCGCGGCTGCATCAATGCCGTCGCGCGCCGAAGTAGACGAGTTTCTTCGAACGAATGCGTAATCGGCCTTTCACATCAGCTCACTATCGCTTCAAATAGAAGAAGTAGAAGGTCGACCTCGCCCGTTTCACTTCCGTAGTCAGCAAGATCTGACAACGGCTAGCGCGCGGCAAGACTTTTCTGCAAGAGTCGAGTCATGACGCTTTAAAAGGAGTGCCTTTGAAGCTGTTTTGTAGTTCCCCACTCGCTGGCGTCGTGCTGTTCACGGCCGCTACTGTCGCGCTCGCGCAAGGCAACTACGAGATTCAGGTGTACGGCTCGGACACGGTTGCGCCGCGGACCACGATGGTGGAGCTGCACTCGAACTTCACCGCCGATGGGCGCCGCTATTATCTGGACGGCGCTGCGCCCACGAATCACGCCGAGCACGAGACGATTGAGATTACGCAGGGGATCAACGATTGGTCCGAAGTCGGTTTCTACATCTTTACCAGCGAGCAGAGCGGGCTGGGAGTTGATTGGGTCGGGGATCACATTCGCCCGCGGGTGCGGGTGCCCGATAGCTAGCACTGGCCGGTGGGAGTGAGCTTGTCGATGGAGATGGGGTACCAACGGGCACTCTACTCGCCGGACACATGGACCTGGGAGATCCGGCCGATTGTGGATAAGACTACGGGGCGGTGGTACTTTGCCGTGAATCCAGCGCTGGAGCGAACCTGGCACGGACCCGATGTAAATCTCGGCGTGGATTTCTCACCGGCGGTCAAGATCAGCTACGACTTTACGAAGGTAGTCAGCGGCGGAATCGAGTACTACGCGGATTACGGCAGCATCACGAGTATCGCCAGACTGCACGATCAGCAGCAGCAGATTTTTCCGGCCCTAGACTTGAATGTGTCGCCGAAGTGGGAGATCAACTTCGGCGTTGGCATAGGCCCTACTGCGGCCACTGACCACTGGATCGTGAAAGGGATCATCGGACGCCGATTTGACTGGGGCCCCAGGGGCAGATCGCAGTCGTCCCGCTGACTTGCCCCAGGGCTGCATTTCACAGCGCCTTTTTCACCAAACGTGACACGCATTCACAGGCATCATCGGCTGGCCCGCCTTGCAGCCGAATGCCTTTCCGAATTCGGGCATATTCTGAATGACCCCGTTGGCCCTGAATTGGCGCGGCGAGTGTGGATCGGTTTGCACTTGCAGCCGAAGTTGTTCCGGACGGGTGCTGCCGCACCAATCCTGCGCGAACGCCAGGAAGAAGTGCTGCATGGGCGTATATTCATCCTGCTTTGCCTCGAGGTCCATGTTCTTGCGTTTGGCATCTTCCATGAAAGCAACGTAGGCCAGGCGCAGGCCTCCATTGTCGGCCGTATTTTCTCCCAGGGTGAGCTTGCCGTTTATTTTCACATCGTCCACTGCGGTGAAGTTTCCGTATTCGGTCACTTCGCAATCAGTCATGGTGTCGAAGTTCTTCCTGTCATCCGGCGTCCACCAATCCGACAGGTTACCGTTCCCGTCGAATTGGCTGCCTTCGTCGTCAAAGCCATGGGTCAATTCGTGGCCAACGATGGCGCCAATGTGTCCGTAGTTCACGGCGTCGGTCGCTTGGGGATCGTAAAGGGGCGATTGCAGAATTCCGGCTGGGAAATTGATGTCGTTCATAAGCGGGCTGTAGTAGGCATCAACAGTTGCCGGGCTCATACCCCACTCGCCACGGTCGACCGGCTTGCCGATCTTTGCCAATTCGCGCTTATTCTCAAAATCCGCCGCGCGCCATGCGTTTCCGATCGCGTCTCCGCGCACCACCTCCAATGTCGAGTAGTCGCGCCAATGATCCGGGTAGCCGATCTTGTCTGCCACCATGTGCAGCTTGGCCTTCGCCTTTTCCCTGGTCTCGGCACTCATCCAAGCCTGCGCATCGATCTCCTTGTCCATCGCTGCTTCAATGTCGCGGACCATCTGCAGCGTGAACGCCTTGTTCGCCGCGGAAAACTGCGAGGCCACATAGACCTGGCCGAGCGCTTCGCCGAGAGCGCCATCTGTAGCCTCAACGCACCGTTTCCAGCGCGTCTCCTGCTGAGGCTGCCCAGCCAATTTGTGCCGGTTGAAATCGAAATCCTCCGCATCCAGCGCTTTCGGCAGAGCATAGCTCGGGGTGGAATTGATTAACTGCCAACGAAGATAGGTTTTGATGGTATCAAGGTCGGTCGATTCGAGGATGGGCTGCAACCCTTTGAAGAAATCCGGATTGGCCACATTCAAATCGGAGATGCCGGGCTCCCCGGTGTCCGCGAAGAGCTGAGGCCAGTCGATCTCCGGTGTCATCTCGGCCAGCTTGGCCACCGTCATGGGGTGATAGACATTGTTCGGATTGCGCGCGGAAGTGATGTCCAGCGATACCTTGGCCAACGCCGTCTCCAGAGTCATGATTTTCTGTGCATCGGCGGATGCTTTGTCCGCCGGCTCGCCAATCAGCCCGAGCATATTCGCAATGTGCGCGACATATTCCTTGCGAGTTTTCTCCGCGGCATCGCCGGTGCGGAAGTAGTAGTCGCGCTCGGGCAGACCCAGGCCTCCCTGAGCGACTACGGCGATCTGTTTTCGCGCATCTTTGAAATCCTGCTCTTCCCCGTACCCGAAAAACGCATTCACGTTAATCATTTGGTAGTGCGCCAGCAGACCGGTGAGCTGCTTCTTATCGGTCAGCGCGGAGATTCGGTCCAATTCAGGCTGCAGCGGCTTCAGCCCCTGGGCATGAATCGCATCATCATCCATGCAACTCGCGTAGTAGTCGCCGATCTTCTGCTCATTTGCGGTGCGCTGGGCGCCGGGGGAAGCGACGCGGTCCAGCATCTGGTGCAAGACGTCCTGCGTGTAGTCATAGACGATGGCCCCCGACCCATAACCGCTCTTGTCGGAGGGAATGGGATAGAGTTTGTTGAAGTTTCCACAAGCGTACTGCCAGAAATTCACACAGGGATCGACAGTGGTATCGATGAGATCCTTGTCGAATCCCGGGATTAGCTTGACGGGTTGATTCGTAGTGCTCGATGCTGCGCCTGCAGCCTGAGCGCGCGCGGCGGGAACTTGCGCGGCAAGCGCGATGGCGCCGACCAACAAAAGTCCTGCCGCGCGAAAAAGTCGATTCATTTTGTTTGCCTCCGAACAAAATTGTGGGACCATTCTTGTTCTCCAGAACCAGCTTCAAACATTGTAGGGCTCAGCAGCGCCTGATTCAGCAGCCGGTGCGCGCCTTCGTCACGCAGATGGGCATTTTATCTCGGCGATCCTGGGTCCCGGTCACGCCGATAGGTTTCTCATCCCAAATGCATTCCTGAATTCTTCGATTTTAGACGTATGTCCGCCTGCGAAGCCGGATCGCCAAATGGTAATACGCGAGTGAAGCGGAGGGAGTTCCGGACAGGAAGCGAATTCGAAGACCGGCAAAGAGTCTTCTAAGGAAGGCGCGGCACGACCGGCAAAGCGGCCACGCCTCTACAGATGAATTCGCGGCCAGAACACGCGGCCTAGGCGACGAGTGCCATCTCGCGAACGGTTTCCTTACGCGCAGTAAGCCGGTCAATCAGGTCGGTGCGCACCTCGTAGCCGCGGCCCGGTGTGTCCGGAATCGCAATCTCGCCTTCGGCGGAGACTATGACACCGGGTTCAATGATGTCCTCGGCAAAGTAACGCGCCGAAGCTGAGACATCGCCTGGCAGCGTGAATCCTTCGAGGGTGGAGAGCGCAATGTTATGCGCGCGGCCCACGCCGGACTCGAGCATGCCGCCGCACCAGAGAGGAATTCCCCGCTCCATGGCAGCGTTATGCACCGCGATGGCCTCAGAGAAGCCGCCGACGCGGCCCAGCTTGACGTTGATGATCTTGCAAGACTCCATCTCAATGGCGGCCAGTGCATCGCGCCGGTTGCGGATGGATTCGTCGAGACAGATGGGCGTATTGAGCCTCTTTTGCAGCACGGAGTGGAAGTAAAAGTCGTCGTGCCAGAGGGGCTGCTCGATCATGAGCAGATCGAAGGCATCGAATGATGCGATATGGTCTTCATCGCGCAGGCGATAGGCCGAGTTGGCGTCGCAACTGAGCAGGATGCCGGGCCAGCGGCTGCGGACCCGCTCAAAGACATCGACATCCCAGCCCGGTTTGCACTTGAGCTTGATGCGCTGATAGCCCTGGGCCAGTTCGTGCTCGATGATCGAGAGCAATTCGTGGATAGAGGACTGGATGCCGATGGAGACTCCGCAAGAGATGCTGTCGCGCACGCCGCCCAGCAAACGGGAGAGCGAGACGCCTTCGCGCTGCGCTTCCAGGTCCCAAATGGCGTCTTCAAGAGTAGCCTTGGCCATCTGGTTGCCGCGTACGGCACGGAAGATGCCCGGACACTCGCCGCCGTGTTCAGGGGACGCAGCCGCCAACATGGGCGCGAGCTCCTGAACAAGGACCTGCCAAGCCGAGTCAGTCGATTCCCCGGAAAAGAACGGGCGCTCGCCGGCTGTGCACTCGCCCCAGCCGCTCAGCCCTTCCGACTGAATCTCGGCGAGCACGATCCGCCTGTTGCGGGTGACTCCAAAGCTGGTCTCGAACGGTCGAACCAGCGGCATATGCAGCTCACGCAGAATGATCGCATCAATTCTCATAAAGTTTTGCATTCCTTAGAAAAACCAGAACCATGACTCGATTCCGCCTGGGCGAGGGGGCCCAGTTCAAAGACTCCGTTTCCTTCCGCATCGCGAGAGAAACCAAGTACAGCCAGTCCTCGCGAAAATGCTGCTTGAAACTTCTGCCGATTCTCTAGCTGGACAGCGAAGGCCTGTTGGCGGCTTTCCTCGCTGGCCTTCCATCGGTCGATTGGGGCTGGCACCAGTATACGATCTTGAATGTTTTGTGCGGCTGCCGGGTACCGAGCAAGGATTGCCTCCACTCTTGGGGAATCCAGCTTCCATTCGGCCAAAAGGCGGTCGGTTGGGAGCCCACCCTGCAGTCGAGAAGAGGATACACCATAGAAATTCACAAGATAGGCGCGAGAGATGGCGCCCAGCCTGTGGATATTGAGGAAAGCGTTTGTGATGGCCAGCGGATCGAAGGTCCACTCCATGTGGCAAATGCCGCGAGAAAGTGCCTCACGGCGTTGCTCCCATTTGAGTTGTGCGCCAATACCGCGATGGCGGTGGGAGGCGCGGACTGCCAGCATGTGTGAGTGAAGGTAGGGCTGAGGCCCGTTTTGGGTCCGCTTGATCCCCGGCAAAGACATGGCGAAACCGACCAATTCTTGAACGGATTTTGCGCCGAGTTCGCTGTCAAAAGCGCCGATCACCTGGCCCCCGATCTTCTGCGCAAGCAGAAAGGTCTTGCGAGGAATCACGTCGTTTTCGTCGTAGCCCCATGTCTCGATCTGGAGCTGGACGCACGCTTCCATTTCGTCGAATCCCTCGCAACTTCGAATCTCGATCATGGTTGCGCCTGTGTCGCCTCTCGCGCCGCAAGCTCCCGACCGGGCGCGGCTCCGTTCGCCAGCTTCCTCTTTGCCTGTTCCCAAAGCGCTTCCAGCTCAGGCGGCGACAGCTCCTCGAGGGGGCGCGGCGCTGCTTGTTCCATCTCACTGAAGCGCTGACGAAAACGCAGATTGCAGTTGCGCAACGCCATCTCCGCATCCACCCCCAGATGGCGGCCGAGATTCACGATCGTGAAGAGCAGGTCGCCAAGCTCAGCCTCCACGGCAGGCTTGCGTTCCAGATCGTCTGATTCGGCTTCTGCCGTCAATTCTGCCGCCTCTTCGGCGACTTTGGGCAGCAGCTCGCGCCAGCTCGGCCAATCGAAGCCGGATTTCTGCGCCTTGGCGCCGAGCTTTGCGGCTTCAGCCAGCGCGGGCATCGCGCGAAGAACACTGTCGAGACGCGACACAGGGTCGTTCCCTTCCCCGACAGGCCCTGCGCTGCTGGCCCCCGCCCTGCCGGTTGTT
>Ga0187891_1002535_pt1 | contig 13759 bp, 11 predicted proteins | sample June2016WEW_21_4_FD_132990 | JGI IMG/M metagenome (GOLD analysis project Ga0187891, IMG submission 132990) | Peatland microbial communities from SPRUCE experiment site at the Marcell Experimental Forest, Minnesota, USA - June2016WEW_21_40 | ecosystem: Environmental > Terrestrial > Soil >... | reverse complement strand
GCACCAGCAGCTTGTTGGCGATGCGCGCTGCCAGATCGGCTTCGTTCTCAATCCGCTCCAGCCCCTCCGCATCCAGCCGATCATTTTGCCGCTGGAGCGATGCGAGCGATCCGCGCAATGGCGACGGCATTCCTTTCCTCGGCATCAGGAGCGAGGCTTCCTCGTTATTCGTCTTCTCGCTCGCGAAATCCGCCCCCTCCGCTGCGCTGCCCGGTTGGCTCAGTGCCGTCGCAGCGCCTTCGTCACCGCCAGGCGGCGTCTCTTGGCCTTCGCTATTCGCCGCGGATTGGCTCGGCGTCATTTGTTCGGTCGGCGCTGCCTCTACGTCTACGCCTTGCGCTTCGTCAGCCTCCGGCTGTCTCGTGTTGGGAATTAGGTCGGCCGGCGCCGCCGCGCCCGAATCGGAACCCCGCGCGGCGTGGGTCTCTATCGGTCGCAGAGCGACGCGCTCGAGTTTCGGCCGCCGGGTGACCTGTGTACGCTCTGCGCGCGCCGCTCCGGCACCGCGTCCCATCTGCCTTCGCGCAAGTTGTCGCCGAATCGCGAGCCCGGCTGAACGCCCCACCTCATCGGGAGTCCGCTTACCGCGCGCTGCGCTGATCTTCGTTTGGCTGCCGGAATGGGTTTTCGCACGAGTCGCCGCCGCGCGATGTACGTGCGAATTCGCCGGACGATGCGCTGCATGCGAAGCCGCCGCCGCGGCAGGTCTCCACTGCGTCTTCGCCACCTGGGTTGCCTGGGCGTTCTGCGCGCCAGCCGTTGCAAGCAAAGCCAGCGCGACCGCCAAGAGTGCGGTCCGGCACATAAGGGAGAGTGCGGACAATCGAGAGCTTCTCCAGTCTACGTCGATCCGCGGCCTCTTCCGAGTGCCTTTGCGGATTCGGATTCGTCTGATAATTGGACGCGCCCGGCGCTCTTCTGGCGTTGCCGGCCCACACAATCGATCTTAGTTGGCTGGTGCAGGCGGCGCAGCCTCCGCACCACCCATTGACACAATCGGTTTAGCCGGAGGCTTTAGCAGAAAGCCCTTCCTGATTAACGCAAACCCCTCCTGCGGCAACTCGGCCTGCAGCAGTTGGTTCTCCGGCCCGGAAAATAGCTCCGTGTTGGCCCCGGCAATTGTGGCCACCAGATGGTGCACCGTGACGGGCTTTCCGTCTAGCGTGCCCTCTTGATCCGGATAGGTGGCCAATTGCACCGGCTCAATCGAACCTGTGTTCTTGGGCAGAATCGCCCAAAGATCGCGATTGTTCTGTGTCACCGCAAGCGCCAGCAGCGTCTCCAGCGCGCCCGCGTCGAAGTCCGGCAGAAACACAGCGCCGGGGTGTGCGGTCAGCCGTGTCGTGGAGCTCATCCCATTTGCTGAAATATTCAGCAGGAACTGCGCCGAATCGGGCGCCGCCACCACGCTCACCGCCTCGCCGTTCACCGTGGCGCTCACCATCACGTGTTCCAGTTGATTGGCCGCGCTGAGCTGCTCGTTTTTTGAGAGCGCGTAGTCGAGGCCCTGCATCGCAACCTTCACCAGCGACGTCGAATCGTAGCCTTCCTTCGTCGCCGTGAATTGGAAACTGGTCGAGCCCACCGCTTGACCGTGCTGTGCGATCTCGAAGTTGCCGGACTGCGCCGCAGCGTCAGGCGGCAAAGCCGCTAGGATCAAGGCAAGAATTCCCGCAAGCGGGAAGGCAATCAATCGACGCACAGGTGTCTCCGTTCCCTGTTGGATTAGACACCAATCCGTCCAAAGGGTTACGAATCGCATCCCCACAGCGGCACTCGCAGGTCCCTGCCGGACAAATCCGGCCCGCTCACTTGCTGATTCGCTGACTTGCTAACCCGCCGATCCATGGGTGCCCCATCTGGGCGCCCTCTGGGCAGCGCGCCTTTGTCGGGGTCCCCGCGGACAGGTCTTCGTCCGCGGGGTGACTGAGCGCCAAGGGTGGGATAGCAGAACTTTGACCCCGCCCGTCTTTTGCGAACTTGCTAACTCGCTGATTCGCTGACTTGCTAAAAAACACCCAGCTTTTCGAGCTCGCTTCTCAGCGCCTCCGCGCCCCTAAACTGAATCGCCTTCATCCGCGCTACCGCCGCTCCGTCTACATTTTCCTGCCGGTCGTCAATAAACAGCATTCGCTCCGGCGCGCAGCCCAGAATGTCGAGCGCCCGCCGGTACATCGCCGGCTCGGGCTTGCGCAGGCCCACGTAACACGAACTCAGCGCCACCTTGAAGTATCCGCGCAAGCCAAAGTGGCTGAAGCGATAATCATTGGTCTCCCGCGCCTCGTTGTTCAACGCGCCCAGCATAAATCGATTCGATGCCGACAGTTCCTTGAGGATGTCCAGAGCCCCGTCCGGCAGCAGCTTCGATTGCGCCAGAATGAAGGAGAAAAAATCGCCGCGGGAAAATTCGCGCGGCTCATAAAAAACAGTCTCGTTCAGGTAGGCCTTGCCCGTGATCGCGCTCCGCTCCCACGCATCGTAAGCGGCAAGGTGCCTGGCCTCGAATGCCGCCGCGTCCAACCCAAAGCAGTCCACCGCAGCCGCGCGTTCACGGTGATCCCATCCATTGGTCAGCAGCACTCCGCCCACATCAAACAGGATCACGTCGAAGGGGAGCATCGGCGACTCTTTCCCGCGCTGTGCGCGTCTGGCAACTTGTCATCTTGAAGGCCGGGGGTGCCCCATCCTAAAGCTCGAGGCATCGCGGAGAGCTTTACGGTGGGATCGCACACCAGTCGGCCCGCTGATCCGCTTTCCATAACTCCGCTAGCTCCGCTAACCCCGCTAGCTCCGCTGGTTTCTAGCGCGCGTGCTTGGCCTCGATGGCGAGCACCTTCTTGAACCGCCGTTCGAAGCGTCCTTCCTGTGCCTGGAACTTTGCCCCGACAAACGCGTGCGCCAGCTCGAACGCCAGCGCCGAGCCAATGATCCGCGCGCCCAGCACCAGCACATTCATGTCGTCGTGCTCCACGCCCTGGTGCGCCGAATAAGTGTCGTGGCAAATCCCTGCGCGGATTCCTGGAATCTTGTTCGCCGCCACGCACACGCCTACGCCCGACCCGCAGATCAAAATTCCGCGCGGAGCCACACCTGCTTTGATTGCCTCGCCCACCTTCTCCGCAAAGTCGGGATAATCGTCCTCGGGCTCGCATTGGTAGGCCCCCAGGTCGATCACCTCGTGCCCTGCCGCCGCCAGGTTCGCGCGCAACTCTTCCTTCAGCGCAAATCCCGCATGATCGGAACTGATGACGAGCTTCACAACAATCCTTTCCCGTGGATGAGCGGAATTGTTTTGGGCCCAGAGCCAGCACCGCCGGGAGGAACTAGCTCCGCTAGCATCGCTAACCCCGCTACTTCACCAATTTCTTCGCCCGCGCCGCCACGTTCTCCGCCGTGAATCCCAGCCCTGCCATAACAATGGGCCCCGGCGCCGAGGCGCCAAAGCGGTCCAGCCCGACAACGTCGCCGTCAGTGCCAACATACTTCCACCATCCCAGCGTTGCACCCGCTTCGACCGCCAGCTTGGGTACTCCCGCCGGCAGAACGCTGGCTTTGTACCCAGCCGATTGCTCCTCGAAAATCCTCCAGCTAGGGAAGCTGACCACGCGCGCCCTGATTCCCTCCGCCGCAAGCAGCTTGGCCGCGCCCAGCGCCAGTTGAACCTCTGAACCGGTCCCGATGATCAACACCTGCGGATTCGCGACGTCTTCGAGCACGTACGCTCCCTTGCTCACGCCTCCAGGCACGTCGTGCGTCGCCGCATCGATCACCGGCACATCCTGCCGCGTCAGCGCAAAGAAGCACGGCCCTTTGCGCTCCAGCGCCAGTCGCCACGCCGCCGCTGTTTCGTTCGCATCGGCCGGGCGAAAGTCCGTCATGTGCGGCACCGCGCGCAGCGCCATCAAGTGCTCGATGGGCTCGTGCGTTGGACCATCCTCACCCACGCCGACCGAGTCGTGTGTAAACACGAATAGCGACGGAGCCTCCATGATGGCTGCAATCCGCAGCGCCGGCTTGGCGTAGTCGGAAAAAACAAAAAAGGTCGACCCGAACGGCCGCAACCCGCCATGAACCGCCATTCCGTTCACCGCCGCGCACATCGCCAGCTCACGCACGCCGAAGAACACGTTGCGTCCCGCGGGATCGTCGGCAAAGTGCGGGCTCGCCTTGAAGATGGTCTTCGTCGAAGCCGTCAAGTCCGCGGCCCCGCCAAATAGCTCCGGCACAACGTCGAAGATCGCGTTCATCACCACCTGGCCCGCGTTGCGCGTAGCCACCGGCTTGTCCACCGGGAAGCTGGGAATCGCCTTCTCCCAGCCGGCTTTCAGCTTACCCGCCTGCGTGCGCTCGAACTCCGCCGCCAGATCGGGAAACTCCGCCTTATACCCGGCAAAGAGCTTGTTCCACTCCGCCTCTTGGCCCGCGCCGCGCTTTCCCGCTTCGCGCCAATTCGCCAGCGCATCCTCCGGCAGGTAGAAGCTCTGGTCCTCCGGGAACCCGAAGAACTTCTTCGTCGCCGCGGTGTCCGCAGGGCCCATGGCTTCGCCGTGTACCTTGTTCGTCCCCGCTTTCGGGCTGCCGTACCCGATCACCGTTCGTACCGCGATCAGCGATGGTCTGCCTGTCTCTTCTTTCGCGGCAGCAATCGCAGCTTCAATCCCGTCCAGATCGTTGCCGTCCATCACGCGCTGCACATGCCAGTTGTAAGCTTCGAAGCGCTTGTACACATTTTCCGTGAAGCTCCAATTCGTAGGACCGTCCAGCGAGATCAAATTGTCGTCGTAGAGAACGATCAGCTTGCCCAGTCCCAGCGTCCCGGCCAGCGACGCCGCCTCGTGCGACAGGCCCTCCATCAGATCGCCGTCGCCGCACAGCGCGAAGGTGTGATGGTCCACCACATTGAATCCGGAGCGGTTGTACGTCGCCGCCAGGTGCTTCTCCGCCATGGCCATGCCCACGGCCATCCCGATTCCCTGCCCCAGCGGCCCGGTCGTCGCCTCCACGCCGTCGGTCAACCCGTACTCCGGATGGCCCGGCGTGATCGATCCCCACTGCCGAAAGCTCTTCAAGTCGTCCAGTTTCAGCTTGTACCCAGTGAGAAACAATGTTCCGTAAAGCAACGCCGACGCATGACCGTTCGAAAGCACAAACCGGTCTCTGTCAGCCCACTTTGAGTGCGCCGGATTGTGCTTCATTACCTTGTGAAACAGCACATAGGAAATAGGCGCGCAGCCCAACGGCGCCCCCGGATGGCCGCTCTTGGCCTTTTCCACCGTGTCCAGGGCGAGCAAACGCAATGTATCGATCGAAAGCTGGTCGAGTGAGACTGACGCAACGCTTGAAGCCATAATTGTCCCTAAAATTCCTTTCCCTGAAGTGCCCTGCGCACCTGCTAATTCACTTTAAAGGCGCATCCACCTTGACCTTCACATTGTATCCAAGCCAGCTGTCCGATTCCGTCCAGTGCATCGTCCACTCCAGCTCCCGGCTGCCCGCCGCCGGCCTCACATCGGCGCTGAATCCCGCACTTCCCAGTCCCCTGCTCAAAGTCCTGTTCACCGTCTTCCATCCATCGTCGGTCCACGCCACTTCAAAGAGCCCCTCGTCCAAAATCCGTAGCGTGCTGCCCGCATCCATCCGCTCAATCGGCCGCATGCGGCTGTACATCTCCACGCCTCGCTTGCACTTCTTCCGCCCCTCCGGCTCGCAGTACCGCTCATACACCGGATCGATGCGGTCGAATACCTTGCCGTCCACTGCCGAGCGCAACAGCTTCAGATACTCCGCATGCGCCCACACCAGCGGCACCGCCGATCCCGCCGACTGCCCCTTCTTCAAACTCCGTTCCGGCCGGTCCGCCTCGTCCCACACCTGCTCGGGTAGCAACTGCCCGCAGCTCGCGAAACCCTCATAGGTGTTGATCAGCGCGCTGATGTCCTTCCCCGCCGCCAGCTCGCGGTGCGCTCGCTCGCCCGTCAGCAGCGGCCACACGCGCCCCTGTCCCCATCCCTCGAATGGCCCTCCATCCGGCCTTTGTCCATAGCCGTCCCAGTTGTAGCGCAACCACCCAAGCCCCTGCGGCAGCTCGCGTTTCAGCACTGCGTCCACCACCTTCAGCGAATCCGCAATCAGCGGATCGTCCGCCCGCCGCACTCCGTACCGCACCAGCTCCAGAAACCCCGCATCGATAATCTCGCGGGCCTCGAACTCCGTCCTCGTCCCCGGCGGCCGGTTCGACAGCTTTACGATCTCCTTTCCGCAGCTCTCGTGCGCATACGCCTCGCCGCACTCCGGCGGCCTGATCCGCATGTAATGACGCTTCACATCCGGGTGCAGCACCCCGTTGTTTGTCACCGTCCAGTCTTCGAGATGCCCTTCGATCCAGTCGGCAAACTGCTCCAGAAACTCGCCCAGCTCCGCCGACTCATGCGCCCGCGCCATCTCTGCCGCGCAAATCAGCCCGCCAATCACCGCCGCCAGAGTCGACGGTGAGTACCCTGCATTCTCCTCCCAGCGCTCCTGGTGCGTGATCGGCGCATGCCGCACCAGAAATCCAGCCGCCCGCTCCACAAACGGGAACATGTGCAGCTCGCCCAGCCCGCCCGCCTTCCACAGCCGCCACGCCAGAATCAGCGGAAACGCCACCTCGTCGAGCTGCTTGCCGCTCCAATACGGTGTTCCGTCGATCCAGAAGTTCTGCGCGAATCCTCCATCGACCTGCTGCGTGCACGCTAGATACACCAGCGCTCGCCGCGCCGTCTCCACGCGCCCGCAAGCCAGCAGAGCCGTCGCCGTCTGCACCATATCGCGCGTCCACACCAGGTGGTAGCCGCCCAAATCGTCGTCGCCCTTCACCTGCCCCCACGGAATCGACGCCGACGCCACAAAAGCTCCCGAGAACGCCTTGTCCTCGTGAGCCAGCAGTACCGCATGGCTGGCCCGCATCAGGTTGCCGCCATCCTGCGCCTTCGCGGCAAGTCCCTCCGGATACGCCGCCCGCCGCCACTGCTCAATGAATCGCTCGCGCTGGTCCTCGAACGGCACCGACAACGAGCCCATCATCTTTTGCAACGCCGTATGGTGCCCCTCGCCGATTCCAATCGCCAGCGTGAACTCCCGCACCGCCCTTCCGTCGCTGTCCGTCGCCGCCGCGCCCTCGCTTCTGGATCCACCCAACCCGTTCCAGAGCTGCTCGCTGCACCCAAGGTCGATCTCCCCCATCACCGCCACATTGCCGTTTGTCGCCGACCCAAACTCCCAATCCATCTTGAAGTTCTGCGTCAGGTCCTGCCAGCCGTCGCTCGCCCCCACAAACCCGCAGCTCATGCGCGTGAACCCGCAGCTCGCCGTCATTGCCAGCGACCACTCGTTCTTCCACGCCAGCAGCACATTGTGACCGGCCACGTCCATCGCCCGCGCCGAGTTCCCCGCCCCGCCTCCATCCAGGTGCGGCGCCAGCAGCGCATACAACTTCAGCCGCGGCATCAGGTCCGCGCGTGCCTCCAGCCGTACTCTCTGCAGCACCACCCCATGGTGCGGATCGCAAATCATCTCCTTGGTCAGGCTGTAGCGCCCATCGGGATCGCGATTCACATACCGCACCCCCAGCGCGTCGGGATCGATGTACCAGAAAGACGTTGGCATGTCGCGCTTCTCTTCGTGCACAAACGTCTCCCCATCGGTCAGCAGGAACTCCATGTCCCGCACCTGCGCGTGATCGATCGTGGGGTAATACACTTCGTTGAGAACTCCGTGCGAACACGTAAACCAGATCCGGCTCGACTCCGAATACGCCGTCACCACCGCATCCTTCACGCTTGAAGTCCAGCGCGGCTCCAGACCGGGCGTGCCAAAGGCCTCGCCCTGCTGCTCAAGCCACCGGTATAAGGGCTGATCGCTCATTCTCTCTCGCTCTGTGCTGGGTTCGGGGAATCGGAATCCGACTTCATGTTGGGGAATGCTCGTTCACAGACTGGGGAAGCCGGGTGCCACCCTTACGTTTCGACGCTTACGACCTTTAGATGGATGCTAACTCGCCTCCGTTACAAACTTGCAGCCAAACTGGGTTGCCCCATCCTTGGCGTTCGCCGCAGCGGACGCCAATGGTGGGATAGCATGACTCTCGGTGGGTGCCCCATCCTAAGCGTCCGACGCAGCGGACGCCAATGGTGGGATAGCACGCCCCTCACCACACGCGTTTTTAGCTGACTCGCCGACCCGCTGACTTGCTGATTGGCTCCCAAGTCCCTAGTCCCTACGTCCCTGCTGTTCTTCCCCTCACCAACATATACTTCACCGCCGCCTCCAGCTCCTGCGCCGTCACATCCTCCACCACGCCCGCGTCGCCAATCCCCACCGGCAGCACGAACCGCCTCACCCCGCTCACATTCTTCTTGTCCCGTGCCGTCGCCGCCATCACTCTCGCCGCCGTCACCGTCAGCTTCGGCAGCGGCCCATAGCGATAAATCAATTTCTCCATCCGCTCCATCTGTCCGCCGGTAATCGTTCCCCGCCGCCGCGCCACTGCCAACGACGCCACCATTCCCCACGCCACCGCCTCGCCGTGCAGCATCGCCTTGTACCGCGTCGCCTGCTCCAGCGCGTGCCCCACCGTGTGCCCCAGGTTCAAAATCATCCGCAAACCGCTCTCGCGCTCGTCGCGCCGCACCACGTCGGCCTTCATCCGGATCGACGCCGCAATCACTCGCTCCAATGCCTTCGGTTCCCGCGCCAGAATCTCCTCCGCGTGCTCCTCCATAAACCGCACCAGCGCCCGATCGCAAATGAACCCCGCCTTCACGCTCTCCATCAACCCCGCGCGCAGCTCGCGGTCGGGCAGCGTTCCTAGCACGCCGATATCGGCAAACACCGCCCTCGGCTGCAGAAAATTCCCCACCAGGTTCTTGCCCTCGGGCAGGTTCACGCCCACCTTTCCGCCCACGCTCGAGTCCACTTGCGCCAAAAACGTCGTCGGCACCTGCACATAATTGATCCCGCGCATGAACGTCGCGGCCACAAAGCCGCCCACGTCACCCACAATCCCGCCGCCAAAGGCGATCAGCAGCGATCCTCTGTCGCCGCCCGCCTTCACCATCTCGCGCAGCAGCCGCTCGACACTCTTAACCGTCTTATGTTGTTCCCCGGGAGGCAGGAAAAGCACCACAGGAGCCTCCCGAAAGGACTGCTGCATGCAATGCCCCCACAGCGCCCAAATCTCTGGCGACGTCACCACAAACACGCGCCGCGGCAGCCGTCCCACCGCCCGCTCAATCCGCGGCGCCAGCGTCTCCAGCAACCCACTCCCCGCAAACACGTCGTACTTCGCCGATGGCGTCTCTACCCGTATCGTCTGCACAGTGCTTTTAATGATAGAAGACCACCGCTCGATCCCGGTTCTTCAGGTGGGTGCCCCAGGTCCCTCGCATTTGGGGACCTGGGATACCACGATCTCTCGTTTCGACGCGATCATCCTGAGCGAGTCCGAGCGTAGCGAGGACGAGTCGAAGGATCTGCGGTTGTTCCTCAAGTCGCCTCAGTCTCACGTTATCCGTTGAACGGATGATTCATGGCGCCGAAGTGCAGTCGTCGGACTTCGGCCACTGAACGGAATTCACCTTTCGCGCCAATTTCAGCCGGGCCGCTGCGATCGTGCCCTTTTTGACCGTGAGGCTCTTCAAGTCCAGGCGATACATCACCAAGGTCGCGGGTTTGGAGTCTGCGTCATACCCCTGCGGCATACCATCGTCACCCAGAGCGACGAAGAAATAACCCGCCTTGTCCATGTACCATTCGTCGACGCCCGGCAGCTTCTCCTTTTCTCCGTCTACCACCAAACGGCGGCGAGCCAGATCGACCACGAACGGGTATTGGTAATCCGAGTCATGCGATCCGATCAGGTATCGCTTGTCTGGCGTCAGAAAGGAGTCGCCGCCTGGCAGATTCGTCAGGCTGCCGTCTTTACCCACGAGCAACAGCCTTCCATCATAGTCACCTTCCTTCCACGCCAGAAAGTAATCCGGCAACGGCTGATGCTCGGGAAGAAAAATGCCATAAATCCAGCCGATGGCGTCAATGTCGTCGAAGTAGGCTTGACGCAGAATCTTGCCGCCATCCCTCACCTCCAGCCATGCGCGACAGAGCGATGGATTGGTCGCGGTCGCGTCGTCGAGAGCCTTAACCTGGATAATTCGAACCGTAAACTTGCCGATCGGGTAGTCGTGATGGCTGATGTGGAATGCATCAGGGGGATAGGACTTCGGATCGAATGGCTTTGGCACCTGGCTGGAAGCAAGCTGAACCCCAACAAACAAGAAAACCGCGAACAGCGAAATTGCAAGACGCCGGATCATTGATATGTCTCGCCTGAAGGTCGTCAGGAAGTATACCGCTCCGAGAGCCTATCTCCGATTCGGTGCTAGACTTTTTCCGCCAACCCTGGAGCATGTCCATGCGTCGCGAATTGACCATCGCCCTCATTGCCCTCCTGCCCGTACCCTTCGCCGCAGCCCAGCAGCCCATTCCGCCTTCAGACCCAACATCCCCGACCCAGGCCAACGAACCCATTTACAAAGTCGGCGGCCACATCAGCGCTCCTCAGGTCAAGCATCGCGTCACCGCTCAATACACAGACGAAGCGAAGCGAGCCAATTACCAGGGCGTTTGCCTGATTGGCCTGATCGTGAATGCGCAGGGAGACCCCGTGAACGTGCATGTTGTGCGACCGCTCGGCATGGGATTGGACGAGAAGGCGATCGAAGCAATTAAGCAGTACAAATTCAAGCCCGCAATGAAGGACGGCAAAACGCCCGTTCCTGTCATGGTCACCATCGAGGTCGACTTTAGGCTCGGTTGAGTTCGCGATGAAATCAGGCCGGAAAACCGCCCGCTACTTCCCCGCTTGAGTGCTAGACTTTCCCCGCCAACCTTGGAGCACCTCTATGCGCCGCGAATTCACTATCGCCCTCATTGCATTTCTGCCCGCTCCCTTCGTCGCCGGCCAGCAAACCATCCCGCCCACTCCGCCTTCAGGCGCAACAGCCCCAACCAGCCAAGCCGATCCAACCGATGTTAGCCTTCCCGGGCCTTACAAAATCGGTGGTAACGTCTCCGCGCCCGTGGTAATTCACCTCGTTGAAGCCCAATTCTCCGACTATGCGCGCCAAAACAGAATCTGTGGAACCAACCTCATCGGCCTCACCGTCGACGCCAGCGGAAATCCACAGGATCCGCACGTGATCAAGAGCCTCGAGCCAAGCCTCGACGCCAAAGCGATTGAAGCAGTCTCGCAATACCGCTTCAAACCCGCCATGAAAGACGGAACCGCGCCCGTTCCGGTCGAGATCACCGTCGAAATCGACTTCCGGCTTTACAAAACCCCCGGCTCGCCGGGTTGCTCGCCAAAGTACCCCGCCGCAGTCAGTGCCGCGCAAGGCAGGGTCATTCCTGCTGTCCTCATCTCGCACGTCGAACCCAAGTACACTCACGATGCACGCAAAAATCGGATTACCGGCACGTGCACACTTCAGTTGACCATCGATGCCAAAGGCATTCCGCGAAACGTTCACGTGATCAAGGGTCTCGATCCGGGCTTGGACTTGAACGCAGTGAAAGCCGTCGAGCGATGGCGCTACAAACCCGCCATTAAGGACGATGTCCCGGTCCCCACCGACTCCACCGTCAATGTCGAATTCAAACTCGATTGACCCGCACCCGAGAACCTCGTTCCCAGACAGATCGAGTTACGACAGACCTCGCCTCCTGACTTCGAAAGGGCGCAAACGGGTACCCACCCAGTGGGTAGAGCGCGTGTCGTTGACTTCGCAATGAAACCCGGCGGCTTTCCGGGCCGCGAGCACCATTGGCAAGGCTGCGAAGCAGCCGGGATCGACGCCGGGGCCCCGCGGACAGGTCCAAGTCCGTGGGGTGGTCGACACGGGCTGGGGTCGCCAAAAACGACCGAGCGGCCCGGAAAACCGCCCCCTACGCATTCCCGCGTTCCCCCGGTCCCTTGGTCCCTTGTTCCCTGCCTCTCCCGCGTCAAGCCCCGTGAGCCTGACTCGCTGTCCCGCTTCTCGCTAACTCGCTGATCCCAAAGCCCATCCCCACACAAAATTTCTTGTCCAAAGTTTGCCGGTCATTAGGCCGCCTTGGCGCACAATACTCCCATGATCGAGAGGCCTGGACCGGGAGACCGGGCGGCCAGGGAAGCGAGGGAGCAAATGAGCAAGGGAGCAATCAAACCCAGTTCACTGACCACTGAATTCCCGGCCGTTCTAACCACTAACCACTACCCACTAACCACTGAATTTCGACCCACCCCCCCTACTTGTTTTGTGAAACTGTGAAACTGTGAAACTGTGGAGCCTTCAGAATCAACAACTTACGACCACAGATCACACAGTTTCACAGAAACTGTGAAACTGTGGAGAAACGCAGAAAACACCGTAAAATGGCGTGCAAATCATTCAAAATAAAAACAGATAGCAGCAAGCTGGCAGCCCAAAATCAATTGCTGAAAAATCGCTGAAATTGCTGAAAATACCGATTTCCAAAAAATCACTGAGAGTGGGTCGCTGTGAGCTTGCTGACCTGCTGACTTACTAACTTTTTGCCTCGCTGACTTGTTCTCTCGCCGTCAATACATCTACGGTTCACGATTCACGGTTCTTTGCTCGCTGCTCCTTCACTCCTGCGATCCACGACCCCGCCGCGCACACCGCCAGAATCGCGCCGATCACCGCTAGTGAAAGCGTCACCGGCACATCGATCCAATGCGCCGCGAGCATCTTCAGCGCCGCAAAGGCCAGCAGTGCGCCCAGCCCGTAGTGCAGGTACTTAAAGCGGTCGAGCATCGCCACCAGTCCAAAGTAGATTGAGCGCAGGCCCAGAATCGCCGCCACATTCGACGTATACGCCACGAACGGATTGTGCGTAACCGACAGCACCGCCGGAATGGAATCCGTGGCGAACAGCAGATCGGTCACCTCGACAGCCACAATTACGGGCAGCAACGATCCCTTCGCTGGCTGCAGCCGCACGATCCACTCCGGAATCGCCGCGCGCGCCGAGCCGCCGCGCACCAGCCGCCACGCCGCGTACAACAGGATCAGCCCGAAGATCCACGTGACCCACGCGAACCGCTGCAACAGAGTCACGCCCACGGCAATGAATGCCGCACGCAGCACGAATGCGCCCCACACGCCCCAGAGCAGGGCTGTGTGCTGGCGCCGCGCGCTGATGCGGAACCCCTCAAAGAGCACCAGGAAGACAAACAGATTGTCGATGCTCAGCGAAGTCTCGATGGTATAGCCAGCCACGAACTCCAGCGCCGGTTGCCGGCCCATGGTCACGGCGATCCAGCAGGCAAAACCGGCCGCGGCGAGCGCTAATCCAAACGTCCCCAGCCATACGAATGCTTGCGCGTGCCGCGACTCGCGCCGATGGCCAGGCAGAAGCGAGTCCGCAAGCAGCGCTAGAGCCACCACCGCGTGAAACCCGACCCACCATTCCCAGGAAACGCCCGCAATCATAGGTGGATGCTACCGCACGGCACTCGGCGCCGGCCGTCTCCGCCACTCCAAACCCCGCGGGAATGCAAGCTGCGCCCGCCAAGCCATCGTCGATACGCGCTCCAGATCGCTTCACCTCCGACCCCTGTTCGGAAGCTCAAGCGCCCGCTGTGCCATCATAAGAAAGACAAGCAGGCCCTGAACAAGCACCACAGCGGAGAAGGTTCGAATGACCGGGATTGACCGCGAAG
>Ga0187891_1002534_pt1 | contig 13762 bp, 17 predicted proteins | sample June2016WEW_21_4_FD_132990 | JGI IMG/M metagenome (GOLD analysis project Ga0187891, IMG submission 132990) | Peatland microbial communities from SPRUCE experiment site at the Marcell Experimental Forest, Minnesota, USA - June2016WEW_21_40 | ecosystem: Environmental > Terrestrial > Soil >... | reverse complement strand
TCTTTCTCTGGACGAGGCCTTCGATCTTGTTGCCGCTGGTCGCCCGCAGATTGAAGACCGCCGCGACTGGCTTACGAAGAAGGGGCCTCGGATGCAGCTCAAATACGTCTCCGGCAGCGTGCTGGCGGACAATATGCTTGGCGAGCGGCAGATCCGCGTGATCGCCTCCGATCCGACTGTCGATCGGGTCAAGGACATCATGGTGCCGGAAGGGTGCGTGCTCGACAGCTACAAGGCCAATCCGATTGTGCTATTCAATCACGATCCGTCAGCGCCGATCGGCAATGCTGCGGTCGCCGTGCAGAACGGTCGCGTCGAGGCGCTGATCGATTTCGCCCCGAAGGGCATCTCCACCAAGGCCGATGAGATCTGTGCGCTCTACAAGACCGGCGTGCTGCGCGCCGTCTCAGTCGGGTTCCAGCCGATCGAATACGAGCAGATCAAAGACGGCGGCGTGCGTTACAACAAATGGGCGCTGATGGAATTGTCCGGCGTCAGCGTGCCGGCAAATTCCAACGCCGTAACCATCGAGCGATCCATGGCAACGTCAACCAAAGCTGCATCGTGGAAAGTCGGAGCTTCGCGCAACCTGCCGATCGACAAGGATTCGTCCTGGGACGGCCCGGCGGCGGAAAAGAGCATCTTCGATCATTGCGGCTTCGATGGTGATAAGCCGAACACTGCGCTCGCGCGCAAGGGCTTCCTGTTTTACGATGCGAGCAAGCCGAAGCTGAAGGGCTCCTACAAGGAACCGTTCGCCAAGATGAGCAGCGGCCGGCTGACCGCAGTTGCCGCCGGCATTCGCGCCGCGGCGTCGCGGCTTCCGGGGACCGACGTGCCCGACGATCTGAAAAAGTCGGCGCGCGCCGTCATCGATCACTACGAGGCCAAGATGAAAGACGACGGCAAGGGCCTCCTGGTCCCGGTGACCAAACTAATCGAATACGGCAAGAACGGCAAGATCAAGATCAAGGGCCTCTACGAATGCGCCGAGCTCGCTCATGTGCTCTGGCAGCTCGACTTCATCCACGATCACGCGGTATTTGAGCAGCAGGTCGAGAGGGACGCGAGCAAGCTTCCTGAAATGCTCGCCGGAATTTTGACGGACGCCGCCGCGGCGCTTGTCGCTATGACGCAAGAAGAAACCGCGGAGCTGCTAGCCGGGCATGGCATCGACGTCATGCCGCCCGACGAGGATTATGTCGAGGCTGCAGCGACGCCGCAGGTCAAGGCGCTGCGCGCCGCTTTCCGCAAGGCCGGCCGCGTGCTGAGCCAGGAGAATATGGAGCACCTGGCCGAGATCGGCAAATGCCTCAAGGGAATGACTGCCTGCCACGAAAAAGCGGCGGAGCTGCACGATTTCCTGCACGACAACCTCGTCGACATGATGGATCACGGCACTTCGCTCGGCGAGCATCTGAAAGCGATGCGCAAGGCGGCGAAGAAGAAGCCGGCCGAGAACGGCAACGACGCTGACGAGGATGGCGAGGAGGGTGAGGACGTCGCCGACCCGAGCAACGCTGACCAGGAGCTCGCCGCCGAGGTCGAGGCGCGCAAGCGTGTGACCGAGGTCATGGAGCGCGCGGTCACTCTCTGAAATTCCGGCGACACGCCGGGAATGCCCTAACGGCCTTGGGCAAGCCAACGACCTGAAAATCTCCCGCACCGAGCGGTCGCATCGCGACACGCCCGATCCGCAATGGTGCTTTTCCAAAAAATTGGAGAACTGTCATGACGATCGCGGCAGTGCGCGCCAAGCGCGCAGCGGCCCTCGATGCGCTTGCCACAAAGCGCACTACGACTTTCGACGCCTTCAAGGCCTTCGCTGAGAAGAAAGACTTCAAGAAGAGCGACCAACCGGAATACGACCGGCTGAAGAAGGCGTTTGATGATGTCATCACCGAGATGAAGGCGACGACCGAAGAGTACGACGCCGAGATCAAGCGTCTCGAGGATGTCGAAAACGCCGGCCGATTGAACGCCAGGGCGGTCGATGGCCAGGAACTGCCGGTGCGGACGGTTGCAGCAGAGGCCGAGAACGATCCATACACCAGCGACGCAGCGGCGAAGGCTGCCGGCTTGACTACCAACAAGGGCCTGATCGCCATCGGCATGTCGAAGGCGATGTATATGGGCAGTTACATGCCGTCGACCGGCATGGAAATGGCGAAGATGAACTATGGCGAGCGCCATCCGGTGACGGAAGCGCTGTGCCGTGGCTTTGCCACCGGGACTCGTAAGGCGTTGCAGGCCGGCATCGGCCCGTCGGGCGGCTTCATTGTTCCGCCAGAATACGTCAACGAGATCATCGAGCTCCTTCGTCCGCGCGTCGTGGTGCGAGCGGCCAATCCGCGCACCATGCCGATGCCGCGCGGCACGATGACCTTGCCGGGGCAGACCGCGGCCGCAACCGCGACCTACGGCTCCGAGACCGGCCAGATCAATGCCTCGCAGCAGGGCCTCGGTCAGATCGTTGCAACCTACAAGAAGCTCACGGCTCTTGTTCCAGTCACCAACGACCTGATGCGCTATGCCTCGCCGGCCGCCGACGCCTTCGTGCGCGACGATTTGGTGAAGGTCACGGCATTGCGCGAGGATCTCGCCTTCCTCACCGGCGACGGTACGTCCGACACTCCGAAAGGTTTCCTCGGCTTTGCCAACAACTATGTGGCAAACCAGGGCGGCACCGTCGGCGTCTGGTTATCAACTGCGGATTCCACGTATGCGGTGGGCGGCCAGTTCATCACCTCGAACGAGAGCTACACGCTCACCACGGTGGCGAACGAACTGGCTGGTTTGGTCGAGAAGCTCGACGCCGCCAACGTGTCGGATATCCGCCGGCGTTGGTTCTTCCATCCGCGCATCTTCAACTACCTCAACAACCTGCTCAACTCGCTCGGCGTCTATGTGTACCGCGACGAATTGAGCCGCGGCACGCTGCTCGGCTATCCATTCTCGAAGTCGACGCAGATTCCAACGAATCTGTGGGACACCAACGCGGCGTCCAAGATCGGCACGTTCATCTTCCTCGTTGAGATGGACGATGCACTGATCCTCGACTCCATGCAGCTTGAGCTCGCGGTCTCCCGCGAGGGCACCTACTACGATGCCAACAACAATCTGCAGTCGGCGTTCCAGAAGGATCAGACCTTGATCCGCGCCATCGCCGAGCACGACTTCCAGATGCGCCACTTGCCGTCGATCGCGGTCAACCAGGGCGTGATCTGGGCGCCGGCGCTGTCGTAAGCGCTCCAACAGTGATCGCGGGTGCCGGCTAAACACCGGCACCCTTCACCCTCATTCCCCTCTCGCTGGAGAATACTTTCATGTCGGACATCGTCCTGCAGAAAAACATGGCCGCGCTGATCGATCCCAAATCGATCTTGTCGCCTGCCTATTCGTGGACCGCCGGCGGCGGTTCGGATTCCATCACCTTCACATCGTCTTCTGTCGATCGTGAAGGTCTCTCGACCGGCTCTATGCCGCGCTCGATGGACGTCGAGATTTATTACTCGGCAAAACTCGGGTCCGGGAACACGCTGTCGCTCTATCTGGAAGTCGACAGCTCACCGGACAACTCGACGTGGACCGCCTATGCAACCGAAGCTTCGGCAGTGATTGCAACCGGGCCCTCCGGCGGTGGTACGGTCGCCGGCATCTACCGAATGACGGTGCAGACCACGGCGGACGATCCGGTGCCGCAGCCCGGCATCAATCTCGGCAGCGCGCAGCGTTATCTGCGTGTGCTCGGCCTGCCGCATCTGTCGGCAGCCGGCACCGATACCGCACAGATCCAGGCAGTCGGCCTGGTGCTCGGCGGCTTCGATCAGTTGGCGGCGCCAGTCAGCTGATCCGCCATGTGGGTGTTAGCCAGCCTTAATCGTGTGGCGCGCGTCATCTCATTGCTTGAGGCGATGCGCGCTACCGGAGTGTCGACGCCAGGCGTCGTCATTCTCGGCCCCGACCAGGCCGGCGATCTTGCGTCGCTGCCGCTACCTGAAGGCTGGACGGCACAGTGTCAGCACCCCGACGATCATTGTCTCACGCAGGTGCTTAATCGCTTTCTGCGTGAGCATCCCGATCATGAGTGGTACGGCCAAATCTGCGACGACAACATTCCAGTCACGTTCGGCTGGGATACACGGTTGATCGAGCAGGCGCTGAAATCCGGGATCGCGTCCTGCGACGACGGCTGGCAGGCGCCGCGGCGCATGCACAGCGCCACGGTTTGGCGCGGCGATGTGCTCCGCTGCGCGGAATTCTGGCAACCGCCGATGGTGCGGCATTCTTGCGCCGATGATTTTTGGGAAGAGATCGGGCGGCGGTTCGGGATTTGGACTTGTTTGATGGACGTCCGTGTCGAGCACCATCATCCGCTCAAACATGGTGATGTGCTTGATGCGACCTACGCCCGGCAGATGAAATGGCTCGCCGAGGACGTGGCCGAGTTCAAGGCGTGGCGAGCTGGCTCCGATTACGCCGCATTGATCTGCCGCTTTGCGAAGCTCTTTACGCCCACGGAAGCCCAAGCCGCGCAGGCACGCCTCGATCGTGCGCGCTCTCGTCGCCCGATGATCTGCACGCCTGTGGCGCGATCTCCGGCGCTGGAATATACGATCTCCTATGCCGATACCGGCGTGCATCTGGAGCGGACCGGCATCCAGCTGTGGTCGCATTTTGTCATCGGATCATCCAACCTGCCGCGCGCGCGCAACGAGCTGGTCGCCAGGTTCCTTGCTTCGCAATGCAGCGACCTGATCTTCGTCGACGACGATATGGGCTGGCGCCCCGAAGCCGTAGTGCGGTTGCTGGCATCAGAAAAGCCGGTGATCGCCGGCGTCGGGCGCAAGCGGGTCGACAAGCCGAACTCGGATCGCGACGTCTGGTGCGTCAGCTTTCTGGAAGACGCGCAGTCGATGCTCAATCAAGACGCTATGGGCGCGATCGAGGTCGAGGCCGTCGGCACTGCGTTCATGAAGATCGAACGCGGCGTATTCGAAACGCTGATCGCCGCGCATCCGGAATGGAAGCGTGACGGCCACGACGGCATGTCGGCGGCAGTCAAGGAAAAATACTACCGCTTTTTCAAGTTCAATGACGAGACCGAAGGCGGCGAGGATTTTTTGTTCTGCCACAACTGGCGCGCGCTCGGCGGCAAGGTCTTCATCGATCCGATGATCTGGCTGTCGCATGCCGGCGGCAAGGCGTGGTCGGGCTGCATCGCCGAAATGCTCCAGCCCGTCGCACAAAGATTAGAGGCCGCGGAATGAAACACGTGACGTTTACCCGCGACATGCGCCCGTATAGCGCCGGCAGTCGCGCCTTGCTGCCCGACGACGTCGCCGTGCGGCTGGAGGCCGAAGGCGCGATCCAGGCCAATCCGCCGGCGTGGCCGGCGGGAGGCGAAGCAAAGCCCGCGCTGGCGCATAAGCCGCAGACCTATCTCACCAAGGCGGCGCGCAAGCTCAAGAACGCGGTTGCACCAGGCGGTCTAGTCTGATGCCCCTCGATCGCAACATGCGGCTCCTTGTCATCGAGGCGCGCGGCACACAACCCACCGATCTGACGATCGGGGCGCTGGTCGACGGCGTGCGCGATATGGTGATGGCGGATCTGAAAAACGACACGCCGTTGACGACGGCGCTGGCGACCGCGATCGCCAACCACCTGACAGCGACGGTCCGCCCTACGTGACGCCTGCGGGCGCCCAACTCGATCGCATGCTTGGAGATGCGATCAAACAATTCAGCGGCGCGAAGCCGCGTGAGGTTCCTATGCCGGAAATCGGTGGCAAGTCATTGGCCGCGCAGGTCCGCGTCGGCCTCGCCGGATTGAAGAAAGAGATCGATGATCTCAAGCTCGACGCTGCCGCCGCGCTGACCGAGCTCTCGACCGAGGTCAGAAACGGCAAGGAAGGCGTCAAGCGCATCCGCGCCGAAACGGCCGAGGTCAAAGCTGCATTCGGCGAAATTCTCGGCAATGAGCAGGCTGGTACAACAGAAGGGAACGGCTGATGGGCGATCCTTTTGCCGGCACTGGCAACGACCTTCTCGGTCCGGCGCAGTATGCCGCCGCTGTTACTCCGAGCGATACGGCGAACCTGCCGACCTGCTGCAAGCGGCTCTGGGTCGGCGGCGCCGGCAATGTCAAGCTCACGACGGTAGGCGGATCGACCGTGATCTATACAGCGGTGCCGGCCGGCACTTATCTGCAGGTCCGCGCGCTTCAGGTGTTTGCCACGCTCACCACTGCCACCAATATCGTCGCCGAATACTGAGGTGCGGCGATGGCGCCGACGATCATTTCAGCCGTCAAGATGGCGGCGGAGACGCAATTCTCCGGCCAGCAGCCGCTCGACCTGATCGATCTTGCCGATGTCAAGCAAGAGATCATGATCGAGTCGACGACGCATGATCCTTGGCTGCTGAAGGCGATCACGCGCTCATCGAAGCTGATCTCGCGCTATTGCGACCGGGTTTTCCAGCCGCAGACCTATCAGGAAAAGTTCTGGGCATACCGCGATCCCTATCCCTGGCAACTGCCGACCGGCTTCTTTCCGCTGCAGCTTTCGGGCTGGCCGCTTGCTTCGCAACCTTCGACTGCCGGGGCGACGCCGCCGCAGCAGCCGACACTTTCTGCAGTGGGCGGTGGCTCGCTTGCCGCCGCGATCTATTACGTCAAGCTCACCTATGTGACGCCGACGGGAGAGACCGCAGCCTCGATCGAGGCGTTCCTTCCAGTCGCGGCAAACAATCTCATTTCGATCGCGGCGCCGGGGCCGGACTTCTATCAGGTCGCCACGGGTTACAACGTCTACATCGGCACAACGACTTTCGGCGAGACGCTGCAGAATGCGATACCGATCCCGATCGAAGAGGCTTGGACGCTGCCCACGTCGGGGCTTACGACGACAGGCGCGGCGCTGCCGCCCTATATCCTCGCCGTGGAGAATTTTCCGCTGACACCGCAGCCGTTGGCGGAAGGCATCGATTTTCTGTCCGACTACAACAGCGAGGGCAATCCGGAGTTTTCCAAAGGCTGGCTGACGCGGCTCTTTCAGATCGATCAGATGCCACGGCGCTGGAACGCGCTGCCGATCTGGATCGAGTATCAAGCCGGCTACGAAGAGATCCCCGACGATCTCTCGGATGCCGCGATGCAGCTGATCAAGGCACGCTGGTTTGCGCGAACCCGCGATCCCGGCTTGCGTTCCGAGAATATTTCCGGCGGCTATGAGGCGCAATATTGGTTCGGCAGTGGCCCCGGATCGGAGGGCGATCTGCCGCCCAATATCATGGCGATGCTTGACCGCTATCGCGTGCCGGTGATCGCATGACGGTGCTCGAGCTGAATGCCGTTGCCGGCTATCGCCGGATGCTCGATCGCATCGGGCAGCGGATCCTGTTTCGCCGCGTCAACGGCCAGGCGCCGAATGTCACGACGCAGGACGCCGTGGTCAAGGCGGTGTTTCGCGCCTATCAGCCGACGACGCCGATCGGCGCCGGCGACAAGGGCGCCGCCATCAGCGAAGGCCTGCGCGAATTCATCGTTCTGAAAGCGGACCTTGCCAGAGAAGGCTTTCCGTTGCCGCTGCAGAAGAACGATCGGATCATCCTTGGCACTTCCGAAGATGGCCCGTTCATTCCTGGCGTGGAGCTTTACAACATCGTTGAAGTTGATCCTGGCACTCGCATTGTTGCGGGCGCTATTGCGGGCAAGGCGGAAGGCGTCTGATGCTCCGCGTCACAGTCAACACGGGTGATCTATCAGGTAAGCTCGATCGATTGCCCGATGTCGTCAAAGATGCGCTGGTCGGCGAGGTGACGCTCCTGACCGAGCTGCTTTATGGAGCGGTCAAGGAAAAAGCCGGCGGCGACGTCCTGAAAGTCATCACCGGAACGTATCTCGAAAGCTTCCAGGAAAAGGTAAAGGTCAATCCGAAGAGCGTCGTCGGCCAGGTCTTCACCAAGGATCCGCGGGCGGGCGTTCTGGAATGGGGCGGCCACACGCCGCCGCGGGTCATCGCTGCAAAGAACGTCAGGGCGCTGCATTTTCTGGCCACCAGCGGCGAACTGTTCGCGGCCGTCGTGCATCATCCCGGCGCGAACATCAAACCGCATTCGGTGCTCAATGCGACGCTGCAGGAACAAAAAGACGATATCCAGGCAAGGTTGACGGCAGCGGGAACCATGGCGGCGTCGGGTGCCATCGATCAGTCGGAAGCCGGGAATGATTGATGGGCGCGACCCGCGAAGCGATCATGGATGCGCTGGTGGCGCAGCTCGCGAGTATTACGGCACAGGGCGTGCCGCTGGTCTCTTGCGCACGGCGGCTGCGTGATCCTGAAAACGTTCCCGGCAACGATCGGCCGGCGTTGTTTCTGGTCGAAGACGACGACGAATGGGAGCGACCGTCGCCAAGCGTGCCGGCGGTTCGCAAGCTCATCGTCTGGGCGATCCTCTACACCGACGTCGGCACCGACGAGAATCTGATCCCGTCGACGCAGGTCAATTTTTTCATCGAATCGATCGAGGCGGCGTTGGCGCCCGACAATCCCATCGTCAATCGTTTTACGCTCGGCGGCCTGCTCTATTCCTGCATGCTCAAGGGAAAAGGCCGTCGCGCCGCCGGCGATACGACCGGCAAGAGCGTGAGCGTCATGCCGATCGAGATCATCCTGCCATAGAGGATAGACGTTCATGGCCGACGAAATAGCACCCGCAGCCGAAACTGCGCCCGCAGCCGGAAAGTATGATGCGGTGATCAATCAATGGGTCGCCGCGAACTTCGTCAACACACCCATGTCGCGCAACACCGAGTGCTGGAACGTGCTGCAGAAGGCGCTCGAGGATCTCAAGGCGCGTCTCAACAAGGCCGGCTGAAGCGTCACCTTTTGCTTGTTTCCCCTTGGCTCTTTAGGAGGGCTCGACCATGTATTCATTCGGCTCCGGCGTTTTGATCGGCACTCCGTCGGGAGCAAATCCGACGCCGACGAATTTCGGTCTGGTGCAAGAGGTGACCTACGACGAAGCGGGCACGCTCAAGTCGTTGTTTGGTCAGAACCGCCGTGCCTTGGCGGTCGGCGCCGGCACGGTCAAGACCACGCTGAAGGCCAAGACCGCGCGCATCAGCGGCCTGGTGCTGGCCTCGCTCTATTACGGCACGTCGCTGACTTCCGGCCAGACCACGACGGCTGTCGGCGAAGCCGGTACGGTGCCGGCGGTTTCGACTTACACGGTCACGGTGTCCAACGCCGCGGCCTACGTACAGGACCAGGGCGTCGTTTACGCCGCGACCGGATTGCCGCTGACGCGGGTTGCTTTGGTTTCGGCGAAGGGGCAATACAGCGTCGTTATAGCGACCGGCGTCTATACCTTCTATTCTGGCGACGCTTCCGCCAAAGTGCTGATCTCCTACAACTACACGATCAGCACGTCGGGGCAGAGCATCGCCATTCCCAATCCCTTGATCGGTCCGACGATCAGCTTTGGGGCCAATCTTTACACCGTCGACCCGACCACGAATCTGGGCTTGACGCTGCAGCTCTACAACGTAGTGAGCGCCAAGCTTTCGTTCGGCACCAAGCTCGAGGACTTCGCGCTGCCGGATTTCGAGGCCGAATGCTTCGTCAATGCCGCCGGCCTCATGGGCCAGTGGTCACTGCCGGATACGTTCTGATCATGGCCAGCATCACAGTGACGCTGGGCGGTATCGATTATTCCGTCCCCAAGCTCAACCTCGGGCAGATGCGCGAGGTCACCAAGACATTCTCCGGCGACAAGGATGATATTTCGTTCTCGATCCTGGCGATTGCGCTCAAGCGCGCGGATCCGAAGCCGATCGACACAATGGCGATCGAGGCGGAGGTCAACGAGATCGGCGCCGCCGTCTCCGCCATCCTTGAATTCGCCGGCTTCAAGAAAGCCGAGGCGGAAAACCCTCCGGCGCCCGCGGCGGAGGCAACTGGTTAGAGTTCTGGGAAAATCTGTTTGGGCGTCTGATCTCCAACACCAATTGGACGCCGGCGCAGATCGAGGACATGGTCTTCGATGATGTGATGGCGTTGCTCAACTATTGGCGCAAGCATCCGCCGTTGCGCGATCTAGTCGCCGGTTTCATCGGCTACAAGCCGCCGCCTGAGATAAGTTCCGACGACGATAAGCCGCGTGCTCCGACCGCAGCGGAGATCAAGATGCTCTATCCAGACGGCTTCATTCGAGGTTGAAGAGTCAATGCAATATTATCGATGCAGGTGCGGCAAATGTGAAGCCTGGGGGTCGATGCCTCCTTACGCCTGCTCGCGTTGCGCCGAATGCGGATCCGATCTCGCGACGCATCCTGATTTCCATCGTGAGCCGAAGCCGCACGATTTTTCTTTCATCGAAAAAGTCAGGACTGATCAAGGCGAGGCGACAATCACCTGCTGTCGGTATTGCATGCGCCGCCGCGATGAGATCGAGGGCTGATCGATGGCCGACACTGTCCGCGTGCAATTCTCCGCCTCGATCGGCGCGCTGATCAAGGGCGTCGAGGACGCCAAGTCGGCGATCGAGTCGGTCAAGGAATCGACCGATAAAGTCACCGAGGGAGCAAAGAACCTGCTCGCCACCTTCGGGCTGGCGTTTTCGGCCGAAAAGATTTTGGCGTTCGCCGGGCAGATGGCCGACATGGGCGAGCAGATCGAGCGCTCCTCCGCCATCCTCGGTGTCTCGACCAAAAGCGTACAGGAGCTCGGCTTCATTGCCAAGGCGACCGGCGGCGATGCGCAAAGTCTGACGAATGCGATGGACCGGCTGCAGGTCAATCTGCAGTCGGCGCAGAATCCGACTTCGCGCCAGGCATTGGCGCTCAAAGCGCTCGGGCTGTCAGCGAAGGAGCTGCTCGGCGTTCCGCTCGACGAGCAGCTCAACCGCATCGCCGATGCGGCGTCCAAATTTGCGCCGGGGGGCAATCTGACCGCCGCCGTGCTGACGCTGATGGGCCGCGGTGCCGCCGGCATGCTGCCGGCGCTGGAGAAAGGCCGCGCCGGCATCGAAGAACTGCGCCAGAGCGCGGAGAACGCCGGCGCGATCATGTCGCACGACACCGTCGAGGCGCTGTCGCGCATGCACCTCGAGATGGTAACGCTGGAAGCGAGCGCCACGGCGCTGGGCGGCACGCTGGTCGCCAAGCTCGGCGGCGCGCTCACTAGCGTCGGCAGCGACATCACCACCTTGCTCGGCGACTTCACGGCCATCATTTCGGCCGGCCATTTGTGGGACGAGGAGATCGAGGGAATCCGTTACGCGGTGCTGTCGTTGGCAAGCTCCTTGATCAATATGGGATTGATCGCCAAGGACGTGTTCACGCTGAATTGGAGCGAGATCGGCGCGCAGTGGAAGGCCGGCGCCGACTCGCAGGAAACTCTGATGCGCGAGCATCTGTTGAATCTCGGCAAGCTCATTCTCGCCTCGAAGATGCAGATCCAGGATCAGCTCGCCGGCGTCGTCAGCGGCAAGCCGCAGGCGCCGGCGCTGGCAGTACCGAACACCTCCGCCATCACCGCGCAAATGGAGCAGTACCAAACACAGATCAAGCTTTATGATGCTGCCTACAAACAAACGCAGGAAATCCTTGCGGGTGAAGTCAAGCTGCATCAGATCACCTACGATCAGGAGACGCAGGAACTCCTTGCGGCGCTCAATCGCCGTCACACTGAGGAGCTGCTGGCGCTCGCTGCGGAATCGCAGATCCACGGCTTATCGGAGGCGCAGTATCAGAAGCTTATTGATCAGAAGCTTTTGCTTGATCAGAAATATCGAGCTGAACATGATAAGCTCGTCATTGCGCAGGCCGAAAGAGACGCCCAGGAGTGGCAGGCTGCGCTGACATCGATCACGTCCTCCTTCAATTCTCAGCTGAGGAGCCTACTTTCTGGCACGGAGACCTTTGCAACGGCGTGGAAACACATTCTCGGCGATATGGTGATCAAGTTTATAGAATCTGTAGAACAGATGGCAGTAAAGTGGCTAGCGGTGGAAGCCGCTAAAACTGCGGCGACGCTGGTTGGCAATGCCACTCGAAGCGCGTCGGACGCCACCGCCGGTACGGCTGGCGTTGCCACGTCGATAGCTAACGCTCTTAAATCAATTTTTGCCTCGGTGGGCATCACGACGGCTGGGGTGACGGCGAACGTCGCCCCGGAGGTGGGGCCTGCTGCACCAGCAGTCGGAGCGGCTGCTGGCGCAACAACCCTAGCGACCGCGCTTTCCTTTCTTAGCGTCGGCAGCTTTGACGTCGGCGGCTACGTGCTCGGCGGTGGGATGGCCATGATCCACGCCGGTGAGACGATCACGCCGGCGAACGTGCAGACGCCTTATGCCGGGCCCGCTGGTGGATCTGGCGGCGGCGGTGACGCACACCTCCACATCCACACTGTGGATGCAAACTCGTTCCAATCCTTTCTTACGCGCGGCGGTGGCCTGCAGATAATGCGTTTTATGTCGGCCGCCGGTCCGCTTAATCCGAGCTTGGCATGATCAATGGCGCTTCCCGTCTTCCCGACGCTGTCGGCCTTGGGCTGGCCGGTCAAACGGCCGGTGAACTGGAACACCGTCAAGCAGGATGCGCAATCCGGCAAGCGCACCCGCGTTCCGCTCTACAGCTATCCGACCTACAGCTATGAGCTGACGATCAATGCGCTGAGCTCCGCTGCGATTGCGTTCGGCGGTCTTGTTGCCTTGGAATGGCAAACGCTACTCGGCTTCATCAACTCGGTGCAAGGGCCGGCACAGCTCTGGGCCTACAACGATCCGAACGACAACAGCGCCACCAATCAAGATTTTGGGACTGGCAACGGCACGGCGACGGCGTTTCAGTTGGTGCGCAGCCTCGGCGGCTTCACCGAGCCGGTGTTTTTGGTCAACGGCACGCCGGTGATCGAGGTCGCTGGGTCGCCGACGACTCCAACGTCGATCTCGCCTTATGGCGTGGTGAATTTCTCGTCGCCGCCGGCGAACGGCGCTGCTTTAACGTGGAGCGGCTTTTTCTACTGGCCATGCCGTTTCGACGACGACTCGATCGAGTTCTCGAACTTCATGTCGACGTTGGCGGAAATCAAAAGCCTCAAATTCAGTACAGAGAAGCTGCCGTGAGCCATGGCGACAACTCCGGCACTGATCGCGCTGTTCAACAGCATCGTTGAAACCGGCGCGCCGTTTTATGTGGCAAGGCTCTACACGATCACGATGTTTCAGGGCGGTCAGATCCGCTTCACGGATGCCGACTTCGACATCAAAGGCAATTCCACCAGCGCGCTGGTCAACGGCTACAGCTATCCATCCGGCGGCATCAAGGTCGATCAGAAGCAATCAAAGACCCAGGCGCATCTGAAAGTCGGCACCGATACGGACACTTGGGTCTTGGTGCTGATGCCGCGACCGTTCGATCTGGTGACCGGAGCAGCATTTCCCGACACCATCGGTTCGGTGCCGTGGCTGCAAGCGGCGCAAGGGGGAGCGCTCGACGCCGCGGACTTTCAGGTCGACGAGGCGTATTTCTCGGCGCTGCCGACGTGGCCGATGCCGCCGGGCGGTGCTTCGCCGGTCGGCTGCCGGACGATCTTCGCCGGCACAGTAGCGGAGGTCGATACCACCAACGCCGTGGCCGTGCTCACGGTTAATGATTATCGATCGCTTTTCACCATCCAGATGCCGCTGCACTTCTACCAGGCGCAATGCCGCTTCAATTTGTTCGATATCGGCTGCAACGCGTCAGGGAACAT
>Ga0187891_1002529_pt1 | contig 13778 bp, 10 predicted proteins | sample June2016WEW_21_4_FD_132990 | JGI IMG/M metagenome (GOLD analysis project Ga0187891, IMG submission 132990) | Peatland microbial communities from SPRUCE experiment site at the Marcell Experimental Forest, Minnesota, USA - June2016WEW_21_40 | ecosystem: Environmental > Terrestrial > Soil >... | reverse complement strand
TCTACTCGGCCGTCGCGGCTACTCGCGACGGCAAGGACGCGGTTATCTCGACCATGCGAGGGAACATTTATCGTGTGGCGGCAGCGCCGCTGGATGGCCACGGACCGACCCGAACGCTGCTCGAGATGGTCCACCCAGTCTTCGCGCTCGATACGAGTCCGGACGGCAGCATCTACCTCGATCAGAGCGACCGCGGGTCAGAACTGGTGCGTTTTTCTGCGCAGGGAGGGCATGCGGAGAAGGTTGCAGCCATCTCCAACCCTGCTGTGGGCGAGCATGACGAGGGCGAGTACTTCACGGTGCTCCCGGATGGCCACGTAGTGTGGGCGGAACGCACTGCCTCCCGCACCCGGCTGATCCTGGTCGAGCCCGGAAAGGTTCCTTCTCCGCTGATCAACACTTTGGAAGATACGGCAGGACCCATGACGCCGGTGGGCTCCGACCAATTGGCTTTCATGGTTGCAAGGCCGCCGCGGCACACGATTGCGCTGGCGGCGCTCTCGAACGGGAGCATTATACGCCGCCTGCCATTCGACCAAGGAGAGGTCACAAGTCTCGCCACATCGCCGGATTCGAAAACTCTTTACTGCCTGGCGGGCGGTATGATCTGGGCCGTGCCGCTGGCGGGCGGCGAGCCTCGCAAGATTCGCACCGGCGATGGAATCGCTGTGGATGCCGCCACTCAAAGCCTGGTGGTTGAGGTTCGCGAGCCGCCCAACAGCCGGCTGGTCCGCGTTCCCTTGAACGGAGGGCCAGAGCAGGAAATCGCCGGCCCTTTCCACTTGGGATATTACATTGACGCCGGCAGCATCTGGAATGGGAAGCTGGTGGCACCGATGGGCTCGCCCACCTGGTATTGGCCGCCTGGAGTATTTGATCTGGCCACCGGAAAGTCGGCGCGCATTCCGCTCGATTACGTCAGCGACTTCCACCGTATGACCTGGACTCCAGACGGCAGAATCATCGGGCTGACGGACGACTGGAAAGCCAACATTTGGAAATTTACGCCGCAGGGCGAGTGAGTATCCCGCGGCCAAGCCTCGCTTCGGTTTCGTCCCGCCAAGCGAGACGGCCGTGAGTAGCCGCAGGGGAGAGCGAAGCGGGGGAGCGGAGTTGGGGTTCGTTCTTCCATCAGGGATTTGAAATGACTTTGGCTTGTGGCACAAAAATGGGGCCGTACGAAATCCTGTTGCCGCTGGGTGCGGGCGGGATGGGCGAGGTGTACCGCGCCCGCGATACGCGTCTCGAACGCGACGTGGCCGTCAAAGTCCTGCCCGCCTCGTATTCGGCCGATCCTGATCGCTTGCGCCGCTTCGAACAGGAAGCGCGCGCCGCGAGTCAGCTCAACCATCCGAACATCGTGACGGTCCACGACTTCGGGACGCACCAGGGCTCGCCCTACGTCGTCCAGGAACTCCTCGAAGGTGAGACGCTTCGCGAGCGGATCGAATCGGGATCGCTCGGAACGCGCAAGGCCACCGAGTACGCGCTCCAAATCGCGCACGGTCTGGCCGCAGCCCACGAAAAGGGCATCGTGCATCGCGATCTGAAACCCGAGAACATCTTCATAACCGCCGACGGCCGCGTGAAGATTCTGGACTTCGGGCTGGCCAAATTGCTCGGGAGCGACGGAGACGCCGGAGCGGCAGGCAGCGCGCGCACCGCTACACTGCAAACCCTTCCAGGCGTGGTCATGGGTACGGTGGGTTATATGTCGCCCGAACAGGTCCGCGCCCAACCCACCGACGCCCGCTCCGACATTTTCTCGTTCGGCGCCATTCTTTACGAAATGCTCACAGGAAGCCGCGCCTTCCAGCGGGATACGTCGGCGGAAACCATGGCGGCGATTCTGAAGGAGGAGCCGCCGGTGGTCTCAACATCCGGCAAGAACGTTCCGCCGTCGCTCGAGCGGATCGCCGACCATTGCCTTGAAAAGAGCCCGGAGCTTCGTTTTCAATCGGCCAAGGACCTGGCCTTCGCGCTGGGTGCGCTTTCCGGATCGGGAACTGCGCCCAATTTGCCAGCGCTCGAAGCGCACCGTCAGCGACGATGGATTCCGTGGGCAGCGATTGCAGCCGTGGCGGCGGCCGGCTTATTCGCCCTTTATCTGGTTATGGAGCGGCCTGCCCCGGCTGGGCGGATGCAATTCGCGATTCCTCTCGAGAGTGACGCGGTGAACCTGGCCCTTTCTGCCGACGGGAGAATGCTGGCTTTAGTCGAGCGCGATGACGCCTCTGGCGAAAACATGCTCTATTTTGAGCGGCTCGGTTCGCCCGGCGCTACCCGGCTGGAGGGAACCGAAGGCGCTTCGTACCCCTTCTGGTCGCCGGATGACGCGAGCATCGGTTTTTTCGCCAATGGGAAACTGCAGAAGATCGCCGTCGCGGGTGGCGCGCCGCAAGTGCTGGCCACGGCATCGCGCGGCCGGGGAGGATCCTGGGGCAGCCGGGACGTGATCATCTACACGCCAGACGCGGGCGGCCCGATTTGGCGCGTCAACGACGAGGGCAGTGGCGCGGCGCCGCTGACCGACAAGGTCTATCTTTCCAGCGAGACTTCGCACCGCTGGCCCCAGTTCCTTCCCGACGGCAATCATTTCCTCTTTTATTCAGGGTCCTTCGGAGCGGGGAACAGCTCAAAGGACGGGATCTATTTCAGTTCGCTCGCGGCTAAGGAGAAGAAACTGGTTGTTTCGACGGAGGCCAATGCGTCCTACACGAACGGGCGCCTCTTTTATCGCGATGAGAGAACGAGCCTGGTCGGCGTTCCGTTCAGCCCCGGCGCCGGGAAAGTTACCGGCAAGCTCGTAGTGATTTCGGACCACATCAGCTTTGAACCCTCGATTAGTTACAGCGCCTTCAGCGCCGGAGGCGACGATACCGTGATCTACAGCGCCGGCGCCGGGGCAGTTGTGCTCTCGGATTTGGTGTGGTTCGACCGAAGCGGTAAGGAGTTGGGACGCATCGGCGCGCCGGGAGTGATCGCGAATCCCTCGATTGCGCCCGACGGGAATCGCGTCGTGGTGGACATCGCCGATCTCAAGACCTCCAACGTCGACATCTGGATCGAAGACCTCAGCCACAGCGCAGGCTCCCGATTTACCTTCGATCCCGCCGAGGAGGCGACCGCAATCTGGTCGCACGACGGGCGAACCATCGCCTATCGATACAACGGCGCCGACGCCGGAATTCTTGACATCAAGAACGCGAGCGGACTGGAGGCCGCCAGGGAGGTTTACACCACTCGGCCACAAGACGATATCCTGCCGAACTCCTGGACTCTCGACGACAAGGCTGTCCTCTGCACCTACGAGCCGGCGACCGGCGGCTCCAACCTGGTCCTGGTGGACGTCGCGTCCGGCAAAATGAATCCCTTTCTCGCCGGCCAGGCGAGCAGAACCAATGGGATGATTTCGCCCGACGGCAAATGGGTGGCGTTCGCCTCGAATGAGTCGGGTGAATGGCAAGTTTACGTGACCACTTTTCCGGGCGGGCAGGGAAAGTGGCAGGTCTCGCCGGGCGGCGGCACCGAGCCCCGATGGCGGAGCGACGGGAAGGAGATTTTCTACCTCGACCCCAAAGGAGTGCTGACCGCCGTGCCCGTGAATGCCGGCGAAACGTTTTCCACCGGGTCGGCTTCACCGCTTTTCCAGATTCACGGACGAGCGCCAATCTCGAATACCGACCTTTACACCTACGACGTGTCCAGGGATGGAAAACGCTTTCTCGTAAACCGCTACGTCAGACCCGACCATGTAGAACCGTTGACGGTGGTGCTAAACGCGACGGCGGGCACGACGAGATAGTCCTGCGGAGCTGGTCCGGAGAGTGCCCAATTGGACGGTGTTGAGTTGAACTTCACCGGCGAGGTGCTTGCACCCGCCGGGAGTGGAAAACCATGACCCTGCAGGCCGGAACCAAACTCGGGCCGTATGAAATCCTATCGCCGCTAGGTGCGGGCGGCATGGGCGAGGTGTATCGCGCCCGCGATACGAACCTGAACCGTGAGGTTGCGCTCAAAGTTCTGCCCGAAGCCTTTGCCCGAGACGCCGATCGCGTGACGCGATTCCAGCGCGAAGCCCAGGTGCTGGCCTCGCTGAATCACCCCAACATCGCAGCCATTTACGGCCTGGAGGAGTCTGGCGGCGTGCGGGCACTGGCGATGGAACTGGTGGAAGGCCCCACTTTGGCGGACCGCCTTCAGCGGGTAGCCCTGCCGTTGGAAGACGCCTTGTCCGTGGCACGGCAGATCGCCGAAGCGCTCGAGGCTGCGCACGAGAAGGGCATCACCCACCGCGACCTCAAGCCCGCGAATGTGAAGGTGACACGCGATGGCATGGTGAAAGTGCTCGATTTCGGCTTGGCGAGGGCTGCTGACGACTCCGTAGCTCCGGGCGATCCGTCCAGCTCACCCACGCTGACGGCGGCGGCAACGCAGGCCGGGATGATCATGGGTACGGCGGCCTACATGGCTCCTGAGCAGGCGCGGGGCCACGCTGTGGACAAGCGCGCCGACATCTGGTCGTTTGGGGCGGTGCTGTTTGAGATGCTAACCGGCCGCCGGGCCTTCCCAGGCGAGACCACCGCGGACGTATTGGCCTCGGTGCTGAAGTTCGATCCCGAATGGAACGCGCTGCCGGCCTCCACGCCGCCGCCCATCGTCAAGTTACTGCGTCGCTGCCTCACCAAGGACCGCAAGCAGAGGTTGCAAGCCATCGGCGAAGCTCGCATAGCCATTGAAGAAACGCTCAGCGAGGCGGACGGCAGACCTCCCCTCGGTCCCCTCCTCAGCGAGGAGGGGAAGCGCGAAGCGCGGGGTGGTGCGACGTGGCGCCGCGGTCTGCCCTGGGCGCTGGCGGCGCTTGGATTTCTCGCAGCCGGAATCCTCGCGGTGGACCGCATGGCGCGTGCCCCTCATCCTGCCGCGATGCACTTCAGCCGCGTAACCAATTTCGCCGGCGTGCAGACGCAGCCGTCGCTTTCGCCCGACGGTCGCTCGGTGGCCTTTGTTTCGAACCGCGACGGTCATTACAACATTTATGTGGGCCTGATCAGCGGTGGCAGCCTGGTTCAAATCACCCGCGACCCCAACCTGAAATCACATCCTTCCTGGTCGCCGGACGGCAGCACGATCGCGTTTGCGCGGCTCAATGAATCCGGCGTTTGGGACGTCTGGGTAGTTCCGGCATTGGGCGGAACGCCGCGTCGGGTGATCCCGAATGCCACCGATCCGGCCTGGTCGCCCGACGGCCACTCGCTCGCTTACGAGAACTGGTCTACGGGCACAATTTGGATCTCCAGCGTGTCCGGCCAGAACGGGCGGCAATTAGTGTCGACCGAGCCGGGGCGGAGCGCAACTGAGCCGCGGTTTTCCCCTGACGGGAGGCAACTGGCTTTTGCCGACAGGGCCCCCGGTCCCTATGGTGAACTGGCGCTGGTCGATGTCGATTCGGGGAAAGTGCGCCTGTTGACCCACGATCGCCAACTGGCACTTTCTCCCGCCTGGTCGCCGGACAGCCGCTCGATCTATTTTGCTTCGAGTCGTAGCGGAACTCTGAACATCTGGAAGATCGGCGCCGACGGCAGCGGGCTTCAGCAGATTACCGCCGGCGAGGGCGACGACGCAGAACTTGACGTTTCTCCAGACGGGAAACGAATCGTGTTTTCGACGCTCCGCCAGAACATCGTTCTCGCTCGATTGGATCTTCTGGCAAGAGCGGGCGAACAAAGCGTGAAACTCCTCACCACCGATCCGGCCCGCAGTCAATTCGGGCCCGCGTATTCTCCCGATGGAAAGCATCTGGCCTACTTCACTAATCTCAAGGGTACGGAAAACGAAAGCATCTGGCTTGCTGACGCCGATGGCTCAAACGCCGTGCAGTTAGTGCAAGACTCGCACATCAATGTCTTTCCGGATTGGAGCCCAGACGGCACACATCTGGTCTATAGGGCTCAGTCTTTTATTGCGGGGAAATCGGAAGTTCGCAGTGTACCCATAACAGGAGGCGCGCCGCAGTCGCTCACGGAATTTGCTCACGCCCCAGTTGTTGCCGAGGTGGCCTCGATCGACATTCCCAAGCTCGGGCGCGACGGTCGTATGCTCTTCCTAGGGCCCAAAGGGCAAATTGAAGCGCTCGATCCGCAGGATGGCAAGACCCAGACGCTGGGGACGCTCCCCGATCAAAACGGTGGGCTGTTGCGGTGGTCGCAGGACCAACATTCGGTTGCTTACGGGGTGGAACCGAGCAAAGAGAACGACCGCAACGCCGGGGTCTGGGTGTATGACTTAAAAGGCCAGCCGCGCCAGGTCTTTCGCGGTTGGGTCATCTGGTACTCCACCGGCGCGGGCAATGAGATTTATCTACTTGAGGGAAAACCGGATTTGAACGGGGCTCTGTGGAAGGTGAGTTGGAACGGTGAGGGCCTCGTCCGCATAGGGGCGAGCATTCCGATACTCTATAATCCCAGTTACCAACGGTCGTCCGTCGGGAATCAGTTCGATGTTTCTCCCGATGGGCGCCACCTAGCCTTCCAAACGCAGCCGGTTCTGGAAGAGAATATCGGCATGATCGAAAACGTGCGGTAACGCCGCTTCCGTAAGCGACAAAAACTCAGCTGCAGCAGGTCCATTTTTGAATCTCGGGTTTCCATTTGGAATTTGAAATGACCTGGGCTTCTGGCACAAAGGTCGGCCCGTACGAAATCCTATCGAGGCTCGGAGCAGGCGGGATGGGCGAGGTGTATCGCGCGCGCGACACCAAGCTTGGGGGCGACGTGGCGCTCAAATTCTTGCCGGAAGCCTTCGCCAGCGATATCGATCGCATGGCGCGGTTCAAACGGGAAGCCCAGATGCTGGCCTCGCTGAATCACCCCAACATTGCGGCGATCTACGGCTTCGAGGACGGTGGAGAGCGCCCCGCCCTTGTGATGGAGCTGGTCGATGGGCCGACGCTCGCGGATCGCATCGCGCGTGGCTCCATTCCGCCCGACGAAGCACTGATGCGAGTCCTTGTCTCCGGCGGTGCCGGAGAACCGATTCCTATCCAAGGCAGTCTACCCGTGGCCCCTTCCCGGATCAGCCCTAACGCCGTCGGCAAAGACGGACGGATTGTGCTCTCCATTGCTCCGCCTGACTCCTGGTTTCTTGACGTGGGCATCCTCGATCCGCGCAGCGGTAAATTGGAAAGAGTTCCGATCAACTTGACGGGCGGTGGGTACGCCATCTACCGCCGGGCGGCGGACGGCTCTGGTGCTGATGAAAAGGTACCGGAAACACCTGGAAGTGAAATTGAGCCCTATTCTGTCTCGCCCGACGGGCGTTAGATCGCATACCAATTCTTCATGGGATCGAAAGCCAACGCGAATGACGTCTGGGCACTCCCCATGTTTGGCGACCGGAAGCCTTTCCCGGTGGTCAGCACCCCATTCAACGAGGTGGATCCGGCCATTTCACCCGATGGGAAGTGGGTCGCTTACCTGAGCAACGACACGGGCCAGTACGAGGTCTACATTAAGCCGTATCTCGCGAGTTTGAATGCAAGGGGCACTTCTACGGGTTGCAATACGGCCAAGTGACGGGGAAGCGGCGAAGATCGCGCCGTTTACTGCGGGTGGGCGAAAGGCCTCACCCTGGAAGAGGTGAGCTACGTAAATGTCGAAGTTGCTGCCCTGAAGGGCGATGTCGCTGCCGGACGTACCGAGACTGATCGGCCCGCCTGAAGGCGGCCGCCACAAAGGCCGTGCGCAGCGAGCAGCGCCCCGGAAAATGCGAACGGTCACTGGGGTTTTGGCTGGCCGATTACGGAGGTGACGGCTACGTGGTACTTCTTGTAGTCGGAGTAGCGGGTGACGTCCGTGGCGCGGAGGCCCTTGACTAGCAGGACTCGCGCGCTGACGTGTATTTCCACCAGCGTGGGCAGCCAGACTTCGTTGTTGACGTACTCCTGCTCGAAAACAAAGTTCGATCCTTTCTGCACACTGGCCACCGCGCCGCCCGCGATTTTTGCGTCGCCGACGAAATAAGCATCGAGGCGGACCACGTCGTGAGCATTTTCGTCGACCCAAATTGAGCCCGCGAGCTTCTGAACGATACGTTCGGCGAGATTGCGCGGCTTGTATTCGGGATTGGCCTCGAAATCGAAGACGAGCAAGTCCTGGCCGCGGAAGCGTTCGCGGCGCGGGTTGACGAACTGGCAGGCGCGAAGAAATTTTTCGATGCCGACGTCGTTATCGTCCTTCTGCTGCTTGCCTTCTTCCTCAGCTTTTTCTTGTTTCGCAGCTTTCCTGGCCTGGCGCTTCTGAATTTCCTCGACGCGCTTTTGCGCCTTCTCGGTTTCCTTCTTCGCCTCGGCGTCACCGAGTGGCTTGCCGTCGCGCTTGGTGACGGTGGAGATTTCTTCGCCGCCGATATAGAAGAAAGTTGATTCGGTTACCTTGTGCTTTTTCGCTGTGCCGTTCGAGTCGTATTCGGTTTCGTCCTCGACGCGGGTGCCGGCGTAGTCTTCCTTGATTTTGTCGATGGTTTTTTGGTTGGCGTCGAGTTCCTTGAAAAGCGCTTTGAGATCGGGGAGCTTGACCTGCGCGCTGAGCGGCAGATCGAAGACGCGCTCGCCGATAGGCTGATTGATTGCGGCGCGAGTGATCTCGACGGAGAAGACGTCACGCGGATTGGGGCCGCGGCGCAGTTCGAGTTTGCGCGCGATTTGCACGCCGCTTTCAGGGCGGTAGTCGCTGTAGAAAATCTGTTCGGTGACGCCGCCCACCTTGCCGGATTCTTCCACAAGCAGATGCGATCGCGGGTCGAAGAAGAAGTCTCGTTTGACGCCCCCACCGTTGGTGAGCTCGACGTGCAGCGTGTCCTTGCCCCGGACAAGGGCGTGGCCGGCGAAGGCTGCCTCGAATTTGTTCTTCTTCTTCAGGTCAAGCAGGCGCGTGTTGGCGATCTGCGCTTTGGCCTGCATCTCGGCGGAGCCGGGGCTGACCACCGTGGCGGGAGCGCCGGAGGCGTCCTCGCGCCAGGCGGACTTGCCGTTGTATGCCTCGATGAAACGCTCGCCGCCGATCAGGAGTTCCGAGTAGTAGCGGTTCGGAAGCTTGGTGTCGAGTGTGTAGGCGCCGGAGCCGGTTTCGGCTTGAGTTGCGCTTGCGGTTTCGCCTTCGCTGGCGGCTTCGGCGGAACGAACCGCCGTGCCTTCCAGCGAAAGCGTTCGAATGCGCGATAGCACGCGAGCGCCACCTGCGGCTTTCACGTACTGGCTGATGATCTTGGCGGCTTCCTTCCTGGCGGGTTGGGTTGTTGCGCTGGAAGGCTGTGGGAGGGCGCCCTTTGCGGCATCTTGGGCGCGGGCGACGGCGGAGATCCCCAGCAAGAACCCGCAGAGGGCGGCGAACTGAATGTGGCGTCGCATAGTTCCTACTCCTCGCGCAGCGCTTTCAGCGGATCGATCTTAGCCGATCTGCGGGCCGGCACGTAACAGGCGAGCATCGCCACTGCCGCCAGCAGCAAGGGCGCGCCCACAAGCAAGCGCGGATCGGCCGTGCCAACCCTAAGCGCCTCGACAAAAATGTTGGTCAGCGCTGAAAGGATTTTTGCCATCGCCAGCGCGCCCGAGAATCCCAGAACCGATCCGACGACTACCAGCGCCGTGCCTTCGCGCAGCACCAACTGCAGCACCTGAGCCCGGCTTGCGCCCAGCGCCGTGCGGATGGCGATCTCCTTGCGCCTTTGCGCAACCCCGTAGGCCGTAATCCCGGCGAGTCCGACGGCCGCCAACACCAGGCCGAACACCCCAATTCCACCGTATATTTGGATAGCGAATCGCGTGGAGGAGCGGCTGCGATCCAGGTAATCACTAAGCGTTTGCACATTGAACAGGGTCAAATCGGGATCGATGGAAGCGATTGCGCTCCGAATGCCGCCCAGAGCATCCGTTCCCGCCTCCGACCGCACCAGAATGGTGATGTCACCCGCCGGCGGCCGCGCAAAATCGCGTGGCGTCAGCGGCAGGTAAACTACGCCTTGGCTCATCCCCATTCCAATCTTCAAGTCACGGACCACGCCGACCACTTCATAGGACTGCTTGTCGTCGCGAATGCGCTTCCCAATCGCATTCTCATTTCCGAAAAGTCTGCGTTCAGCAAACTCATTCAGCACTACGGGCGAAGAGAAGGCCTTCGATCCGCCTGCCGGGCTGCGTTGGTCGCGCTCCTCGAACTCCCGGCCCGCCAGAATCGGCTCCTGGAGCGTGGCAAAATAGCCCGCGCCCACAGTCTCCTCGATCACGGACTGCTGCACTTGTGAGGATTTCCCTGCGTCTTCCGCAGTTACTGGGGTGGTGTCATCCTCGGTCGAAAAGGGCGCCTGCGCCGCCAGGGCGACGCTGCGCACCGGGCCGGCTGACTTGAGGCGTCCGGGAAGTTTCTCGAACAAAGCTTGCGCCTTTTCGGGCGCGTAGCCGTCATGCACCGGATCGATGGACAAGAGATACATCGCGTGCGGATCGAAGTTGGTCTGGATGTTGCTTGCCTTGCTGATTCCTAGCACCAGGAACCCGGTGATCAGCAGCAGCATGAGCGACCCCGCGACTTGGGCCACCATCAGCAAGTTGCGCAGACCAAAGAGGCGGTAACCAGTCAACCGCAGGGCCGAGCCTTCTTTGAGCGCCGGGGTCACGTCGGCTTGCGTCGCCTGGAGGGCGGGCGCCAGGCTGAATCCGATGCCGCACAGGAGCGCGACGCTGAACGCGAAAACGGCTGCGCGCCAATCCAGGAAACCGCTTTCGACCGGAACTCCAACGGACGGGCGGAATCTCAAGCTCAACACCGAGAGACCATGCGCGAGTGCGAATCCTGCCACGCCGCCCAGCAGTGAGAGCAAAATGCCCTCACTCATCATCTGCCGGACAAGCCGGAAACGGCTGGCCCCGACGGCCAGACGAATCGCCAACTCCTTGCGGCGATTGGCACCGCGTGCGATCAGCATGTTGGCCAGGTTCATGCACGCAAGAGCCATAATCAGGCCCATGAGCGCGCCCAGGAACCCGGCCAACACGGGCCGCAATCGCCGAGGAAGCGGCACCCGCGTGCCGGCCGGAAATAAGGTTACGCGCCTGCCTTTGTCAATTCGTGCCGGCAAGGAAGGATCCTGCTCGTCGAGGCGGCGTGTGATGGCGTCAAGCGCCGCTTCCGCGGAGTCAATCGTGACGCCTGGCTCGAGGCACATCATCGCCAGGAATTCCTTGGCATTGCGTTGATGCAGCACGTCGTTCGTGAGCTCCGGGGCGATGGCGGCCGGCGCTGTAATGGGGACGAACAGCTCCGTCGGATTTGCGTCAGGGTCGTCAAGGGCGCCATTGAAATTCTTCGGTGATATTCCCACGATGGTCGCGAGTTGCCCATTCAGGCGAAGCGTCTGTCCCACCGCGTCGGGAGAAGAGTTAAGGCGATGGCGCCAGAAACGATCAGTGATCATCACCACGGGTGCGTCTCCGGGCTTGTCGAGTCTGGCGCTCAGCACTCGTCCACGCTGCGCCTGGACGCCGAGCACGGAAAAATAATCGGCTGATACAAGCTGCCCGAAGATGCGCTCGGGTTTCGCATTCACATCACCTTGGAAGCCAACATTGAAGGGGATGCCGGTCTCGAATGCAGCCACCCCGGCAAACAGGCTCTTTTGATCCCGATACTGCTCGATGTAGTAATACGAGACCGGCTTCTCCGGCATCACCAGACGCTTGGCATTCGCCGCTGCCGGCAGCTCGCGAAACAGGAATGCCCATTTTGAGCTGTAGATGTTGGTCGTCAGCCCAATTCCGATTCCCATCGAAATGATGCCGACCAGCGCAAACCCGGGCGACTTGAGCAGCGCTCGCCACGCATAGCGCAGGTCGCGGCGCATTTCGCTCAGGTATTCGAGCGGCACCCGTATCGCGACGTCCGCGAGTAGCCGGATCAACCCGGCGGCTCCGTGCCTTTTGGCAATCTCTGCCACCACGTCTTCACCGAGTTGCATCACCTCCGTGCCATAGGCCAGTTTGAATTCATGCGGAAAAGCCTCCGCTAACCGCCGGTAGATCCGCCATGCGAAATTCATTCCGTCACCATGCCTTGCTTTACTCGAATCGTACGAACCAATTCCTGCAGGCGCTCACATTCCGCGTCGAGCACTCGCTTGCCGAGCGGCGTCAGCCGGTAATAGCGGCGTCGTGCGTCGTCGAATTCCGGCGCGGGCCTTTCGTCGGATTCCTCGATCAGTTCCGCCTCGATTAGCCGCTTGATCGATCCATAGAGTGTGGCGGGCCACAACCGCACTTTTCCGGTGGTCCGATTCAATACCTCCTGCATGATTCCGTAACCGTGCTGCTCTCCACCGGCGAGCGACAGCATGATGTGAAACCAATGGGCCTTGAGTGGGATGAAGCTTTGAGGGTCAAGATCAGTCATGTGAGTATCTATATCATATGATATCTATATGTGTCAATAGGGATCCAGGCTTCTTCTCGATTTGTGCCGTTAGGAGTGAGTTGCAGTAATCGCTGTGACGCTGCCACAAACGCCGATGGCGGACTGGCAAGAGCCGAGATGCTGCGCGAATGGGCCGCGCAAGAGCCTGACGCTGACCAATACGAAATACCGAACGTGCAGGGATCCATTCCCCGTGCATGCGGCAGCCGGCGCTGGATGAAGGGGAGCTTGCTTACTTCAAGGACAAGTACAAGGGAACGGGCGGTGAAACTGTGGGCATACCTTCACCGGACGGCCGCTACCTTGCCATACTGGGCCCCGTCTTCAGCTCCCGTACTCCGATCCTTTGCCCGATCGAGCCCTCCTGGCACTGGATCCCTCGGCGAGTCGGGATTCTTCGGGGAGGCAAAACTGACCGTTGTATGGCCTGTGGAAGCACCCAGCACTGAAAACTCGACTGAACCTTCCATTCTGTTTTCGCTCCGGGGCTATCGGCAAGTACACCGCGTGGACCGGCCAGCGTGGGTTCTGCCCAACATGTTAGCGGTCTTCCTCAGCCAGCCGAAGGAGCCACACAGCCACTACCCTGAAGATATCTTGGCCTATCTAAACAGCGTCCCCCCAGGGAAAGGTTTGCCAGTGAGCAGAAAGGAGCAGGTGTTAGCGGAATGGATAGCGGCCGGTCGTATGGGTCCCCTAAATTTGCCTCACTCGAAGCAGAGGGTCGCGCTGCTCACCAGCACCAAAGCGGCGGACAAAAGGTTGGATATGAAATTATTGAACGAGCGCGGGGCGATGCTCGCGGATGCGCGGGACGAAGTCGCGCAGATGAAACACGACCTTGGCGATCTCCTTCGGGGTTTGAGACAGCGGTGATTGCACTGATCTGTGTCGAAACTGGTATTCGCCACACCCAACGCATTTGACGGTGGAGTTATGGTGCACGACCTGAGCAAAAAGGGATTGAAACAAAATGCGCAGGTTCGCCTTGGCGAGATACGCGCTGAAACAGCCCTGGGCTTCTCAGAACGCCGTATTAGGAAGAGTCGCTGTGCGATCAACGAAGGATGCCTTGCGCAAAGTGTGGAAGGAGATTCAGGGCGGACGGGAGTGGATTGTGGACGCGGACGCGAAGGACTTTTTCGGGTCGGTGGATCACGAAAAACCTCTTACGCTGGTGGCCCAAAACGGGTGGCGGACGGCCGGGTGCTTAGCCTGATCAAGGCGATGCTGAAGGCGGGAAGCTACGGTCAAGGGCGGCTCTTTCCGAGCGAGCGCGGGACTCCGCAAGGCGGGGTCGTCTCACCCTTGCCCAGT
>Ga0187891_1002522_pt1 | contig 13797 bp, 5 predicted proteins | sample June2016WEW_21_4_FD_132990 | JGI IMG/M metagenome (GOLD analysis project Ga0187891, IMG submission 132990) | Peatland microbial communities from SPRUCE experiment site at the Marcell Experimental Forest, Minnesota, USA - June2016WEW_21_40 | ecosystem: Environmental > Terrestrial > Soil > Wetlands... | reverse complement strand
CGCGCGAGGAGACGATCTCCAGCTTCGCCCCGGAGAGCATTTCTATGTACCGCTGGAGTTCCCCGGCAACAAATCGATCCGAGGGGCTGGCGTTGTCACCCACCGCGATCGACGCCGCCGTTTGGCCTTTGCTGGCAATCATCACCCGTGTGCTTCCAGGCGGAGAAGCCTTCAGGGCTGCATTCAGCAGTCCGCAGCAGGCGAATAAAATGGCCAACTTCGCAATCCGACATGAGAATCGAGTATCGGCCGATTGCTTATTCAAGTGAGTTCTGGAAATCGGGAAATGTGCAGAGGGACCATGGGAGAATAAAGTCGGCACCTTGACCTCCTAAAGTGAATGGGGCAGGTGGCAACAGCCATGCATTGAAAAGCATGAAGCCCCAATGTGTTCCACCCTTCATGCCTGCCAGTCCCGACTGGCAGCGGGTAGGGATTGCACAGTGTTCGACCAGCAGCTTGCCGGGTTCCACCGGGGAGACGATTGCGGAACTCCCGGATTTCTGTTCCCGTCAGTCTTCCCGGGCCTCAGCTTCGCGGTAATTCTTACGACGAGCTGTGAAAGAGGGGGATAAGGAAGCCCTCGCTCGGCCTTCATTCCTTATCCCCTGTTCTCGAGCAATCGTTACGCACCATCGATCCAAACGGCTGCTTTACGATGAAGCCTGGCGCTTCTCACCACACAAGCTGCAAAACGCCCTGAATTATTCTTACGGCGTTTGCGAGCTCTCTGTAGCAGAGAGCCCTTCGCGCTTCTCCGGCTTCCCCTGGAATCCGCCAGCACCGTTGCTGCCGCAACAAGACCTCGCAAACGACTCTAACCCGACGCATTGAAGGGATGAAATCGTCACCCAATGTGACGCGCGTAGGAGATGTAACACTCTATGGGCGCCCTGTCAAGGCGAAAATTCTGACAAAGAAAATTAATTTCATCCAGGCTACAAACATTGCAAATTATGTTTTATGCGCCGTCATCGGAAGCAACGGCACGATTGATTGCGTCCAAGTTCAGGCCTGCATCCACCGTATTTGTGTCAAAGAATACCAGAGCGGCATCCTGGTCTCCTAGTGACCCCCGGCTGAGCGTGAATGGCTAGACTGTTGAATTACGAGAATTGTTTTGGTAGCGTGACTGTCGAATGACAATATCCTCCAGGAGTGCCCGCGCGAAATCACCGACGCGGATGCCTCAAGTGAGATTCGGAACAAAGACCATGTGGGGCATTGATTTCCAAGTTTCTTTGGGCCCATACTAAACTGGCATTGAAGAGCCGTGTCATGACATCCCGCTGCCTGCGCCTGATGGTTTGTTGCTGCCTTGCGATGGCCATGGGGACCGTTCAGAAATCGGCGGCCATTCCCGCCAGCGCCACGAGCGAGCTGCAAAATGGCATCACGCTTCTCCAAGCAGGGAAGTACTCGGAGGCACGGCAGGAATTCCTGGTCGAGACCCGGCGCAACCCATCTTCGGCGGAGAGTTTCTTTTATCTGGGTATGGCAGAGTTCAATCTTCACAACCTGGCGGCTGCTGAGAAAGCCCTGCGCCGTGCCCTGGATTTGGATCCGCGCTCGGGCAGCGTTCTTTACAATCTTGGAGTTTTGTTGCTGGAGCAGAAGAAGCCCAAGGAAGCCATTCGTTACCTTGGGAAGGCCAGCGAAATCGGCCCCCAGAATCCCGAACTGGCGATCAACCTGGTTCGAGCTTATCTCGATAACGGCCAGAAGCACGAAGCGCTGGGTATCATGAAGTCAGCCCGCCTGCGATACGGCGCTGATCCTGCGTTCGATCTCACCCTGGGCAAGGTTTTTCTGTCGCATGGTTTGACGGCCCAGGCTCGCGAGACGCTTCAGGCAGCAAACCAGGCCGCGCCCGCGCAACCTGAGATTGTGCTGCCTCTCGCCGAAGCGTGTCTCCAACAAGTCGACGTCCGCGCCGCTCGCGAGGCGTTGGCGAGCATCAAGCAGAGCAGTCAGAACGATGCGGAATACCATTTCCTTCTGGCGCAGAGCTGTTTTCTCTCCAACGAGAAGCAACAGGCCCTGGCAGAAATCGACCGCGCTGCGGCGCTCGGTCCTGAGAACCCCCTCTACCTGCTGAACCAGGCTCGGTACTACCAGAAATATGGCGACCAAGAAAAAGCGGTTAGCATCCTCTCAAACGCGGAGCGGCTGGCGCCCGATCTGCCGGATATTCCTTATAGCCTTGCCGTCAGTTACTTCATCGCTGACGATTTTGGCCAAGCCATATATTATGTGGCCCAGGCGCTTCGCATCGACCCCAAGGACGACCGCGCATTGTTCCTGCTCGGCATTTCCCTTTTTGCAAAGAACAAGCTGACGGAAGCCCAAGAACGTCTGGATCAAGCCATCCGGCTGAAACCCCACAACGCTTTCTACCAGTGCTTCGAAGGCATGCTGCTCACCTCCGATAGTCGGGACGCTGCGGCCGAGCAACGCTTTCAGAGTGCCTTGGCGATTGATCCTTCCTACGCCTTGGCGCATTATCAATTGGGCCGGATTTATGATCGCAGTGCCCGATACGCGGAAGCGCGCCAGCAACTGGAAAAGGCCGTTGCTCTCGACCCCGAATTGACCGAGGTTTATTGGCTCCTGCACCATGCGTACCTGCGGCTGGGCGAGAAGGACAAAGCTCGAGAAGCTCTGGCGACATTCCACAGCCGCCAAGCGGTTGAGTACGACGAGAGGCAAGAAATCCTTCGCCGGGCCCAACAGAGCGTTCAGACCGCCCCCTAGTTTCTCCAGCAGGTGGTCCACGCTGCGGCCTCCGGCATTGATGCGAGGTTGACGATTCTTGGGCGTCAGAAGGTTCGTAAGTCGGGCCGTATGTTCGGATGCTTTCCGATCCTCCGCCGAGTTGATTTCGCCGGCCTTGGCCAGGTCTCTTTCGTCGCCCTCATCTGTTCACTCTTCCTCTTTCCTCGAGGGCTTTCTAGACGCGCCGCATAGCCCTTGAGAGCTTCGATTCGCACCTGAGGGCAAAGCAGGACGAAATGACTTGACAGCCGATACCGTGTTCATTTATGAGTTCTGTTTCTTAGAGTCGAGGGTCGGGTGCGTTACACATGAAAGATGTTTTCCCCTTTTGTTGATAAAACGACAATTTGTAGCACTTGGCCTCTCAAACCATCTACAGGGGAGGGGAAGAATGCGCCGCAGAAACTTTCTCAAGACATCGTTGGGGGCCGCTGGGGCCGCCTTGACACTACGTTCCCTGCCTCCGGCATTGACCTTTGCGGGAGCCGGACCGTTAGGGCAGGGGGCTGCCGCTCAGCTCGACGCCGGTTACAGCAGCCTTCGCCAGGCATTTGAGAATCCGCCCAATGACAACCGCAATTGGACGCGCTGGTGGTGGTTTGGGCCGCAGGCTAACGAGCAGGGAATTGCCTACGAACTCGAACAGATGCACAAACAGGGTCTGGGCGGGGTGGAGATGCAGTGGATGACGCCCCTCGAGTTGGAGGGAAACTTCGATTTTCTTTCCGACCGCTGGACGCAACTGGTGAAGTTCACGGTGCAAAAAGCCAAAGAATTGGGGATGCGGGTTGACTTCACCTTGGGCACGGGCTGGCCCTATGGCGGCCCCTGGATTCCCCTGGAACTCGGCTCTCAGTGCCTCCTGTTGACCGTCGAGGAAGAGCTGGGGCCGAATGGCTACGGGGTAAGGATACCTGGGGAACTTGGCGAGCACGAGAAACTTATCGGGTTATATGCCGCGCAAACCCTGGGGTCTGACGAGGCGCTGGATCCCAACAGCATTCATGACCTGAGGCCGTATCTGCGTTATTCCGATCCCAACTATTGGGCGGTGGTACGGCCTCCGGTGGGCTGGGCGGTACCTGCGGGACGGTGGAAGATCATTTCTCTCAAACAAGTTCCCACGCGCCAGCCGGTGCGCACGGCGGGGCTGGGCGACGAAGGCTTGGTTCTGAATCACTTCTCGCGCAAAGCCTTGGGCCGGCACCTGGAAGTTGTGGGAGGGGCCTTCAAGAAGGCAGCGGGAGAGGAGTTCGGGAAGACGGTGCGCGCGGTGTTTTGTGACAGCTTCGAGATTCACCTGCCGCACCGCAGTCTCTACTGGACGGACGATTATGAGGAGGAATTCAGGAAGCGCAAAGCTTACGACATCACGCCTCACCTGCCGGCGCTGTGGTTTAATGTGGGCGATAAGACGCCACGCATCCGGCACGACTTCCTTCACGTGCTTTCCCAGCTCATTATCGAAAACTTTTTCATCCCCTTGCGGGAATGGTGCGAGCAGAACCATCTGAAGTCGCGGGTGCAATCGCACGGAAGCATCGGGGAACTTCTCCAGTCATACGCCGAAAACAGCATTGGGGAAGGGGAGCAGGTGACGTCGGGTGAGCCTACGATTTCTGTCCACCGGAAGTACGCCACGAGTTCCGCGCACATCTATCAGAAGCCTTTGACGTCCGCGGAAAGCTTCACTTTCCTGACCGCGCCAGGTTATCCGGGTTCCTACCGCTACATGGTGAACCTGGAGTTGATGAAATCCGTGCTCGACCCGGCCCTTCGGGACGGCTACCAGGAAATGATCAACCACGGGTACAGCTATAACGACCCGGATGAAAAGACGGAGCCCTTCATCGAGATGTACGCCTCGGCGGTCATCCGCCACACGGAACCCTGGTGGCAGTACTACCACCATTTCACTTCTTACATGGCGCGTTGTTGTGCGCTGCTTTCCCAGGGCCACTTCGTGGGCGATGTTGCCATCTTTTCGCCCATTCCGGATGCTTGGAGCAAGGCGAGCGTGCCGCAGGAAGTCTTCTGGTCGCCGGAGACGACCATCAAGTGGGGCGACCTTCCGCCGCTTTTGGTGCACAGTGGCTATGACTTCAACTTCGTTAATGACCAGGTTCTGGTGGAGAAGTCGAAGATTGAGAAGGGCAAGCTGGTGATCGGGAAGATGGAACACAGCGTTTTGATCCTTCCCAACGTGACCTACATTTCAGCGAAAACCATGCAACGGGTGTGTGACTTCTGCCGCGCCGGGGGCGTGGTGATCGCCACCGAGCGCCTGCCTGAATTCTCAACCGGGTTCACAGGCTTCGTGGAGAGTGACCAGCAACTTCGGGGCCTGGTGCAGGAGATGTTCGGCGATGTCCCTGAAAGGGAACAGTTCGTGCGGAGAAAGTTCGGCGAGGGTGAAGCTGTTTTGTTGCGCTCCGTATCCGAATTACCCGGTGTGCTTCGCAGCCGCATGCAGCCAGACTTCGATCTGGAGAAGCGCACGGAGGCGGTGCTGCATTTGCACCGGCGGGTAGAAGGAGCAGATGTATATTTTGTGACCAACAACTCCGAGTTCTACCAGGAGAACGCGGCGCTGTTCCGGGTGGGGCGGAGGATTCCGGAGCTTTGGGATGCCGAGGCTGGCAGGGCGGAGCCTGCGGCAGTTTATTCCCTGCAAAGCAAGGGAGTGCGCATACCCCTGCGTTTGAAGCCCTATGAATCGGTGTTTTACGTCTTCCGCGAAGCGGCCGAAGCGGTGCATGTGATCGAAAGCAATGCGGAGGAGATTGTTTGGAGTGGGGAGAACAAGGTCCGTTGCCTTACTTCCGGCAATGGCGTTTCTTACATCCGCACGGGAGGGCTCGGGAAGAAGCCCGGGCGCCAGGAGGCGGTGACGAAGGACTTGCCTGCGCCACTGGACATCTCAGGTGAGTGGCAAGTGACCTTTGAGGGGTACAAGTTTCCCAAGTTGGTCAAGAAGATGGCGGTGCTGCATTCCTGGACTGACGATCCGGACACGCGCCACTTTTCGGGCACGGCTCGATACGAGCTGGAGTTTGAGGTGCCCGCCGGCATATTAGCTAAAGGCCGTCGGGTCAGGCTTGATTTAGGGACTGTGGCGGACGCCTCGAAGGTGTGGCTGAACAGCCAAGCGGCGGGGGTAACGTGGAAGAGACCTCACCAGCACGACGTGACTCAGTGGGTGCGTCCCGGCAACAATTCCCTCGAGGTGCGGGTCAGCAACCGGCTGATCAATGTAGTGGGCGGGCTGAAGCGGCCGGAGTGGGCAGACAAGGTGGTTGAAAAATACGGCCACTACAACGAGCGGCAGGAATGGTATGAGACGAATTCGCGCGAGTATGGGGCCAGCGAGCTGCCTCCCGCCGGATTGTTGGGGCCGGTGCGGATGGTATTCCTTCACGAAGTGGAGTTTGAGATCTGAATTACAATCCGCTTTGTCAAGAAGCCCTGAAAGTGATTCTCTCTGGTTCTTGATCATTGTCCTACCGGGGCCTGTCAAGCCCAGGCGGGTGGTATCTCGATGCATCTGGGGCCGCTTGGATATTCGGCTGGAACGCCCTCGTGCCGCCGCAACAGTTAGCGCATACTTCGCCCTTTTCGAGCCTTTTCTTTTACACCGCTCAAGAGTCGCAGAGTTTCTGGTAAGCAAACCTCCGCGTTAGCGGCGGCTGGTCTGCTGCAAGAGGCGCTCGCAAGCCTGCCGATAGCCATGGCCTTGAGGGTTGAGTTCGTAGGCGGTGCGGTATTCCTGCAACGCTTCACGACGGTTCCCCTTCCGCTCGAGCGCGAGACCAAGAGCGTAATGCGCCTGTCCATCCTTCGGATTCAGGCGCACCGCCTCGCGCTCCTCGGCAATCATTCCCTGCCAATCGCCCTTTTTCCCGAGCGCCGCGCCGAGGGCGACGTGCGCATCGTCAAAATTGGGGTTCAGGCGAAGCGCCTCACGCTCTTCCGCAATCGCCCCATCCCAATCGCCCTTCCATCTTAGCGCTTTGCCCAGCTCGCAGTGGGCGAAGTCATCATTCGGGTTGAGGCGCAAGGCCGTACGCTCCTCTGCGATCTCTCCGTCCCAATCGCCCTTGTTTCCGAGCGCCTCGCCGAGGAGGGCGTGCGCCTCTTCATTCTTCGGGTTCAGGCGCAGCGCCTCATGGTATTCTGCAATCGCCCCATCCCAATCGCCCTCCCATCTTAGCGCTTTGCCCAGCTCGCTGGGGGCAAAGTCATCATTCGGGTTCAGGCGCAGCGCCTCGCGCTCTTCCGCGATCTCGCCATCCCAATCGCCCTTGTTCCCAAGCGCCTCGCCGAGGAGGGCGTGCGCCTGTTCATTTTTTGGGTTCAGGCGCAGTGCCTCCTGCTCCTCTGCAATCTCGTCATCCCAATCTCTTTTGCTCCCCAGCGCCGCCCCGAGGGCGGCGTGCACCTCGTCATTGTCCGGGCTCAACCTCAGTGCGTCACGGTATTCCGCGATCGCTCCGTCCAAATCGCCCTGCTGGCTCAGCGCCGCGCCGAGGCGGACGTGCGTCAATTCGCTTTGGGGATTCAGGCGCAGCGCTCCTCTATACTCTCTGATCGCGGCATCCCAATCACCTTTGTAGGCGAGCGCCTCGCCCAGGGCGAAGTGAGCAATCGCATCGTCGGGGTTGATTTCCAAAGCCTTGTCAAACTCCGCCTTGGCCTCATCGATGCGGCTTTTGCCAGCCAAGGCAAGACCCAAGTGGTCGTGGAGGTCCGCGGATTCGGGGTAATACTGCAAGCCTTTCTGGAAAGTGTGAATCGCCTCATCGGGCCGTCCTGCCGCCAGCAGGGTGCGGCCGAGGTTGTAGTAAAGGGTTTGGTATTGGGGGTTCAGCTCAAGCGCTTTCTCAAACTCGGGGATCGCTTCAGCATATCGACCCGTCCGTTCTAGAGCGGCGCCCAGGTCGTTGTGGATCCTGTAATCATCAAGATTTGTGGAGAGCAGCTCTCTCCACTCGACGATGGCCGCCTCGTACTGACCCTTCTCTCCCAATTCCGCCGCGTGGTCGAATTTCTTGTACATGTCGACCGCGGGCGTGCTAATGGCCACCATGCCGTCCGGTGGGATGTTCACAAACTCGGGAAGGTTCACAGCGCGATTGGCAGCCGTTGAATTCTCAATCAGGATGGCCGGGCTATCGTTGCCCTCTTCGTCGAGATGGGTTAGATACATCTGCGTGTAAGGCGACCGGCTCTTGGAGGAAAAGACCAACCATCGCCCATTGGGCGAAAAGCTGTGCCAGGAATTCATGAGGGGCGTATTGCAGCGCATCCGCCTCGCCTGCCCGCCGCGGGCCGGCACGATGTAAAGCTGACCGTCAGGACGCATCAACTGGGCATTGCGGCACTTAACGAAGACGATCCAGCGGCCATCCGGTGAGACTTTGGGAAAGGTGTTGCTCATGCCGTTGCCGGACGCCCCGGCAATGGCCTCCGGCTGGCCCCCGTGGCCTCCGTTGAAGGGAACGCGATAGAGGTCGTACTGAATCTGCACCTCGTTCGGATCGTTGGCGTACGCAGCCATCTTTCGGCCGGGTGGATAGGGTTCCTTCGCTTCCGCCCTGGCGAATACCAGGTAACTTCCATCCGGGCTCCAAACGCCGTCCGTCTGCACATAGCGGGGATCGTCTGCGCCCGGCAAGGGTTCCCGCCGACCGGTGTCACGGCTGTACCAGGCCAGGATCCCACGGGTCGGATAGAACACTTGGAGAAAGCGATAGTCCTTGAAGTTGGCCACGTAATACTTGTTAAGGGCAGCCCGGTCCGCCGTGCTCACCGTGGTGACCACATACTTCCCGTCCGGAGAAACCTGCGACATGAACCCAACACGGTTCAGGCCCACCTGCCTGTCGTGCGAAGGATTCCACGTAACCATGTCAGTCGTGTTGATGGTCATCTGCGGCTTTACGGGGACGATCGCGTAGAGCCCCTTATCGTTCTCCGGTCCGTCCATGTCCATCCCCATCGTCTTGCCATCCCGAGAGAAAGAATGGCAATTGGCGCAGGTTACAATGTTCTTGAGAACTATGCGGCTCTCCAATTGGCTGATGTTGCGCAGCCGCCACTGGATTAGCGGAATCGCATCGGCAGCCAGAGGCTTGATGATGCCCTTCTCAGTTTCGGAAGGCATCAGTGGCACGTCGCGGTAAAAGATGGGTGCGCCGACGGGGTCCTTAGACGTGTGGATGGTCACGCGGCCGCCCGACACCGCGTGCTTGGCGTCTTGTTGGCTGAACCCGCTGATGGTCACCACCGCGGCACTTGTCACGGAATGGCGTTTGATCGCCTCCCAGGCCCCCGCCTCGGGAATCCAGGTATGCGCCGCCGCCTGCTCGGGCGTGAGTTTTGGCAATTCATTCGTCGAAGAGACGCAGCGCTGGTCAATCTCGCCTATGGCCAGCCGCTCACCGGCGGATTGGACGTGCACTCCAGCCGAGCCATCGGCGAACGCGATGTCGATCCGCCAGCGAGTAGCATTCTCCGCGGCGTCACGCCAGATGAAAGTTGGCGGGGTAATTTCGGGAGGGAAAATCGAACCGTCCAGGGGATAGTCAATCGTGATCGAGGCCAGGTGCGCTGCCGAAGCACCTTGCCCGCCCTTCGGTTGCGCGGCTCCGCGCTCGCCGAGCATCGACACGGCCGCAACGATTGCGCCCAGGATGAGCAGGGTGATTCCGGTCCGATTCAGAGTGCTCTCCATCTCGCCCTCCCTCCCTGGGGGCAGCACAGTCGGCGCCTGCGCGGCTGTGCTTCGAACAGACGGCTTTGGCCGCTCAACCCGGATTTCCATTTTGGCGCCCTGAACAACAGCAGTATACACTATACCGGCATTAATGCGGCGTTGAGGATTCCTTGGTTTGAGAAGGATATCCGAATCGATCCAAATCTTCGGATGCTTTCCGATCCCCCGCCCGGTTGATTGCGTCGGCCTTCGCCAGTTCTCTCTTGCCTTCCTCTGACCGCCCCACGCGAAGCAGCGTCTTCCCTAACCAGTAGTGAGACTCAACCTTATCCGGCACGCGGTCCACAGCCTGTCGCAGGAACTTGACGGATTCCTCATTGCGGCCGAGTTGCGCATAAGCCCGCCCCATGCCCAAGTAGGCCTCCCCGTAAGTCGGATCAAGCCGCAGCGCTTCCTTGAAGTAGCCTGCCGCCTGCTCGAACCGGCCTTGCTTAAGCGCAACATCACCGAGGTAGTAGTAGGGTGGGGCAAAATTGGGCGAAATCCGAGTCTCCTCGAGGAGGGGAGCGACAGCTTCCTTGTATCGCTTCCAACGCCAGTCAATGTATCCCAGGATGAAATGGAGCTGGGGCGCGCGGGGAGAGGCAGCAATTGCCTGCCCAAGTTCTTTCTCGGCCTCGTTCGGTTGGCTCGTTGTATCGTAGGCCGTGGCCAACACTTCGTGCAGGAAGGGTGAGTCGGGGTTGGTTTTCAGCAATTCTACGGCCGCCTCCAGGGCTCGATTGGGCTCGTCGGCCAAGCGGTAAGTCTTAAACAACATGAAGAGGATCTTGTCATCTGCGGGCTTGGCTTTACGAGCCAGCTCAAGCTCCTCGATGGCCCGCCGCCACTGCTTGAGATCGCCATAGCACGCCCCCAGAAGGAAATGGGCGTCGATGGAGTGATGGGGATCGGCAACACCCGCGGTTAAGGGTGCGATGGCGCCTTGGGGATCCCGCGTACTGTAGAGTGCCAAGCCAAGGTTAAAGCTGATCGCTGGGTCATCCGGTTGCAGTCTGTGGGCGTGAGTGAAAGCATCCGCCGCCTGCTGGAAGTCATGCTGCTGGAAATAGAGGACGCCCAGGTTGTTAAAGGCTGCAACCGAGCTGTCATCCATAGCCAGGCCCAGGCGGTATTCACGCACTGCGTCGTCTCGCATACCTTGTTGCGCAAGCCGGCCTGCGCGCTCAAAGTGCTCGAGAGCCGTCTCGCGAGTCTGAAAACCGAACCCCAGAGAGAAAGCCCAGAGCGATAGTGCGCCGAGCAGCAACCATCCTTGGCATTCAACAAGCCGCACCCTCATAGGATAACACTTGAAATCTTGAAGTTGAACACTTGGTGTAGATGAGTCAAGTTCGAATATTGTGCTGCGGCAAAAGAAAAAGCCCGGAGACCGCGCTCAGGAAACCAAGCCGCGCGCAGCCTCCGGGCAGTTGTAGGGGCGACTCCGTCGGCTGACGGATGGTCGGCCCGGGGCAGGCACAAGGCCTGCCCCTACCAAATATCAGAATGACAAGCGCAAAGCGAACTCGATCTCGCGGGGATCGAGGGCAGCACTGACTTGACCGAAGCCACCAGCGCCGTAAGTTGTATTAACATTGGAGAAGTTGGCGTGATTCCAGATGTTGAAGAACTCGGCGCGGAACTGGAGTTTTAACCTCTCCTTAATCGGGAACGTCTTGAAGAATGCCCAGTTCCAAGTATCTTCCCCGGGACCGCGAATAATGCCGGTACCGCAGTTCCCAAAGAAGCCGAAGGCCGGAGCAGAGAAGGCAGCGGTGTTAAACCACGACGCCACCGTCTTGCTGCCTGAAATGGCTTGTCCAGAAACGCAATCAGGCCGACCGGCCAAGCCGTTGGTTCCGGTGCTAATCCCGGGCGCGAAGACAAACCCGCTTTCAATAACCGTGAGCCCGGAAAAGGTCCAATTGCCAAACGCGGTACCTACGGCACCCTTGCGACCCTTCAGGATCGGCAGCTCCCAAACGTAACCGGAAGTGAAGATGTGGGTCCGGTCCCATCCAGGTGGCCCGTAATCCGCTTTGAAGTCCCTTGGGTTTTGCGCGCCATTCGAGCTGTTCCGCCCATCGGTGCCGCGGGCGGCGACATCGGTCAGAGTATGTCCGTAAGTATAGGCGGATGTAAATGTCAGGCCATGTTTGGCGCGGTAGTTAAACCCTGCCTGTAGCGAGTTGTAGTTCGAAGTTCCCTCGTACTCGGCGGAACTGTCGCCCAGACCGCTTAATCCACTCCAGGCTTTATAGGGCCGGGTGTAATCCGCAGAGACAAGTCCCCTATTCAGGCAGGGGTCATATTGGAATCCGCCTGAAGGGATGGTTTGACCGGTTTGGAGACACCCGGGATCGCTGATCGAAGGTCCGGCAACCGGAAGAGGATAATTGAGGTCCAGGCTGCCTGGCACGTAACGTGCCCCGACCCCCACGTAGGCTACGCTGAGAACCCCGTTGGGCACAATCTGATGCTCCGCCGTCAGGCTCCAACTCTCAACCATCATTGGGTTGAAATTCCTTCCCGGCGGAAAGCCCATCACATTGATACCGTTGGAACTGATTGCGCCTGGGCTGCCCAAGCTGGGTTGGGCAAAGGTGCCGTTGAGTAGAGTCACGCCCTGCTCAAACGGGTAGCCACCCATAGCGGAGTAGTCCGCGAACGGGATCCTGCCGTAGCCAATCCCATAACCGCCTCGTAGCGAGGTCTTACCAGTTCCGAACACGTCCCAAGCGAAGCCGACGCGCGGAGCCCAGTGAATGCCAGTGGTGAAGATTCCATTTGGCACACCGGATGTTCCCCCAGGGATGCCATCTTTAGCCACGAAGCCCTCAGGGAAGACCACTCCGTTCAATAAATTGGCAGGACTCCCTGTGGCGGTGACAGGCACTCCACCGACCTCCTCGAGAAGGCCATTGGGCTGGACCACCGCGGCTTGGCTGGCAACGTATGTCGCGGGGTTGAAGTCGTCGAGACCGTTCCCTTCCATTTTGTCCGAAGAGTAGTAGACGGCTCGGAGACCCAGGTTAAGCGTCAAGCGCCGAGTCGTCCGCCAATCGTCCTGAAAATAAGCTTCGGACTGGTGATAGCGGAAGTAGCCTCGAAGCCGGGTGTTGTTCTGGGTGAATGAGGAATCCAAACCGAGCAGGAAGTCTGCCACAGGATCACCCGAGTGGACTCCTGAGAAACCGTATACGCCCTCGGAATTAGCGAAGTTGCTTTGTCGCTTGATCCCCCAAATGTACATGGCGCCCGCTTGGAGTGTGTGTTTACCCTTCACCTTGGTAAAATCGTCCGAGATAATCTCTTCACCGTCAGTGGCATTGTGTAGCGGCAGGCCACCAGAACCGAAGCCCGGCCAGCCCTCGGCCAAGCTGAATTGCGGGAGACGTTTGTCGGGGTCGACTTCACCGTAGGGCAAATTGACATGGAAGTTGGATAGATCGCTATAGGAACCTCCATTAAAATCCAGGTAGACGTGGGTTGCTGTGTTTGTGAAAGCGATTTGGTTAATCGTGGTAGGACTGATATCGTAAGTTAGCTGAAGGTAATTGTTCCACGACAGCGTCTGTATCTCCTGCGATACTGTTGGAAACGGGTTAGGCCCCCAACTCGCATAGGGAGGTGTATCCCGTATGTTTTCACGGGACACCCGACCCAGCAAGCGCATTTTATCGGTGAGGTTTTGGTCACCCCGGAAGGTGTAATCCTCGCCATTGAACAACTCCACGCCGCTGTTGAGATAGTTGTTGAAGACTCCAGGTACAATGTCGTTAGGCGCGGGGTAGTACTTGTTCATCATCAAAACCGCCATGGGGTCAAAGCATGCGGAGTTGAGATGGTGCGCATCCGGAACGCAATTCACGCCAGGGAATTGGCTGGCCAGAATGGCTTTGGAAGGCGCGTCCAACGCGAAACCCGTAAAGCCGGGAGTGGGGTCGGCGGTGAAGTCGCCACTACGCATGGCCTGCGGAACCGTAGCTCCCAACGCCGTGACACCGACATTGCGGCGCCGCGCTTCAATGTTCACAAAGAAGAAGGTCTTATTCTTCTGGGTGTTGTAATGCCCTGGAATATAGACAGGTCCCCCAATGCTGCCGCCGAAGATGTTCTGTTTGAGGATCGGCGTTGATGTCGCGAAGAAGTTGCGCGAGTCCAAGACATTGTTGCGGAGGAAGTCATAGGCAACGCCATGGAACTCGCTGGACCCTGACTTGGTCGCTACCATGATGGTTGCGGCGCCCGCAATTCCGTACTTG
>Ga0187891_1002518_pt1 | contig 13826 bp, 11 predicted proteins | sample June2016WEW_21_4_FD_132990 | JGI IMG/M metagenome (GOLD analysis project Ga0187891, IMG submission 132990) | Peatland microbial communities from SPRUCE experiment site at the Marcell Experimental Forest, Minnesota, USA - June2016WEW_21_40 | ecosystem: Environmental > Terrestrial > Soil >... | reverse complement strand
AGAAGTTTCGCGTGACGCCGGAGGGCAAGGCGACCTTTGCCGTGGTGCAGGCCGAGGACGAGCTGGCGGCCCTTGGAATGGTGCTGGGCGCGGGCTGGGCGGGAGCGCGGGCCATGACCTCGACCTCGGGGCCGGGCATCTCGCTGATGGCGGAGTTTGCGGGGCTGGGCTACTACGCCGAGATTCCCGGCGTGATCTTCGACATCCAGCGGACCGGGCCGTCGACGGGCATGCCGACGCGGACCTCGCAGGCCGATCTGCTCAGCGTGGCCTTTCTTTCCCACGGCGATACCAAACATATTGTGCTCCTGCCGGGAAATGTGAAGGAGTGTTTCGAGCTGGGGTACGCGGCCTTCGACCTGGCGGAGCGCTTGCAGACCCCGGTTTTTGTACTCAGCGATCTTGATCTGGGCATGAACAACTGGATGTCGGAGCCGTTCGACTATCCCGCCAAGCCGCTGGACCGCGGCAAGGTGCTGACGGCGGAGGACCTGAAACGGCTGGGCAGCTTCGCCCGCTATCGCGACGTGGACGGCGACGCCATCGGCTGGCGGACGCTGCCCGGAACGCGCCACCCCAAGGCGGCTTATTTTACGCGCGGCTCGGGTCACAACGACGCGGCCGGCTACACCGAAAGGCCGGACGAATACGTTGCGGTGATGGAGCGGCTGGCGCGGAAGTTCGAGAACGCGCGCAAGCTGGCGCCGGGGCCGGTGACGGTGAAGGACGGAACGTCGAAGATCGGCTTTCTGGCTTTCGGCAGCACCGACTTTGCCCTGCGCGAGAGCCTGGACCAGATCGACAGGGAATATGCGCGCAAGGTGGACTACATGCGCATCCGGACCTATCCCTTTGCGCACGAGATTCACGACTTTGTGGCCTCGCACGAGCGGGTTTACGTGGTGGAGCAGAACCGCGACGCGCAGTTGGCCAGCCTGCTCAAGCTCGACCTTCCCGCCGGCCAGGTAGTCAAGCTGCGCAGCATTCTGCACTACAACGGATTGCCTCTCGACGCTCGCACCGTCACTGAAGAGTTTGCCACCAAGGAGGGCCTCTGATGGCCACCGCTACCCCAACGCCCAAAGTGAATCACATCGGCCTTCCGGTAATTGACTACCGCGGCGGCAAGACCACGCTCTGCGCCGGCTGCGGCCACAACTCCATCTCCGAGCGCATCATCGACGCCATGTGGGAGATGGGCGTGGAGCCGGAGCGGGTGATGAAGATGAGCGGTATCGGCTGCTCGTCGAAGAGCCCGGCCTACTTCATGAGCCGTTCGTTCGCCTTCAACAGCGTCCACGGGCGCATGCCGTCGGTTTCCACCGGGGCCATCCTGGCCAATCACACCATGACTACTATCGGCGTCTCCGGCGACGGCGACACAGCTTCCATCGGCATGGGCCAGTTCGTGCACCTGTTGCGGCGCAACCTGCCCATGATCTACATCATCGAGAACAATGGCGTCTACGGGCTGACCAAGGGGCAGTTCTCGGCCACCGCCGACCTCGGCTCGCGCCTCAAGACCGGCGTCATCAACGATCTGCCCGCCATCGACACCTGCGCCCTGGCCATCCAGTCGGGCGCCACCTTTGTGGGCCGCTCCTTCTCCGGCGACAAAAAGCAGTTGCTGCAAATGCTCAAGGCGGCCATCGCTCACAAGGGCACGGTCATGCTGGACGTGATTAGCCCCTGCGTGACCTTCAACGACCACGAGGGATCGACCAAGAGCTACAAATTCATGCAGGACAACGACGAGCCCATCAACGAAATCGATTTCGTAGCCAGCTTCGACGACATCGAAGTCGATTACATCTCCGGCGAGATCTACGAAGTGGAGATGCACGACGGCTCCAACCTGCGCCTGCGCAAGCTGCACGAGGACTACGACCCCACCGACAAGGCCAACGCGGTGCGCACCCTGATGGAGGCGCACGATAACGACGAAATCCTCACCGGCGTCTTCTACATCAACACCGAGAAGCCCACCTTCATCGACCTGCTGAACGTGGTAGACGAGCCGCTGGCCACGCTGCCGGAGACGCTGACGCGCCCCCCAAAGTCCGCCCTGGACGGCCTGATGGCCAGCTTGCAGTAACTGATCTGCGCGAGTCGCCTGCGTAGAATAGACCCCTATTCGACGCATATTCTGCGTCGAATAGTTGCAAATGCGTCGAATACCTGCCATAATCTACGCAAAGGATGCGTAGATTGACCGTCTATATCTATGATCGGCAGGACTGGCCCAGCTTTTCCTGGGACCGTGAGCGGCTGGCGGAGCGCCTGGCGGCCGTGCGTCACCAGCAGGGCCGTCTCCTGGGCCGGATGGAGGCACTCGGCTTCCCGTCCAGACAAGAGGCCGTTCTCAAAACTCTGACCGAAGACGTGCTGAAGAGCAGCGAAATCGAGGGTGAAAAGCTCGATCCGGGCCAGGTGCGTTCCTCCATCGCGCGGCGGCTGGGCATCGATATTGGAGGGTTGAAAGCCGTTGACCGTAACGTCGAGGGCGTAGTGGAGATGATGCTCGACGCCACGCGCCGCTACGATGAGCCCCTCACCGCCGAACGGCTCTTCGTCTGGCATACGGCTCTCTTCCCTTCCGGCCGTAGCGGCATGAAGCGGATTCGTGTGGGCCAGTGGCGCGACGACAGCAAAGGGCCGATGCAGGTGGTCTCAGGGCCGGTGGGGCGGGAGCGGGTACACTATCAGGCGCCCGCAGCCGCGCGGCTTGACGCGGAGATGGCTGCATTTCTCCGCTGGTTTAATTCGAGCAACGAGACCGACTGGGTGGTGAAGGCCGCGCTTGCGCATTTGTGGCTGGTCACCATTCATCCCTTCGAAGACGGCAACGGCCGCATCGCGCGGGCTGTGGCCGATATGGCCTTGTCGCGCTCGGAACAAAGCTCGCAACGGTTCTACAGCATGTCGGCGCAGATTCGCCTGGAGCGCGATGCTTATTACGACGTTCTGGAGCGGACGCAGAAGGGCTCGCTGGACGTGACGCGCTGGATGGAATGGTTCCTGGAGTGCCTGGGAGACGCCATTGAGGGCGCGCAGTCTACGCTCGCCGGCGTTCTAGGCAAAGCCCGATTCTGGGAGTTCGCCGTCGAGTTCCCTTTCAACGAACGCCAGCGGCTGGTGCTCAACAGGCTCCTCGACGGCTTCGAGGGAAAGCTCACGACGGTCAAATGGGCGAAGCTGGCGAAGTGCTCTCACGACACGGCGCTGCGCGATATTGCGGCGTTGGTGGAAGGCGGGATTCTTGTGCGCAGTGAGCAGGGCGGACGGAGCACCAGCTATGAGTTGGTCAAGCTCTAGCGTCGTGCAAGTATCCGGGGCGCTATCGTGGGCTGCTCCCGCAATTTAACTTGTCGTACATGCGGCCCCAATCGTCAATCTTCGGTAACGATCCTCCGTTCCCGTCCTTGATTTCTTTGAAAATGCTGCACAAACAGCGGGCACGATCAGCTCCGCTTCCTTGCGAAATGAAGCGGTCCCGACATCCTTCGATCTTTCTAATCAGCTCTTCCAGCTCTCGATCTGAATACGTCGAGAAAGTGGCACTAACACGGTGCGATTCCGCTACGGTGTCCGGCTCTCGCCTATGCCTTTGGAGGCTCGTTGCATAATCAACTCCCTCCTGCACCAAGTCGTAGAGTGCCTTCAAGCCAGCTAAGGCTTCCAACCAAAGTAGTGGGTTTGCCATGGGAGGAAGGTTACCATATCGGCTTTTTGTCGGCCATCCTTTCAGTCGAAAACTTCCGAATCTTTTCGCTCAATCTTCGCCCTTCACGTATAATTCAACAATGGACTTTCAACTGGTGACCACCTACAAGCCGAAGGGAGATCAGCCGCGGGCGATTGCGGAGCTGATGGAGGGGCTGGCGGCGGGAGAGAAGCACCAGGTGCTGCTGGGCGTCACCGGGTCGGGCAAGACCTTCACCATGGCCAAGATCATCGAGCAGTCCAACCGGCCGGCTCTGATCCTGGCGCATAACAAGACCCTCGCCGCGCAGCTTTATCACGAGTTCAAGCAGTTCTTTCCGGGCAATGCGGTCGAATACTTCGTGAGCTACTACGACTACTACCAGCCGGAGGCCACATTCCGGCCGGAGACCTGTATATCGAGAAGGAAGCCACTATCAACGAGGAGCTGGACAAGCTGCGCCTCTCGGCCACGCGCTCGCTCTTCGAGCGCCGCGACTCAATCATCGTCAGCTCGGTAAGTTGCATCTATGGCCTGGGTTCGCCGGAGGCTTACTACGGGATGCTGCTATTGCTGGAAAAAGGGCAGCGCATCAGCCGCCAGGATATTACGCGGCGGCTGGTGGAGATACTCTACGAGCGCAACGACACCGACTTCCGGCGCGGGACGTTCCGCGTGCGCGGCGACGTGATCGAGGTCTTCCCCACCTACGATGAAACGGCTTACCGCATTGAGCTCTTCGGGGACGAGATTGAGTCGCTGGCGCAGATCGACCCGCTCTTCGGGACCGTGAAGCAGAAGTACTCGCGGCTGCCGATTTATCCCAAGAGTCATTACGTGGTGCAGCCGCAGCGGCGGGCCGAGGCTATCGACTCGATTGTGGCGGAGTTGAACGCGTGGGTGCCTGAACTGGAGTCCCAGGGCCGCATGGTGGAGGCGCAGAGGGTTCACCAGCGCACGCGCTTCGATCTCGAAATGATCAAGTCGATGGGCTACTGCCACGGCATCGAGAACTATTCGCGGCACTTCAGCGGGCGGCTTCCGGGCGAGCCTCCGCCCACGCTGCTGGACTACTTCCCCCGCGATTTTCTGGTCTTTGTGGACGAGAGCCACGCCACCATTCCGCAGGTGCATGGGATGTGGCATGGGGACCGCAGCCGAAAGCAGAATCTGGTGGACTACGGCTTCCGGCTGCCCTCGGCCCTGGACAACCGCCCGCTGACCTTCGAGGAGTTTGAGAACCGCATTCATCAGACGATTTACGTTTCGGCAACGCCGGGGCCGTATGAGCTGACGCGCTCGGCCGGAGTCGTCGTCGAGCAGGTCATCCGCCCCACCGGCCTGGTTGACCCGGCGGTAGAGGTCAGGCCGGTGAAGGGACAGATCGACGACCTGCTGGGGGAGATTCGCGATCGCGCCAAGCGCAACGAGCGGGTGCTGGTGACCACTCTGACCAAGCGCATGGCCGAGGATCTGGCCGGCTACTACACCGAAGTGGGCGTGCGTTGCCGGTACCTGCACTCGGAGATCGAGACCCTTGAACGCGTCAAGCTGCTGGCCGGCCTGCGCCGGGGAGAGTACGACGTGCTGATCGGCATCAACCTGCTGCGCGAGGGGCTGGATTTGCCGGAGGTTTCTCTGGTGGCCATTCTGGACGCGGACAAGGAGGGATTTCTGCGCTCGGCGGGCTCGCTGATACAGACCATGGGCCGCGCCTCGCGCCACATCGAGGGCCGCGCCATCCTGTACGCGGACAAGATCACCGATTCCATGCAGCGGGCGATCGACGAGACCAACCGCCGGCGAACCATTCAGCGCGCTTTCAACGAGGAGAACGGCATCACGCCGCAGTCGATCATCAACACCATGGATATGGGCCTGGCTCGGATCCTGAAGGCCGAATACGGCGACGTGGAAGTGGAAGAGACCGCGGGGCTGCCGGAGCTGGCCACGCAGGCCGAACTGGACGGCTTTATCGCCAAGCTGGAGACGGAGATGCGGGAGGCGGCCAGGAAGTTCGAGTTCGAGAAGGCGGCGCGCCTGCGCGACAGCATCAAGGAACTGCGGGAGAAGGAGTTTTTGTTCGGATAGGGCATTTTCACTGTTCCCGCAATACGGGCATCGTGGTATCCCACCCTAGCCGCAAAAGCAAGAACGCGGTGCCCAGGGGGCGCCCAGGTGGGGCACCCAGTACTGTCTCATTTTCAGACAGCAGTGTGAGCCAGATCACACCGGAAGCGTCTATGATGGGACGAGAATACCCCCGTAGGGAGGCCATTTGGCTCCCCGCCCGCGTGCGAGAATCGTTCTGGAGTCTTAATGGCAGCGTTTGGTAGTTTTGCTCTTCTTATTGCATTAGCGCTGGCTGCATACAATCTGCTGGCGGGGGCGCTGGCGCTGCGGTGGCTGGCCGCCGGACAGCCTAGGTGGATACAGATTTCGCCCGAGCGGCTGGCCGATACGGCGCGGCGGGCGGGAATCGCCGGTTTTGCGGCCATCACGGCGGCGGCCTTTGCGCTGGTCTGGTCGGTCTTCGCCAACGATTTTTCCATCACGTATATTCTGGAGCACTCCAACCGCGCCCTGCCGGCGGCGTATAAATTTTCCGCGCTTTGGAGCGGTCAGGAGGGCTCGCTGCTGCTGTGGGCGTGGCTGCTGGGAGCCTATGGATTTGTCCTGCGGCTGACGCACAAGCGGGATGTGAAGCTCTACGCCTATGCAGGAGCGATTCTGGCTGCAATTCAGGTCTTCTTCCTGGCGGTGCTCAACTTTGCCGCGCCGCCCTTTGCGCTCTTCAAAGGAGCGATCCCGGACGACGGCAACGGCCTGAATCCCCTGCTGCAGTACCCGGAGATGGTGATTCATCCGCCCATGCTCTACCTGGGCTACGTGGGCTTCTCGGTTCCCTTCGCGTTTGCGCTGGGGGCGCTGATGATGCGCTACCCCGGCGAGAAGTGGATCAAGATCACGCGCATCTGGACCATGGTGACGTGGCTGTTTCTCACCTGCGGCATCTTTCTGGGCATGCACTGGGCCTACGCCGTGCTGGGCTGGGGCGGCTACTGGGGCTGGGACCCGGTGGAGAACGCGAGCTTCATGCCCTGGCTGACCGGAACCGCCTTTCTCCACTCCGTGATGATGCAGGAGAAGAAGGGCATGATGAAGAGCTGGAATGTGTGGCTTATCTTCTCCACCTTTCTGCTCACGCTGCTGGGCACGCTGCTGACCCGCGCCGGCTTGGTCAGTTCGGTGCACGCGTTCGCGCAGTCGTCCATCGGCGCCTGGTTTGTGGTCTTCATGGGGATGGTGCTGGCGGTGTGCATCTTCACAACCATCCTGCAGCGCAGCCACCTGAAGAGCGAGCACCAGGTGGAGTCGCTGGTGAGCCGCGAGTCCAGCTTCCTGTTCAACAACCTGGTGCTGCTGACGGCCTGCTTCGTGATTTTGTGGGGAACGCTCTTTCCCATCCTCTCGGAGTACGTGGAAGGCAGCAAGGTGACGGTGGGCGCGCCGTTCTATAACGCCGTGGCCGTGCCCATCGGCCTGTTCCTCTTATTTTTGACCGGTGTGGGACCGCTGCTGCCGTGGAGGGCGACGTCGCTGAAGAGCATACGGCGCAACTTTGTGCTGCCGGTGATTGCGCTGTGGGTCGTGGTGATCGTCTGCCTGGCCGTGGGCGTGCGGCCGTGGAAGGGTAGCGTGTTCGATCAGGGCAACTTCTACGCGCTAGTAGCCTTTGCGCTGGCCGCTGCCGTGCTCACCGCCATTCTGAGCGAGTTCGTGCGCGGGGCCGCGGTCATCGCCAAACAGAGCGGGCGGAATCTGCTGGCAGCCACATGGCTGCTGACGCGGCGCAACACGCGCCGCTATGGCGGCTATATCATCCACATCGGCGTGGTGATTATTGTGGTGGGCCTGGCCGGCTCGGCCTTCAACCGCAGCGTGGAGAACGAGATGGCGCTGCACGACAAGATTTCCATCGGCCCCTACACGCTGGAACAGATAGGCGCCACGCAGGACTCCAATCTGAATTTCAACTCAGAGTACGCGCTGCTGGACGTGTACAAGGGCGGCAAGAAGCAGTTTCAGATGGCTCCGGAGAAACGCGTCTACCTGGCCAGCGAACAGCCGCAGACCATGGTGGCCATTCACTCCACTCCCAGTTGGGACCTGTACGTGGTGTATGAGGGCACGAATCCCGATACCGGCCAGCCGATTATCAAGGCATTCCTCAATCCGCTGGTGGGCTGGATATGGGCGGGGTTGGTGGTGCTGGTCTTCGGCACGCTGGTGGCGCTGGTTCCCAGCCAGAAACCGGCGGCGCAGAAGGGAGGCCAGCCATGAAACCTTCCAGGCTTTTCGCCTTTTGGATGAAGGTCGCTCCGTGGATAAAGGGAACTCCGTGGATAAAGGGAACTCCGTGCCCCATCCTTTTCGCGTTTCCGCCGCGGCGGACGAAAAGGGTGGGAAACCACGAACCTAAACCGGCCTCATACTTGGGGAGTACGTCCGCACGTTTCTCTTATTGGATGAAAGCGGTGCAAGCGTGCGCGTTGGCCGTAGCCGTCTGCTTCTCGCTGGGCGCCACGGATGCGAGCTCGCGGTTCAACGACCTGGGTCACCGGCTGATGTGCACCTGCGGCTGCGCGCAAATGCTGGGCGAGTGCAACCATGTGGGCTGCCCGGAGAGCGGGCGGGAGCGCGACGAGCTGAGCGCGGGCATCGCCGCCGGCAAGAGCGACAAGGAGATTCTGGCTTCGTTCGCTGCCAAGTACGGGGCCACCGTGCTGGCCGCGCCCACCACCGAGGGATTCAACCTGGTGGCCTGGATTGCGCCCTTCGCGGTGTTTGGAGCGGCGCTGCTGGGCGCCGTTCTGCTGGTTCGCCGCTGGGCAAACGTATCGGTAGGCAAATCGCAGACCGCTGCCCAGGTCTCCGATCCGGCGACGGATGCGCTCAAGGAAAAGATTCGCCGGGAGACCGGCAGCGACGGAGGGTTTTGAAATGCAGGGAACAGGGAACAGGGAACAGGGAACAGCGGCCGCGGCTATGGAGGTTATTGCGCTATGACGGAGACCCAGGATCTGATTGCCGGGCTGCTGCTGTTGTTTGCGCTGTTCGTGTATACCTTCTGGCCGGAGAACGTCTTCGCCAGCCAGCGCGAGAAGACGCGCCTGGACTATCTGCTGGAGCGCAAGGAACAGCTCTACGAAAACCTGCGCGACCTGAACTTCGAGTACCGCGCCGGCAAGTATCCGGAAGAGGATTTCACAGCCCAGCGGGCACTGCTGGAAAACGAGACGGCGCAGTTGCTGGCCGAGATCGAGCATTTGCAGCAGGCCTGAAAAGCGGGCACGCGGCGCACACGTTTTTCCTAGAGTGTGTTTCATAAACTCGCTCGCCGCGGCGAGTGTCAGGGCACGACTTCAGTCGTGCCGAAAAGGGGCCTGAAAAACAAGGAGGTTTTAACCCCTGAGGGATCACAATAGGGATACGGTGGCCATTTATGAAACACGCTCTAGCTAAGAGTAAGAAGGATCCATTCACGTCTATGAAAACGATTCAATTTGTTCTTCGCACTCTTGCCTTGAGCCTGCTCCTCATCGGCGCTCTGGCTCAGGCCGCCACCGTCACCGGCACGGTGACCAACAAGACTACCGGCAAGCCCGCCGTGGGCGATGCCGTGGAGTTGGTCGACGTGCAGGCCGGCATGAGGACAGCGGCTCATGCAACCACCGACGGCAGCGGGCATTATTCGCTGAGCGAGCCCGGCAGCGGTCCCTACCTGGTACGGGCGATGCACCAGGGCGCAGGCTACTTTATCGCCGCGCCCCAGGGCAGCGGGCCGGGAAACATCACGGTCTATGACGTGGCCGCCAAAGTGCAGGGCGTCTCCATCGAGGCCGATGTGATGGAGGTCGAGGCCGAGAACGGCCAACTCCAGGTGACCGAGCGGTACTTCGTCCACAACACCAGTTCGCCGCCCGTCACCCAGTGGAGCGCGCACTCATTCGAAATCGTCCTGCCCGCCGAGGCGACCGTGGACGGCGCGGAAGCGCAGCGGCCCAGCGGCCTGCCCACTTCCATCAAGCTGGACCCGTACGGGGCAAAAGGACATTATGCGTTCAACTTCCCCATCCAGCCCGATAACGGCGAAAAAGACACGCAGTTCCAGCTCAGCTATCACGTGCCCTACGGCAGCGGCAAGTTTACTTTCAGCAAGTCCCAGGTCTCGCTGCCGGCCGATAACGTGGCCGTGCTGCTGCCCAAGAGCATGACCTTCACCTCAGGAGCGGGTGCGGCTTTCAAGACAGCGCCGGGAGATCCCGGCGTGCAGACGCTCCTGGCCAGGAACGTCGCGCCGGGCAAAGCGGTGGAGTTCACCATCTCCGGCAACGGGTCGATGCCGCGCGAGGACCAGGGCACGGGGGCCGGACAACAAAGCGGCGCCGGCATGGGAGCGCAGGACAGCGGAGGACAGGATACTGGCGCGCCCGGCAACCAGCCCGGCGGCGGCATCGGCAACCCCATCAATACGCCTGACCCGCTGAGCAAGTACAAGGGTTGGATTCTGGGCGGACTGGGACTTTTGCTGGTCGTTGCCGCGGCCTTCCTGCTGCGCAAGCCGGCGCCGGGCGCGGCCTTCGATGCCGGCACAGGAACTGCACAGGCCTTCGCTTCGCCTTTGGCTAAAAATGCAGCCCTGCTGAACGCTCTGAAGGAAGAACTATTCGCGGTGGAGAGCGAGAAGATCAATGGCACGATCAAGCCCGAGGAGTACGCCCAGGTGAAGGCGGCGCTGGAGACGGTGCTGAGGCGGGCGCTGAACAGAAGCTAGTTGTCAGTGGTCAGTTATCAGTTGTCAGTTTCCATTGCCGGGGCGCTGCATCGACCTCAATCCGTGCACTGCTCTGAGCTCGCAATGGGCTTTCGACAAGCTGTCAGGTCTACAATCAGTATCAGCCGAACACGGGCAACTGATCACTGACCACTGACCACTGACAACTGACCACTGACCACTGGTTTTATGAAGACTCTTCTCCGCACGCTTCTTTACCTCGCGCTCATCGTCTGGCTGGGCGCAGAGATTTTCTTTCCCATCGTGGCTGCGATTACTTTCACAACGCTGCAGCCGGATACGCACACTGCCGGGACGATTGTGGGCCAGTTGCTCAGAATTCTGCACGGGATGGGTCTGGTTTCGGGGATGATAGCTCTGGCTTTGCTGGCGCTGGCCGCGGCGTGCGGCATCTACAAGCCGTGCACAGTGCTGGCGCCGATGGGCCTTATCCTGCTGATGGCCGCCTTCACGCTTTACTCGCAGTTCGGGATCATTCCCGCCATGGAGCGGGACCGTATCGCTGCCGGCGGGGTGATCAATGCGGCGGACGCAGCCAATCCCAGCCGCATCGACTTCAACAAGCTGCACAGCCGCAGCGAGGACGTGGAGGGCATGATTCTGCTGCTGGGACTGGCAACGGTGGCGCTTGTGGCAAGGGCGGAGACGGTGAAAAACTAGAACGTGTTTCAAAAACCAGTTCGCCGCGGCGAGTGTCAGGGCACGACTTCAGTCGTGCCGGAAAGGGCTGTAAATCAATGGGCTTCAGCCCCTGAGGGATTGCAGCCGTCATATGGTACCCATTTTTGAAACACGCTCTAGGGAAAAGAAGACAGCCGCAATCCGTGAACCAGTGGAGGAAAGACGTGCAATTATCCCGCATGCAAAATTCGGCTGGCTCCGGGCTGAGACGTATCTTAATGATTTTGGCGGCAGCGGCGTTTCCTTTCATCATCGCTGGCCCGGTTTTGGCCGGAGCGTTGGACAATGACCTGCCGGCCACAGGCAAGCCCGAGCAAACATTGTCGGCAATTCGAGTCGGAATTCATGCTACCGGCATGAGCATTGAGGAAGTCATCAAGTTATACGGCCCGCCAACCTCGAAGGAAGATGCGGTGGTGCCTGATGGAGCCGGTGGAACCCGGTTTTATGTTTGGCAGTGGCCAGGGGTGCGCATGAGCGTTGCCACACAATTTTTCTATCGCGATGATGTGCAGCGTTCGATCGCCGAGTCAGAGGTTGATTACATCGATGTGTGGGGCGATGCGCCCAGGGGAGCAATTGGAACCACTGGTCGCGGACTTGAGCTTGGTTCCACGCTGGAACGGCAGAAGACCCTCTATGGAGATCGCTATTCGATTCCCTACACTGAAAAAGATGGAACCAAACACGTGTCGGTGAAGTGGGAGGATGGCACGGAACTGACCATCGATTATGGACCCAATAGGCACAACAACCACATCCGGTTGGCATGCGGGGACCAATGATCTCCGACCGCTGATCTCTGTTCTCTGTTCCTGTATCATCGAAGAGGCTCTGAAGCGCGCGATGCATAGTGCGGGAGCTACCATGGAACACATATGAAGACTGGCATCATCGGCCTGCCGCAGGTGGGCAAAACTTCGCTGTTCAAGATTCTGACCAAGGCCAAACTCGAGGAGCGGGGCCACTCGCGCCAGGAGCATATCGGCGTGGCGCGTGTTCCGGACGAGCGGCTGGACAAGCTGTCGGCGCTCTACTCGCCGAAAAAGACCACCTTCGCGTCGGTTGAATTCGTGGACGTGGCGGCGATCGGGCAGGAGGCGCTGAAAGAGACGGCGTTCCTGGCCAGCCTGCGCCAGGTGGACGCGCTGATTCACGTGCTGCGCGCCTTCGAGGACGATTCGATTGCGCACGTGGGTCCGATCGATCCGCTGCGCGACATCAAGAACGTCGAGTTCGACCTGATGGTCAGCGACCTGACGCAAATTGAAAAGCGTCTGGAGCGCGTGGAGAAGGACCTGAGGAAGATGCGCACCGCTGACCTGGAGCGGGAACATGCGCTGCTGCTGCGCTCCAAAGAGGCTCTGGAAAAGGAGCGGCCGCTGCGCGAGCTGGAGATGACGGCCGAGGAGAAGAAGCTCATCAAGGGTTTCATGTTTTTGTCGCAGAAGCCGATTCTCTACGCGCTCAATATCGGCGAGAGCACCAAGCTGGGCGACGATCTGGAGGCGGCGGTGAGCCGCTTCAAGCTGGAGGAAGTGGCGCAACGTCCCAACGCCGGGGCCACGGCCATCTGCGGCAAGGTGGAGGCCGAGCTGGCGGAGATGGACGACGAGGAGGCGGCGGAGTTTCTTTCGAGCTACGGGCTGCATGAGAGCGGGCTGGTGCGGCTGATTCGCAAGAGTTACGAGCTGCTGGGGCTGATCAGCTTTTTCACCGCCGGCGAGGACGAGTGCCGCGCCTGGACGGTGCCGGTGGGCTCCAGGGCGCCGCAGGCCGCGGGCGCGATCCACACCGACCTGGAGCATCACTTCATTCGCGCCGAAACCATCCGCTGGGACAACCTGCTGGCCGCGGGCTCGGAGGCGGCGGCGCGGGCCAGGGGCACGCTGCGGTTGGAAGGCAAGGAATATGTGGTGCAGGATGGGGATGTGGTGCACATCCGGCACAGCGGGTAAGGATTTTTTGCTTTGAAAGGGCACGGCTTTAGACGTGCCGTCAGTGGGCAATTGAAATTTCGGGCTTTAGCCCCTGAGGGAAGTTTTTTCATTCACTTTCATTCCCTCGGCGGCTAAAGCCGCAGTCCAATTTGGGCGTTCTACGGCACGGCTAAAGCCGCGCCCTTTCAAAGATCGCTCACGGTGCTCGTTCAGAAGGATGCATATTGCTGAAGCTCTCTCTCATTCTGGGCACAATTGCCGCGCTGGCCGACGTGGCCGGCGGATTGGTGCTGGTGCGGGCACGCGGCGTGGAGCGCTATCTGCGCTACTTTGTGGCCCTGGGCGCGGGTTTCCTGATGGCCACGGCTCTGCTGGAGATGACGCCCGAAAGCCTGAAACTCAGTCCGCGTCTGGGGCCGGTCCTGATCATGGGCGGCTATTGCGTGGTGCATCTGCTGGAGCACACCATCAACGCCCACTTCCACTTTGGCGAGGAGACGCACCGCGGCGAGTTTGTCTCCCGGCATACGGGCAATTCGGTGATGGCGGGCCTGAGCCTTCATGCAGCCTTTGACGGCGTGGCTATCGGTTCGGGTTTTCTGGTTACGAACTGGCTGGGCTGGCTGATCTTTCTGGCGATTTT
>Ga0187891_1002517_pt1 | contig 13827 bp, 22 predicted proteins | sample June2016WEW_21_4_FD_132990 | JGI IMG/M metagenome (GOLD analysis project Ga0187891, IMG submission 132990) | Peatland microbial communities from SPRUCE experiment site at the Marcell Experimental Forest, Minnesota, USA - June2016WEW_21_40 | ecosystem: Environmental > Terrestrial > Soil >... | reverse complement strand
CTGCCCCGCCGTGTGCAGCGTGTCGATAAAAAAAAGATCCACAAGCGGATGAGGTTCGATCTGCATATCATCCGCCTGGATGAACTGCCAATCCGTTTCCGGCGCCATCGCGCGCAGTTCGTCCGCTTCCGCAAACGGTTCGATGTCATAAGACCGCATCCACTTCGGCCGGCCGGCCAGGAGCGCCACGGTGGAAATCCCGGTACGCACTCCGAACTCAACGACGCGCGATGATTCAGAGGCGAGTATCCGCAGCAGGGGCAAATGCGCCTGAATGTCGGAGGGTTCCCGCACAACAGATTCGTAGCGTTCGTCAAGAGTCATCACCACCCCAGTTTTTTATTGCTGCAAGATGGACACCGCACCGCGCGTTTCGGTTTCCCCGGCTTGCGCCGCCACCATTGATGTCCGCAAGCAAAGCACCGGAAGCCCCACCGGCCGGAATGGTCATGCTTCGCCGGGTTCAACCGGGCTATGAAATTGAACAAAATACACCCCCGAATGGTGGTAAATCCATAATGCGCCCCACTTCTGGGAAGGGGTCTTATGTAAACCCGCAACCCTATCAATTCAAAGACTTGTGGCCCTATTTTGCCCTAAAACCTTGTGGGAAATCAGAGTGACCACCATATCTGGCACCACAAGAGGCCGAAAATCGCATCGGGCGAAACACCGTACACCCGCAAGAAGTGGCACTTATCCCGTCGCCCATGTCGTCACCGGAGCAAAATCCATCCCAAGACCACGGCCCCGACCGCAACGGCACCCCAAAAGAGGGGCTGGGACGAATCGCCAAGGCTTGAAAGGTCCAGAGAGTCCAGGGAATCGAACAAATCGCTTGTAGCCGAGCTATTGCTCAAAGAGAGGGTATCTGAATCGTCCGACATGCCCGCCGCCGCCAGAATGCCTGAAGCATAGGATTGAACCGAAGCCGGAACCGGGTTCCCGCTACTGACGTTCCCCGGCCCCCAGTTGTACGCTTGCAAGGCTTGAGTCCAGTTCCCGTACTGATTGTAAAGCTGTTGCAGGTATTCGAGGCCGCCTTGAATGTTCTGCGTTTCGTCTGAGGGATCGACGCCCAGGCTTGCCGCCGTTGCCGGCATGAGTTGAAACAGGCCGATAGCCCCCTTTGGGCTGATCGCACCCTGATTCAGCGACGATTCCGCTTGTGCGACCGCCAAGGCTAAGGAAGGCGGAACACCGTAGGAACCCGCCAGGGATTGAATCAGAGAGGAAACCGAAGAAGCCATCAGGAAACCGCCTTTTCAAAGCCACAGCGTTTGCAAACCGCCCGCGCAAACAAATGCGGAGCCATAAAATGAGCGAGCATAACGGTGCCCGCCGCGCGAATTCGCAAAACCGGATCAGTGAAGCTCTGCACGAGGTTCAACGAGGCGAGACAGGCATTGTTCGGGCAGATTTCAAAAGAGTGGATACCGAAGCAGCACAGAAAACGCTTCCAGGGTGCCATGGATTGAATCAGAGAGGCCGGAGAACTCATTTAATCCTCGTGACAGTGAAATATAGCGCCACAAACAGGCAACCAAAAAACAAGATCAGCACGAAGGCGGCGCCGGCGCTTTCTGCACTTCCGGGTTTCATCCGCTTTGCTCCATCGCTTTCGTCATCGCCTTGACCGCACACCCCATGCCGCAGAAGTCCCGAACGTCTTGATCTTCAGCCAATTCTTGAAACGCCGAAAAATTGCAGTCCTCGAATGCGACGATAACAAACCTCCGCTTACCATCAGGCTGCATGGCCCGATACCAGTGATTCGCCTGCTCTTTTAGCTTCCCGCATTCATCACACCGGAATGTCGAGACTTCAGCCATGCCCGAATTATACGCCCTTCCGATTCCATTTGAACCCTCGAACTGGTACCAGACGGGTACTAAACCATGAAATCTATTGAGCAAAAAGGACGTATTCTGGAGATGAAAGCAGAGTGTGGCTAGAAATGACGGTTTAGCATGAAAACTCTCTTAACTCAGTTATCAATCCGCGACCTGGAGACAACCTCCAGCGAGCTAGTTCGTAACGCCTTCGCGCTCCATCCAGACCTGCCCGCCGCAAACCTGATCGAGCCGATCATTTCTCTAGCGGACGCCGAGTTTTTAAAGCAACTGGACCGCGTGCTCCGCGCAAAACACTTCCTGCATGTCATCCGCCTGGAACGCTCCAAAGACAGAAAAGAAAGCCGGGAGGCTGAATGGCTGTTTCCAGAAATCAGGGAAGCCGCACTCGCGCTACCCCTCAGAATCCCAGTCGGAAACGGCAAGACGGTTGCCCGCAGCGACATGAAGTTTGCGGACACGGGCCGCTTTTTGAAGATCCTCGATACCCAACTCCGAAAGCACAAAGAACAGCAACGCGCCGCAATCAGAACCATTCGGAGGCTGTGGCCACGCTCAGAACGCGCCCTACGCATGACACTGGCCGAAGTGGACAGGACCAAAGCCAAAAACGCGGGGCTGGTGGATTAACCAAAGAGAGGATTGTACCCCGCAACATTCTCCAGTACGATCCTATCCATGAGACTCCTGAAATGGCTTTTCCCCGACAAGCAGGCTGACCGGCGCCGCCGCGCACTCCGCCTATGGTTCAGAGCGCACGTTTCACGCTGGGAAGCTCCGGCACTTCGGAAATCTCCGGTTCCCCCTCACCGCATTGGGTCCGCCGCAGCTTGACCCCGCGCAGAGTAATGCGGATGTTCCCGGGCGCAATGAACCCGATCGAGCAATTCACCGTAGCCGTCAGGCCCATCGAATCGGTAGCCTGAATGGTAAAAGGGGTTCCGGCGGCCGTAGGGGTTCCGCTCACCGTGCCCGTGGCACCGTCCAGAGTCAGGCCGACCGGCAATGAACCGGCTATGAGAGCAAAGGTGTACGGAGGCGTCCCGCCGTTTGCCAAAAACGAATGAAAGTAGGGTACGTCGATCTGCGCCGCGGGAGGGTTGTTGCACAAAACACCCACCCCAATCAGCATTTCCAGGACAGATTGAGTCACGCGCGCATTGCCCGGTTGCGAGGCCAGAATTTCAACGGCCGATTGAGTAACCCGCGCCGTGTTCGCCATACTACCCCGTCACGACTGGACCGGCTGAAAGCGGGAAGTCCGCGGGCGCAAAAGGTGCCAGGGTTGCCGGGTTCGTGTCATACGGAAAAGTGTAGATGTTATAGCCGACACCGAGCGCTATTCCCGCACCAGCCACCCCAGCCAGGTCCGAACCGACCGAGCGGGCGCCCGAATCAATCTCCATGTCCAAACAATGCTGGATTCCAACCACCGTCGCACCGGCCGGCGCCCCGTTCGCATACTGGTATTGATCCACCTGTCCAGGGGTTGCACTTGAAACGTAGGAAGTATCGCCGTCCGGTGGAATTTCGTTGACCTCGGAGAAATTCTGTCCAGCGAGAGGCGTCCACTCAACCGGCGCCCCGTTCGCAAACGGGACTACCGCAATCACCGGCCCCGGCCCCAGGTACGTTATGTGCGGCGCCGTCGCGCAATCGAGCACATAGACGCTGCGGTGATACGTGATGCCGCCTGTGCTCATCAACTCGATTCCAGTGATGTTCGCATTGCCCGCCAGAACCGTGTTGATGCCTGTGACGTTGATAACCAGAATGCCGTTTATCCAGACCTGAATCTCACCATTTACGGCGTCGATGAGAGCCCGACACGCTACCGAGACGAACGTCAGAAACGTGAAAACACCAGGCGAACTATGGCCCAAGATATTCGCTGAATTAAACTGGTTGGGATGCAGAACGGCATAAACCTCACCGTTCGCATCCACCCCGATACCAATAATATCCTGGGCGACATCATAGAACCAGAGAAGCCACTGAACCCCCCCAAAACCTCCATAAGCATTTACGTTTGTTTGCGCCAACACGTTGGTGTAGTTCGCGCCGAACTGCTTCGAAGGTCCGAAGGCCCCAGCCTGGATTTGCATTTGCCCTTGGCCTTGCGCCTGATTGACTATGCCGCAATTCCCGTTTGAGCTAGTCCACTTGCCATCCGGGCTGGTCAGATTCTTATAGTGGCCGAACGAATCCATGAAAATCAAAGCCATGCAGCCTCAGTGTAGCGCTTTCAGGCTTGTGGTACAATGCAGATTCGGCCTGAAGGCCAACCGGAATACCATAAAAAGCGAATGGGGACCAGATAGACGGCGCATCGACAACACGCCAGGGCCATCGCGTTAAATATCCTGGACACCGCGCTGGAACGTGCGTGAAATCCTGAAACCCCGCACAATTCAGATCAATTCCAGATCCACCTGAAGATAGCCCCCGGCAGGACACGGAATCTCCGGTTCCAGGACCACCGGTAGCCGGCCAATCGGCGCCGGCCCGTTCTCGTTTCCGGCATACGCCCTGTCCGCTTCCACCAAAACCTGAGAGAGCGGATTGTCGTAGGGATCGTACAGCCTCATGAACATCGAGGCCGCGTTTCCCGATATCTGAATGGCCCGCAGTTTGAACGGCGCGTCATGCTCAAGCTGCAAGACAATCCTGCTGATCGGCTGATTGTACGGAATGAGAGCGAGCGCCGGGCAATTGGTTTGATCGAAGTAGTAAACGAAGTCTTCTTCTTTCCAGCCTTCGGGCGGGTCAGGATAGGCGGATTGAGGACGATAGCTCACAAGATGGTAATTCCGTTTGCTTCCGCGCACACGCGTATTTTATCCACGATGTTTTGAAGGTGAACCCCTTCACAAAGGACCACGACTGTCTGTATGTTCGGCACAAATGTCAGCAGACCATCAGCCGCATGTGCTTCCTGCCCGCTAACCACAATAGCGACCTTGCGGCCGGCCGGCACGTCAACTAAATGAAGTGAAACGCCGACGTGCATGACAACGCCCGATGATCCAGAAATGACCGCAGGTAGTTGTTCGGATTCCATGTCCTGAGTCTACTACTGCGCGTCTGGTACTTCAATCGAAGGCACCAGCCACCCGCCAAAGTAGGCGCCAAACGCATTCGGAGCCCCCGGCGTAACGGAGACGTTCGTTACCTTAGCTTGCAGCAAGTCCGAGGGCGCGAGCAGTTCGGTTCGGGGAAGCTCCACCGGCCCAATACCCGAGGCCGAAGTATTGAACGGAAACGGGATATTTCCGAAGTCGGTAAGCACGTTGCCGATGCCCACCAGGCCCAGCGGTACGTTTTTGTCCACCGTAAACAGGAACGAACCAAACGTGAAGGTTTCCCCGGTGTAGTAGAGGCCCAACCACTTCAGGTAGAACCAATAGCCCGATGGAATTTGAAACGCGAGAATCACGGCCTGATTTGCCACACCGACAGCCGGCGCGAGGATCGAGCCGCACGGGTCGCGCCTGATGGAGTTCACCGGAGGGTAGACATGCGGGAAGGGCCAGGCATCCCTATTTTTTTCCGCCCGGCGTACCGCATCCGCCGCCCTGATGGTATCCGGGCCGCTCGCAATGCGTTGCGGCGCACGATTCACCAACAAAGACGATCTCAGCATTGGTCTGTGACCTCCAGCACGCCGATAACAAGCTCGATTCGTTGTTGCGCCCCGGACGTGTCCCAAATCTGAACCATGAACAGCCCGTCACCGACCACCGGATACGGCGCGTTCAGAAGATTCGGGAATGAGCCGATTGCACCGGAAGCAAGCAGAGGATTCGCAGAGAGGGCAGTCGGTTTGAAGTTCGCGAGGAAAAATGACGGGATCGGCTCATCCCAAAACTTATGCCGGAGCGATTGGTCGATGATCTGCACATTGAATTGTGGAGGCGCGAGCGTTGCCACCAGGCCCGGCAGGTAGAATCCGAAGATCAGGCCGCCCGGCGTAAACTTGAGCCCGTACTCGACAGCCCCGTAGGCCGGTACGACCTCATCCGCCGAGGCCGGCGCCTTGTAAAACTTCGGCTGGTAGCATTCGTTCTCAGCTAGTGGCGCGAGTTGCGAAACCATCCAGGCGTCATAGTGGCCCCAATAATCGCGCGAGAGGGCATCGAGTTGCAAAGGCGACATCGCAAGCTGTGGACTCATTCAGTCAGCCTCCATGTGTTGAGCATTCAGCAAGCAGCACGGCCCTTCATGCGCGCGGTTCTCACCCGGCCACCGGCAACCAGGGCAGAAATCCCGCCGCTTCACCCCGGAACCAACCACTGAGAAAAGTTTCGGCGTCCAGTTGGGATTACGAAGATAGGCCATCTTGCCCGGATCGCCTTCGGCTGTGTTCATGCCCGTCATCCGAATGCCTCAACCTTTTCCCCGATTGTACCTTCACTCCATAGTTCAATAGAGGGTTGCACTAAGAAGCCTTGCGTAGCTCTCGCCGCCATATCTTCGAGGGCCGAAGCCAATCTCCCAGCCTCGCGTATACTCATCCCAAAGACGCCGTTAGTCATGACGATTTCCACGCGATCACCGGAGAGTTGCACGCGGATGCTCTTGTACTCCTGAGTTTCGCCCGTCATCCGAGAATCCCTTCCTGTACCAGTTGATCCAGCAGTTTTTGATTAAGGTCGAGCAGGGTGTAGCCAGGCAGAGACTCCGCAATCACTTGCCGCTGCATCCGCGTCAGCGTTGCCGCGTTGAGCAATTCGGGTTTGAGAATCCGGGTAACAATCATCGCTGGTACACCTTCGATCCAATCAGGTTGATCGGGAAGTTTGGAATCGTGGCCGTTCCACCGTACCCCGAATCGTGCCGCGTGATGTCCCAATAGAGCACATGGCCCTTTGGTACATAAATCTCCGGGTACAGGACTCCCGGCGCGGAGTTGCCGGTACCAATCGCCCCGATCGAGCCCGCCGCCCCCGTCTGGTAGTTTCCACCGCTGGGGCCGCAGAGGATTTCAAAATGAACCGGCGCGTTGCTATACGCTTTCCGGTTCTCATCCCGCAAGGTCAAGAATACTTCCAGCGCGAACGGCGCATAGGACGGCCCCGCCTGAAGCGCCCGGAGCACGAAATCCGTGTCCACTTGGTTCTGCCAAACCTGCAAAAGCCGCTCATCCGCCGTCAGCAGGTTTTGAATCGCTCCAAACGGGTTAGCCGTCGTGGGAGACTGAATCGGATACACGTAGGGCAGCAGGGCGCACTTGTGCGGATACGTGTACGAGGGATTGATGCCCCACGGGAACAGCTTCACACCGCGAAAGTACAGCCGGAGATTCGTGAGCGTAGTGGTTCCGGTGTTCAAGACGTCAATCAGCATCACCGAGCGCGCCGGGTAGTAGATTTGCGGATAGACGGGTTTCCAGGCCGCTGACTGTCCGCCATACGCCATCTGTAGACCTTGCGGGATCACAGCGGTAGAACGAAAGTCCGCATTCGGCCCCGAGAAACGCATGGAGACGTTTTGCAGGCCGACTTGAGTTCTTGAGGCCAGGGTATCGTAACTCACCCGGTAGCACCGGCCCCGCAAAAGGAACGGCGCATCCGGGTCCATCGTGAGTTCGATATTTTCGATCATTTGGCCCGCAGTAACCGAGGCCAAGCGCGAATCCTGATTGACGCCCGCCGCTTGTCCGACCGGGGGAGGGCCGACCACATAATCCTGATGCCGTTCTTGGAATTGCGGTTTCATTGGACGGCCCTCCACCGCACGCCCTCAAGCACCATACCGACTTCAAGCCCGCCACCGTCAGGATCTACCACAAAAGGACTGGCCGAACCTGAATAATACTCCGGTGAGCGCTCGCTTGTCTCAAATGAAGCCTTGAAAGGCATTTGGGACGGTAGATAAAGAGCTTTGGTAGTGTCAAATCGCAGTGTGGCGCGCGTTGTTAGGTCTGTTTTGGAAATTTCCGCTGCGTTCCCAAATTTCATATCGAACGAGCAGAGACCTTCAGGATAGCGCCTACCACACAGGTAGAATTCCCATCCGAATTGGCACAAAGTAGCCAGATCCCGCCGCGAGGTTTCGCGGCGTACCACTAGATGCAGACTGCGAATCCAAAAGTGTTGCGGCGCGGGCAAGCCAGCCGAGGACCATAAGTTTGTATCCTGCAAGCCTTTGACACGCGAGGGATTATAGGGGCATACTTCACCGACCCCAACCCTGAACAGATTGAAACGCGCCGGCAGGACGGACCCGGCAGAAAAAACGACGCGATCATAGATCGTATCGTCAACGACGCTGTAAAAGTCGCTCAAAAGATGAATCCCGTTCAAGGTGTTTGGAGCCGGGGCATCCGCCAATTGTGGTTCACACGCTTGCGGAGGCGCTTGCGAACCCTGCACACCCACAGCAGCGCCCGCCGCGCCGAGAAACTTAAAAAGACCGCGTCGGGTTACTCTCATGCGGCAGCCTCAAGTGGATAGCGCTTGACTCCAAAGAACGAGAAGGCCGGAGGGTTCACAGGCGCGGCCGTGGGATTGTAGAGGTACGCCGTCCAGATGCCCGAGGCAGGGCAGACGATTTCCTCAATTGGAACGTCGAGCGAGCCGCAGACGCCCGCCCCGGAGCCCGTGACGTAGAGGGACGCCGGCACGTAGGTCTGGGACAAATAATTCCCGAACGGGTCTTTGATCCACACATACAGGTTCGAGGGAGCCGTACCGAGCATCACCTTGACCGCGCGGCACACGAACTCCGCATCGTTCTGCATTTGTAAGATGATATCCGCGATGAGTTGCCCGGCGGCGATCGCCGCCCCGAGCGCCGCCACGTTCGAGGAATTGAACGAGTAGTGAAAGGTTTCTTCACGGTACACCCGAGGCGTCGGATAAGCGAAGGGAGGCCGGTAGAGGTTGCTCATGCGACCCCCCTTCGCCGGGAAACGATTTGTTGAAAAGAAACGGGTTGCAGAAACGAACCCGTCATGGGTGACGGTTTCATGCCGCAACCCTCCACCGCTTGAAGCCTTCCAAGTACGCTTGAAAGTAGATATTCCCCGTGCCTGAGAAGTCGCAAAGCTGAAGATCGGCGTAGACTGAATCGGCCGCGTTGATTCTCCAATCCAGGGGCATCGGGGCACCGTTGATGTACGTCGCCACGTCAAAGTAATCGTCATCGAGCGAGTAGCCCGAGCCCGTCCGAAACTTCGCCAGCACCGTGCCAGAGTTCACCGTCCCATCCGCCGTAATTGCAATGAGCCGTTTCCTACATCGAAACTCCGAGGCCATGTCGATTGGAATTGTCGCCGTCGCATTCAAAGGCCCAGCCAGGGGAATAGCCGTAGGCCCCGGAATCCCATTTGCCGGGTTCACCGAGCTATAGACAAATTCCTCATCCCGGTAGCCCTTCGGTGTGCGAGGCCCCACGCCCTGTTGCCAGGCCGGCGCCATGATGTTTTGAGACGGCCCGCCAAAAATGCGGGGAATCTGTGCCGCGATGTCGGAAGCGGGGCAAATGGAAGACTGGCCCGATTTCATCCAATACTTGTAAGCCCCTTCAAACAGGATCGAGAGAGGCTGGGCCACGGTGACGTTCGTGACCTGAAGCGTGACTTGGATTTTAGAGCCCGGTGGACACTCCAGTTCTTTCGTGAACAGGTAACGATAGGAGCCATAGCCCGCGATCTGCAAACAGTCTTGCAGGTTCGATATCAGAAACTTTCCATTCGGCAATTGAATCTGAACGGAAACCGCCGTAGCCGCGGCCGTGAGCATCGAGATCGCACGCAGGCACCAGGTCGCGTCTCCGGTAATCTCTTTCGTGAGGCTCTGAGTCGCCGTAGCAGGAGCGATGCCGAAGTATTGCTGAACCAGGAAACCCTTCGGGATGTAAACCACCGCAAGGCCCGTAGGCGCTTGCGGCCGGCCGCACTTGCTCAAAACGAAATCGGCTTGTGTCAGGAGTTGAATGTCCATCACGCTACCCGATATCCACGATTTTCTTGTGCTTCAAAACTTCCGCCAAAAGCGCCGCCACGCCGTCCTGCTTGATCGTAACGTCCCGGCAGGTTTCGCAGCGCTCCACCACGCTTTCGAGGCTCTTGGCTACCACCTTGTTTATTTCCGCCTGCTGCGCGATGTGCCGCTCCACCACCACTACCAGACGGTTGAGACTGTTGACCGCTTCCTCCACTTTCAGTGTCATGCGCTCCTCCTGCTTGTTGAGCGCGTCCACGTTGGAACGTAGGTTTGTAATTACCACGACAATAGCAACTACCGAAGTGAGCAGCGACAGAGACGTGCCGATGATTAAAAGAATGTTCATGAGCGCCCCTGGAAAATGCCGTCATGGGTGTCGCTTTCATTTTCGATTCGCTACCGCATAAACCATAACACCAAGCCCGGAGGCAATCAAGAGCGCCGCCAAGGGATTCGCCCTCAGTTGCTCCAGGAAAGTACCAGCCGAAGGCCCGCACGCCGTACCGGGTTGAAGCGCCGGAGCCCCGCCCCACGGCACGCCAGGCGAACGATACGAGGTTTCCGCAAGAGATTGCTTCCGCCGTCTGCGCCGGTCCATGAGAGCTTGAGGGCTTGCCTGAACCGCCATTTCCGGCGAGACGTTCATGGGAACGATGATCGGGGCATCGGAGAATTGCGAGGAATCGACAACCGCCCCGGCTTGCCCTTGCGCTACCGTAGCCGGCCCCAGGAGAGCCGCCGTGACCGCCACGGCCGCGGGAGAGAGCGCTTGAGCGATTTGCACGGCCACGGGAACCGGCACCGTCGAATCAAGCGCAGTTGTGGGACAGGCCGCGCCCTTTTTCATGAGCCCGAGCGCGATCACTTGACGCGCCCGGCGAGCAGCAGGGTTGCCAGAGCCGCGCCGTGTCGCTTGCGGAATCGGAGAGCCGGGAGGCATCAGCATATCGTCACCTTTGAATGAACCAAACCACGCCCGCCAGAAACGCCGCTCCGAGAATCAGAAGAAGGTACGGCGCGACGATAATTCCCAACATTCGGAAAAGATGCCGCCGCGCCATTCCTCAATTGTAGAACGAAGGGCAACCCAGCGGAAGAATTGCCCCTGTTCGACTCCGCGCGCCGTCAGGGACGCGGAGAAAGCGAACTACTGAACTGCGCGATCGGTCAAGCCCTTGATGTTGGCGACCAGCCAGAGGCCCACGCCCCCGGTTGCGCCCGATGCCAGGGTGGTTGCCGAGACGCCGGCCGGCCCGGAACCGGACGGGAAGTAGATGGTCAAGGACCACTGCATCTGAGGCGCCAAGTATTTTGCAAAGTTGTTCATGCGGTTCACCGCATGAGGATTCGCAATCCCCAGGGTCCAGACGCCGGTTTCGGTTTGGGTGGACATGCCAGTGAAGCCCTGCCCCGAGGGCTGAAGCTCCAGGTATCCTTCGACAAAGATCTTGTCGATGATTTTGAACTCGAAATACGAGTACTGGCAGAACGTGAGCATATCCGCCACTGAGGCGAAGGTGCCCGGCCCCTGATTCGCCAGTCCGCAGCCACCGCCGCGGAAGTAGAAGGAGAGGTTGTCCATGATGAGATCGCGGGGCGCCGAAAAGCCATTGCTCGCCGGCGAAGGCAAATTGGTTTCCACGTGGGAAAGAATTTGCCCGGCCGTGATGGCGTACGGGTCCGTGTTCCCGCTGATCGCGTTGAACAGCGAATAGGACGCGGCGAACGTGGTTGAGGCCGCAATCTTGAGCGTATAGTAATACGTCCAGATGTCCCGGCTCACCATCTGCTGCATGAGCGCGTTGATGTTGATACCGCCGTTTGCGGTACCCGGAATCGGTTTACCCGCTCCGGTAGACTTGCCGGCGTACATTCCGCCAGCCGTGGGAAGTGAAGGCGACATTTTCTTTTTCTCCCGTGGGCCTGCCTGCTCAGTAATGGCCCACCGTTTTAACGGTTGAGGTTTTGGGGCTGCTCAACCTCGAACAGCCCCGCTGAATCGCGCTCTAGTAGATCGGAGGGCCGATCAGTCCCATGCCGGCGCCGGCGCCGGAGACGTTCACCGGAACCGCCGCTTGCGTGCCCCAAGACGGCTTGTTAAGAGCCGCCGAGGTCAAGCCCGCCGTCAAGGTCTGCGGCGTGAGGAAGTCGCTCATCAGATAGTCACCCAGGCCCACCTGCGCGCTGTACGAGCCGAGCAACGAATAATCCTGAATGATTCTGCTGATGATCGACGCCACGCCACCGGCCAAGACCGAAGCCTTGAGCACGTTGTTGCGAGGGGCCGCGAAATGGGCCGCCACGGTCAAAAGCGCCGTCGAGGCCGCGTTTGCCAGGTAGCCAATAATTCCGGTGTTCGAGCTTCCCAGGACCACTTGCGGTAGCGCGCGAGTGCCGACCACGCCGACAATTACTCCCACGCCTCCGTACAACCAATCCATCGGAGTTCCGAAAGAACCGAAACCGGGATTCCTGCGCCGCCGATGATGAACTCGCGCGGGGTTGCTTCTGCGCCGATGACTTGCAGATCCAGCACGTCGATGCCGGGGATTGCTGGACTTGCGCCTACGTCTTGCTTTTGCCATACCTTTGCTCCTTTTTGCTGGATTTGCTGTGAGCGCATAAATCGCCCCCAGGTTTCGTCTCCGGGCCGCAGTAGTGCGGCGCCGTTTGGCCGTGCGGCGATGCGTCGGGTTAGCGCGCTTCGCCGTCTTGCGGGCTTTCGTCCGCGGCCGATGAGAAGTTTTCCGTTTGGCTTTCAGCGCGGCCTTTTGCCGCGGAGTGCCGAAAAATCGAATCTGCTTTGCGCTCAAGCGACGTTTGGTTCTTGCCATGCCGCGCCTACCTTTCTTTCTTGCCGGATTTGCAATGATCGTTTCCCGCGTGGCGGTAGCCATGATTCACCGCCCTTCTAGTCGGAGGCCGAGTACGGACGCCGCACGATCACGACATACGTGCCGCCCGAGCCCGCGAGCGACGTCTTGGTGACAGTCACCACGTTTCCGCTTGTCAGTGCCAGGGACAGAATCGGATTCGCCGTACCGGGGTTCGAGATATACCACTGAAGGTACGGCTGCAAGGCCGCCGCCTGGTAGGTGTTGATTCCCAGGTTATGCGTAATCAGAGCCGAGGTTTCCGAATCCGACATGGACACCTGAGCGACTACCGCCTCCACAGTTGCCGATTGCACCGCCGTAGGAGCCGTAGTGCCCCCGGTGTAGCCTTCATGCGGGCCAGAGCCATCCTGGAAGGTCGCGTAAGTAACCGTTGTCCCGCCGATCAGAGCACCGAGCGCAAGAGCCGCCGTCAGGAAGTTTGGATGGAATGCGGCCACGGGCAGAATGCACAGTGCAAGCGCCAGTAGCACCGCGCCGATTCTCAATTTCGTTTTCATCGTCATACTTTCTCCTTTGGGCCGCAGCCCATTGAAATTCTCACTCCGCAAAAGCAAAAAGGGACTGGATGCTCGATTGCTCGAACATCGCAGCCCCTTCTAGAAGGCTTGCCTTTGCGGTTTACTGCATCACCCGAGCGCGACCGTCGCCGCGAATGGGGATATGTTACGCAACTACATTGCGATACTCCTCGGGAGCTTCAACCGGGGTACCATTCACCCGGTCAAGCATCCCCTGTAAAACCTTATCCGCCTGTTCGTACAAAATCGGAGGCTCTTGACACATCAGTTTCAGGTGCCCCACTTTCCCCATGGGGTCAAGAAACACGCGGAAGCCGCGCTCTTTGGCCCGCCAGAAAAAACTAGCGTCTTCGCCTTTCAGCCCGCCAACCGCATCGGGATCGGGAATCGGAACGAAGGCCATGGGGCCGAGCCATTCTAAAATGTGCCGGCGCATCATCACGCACGGGAAACCGGAGCAGAGGTTTTTGACCTCGCGGATTTCCGGGCCGCCCTCGAAAATCTCTTTCAGGCCCATGAACTCGGGGATACCTTCTTCGGGGAACCGGGCAACCGATGGCACCCAGGAGCCGCGCCGCTGAATCCAGCACCAGCCGACCAGAATATCCAT
>Ga0187891_1002515_pt1 | contig 13832 bp, 17 predicted proteins | sample June2016WEW_21_4_FD_132990 | JGI IMG/M metagenome (GOLD analysis project Ga0187891, IMG submission 132990) | Peatland microbial communities from SPRUCE experiment site at the Marcell Experimental Forest, Minnesota, USA - June2016WEW_21_40 | ecosystem: Environmental > Terrestrial > Soil >... | reverse complement strand
CTCAAACCATAAAACCAATTCTTTCTCTTTAACTCTCAAGTGTCTCCGTCTCCGGTTCGGACTTCTCAGTTACAATTGGAGAAGGGGGAATCTGAGAGATAACTATTTTGCATGGTATAGGAAGTTTTGCACTTCCTCTTTTGAGAGATTCTTTAGCTGTTTCAGCAGCTGATGCCTTAACTTTAACGGTGATGATTGTTTGTCCAACCTCTACTTTTGCCGCAGTGCCAATCGCCGTTCCGAAGGAACGTCTCATTCCCTGTTGAAGCCGGTCAGCGTGAGCACCAAAGATCATTTTGTTTTCTCTTAGGATAATGTGAGGATACAGGTTCACAACCATAAGATAATCGTTTATGAGCTTATCAATTAAGACACGGTTTGTTGCCACACGCGCTGCTTCTAAGGCACTATGGCGGATTTGAGCTCGCTCTAAAGCTACTAATGTAGCTACGCATTCAAAAGTGCCCTTCGTATCACCCATAGTGAATTTTACTATTTTTGGCGGCGGAAAACCTCTAGCGTACTCTTTTCTTGTGTACGCTCGATTTTTCACGTGCCTGTAATTTCGTGCGTGCATACAACATCCCTTTTTAGCATACTCATCCAGCGGTATTTAAACGATTTGCAACTTCACGACGAAGCTTCGTGTGAAATTTTTATTTTCCAAAGTCTACTTTAAACATTTGTTCACTTGAACAGCGGCGTCATTTCTTATATACTTAGTTTAGCTTTTCATTTCCAGATGCCAACAGAGTTGTTCATTTCAGGGAAAAACTGGAAGCTTTCATTAGCGGAGCTTACTTCGTACTTGAAAGCCAGAGAAATCAAATTTGAAATACAATTTTTTTCTAAAGAATTCTTCGCGGTTAGCGTTGAAGAAGGCTTTGGCGCCTCCGTTATTGAGGATTTAGGTGGAACAATAAAAATTGGTGAAGTCAAAGCAAGGTTTCCCACTTTAATTGTTAAGGAAGCGTTTCTTGAAAGAAACAAGCAAGCCCAGTCACAAATAGCTGAATCGTTGGCATCAAGCGGTTTAGTTGATGAGATGGATAAGTCTGCTGAGAAACTGTTTTTTGGGGTAAGCGTGTATTGTTCTGAGAAAACGCTGCGTCAATTATCAGGGGGGATTCAGCGGTTTATCGGAAGCACAGTAAAGGACGAGTTAGCTGGGTACGGTAAGAAATCTAAGTTTATGGGGTTTTCTAAAAACAGGAAGTTTGCTCAGTTAAGCCATGTTGAAGTTTTAAAGAAGAATTTAGTTGAAAACAAAGCGGAAGTGTTGCTGTGTATCGGCAAGGAAGAAACTTGGGTTGCTACCACAGTGGCTGTGCATAACCCGTTTGAATTTCAAAAAAGAGACATCTACAAGCCTAATCAACGCAAAATCTTTGCTATACCGCCAAGGTTAGCCAGGATAATGGTTAATTTATCCGCGTGCAAACCTGGGAAGGCTTTGCTTGATCCGTTCTGTGGTGTCGGCACAATTCTTCAGGAAGCGCTCCTTGAGAAAGCGATGGTTGTTGGTGTAGATGTTAATCCTTGGTGTGTTAAAGCAGCCAGTGAAAACCTTGAATGGACCAAAAGGGAGTATAACCTTGAAATTGCGAGTTTTAGGATCTTGCAGGGAGACGTAGGCAGATTGGCACAAAAAGTTGGGCAAGAAACAATAGATTGCGTTGTAACAGAGCCTGATTTGGGTCCAGCTTTACGGCAGGTACCTACCGGACCATACGCCTTAAAGATTATCCAGAAGCTTGAGCCATTGTATTTTACTTTTGCTGAAGCAGCATATAGAGTGCTGCAGAAGGATGGACGATTGGTTCTTGTGTCACCTTACATCATAACGCGTTCTGGACAATCGGTTACTATGCCTATTGGTGAGAAACTTGAGAATTTAGGTTTTAGGAGAATTCAGCCTTTCTCAAAAGATATGTTTTCTAAAGATGCCGAAGGGCTTGAAGGGTTGATTGAGACACCCTCTTTGGTTGAGGTTGATGAGCGCCACAAGATTTGCAGAGAAATTCACATTTACCAAAAATAAACCGTTGTTTTCAGATATGATTATTAATTTGTTTTAACGAACTAAACGGGTTGAGGCAGGAGACGTTGAGTAATTATTCAAGACCTGACTGGGACAGATACTTCTTAGACCTATGCGAAGCTGTAGCTAGACGCGCTACCTGCGACCGTGGAAGAAGCGGTTGTGTAATTGTTAAAGACAAAAGAATTATGACCACTGGGTATGTTGGTGCTCCTGCTGGTTTGCCGCACTGCGACGAGGTTGGACATGAATTCCGCAAAGTGTTCGACAGCAACGGAAACGTAACCCAGCATTGCGTACGGACTCTTCATGCCGAGCAAAACGCCATCATTCAAGCAGCGAGATTCGGCATACCGCTTGAGGGAGCAACACTTTTCAGCAAAATGACGCCCTGCCGAACCTGCGCCATGATGATAATTAACGCCGGCATAAAACGAGTTGTTTGCGAAAAACGCTACCATGCTGACGCTGACACGATAAAGATGTTCAAGCAAGCAGGTATTGAAATAGCTATAATGAAGGATGAAGTCGAAAAATACGACAAACAATGAATGACTATAATTAAGCTAAGCTTTTCAGTTGTAAACTGAAGGGAAAGAGTCTGTCCGGCTCTCTCTGTCTGGCTTAATTGAGTTTTTTATTTTGTTTTTGGAACAAATATCCATTTAACATTATCAAACCCATACTTTGTTATTAACGGGTCAAGGAAGTCTGGGGCTAAGTCATCATCTATCTCTGCAAAAACCACGGTGTCGCCTATCCTGTAAACGATGCCTATTTCTGTCAGGTCTTTTAGGGCAGCATATTTGCCTCTGATCTCCCAGTAACCAGGCTCATCTCGCCCAACCTGCATAATCCATGAATATTGATCCTCAGGATGCTTACCTTGTGTAAAGTTGAAACTGCAAACAACATCTCCAACAACTTTTGGATCGTCTTCTGTTTTAACGTAAAACCAAATTGTCATTTTGCAATCACTGACAATAATCAATACGCTATACCTTTATTTGCTTTTCAGAAGAAAACTACCGCTTGCTCAACCAGTTATGTTTCAGCTTCTATGAGTATTAAAGTCTCAAAGAAAGGCAGTTTTTGTTGGGCTTTAATGCCTGCTTTAAGATTATGCTCTGCAAATTTGCTGATCGTTTCTTCAACACTTGTAAGGGTAGACTGCATTAAAAGAATACGGCCATTGGCTTTCAAATGCGGTGGAGCTTCAGAGATGAAGCGGTCGATAACTTGCCGTCCATTAATGCCTCCTGCCCATGACCGCCCAATCCAAGATTCCGCTTCACCTTCAGCAGCAGGGAGATAAGGGGCATTAAAGAGGATTAAATCAAATCTTGCGCTTTCGTTTAGAGCGGTTAAGAGGTCAGTTTGAATGAAAGCCATTTTGCAACGTAGATTATTAAACGAAGCATTCTCCCTTGCGCAGAACACAGCATAAGGATTTAAGTCAACGGCAACCACGCTGCCAGCTTTTTCTGCTGCCAATATACCAAGCATACCGCAGCCAACACCAACATCCAATACCTGAGCGCCTTTTTCTACGTCAAGGTTTTCAGCGAAAAGAAAAGAGTCCTCTGCAGGCTCGTAAACATTCTCCCAAACATTAAAAACGTAATTGCCAAAATGTACTGTCTTAACTGGAAAGGGCATTTGCTAACACTCCGAAGTCCTTAGGAGATAGCTCTCTTGCGCGCTTATCGTGAAATGGCAGATTAAGAGCTAATTTTTCAGCGTCTTGCTTGCTGAGCTTCAAAGCGGTCTTAAGGAACGGCGTGAGCGCTTTGCCTATCTTTTTGTTGCGCTGAGTAAAGAGCCATTTAATCATTTGCTTAAAAAATAATTCATCTTTCACTTCGAATGGTTTTTTGTTCTTAGGCTTTAAACTAATGATTATTGAATCTACTTCCGGTTGAGGATAAAATGCCTCTTTAGGAACCACATCCAAGAGCTCAACCTCTTCGTGCTGATAAATCAACACGGCTAACCAACCATAATCCTCGGCGCCCACTTGTACTACAAGTCTCTTTGCGAATTCTTTTTGCACAATCATAACTGCACAATCAATTCTGTCTTTAAGAAGCCACGTAATGAGATGAGAAGATAGATAGTAAGGGGGAATCGATATGACCTTGTTAAACTCGGGCAACGCTGCCTTCAACACGTCACCCTCTATTACGATCACATTGCCAGTTCCTTTGACTTGTTCACGAAGTACCTCCGCGACATGCGGGTCCTTTTCAACTGCAATAACGGCTTTGCATTTGTCAGCTAGGAAACGACTTAGAAAACCGAAGCCTGCGCCAGCATCCAACACCACGTCTGAAGAGTTAAGCGTCGCATAAAAGCACAACTTGTCGTAAAGTGATGGCTCAACCATGAAATTCTGCCCCGAAAGCTTATTCGGGGTAATTCGATAAGTACGAAGCAGCTGCTTCGTTTCCTCAAGGCTCATCGCTTCATGCCTTACTGCGCCCTAGTAAACAATCGGTACTTGCTGTCGGTATCAAGCTCTTCCATAACTCGCTTAGTGATCAACTTTACAGGATTGGGCAATTCTGTACGTTTCTGCAAATCCTCAAAACTTTCAAACGGCTTGCGGTCGCGCTCGTTGAGTAACTGCCACATGTATTTTTTGCCGATGCCTGGAACAAGCTCTAAAGCGTGCATGCGAGGAGTAATTGCTCGTGCGGTGTTGAAAAAGTTTACAAACCATTTTTCACGATTCTTCACTATTAGACTTATCACGCTTGGAAGCTCTGCTTTGGCGGATGCAGTTAACTCTTCAAAACCGACGCGGCCAATAATGTACGTAACCTCTTCACGCGAATCCTTTCCCACATAAACGCGGTCTCCGGGCTTAAGCATTAAACCCTCTTTCACCAAAGCCTCCAGCAATGTAAAGAACTCTTCCCCCACGCACTGGATTAAAGCTCCTGCTCTATAGCCTGCTCGTCCAGTCGGACGGAACCCTGGCTTACCATGCGATAGGAAATCTAACACGTAAGCGTACTCTTCATACCGTTTTTCCATAACAGTCACTAAGCTCTATAGTCTATTAACGCTTACTGCTTAAAAATACTTAGCCGTTTCCCGCTATTTCAAAGTTCTATTCTCATTCAAAAGCGCAACTATAGCGTGTAATTTTGCCGTTTCGATAATCTTGCGTCCGCCAGCTAAGAAAACCCTCAGTTCATCAACAGTTTCAGGCATACAATTTATTATTTGAACCGCTTCGGCTTCGTCGATTTCGTATTCTTTAACAAGAGTTTGCAAGAGCTCTTCCGCCTTCTCAGGATCAAGTTTGGAGAACTTACTCACATAATCTAGTGTTCGGCGTTGGAACTGATCTAGATTTTCTTCCCCAAGATCCCCTAATATCTTCTTAACCTCTGGTAGTGTCAAGCGATTTTCGCTTACTTCTCTCTTGCTCATTTTTCTCCACTGCCCATGTACGACTCTATATGTTCAGAGCGAACAATTATTTGTTTAATGGAGTTGCCTTGAGGCACACTGATTACGTATCCTCGACCGCGCTTTTCAATTATGGTGCCTATTTTACCGTGGAACCGTTTATGAGGCATACTTTTTTGTACGCTAGAATCCATCCTTATAATCACTTGAGAACCCGGCTGATACTCTTGAAGTATTTTGCCAATGTTTGGTTTACCTTTTTCTCGAGTTGGCTTTCTAAGTAAACTGCGAGTGCCCGCATAATATCCTTTTGAACCTCTCATTCAATCTTCACCTTTTCATTAATCATCCATTATAACTTTTAGAACGTCAAGCTTAAGCGTCTTCGCTCTGTTTCCAAGCAGATCCGAAACGTTCGGTATTGTTCTTCCCTCATCTCCAGACACCAATTCTTTAACGTAGAGGCCACCTTGGCTACGAATTTCCATAAGAGCCCTCTTAAGCGACACCTTCCTAACTTTAAACTTATATATGTACCTTTCTCGGATTAAATCCGCCCTCCGATGAATTACACGAAGGGGCGTCTGCTGCTTAATTAAAGCGCCACTTAGCGTTTCCTCCAGCATGCGCAACGCCTCATCTGAGACTTCGTTCTCAAATTCAGCTAGTAACCGATACTCTTTCTGTGCACCCTCACCCTTCTTGAGCCGCCTAACCACATCCTTAGTCGCAAAACGCAGCCGCGAAACCTTAACTTTACCTACTGCTTCAGCGTTGATTTTGGCTTCAATTTCCTTCAAATCAACAAACCGCTTCTTAGGCTTAGAAACTTCGATAACAAAAGGTCTGCCGGTACCCAGCATCCGAGCATCAATATCCTCGCGGCCCGAAGCGTGAAACGCTGTTTTTTCGCCCATAGTTGCTTCCAACAGCGGCTTTGAAGATAGCTCCTCAACCGATTCTGGATAAAGTTTACCGGTTCCACCGCACTCTTCACAGCCTCTTCCATGGCAGTTTGAACAGAACCACTTTGACTGCGGAATATCTCGCACTAACTTGCGATATCTGCCGCCGACGAAAAGCGGGTTAACTTGAAGTCGCACTTTCTGCTGGAAAGGATTGAATACTATAACCATATCAGGCACTAAGTAGTCCACCTCTTTACCCGTGCGTTCAGCAAGAGCTTTACCGAACAATCGCCCAAATTCATGCTTAATACTTTCACCGTAGCTAATGTTCAAGGTAGCCTTAAACTCATCTTCCCGTTCCTCAACCTTAACCGGCAATTCAATTCCAACCAGAAAGGTAGTAAACTCGTAACCTTCCAGGGCGCTTAAGGATTTCACCGTTAAGCTCTCAATAAGCTGAAAATTGCCTTCGCAAAGGAAACATTTTGTTTCCGCAGCTTCTTTGGGAACGCGTTTTTTGAGGTGTTTTAGGGTTTCTTGGGCTTCTTTTGAGAAACCATTAGTCGCCAAAATCTTAAGTTGCTTGATTCCGTCTTGGTTTTTTTCTTTAGCAAGGTCGTTGGCTTGCAAGGTTAAACTGATTTTTAATGCTGAGCCTCGAATGTTGTTTTCCATGCTGTAGCCAAGCGAAGCAAATTGTCTGCCGAGGCAGTGGTCGCAGAGGGGATATTTGCTAAGAAGCTCAAATGCTTTTTTGAGTACATCCATTTCATGAAGCCTACCTGCCGAAGGATGTGGGCATTCCTTGTCCGCCGAGTCCGAAGGGCAGTTTCTTTTTACGCTTAAACGTCTTCAGCATTTTACGCATCATGACATACTGCTTAAGGAGTTCTTTAACGTCTTTTTCGGTTGTTCCTGAACCTCGTGCCACACGTCTTGCCCGAGAAGAGTTCAGTACTTTGGGGTTTTCTCTTTCTTTAGGTGTCATAGATTGGATTATGACTCCCCATTTATCCAAGCGTCCTTCAGCTGAGTTGAGCATATCTTGTGGAATATCAGAGCCAGACATGCCGGGTATCATCTTTAGCACTTTGCTGAAGGGACCCATTTTTTTGACGGCTTGGAACTGCTCGTACATGTCTGTCAGGGTGAAATTGCCGCTGAGTATTTCCTTGGCTTTCTTAGGTGGAACTTTGATTTCGGCATCATGTACCTTTTCCAAGAGCGTTTCTAAATCGCCCATGCCGAGGAGTCTTCCGACGAAACGTGAGGGAATAAAGGCTTCGATGTCTTCGATTTTTTCGCCTGTGCCGATAAACTTTATGGGTGCGCCTGTTGCTGCGACCGCTGAAAGTGCGCCGCCTCCACGCGAGGATCCGTCAAGTTTTGTCACTATAATTGCGCCTATGGGTGTTGCTTCATGGAAGGTTTTTGCTTGGACAAGTGCTTGCTGACCGATGGTGCCGTCTATGACCATTATGAGTTCGTCGGGTTTGACGTGTTTTTCAAGGTCTTTCATTTCTTTAATTAAGTCTTTCTCTTCTTTGTGCCTGCCTGATGTGTCAACGATTATCAGGTCTTTGTCGTTGAACTGTTTTAATCCTTCTTTAACGACTTTAATGGGGTCTTTAGCTTTCAAGTCGCCGTAAATTGGAATATTTATTCTCGCGGCCAACTGCTGAAGCTGAGCAAACGCGCCTGGGCGAAAAGTGTCGGCGCAAATCAACGCGGGTTTTAAGCCTCTTTTCTGGAAGTACCGCGCCAGTTTTGCTGCTTGAGTGGTTTTTCCTGAGCCTTGGATTCCGACCAGCATTATGATTTCTCTTTTTCCAGGCTCCATTTTGATTGCAGCAGGCTTATCGCCTACGAAACGTGTTAACTCTTCGTAAACAACTTTGATAACGTGCTCGCGTCTTGAAATGCCGGGAGGAACTTTTTCTTTTAATGCGCGTTCTTCTATGCGCTTGGATATTTCGAGGACAAGTTGAACATTAACGTCTGCTTGAAGCAGCGCTCTTTGTATGTCACGGACAAGTTCTTTCACTGCGACTTCGTCGACAACGTTAGCTTTAAACAGTTTCTTTATTGCGTCGGTTAGCGAAGAACCTAACTTGTCTAGTGCCATCAGAGTCTCCAGCCATAACAATCTATGATTCTTTTAAATAAAGATTACAGCCAAAAACCAAGATACTGAGGGCAATTTACGGGTTTTTTGTAAGATACACCTTTTTTGCCTTGCAGAAACGTGCTGCGTTGAAGCCTCAGTTCCCCATTATAGCTATCTTCACAATTCAGACGGCTCTTCATGCATCATTGGCTTCATCCAGCAAATGTCCAGAGCTAGAACATAAACTTTGATGGAAAATCTTTTAACACCATAGGAACAACATGCAATAGAAGCTGGTGGATAAGTTGACTGCAGAACGCGGAATACATGCATCCATATTCATTTTGTTACTTGTGGGCTTAGCGACAATAAGCATGTGGATAAGCTACACTTACATCCGACACAACCTCGTACTCACATTCGCAAGCATTGCACTAAGCTGGGGCATAATTCTATTAGCATTGTACGTTTGCTTCAAATTGCTCGGTTGGAACTGGTGGAGCTAAAAACAGGATTTTTCAACATAAAAATGGGCTTTTAATTCCATATGTAAGCGGAAAGAAATGCGGAAAGCTGACAAGGTAGAAAAGTAAATTTAAGGAATCGTAAAAAGCCTTAGGCGGATATGTCTGGTTTATTTTACTCTGACGATTTTTACTCTTCCAAGTATTTTCCAGTATTCGATTTCTGCACCGGCAGCTAGTTTGGCTTTGAGTTCGGGCTCGTCAGGGAACGGAGCATCTATGTACTCGTAGGTTTCCAGATCCATTATTTGAACGCCTGTGGGGTTAATGGCGAAAACTTGCCCAGCGCGTTTATCAATTAATGGAATTTCAGCGCCTAAATCAACGGGTTTAACGAACTGTCTTTTTTGACCGTCAAATACGCCGATGGCAACTATTCTAAATTTGGCTGAGCCGTGTTTTCCAGGCTTTGACTTTGCAATGTCCACTATTTTGCATGGTTCGCCTTCAATCATCATGTAGCCGCCAACACGTAACTCTCCGACATCAACTGGTCTGCTCATACACTCACCAACAGTACTACATCTATTCGAAACATTCTAAAACAACAGCCATATATAGATATTTATTTAGTTTTAAAAAAATAAGTAAACTTTCAGAGATTCCCCAATCATTTTGCGACCAGCAGAAGACTAAAGTCCATCGATATTTTAGGCGAAGGTAAAACTGAGAGCAGACAAAGAAGCAGGCTTATAAATCTTGTGTGAAGAAAAAACTTCATTAAACGCGTAAATTTTAGCGAAAATAAACCCGAAAAACAGTCAGAAACGGTTAAGCTCCATGAAAAATGCTTAGAGCCCTTTGAAGTTGTGAAGAAATCTGACGTGATTTATACGCTTTTTTGCAGTATTTACACGTGATTTTGCGCATATTTGACGTTTCCTTGCAGTTTACCAAAAGCCTGAGTGATTTTTGACATTGAAATCAATTTTGTTGGGTGAAGTGCATGGAATCGGATTTGAACTATAAGGGATCAAAATCCTTATTTTAGCTTTTACTCTTTGAGACGCCATTTCTTTGAAACTATCGCCGCCACCGGAAGACCCTCTAAAACGTACCTTTGCGCTCGATGTGAGCCTTTGTGAATAAGAACGGGACCTTTCATCCTGCGGCATTCGCAGATTATTTGCTCCGCCCTAAGTTCATCCCCTGCTTCTTTGCCTATCAACTTATCCGTCCCTCTTCCCAAAGCTTCTTCAAAACTTTAACTGTGAGTTCTAACTCAAGCCTGAGGTCATTGGCGATGTCGAAGGTTTCAGCCTCCTTGTGTTCCTTCAAGTAAGCAAGAATCTCTTCGCTAGCCTGCCTCAAACTTATATTTTCTCTTATTTCAATTACTTTCAAAGCACCGACTTCTTCAACGTATTTTTCGGTAGCTTGCCTAATGAAAGCGCTTCTGGACTTTGCTCCAACCCGTTTGGTTGCTTCATCAATTTTTTGCAGATCTTGCTTCGCAAACCTTATGGGAACAATTGTTTCTTTTTCAATGATTTTCTTCATATGGAGATAAATCCTACCGTGTAATACATGTAATACAGATTTAAAGTTTACCCCAAAAACCAGCCATTAATTCCAAATGAAAAATTGCCATAGTAAATTCTTTAGCTAGAAAGATTTTCACACGAATGCCTACGGCAGAGGATCTTAAGTCCTCCTCCATCAAAATGTTGGAGGGTTGTCAGGAAAAGGGAAAGCTTAAGAATTTCCAAACTCATATGCAAACCTATGCTCAGATACAGGGTTATAATCGAAAAGGATGAAGATGGGGTTCTTATCGCTAAAGTTCCCGACCTGCCTGGATGCGCTACCGAAGGGAAAACAAAGCAGGAACTCATGAAAAACGTTAGGGAAGCAATACAGGCATACCTTGAGGCGCTAAAGCAGCATGGCGAGCCAGTCCCTATTGAAACGGTGCAAATCATTGTCTAAATTAACACCTGTTAATTATGATAAAGTAGTCAAGGCTCTCGTATGCATCGGCTACACGGTTAATAATCAGAAGGGCAGCCACATAGTTATGCGACTTTCAGACAAAGAAAAATACATCTCATTGTTTGGTTGTAGGAAAAATGAGGTCATGATAGTTGTTCCTGCACACAAACCTTTAGGAAAAGGAATGCTGCGCACCATTATCGTGGAAGCCGACCTCTCAGTTGAAGAATTCAACAAGCTACTTTGAAAACCAAAACTTGCCCAGTACTTAGCCAGTTTTTTCTTTTTGGGCTTATAGTGGTGCAGGGGGTGGGGTTTGAACCCACGAAGGCCTGCGCCAGAGAACTCTAAAGTTCGCCTCCATCAAAATGTTGGAGGGTTATCAGGAAAAGGGAAAGTCTCTTCTGCCTTTGTCTAATCCTTTATGGCACAATGTGCGCGATTATTTTTATTTAGCAACCTTCATTAAAGCATGTTGCCTGTGAAGAAAAACACGTCAGTCGGAGAAAGGATCGGTAGTCCTATTGATGATGTCAGTTAACGAATTCTGAGGCACACAAAAACAAAAAACAAAGCGTGCATCGACTTAACCGGTAAGTCACTGAAAAATGAAACAAATTAAGCCAATTCGCTGTGAGAAATTCGGTCAAGAATGTTGTATAAACAGGTAATGCCTGTGACGAATCAATCTTCGAATTCTATTAATGAATGTCTTAGAAGTCGTTCCCTGAGGCGTCGTCGAAGAACCCCCCCCCCCCGTATAATTTACTATAATGAAAAGAAAAGATTTAGATGGAAACCCGCTATTATTACTTCGATGGACAAGCGATTGCTGTCAGAGGTAAAGAACCAAGATGCCAATTATGAAATTATCCTTTGAAACAAAGCTTGCTGATAAGTACGTATGTCAATCTCAAAAAATTCGAGTTTTGACTGAAGATTGGGTTGATAATCAGGTTTATTGTCCAAACTGTGGGTATTTGGAGATTAATAAGTATGAAAACAACAGGCCTGTTGCCGATTTTTTCTGCTCGAATTGTCGAGAGGATTATGAACTGAAAAGCGAAAAAGATGCTGTTGGCACAAAAATTGTGAATGGTGCTTACCGGACAATGATTGAACGATTGCAGGAGAGCCATAACCCTAACTTTTTCTTGCTCAATTACGATTTAAAAAACTTTGAGGTGCGAAACTTTTTAGTTATTCCAAAACACTTTTTTGTTCCAGAGATTATCGAAAAGCGAAAGCCATTATCTCAAACGGCAATTCGTGCAGGTTGGGTAGGCTGCAACATAATCCTGCAAAATATTCCAGAAACGGGAAAAATATTTTTAGTCAAAGACAAAGTCATTAGACAAAAGGAAAAAGTGCTTGCTGAATGGCAAAAGACTCTTTTCTTGCGTGGAGAAAAAGAGCTAAGTGCGAAAGGTTGGCTCATAGATATTATGATGTGCGTCGAAAAATTGGGGCGCAAAGAGTTTTCGCTTGAGGAAGTCTATGGATTTGAAAATGCGTTAAGCAAGAAACACCCTGATAATCGTCATATAAAAGCTAAAATTCGTCAGCAACTCCAACTCTTGCGTGATAAGGGTTATCTTGAATTTATTGAACGCGGGCGTTATCGTCTTATATAAAAATTTACAGTCACAGTAATATCTTTCAAAGGGGTTTGTGGTGTTGGCGAGATTATTCCTTTTTCAATTATACGCTATACCGCGTCTGGGTGTTCCTTCAGGATTTCTTGCACAAACTCAGTGAAGACCGCGTTCTTATCCCATTTGGCGCTGAGTTTTACCATTGCTTCTTCTTTGCTTACGCCTTCTGTAAGTTTGACACACCAGCCATTTCCTTCATCACCCGTGATTATGGTCTTGCCAGTTTTCTGACTTTCATACACCCAGATTCGATTTCCGATATGCGTTGCCCTTAGTTTGCCCGTTAAACGCTTAAAGATTTGTTCTTCTGAGATAACTGTTCCCTTAAAGTACATTCCCATACAATTATTGCTCCTAATATTTTGAAATTGATCCAGAATTATCTATGTTTTGCTTTATAAACATAATTATCGATAAAAATCTTAAAGCTGGTCTATAGAGTTAGCAGGTCGGGGGTGCAACGTTCTTTTAAGCAATTCAGATGCCCCAGAAATATTCGAAATATACAAGGAACATAAAATTGAGAAAGTAAATGCCCTTAGAGCAATAAATTGTAAGGGAAATAATAGAAAGGGTCATACTGAATTGATAATTAGCCCCAATCTACTCTTTTAGCAACTTAATCTTCGCTGGATTTCTATTAAGCTCTATGTGCAGCGGAAAAATGTGGAAGCTCTTTGGTTGAAATAATTAAGAATTTTCTGTATGCGTAAATAGTGTGTGTGAAACTTGGTTTTAAGATTATGAACCTGCGTTGATTGTGTAATAAAACTCAGAATCATGAGTCTTAAATCATAAGTGGTAAATAGAAAACCCGCCAACAAAATTACCTGAACGGTGAGTAACAATGCCTAGTGTTTTTTGCTTTGCCTGCGGAAAACAACTTCAAGGAACTCCTCAATTTTGCCCAGATTGCGGAACAGCCTTAATTCAAAACGTGCAACAACCACAATCCGCACAACCAACTTACAGTTCCCCTAAACCCCGTTTCTGTCCGTTTTGCGGGGCACAAGTGCCTGAGGGCTACAGTTTCTGTGGTGATTGCGGGCGCCACCTTCCAACTAAAGGGGCACCTGTTGAACCAGTTCCGCCAACCTTTCAGTCCTCCAAGCCTCTTAACTTGGGCAATGTGCCACCCCCTCCGGTGGAGAGGAATCCACACGAAGTCAAAATTAACTTAAGCCAGAAAAAGGCCATTCAAAGAGTCTACAGCGGTCCTGCGGGGATCACTCGAATATTCGGTTG
>Ga0187891_1002514_pt1 | contig 13833 bp, 8 predicted proteins | sample June2016WEW_21_4_FD_132990 | JGI IMG/M metagenome (GOLD analysis project Ga0187891, IMG submission 132990) | Peatland microbial communities from SPRUCE experiment site at the Marcell Experimental Forest, Minnesota, USA - June2016WEW_21_40 | ecosystem: Environmental > Terrestrial > Soil > Wetlands... | reverse complement strand
TAACATCGGCACTAGCTTCGGGAGCATTCCCTACGCCACGAGCACGGGCGGCGTACTCCCCTACCAGACTAATCTGAGCGAGTTCCGCCTCAGCATACAGAACTCCCGAATCGGCTTCCGGACCGATGCGGACGTGAAGGGCGCTCACGTCATCGGATACATGGAAGCCGACTTTCTGGGGACGCCGGCCAGCACCAACATTGCGGTGTCGAGCAATAGCCAACTTCTCCGCGCGCGGCTGTACTGGGTCGATGTTATGAAGGGCGGTTGGGAAATTCTGGGTGGCCAAACCTGGAGCTTGCTCACTCCAGGCCGCAAAGGTATCTCGCCCCTTCCTTCCGACATCTTCTACACGCAAGATATGGACGTAAACTACCAAGCGGGCTTGTTTTGGGGACGCATCCCCGAATTGCGCTTCGCTTATCATCACCCTTCCGGCAAAGCGGCCTTCGCCGTCGCGATCGACAGTCCGGACCAATATGCCGGAGGCTCGTCGGGAGGTTCCTCCATCGTCCTTCCCTCGGGGCTCGCTACGCCCTATGCGGGCGAATTGGATTTTAGCGCAAGCTCCGGTGGCATAGCCACTCCCAACCTTGCTCCCGATATCATTGCGAAATTGGCATTAGATCCCAGCAAACGGGTTCACTTCGAAATCGGGGGGGTGGAGCGGAGCTTTAAAGTCTATTATCCCGGCGTCGCTGCCGTTGCCGCCACCAAGACCGCCCCTGCCGTTGCAGCCATTCCTGCTGCCAATTTCTCGAGCGAGGGCGGAGGCGGTTTCGCGAATCTGCATGTGGAAATATTCAAGGGACTTCGCTTGATCACTAACAACTTCTGGAGTGATGGCGGCGGCCGCTACATCTTCGGCCAAGCCCCGGATTTGGTTGCCAACGCCGACGGAAGCATTACGCCGCTCCACAGCAGCTCCACGGTTTCAGGTTTCGAGTATACCAACAAGAATACGTTGATCTTTGCTTATTACGGCGGCATTATGATCGGCCGCGACCCCGTGATCGATACCACCGGCAAACTCGTTGGCTATGGCTACACCGGCTCATCGAGCAGCCAGAATCGTACCATCCAGGAGGCCACTTTTGGCTTCAACCAGGCCATCTGGAAGCATCCCAAGTACGGCGCACTGAACCTCATCGCCCAGTACTCGTACCTCACGCGCGATCCCTGGAGCGTTGCCACCGGCCAGCCCGCAAATGCGACTCTGAACGAGGTGTTCGTCAACCTGCGCTACACGTTGCCAGGCTCGGCTCCAACTTTAGGGCGCCCTGCGCGGTAGGCGCCGTGATTGACGATTGATGAGAATGTCGATGGCCGATTGAAAAAGACCTGTGGCGATGTGGTTTCAATCGGCGATCTTCAATCGAATTCGACAATCCCTAGGGGGCGTCAGGCCAGCAGATGAATGGGGCCTCCAGCGGTACGGAGGCCCCGGATTTGTAAGGGACCACCCGAGGCGTGTAATCGCTTGCCGGGCGCGTCGCGGGGACGTTAGCGACGTAAAGGAAAGCGTTGACCGAACCCACCAGTTGCTCGCCGCGCTGCATGGGCTGCCGGACTGGGTCGGCGCCGTTCTGGCCCTCGGCATAGAGTTCCACGTTCACCGCCTCCGGGTCGAGGTCGTCAAGATAGACCTGGATCCGAATCGTATAATGGTCGCCTTGTGTTTCGCTCGCGAGAGAGCCGAATCGCACTCCTGACCAGTGGAGCGCCAGTTCCCGCTGCCACTGGAGCAGTTCGACGCCCATTTGGCCACCGTTGGCGGAGCGCTGTTCGTAAGCCGCCGCAGCCGGCAAGTAATGCTTCTCGGTATACTCTCGCACCACGCGATTGGCCGAGAAGCGCGGCGTAAGGTAGGCCATACTTTTTCGCATGCGGGCCACCCAGCCGGCAGGGATTCCTCTCTCATCGCGCGAGTAGAACGTCGGAATGACCTCGCGCTCGAGCAAATCGTAGAGGCTTTCGGCCTCGGCCTCATCCCAGGAGGGATCGGCGTCATGCTCCTTGCCATCACCCAAAGCCCAGCCCACCTCCGGTGAGTACGCTTCCGCCCACCAGCCGTCGAGCTCGGATAGGTTGAGCCCGCCATTGACCAGCACCTTCATGCCGCTGGTGCCGCTGGCCTCCCAGGGGCGCCGGGGTGTGTTGATCCACACATCCATCCCTTGCACCAAGCGCTCAGCGATGAGCATATCGTAGTCGCTCAGAAACACCGCGTGCGGGCGAATGTCCGGACGGCGGACAAAGCGGACCCACTGTTGCACCATCGCTTGTCCCGCTAGATCCTGGGGATGAGCCTTACCGGCAAGAATAAGCTGCACGGGCCGAGACGAATTGGTGAGGATTCGAGCCAGCCGCTCAGGGTTGTGCAGTAGCAGGTTGGGACGCTTGTAGGTGGCGAAGCGCCGGGCAAAGCCAATGGTCAGGGTGTTGGGATCGAGAATCTGCTCGGCGCGCGCCACCTGATCGGAAGCCACGCCCTGGCTGATCAGTTGCCGGTGGAGCCACTTACGGACGTACGCAATAAGCGAGCGCCGCGCCTCGGCGCGCAACTGCCAAAGCTGGGAGTCGCTAACTTGGGCAAAATCGCTTTCGAAGTCCGTCGCGCTCCCCATCCACCGCTCTTTCCCGCAGGCAGCGTGCCAGAGGCGATCGGCTTCAGCGGAATCCCAAGTCGGCGTGTGGACGCCGTTCGTGACGTGGCTGACAGGCACGTCGCGCTCCGGCCAGCGGGGAAACAAAACTTGAAAGATCCGGCGGCTTACTTCTCCATGCAGCCTGCTCACGCCGTTCACCGCGCCGCTGCCTCGCATCGCCAGATACGCCATGTTGAACAGCTCGCCCGCGTCATTCCTGTTCCGCCGCCCCAAGGCAAGCATATCTTGAAGCGGAATCGAAAGCCGTTCTTCCGCGTACTCTTTCAAATACTTCGCCATCAACTCGGGCGCAAAGCGGTCGAAGCCGGCGTCGACCGGCGTGTGTGTAGTAAAGAGATTCCCCGCGCGCGTAACCGTCAACGCAACATCGAACGGCTGGTGGGTGGTTTGCATATAGGACCAAGCCCGCTCGAGCACGGCGAAAGCAGCATGCCCTTCATTCAGATGGCAGACTTGCGGCTCGAGGCCCAGGATGCGGAGCAATCTCCATCCTCCGATCCCCAGAACGATCTCCTGCTTCAGCCGCAACTCCTGGCCGCCACCATACAGTTCGCTGGCAATACCGCGATGCGAGGGAATATTGGCCGGATCGTTGGTATCCAACAGATACAGTACGACTCCGCCAACTTTCACTTCCCAGGCGCGGAGCCAGAGTTGGAAGCCCGGAAAAGCAAGCGGGAAGCGCACCCACTCGCCATTGGGCTCGCGCACGGCCGCTATGGGCAACTGGCCGGGATCATTGAACGGGTAAAGCGCCTGCTGGTTACCTTCGGCATCAATTTCTTGCCGGAAATACCCCTGCTGATAAAGCAAACCAATTCCGATAACGGGAACGCCCAGGTTGCTTGCCGCCTTGAGCTGATCGCCCGCCACATTGCCGAGGCCGCCGGAATAGATCGGCAACGCTTCACTCAACATAAACTCCATGCTGAAGTAAGCAACGCTCTCGAGTTTGGCGTCCGGATGCGCTTCCTGGAACCATCCTGCCGGCTTCACCATCGCGCGGTTCTTCTGCACGATCTCCTGGGCGAGCCTTTGAAAACCGGGATCGCTGGTCACGGCGCGCCGCTTTTCCTGCGAGACCGTTTGCAAGACGAGCCAAGGGTTATGGGTCAGGTCCCACAGCTCAGGATCGAGCCGTTCCCAGAGCTGGTCGGCGGCATGATTCCAGGACCAACGCAGGTTGAGAGCCACCTCGGTGAGGATGTCCGAAGTCTGGCTAGCCGAAGGCAGATCCGTGGAGACAGAATTGTTCATGCTTCGCTCCTCAGAATTGGGGTCCAATGGTGCACAAAAGGTGGGTTTTTGGCCATTTTTTGAGTTCGATTGGGCGTTTTTGCATCGAAAAACCAGTTCGTTTTGAGCACGTCAAAAATTCTAAGTCCTTTGTTTGCAACAGATGGGATAGTTCGTTCCCTCTATTTTAGTATCTTTTTTTGTCTTCGACCCCATTCCCCCGCCACCGGGGGGATTTCCAACCTGCTTCCCGCGGCGGCTAACAACCCCACGCACGAGACAATGGGAATGGCCTATCGCAACTCGAGCCCGTGTCAAGAGCAAAGCGCAGACCACAATCCGTCGATAAGATGCGGCGGCCCAGCCGGAGATCGGATCGGCGCCGATGGAAGTCCCGAGTTTGTCTAGCCGACTACTTGTCACTGTCATGCCGGCACGCTGGGAGTCGTCAGTCCTGGCTTCGTTTTCGCAAAATGTCGCGTCATGTGCTCCCTTTAGGGTGAGATTGCTGTTAATTTGCGCACAAAGATTTGCAACCTTCAAAAAAGTGATGTCCTTTGTTTTCAAGTACTCCTTGGCTTCGTTCCCACGATTTTCGTATTCTCTCGCAGTCCTCTGGGTTCCCCCGGCCGGGCGATTTCGTCCACGGCCGTCCTTCCCGTTCGCTGCCTCCGCCAAAGCCTGTGCAGTGCTCGAAAACTCGAATCTTACGCGTAATGCGCGCATTTTAGCACTCAATTGCGGCTCATTTTGAGTTCGTTTTGAGTTCGTATCGCACATGCCTTCCTGTGTTTTCAATAACATACTGGCTTCGTTCGTATTTTTTTGTTGTTTTCAAACCCAGCTTCCCCCGGCTCGCCTGAGCGACCCCGTTTTTTCATTCCCTACCGAGCATGTCGGCACTCCCTTAGCGACAAAACGTCGCGAAATAGACAACCATGATAGGCTATCATAGGCCGGCGGGCTTGTCAAGCAAAAAGCGCGGAAAAGCGAAAATTGCGGACCGTAGTGTCTCATTTTGAATTCGTAGCGGCGAGTTTAACTCGCCAACTGGCGGCGTAAAGCCGCCCCTACGTCGAACTGAGACACTACCGTGCAAACCTGGGGTCGGTCGTCCCTGACCAGGCTGTTGAAAAGTTCTTCTGATTGTCATTCTGTCATTCCGGGTCAGAGATGGTGTCGCTAATCCTTCGGTAACGGCGGGCGAGACTGGTAGGGGCGCATGGCCGAGGCCACCAAACGCCGCATCGGGTTTCACCTGCTGCTGCCTGTAGGGGCGAGGCGCCGCCTCGCCCCTACGTCCGCGTGGTTTACCCACGCGTTATCGACGGATTGGGGGCCAAAAGGTCGACGCCCTGATGTTTGGTTGCCGAGTCACCTCGTCGCAGAGCGAGATTCTTCGCTGCGCTCAGAATGACTGTGGGTGGTTGGGGCCGAATCTTAGAACTGTCATTCTGAGCGAAGCGAAGAATCTCGCTCTGATTTTTGCTTCCGACCGGAGCAAGTCCGTAGGGCAGGAAGCGCGGGGGTAGCCGCAGTTTGGGTTCCTCCGCGGCCCTTGGATGGGATGTGAATCCTCATTCGCTTCGGCCTGTGCGGAGGATTACCGTCACGCGTGTCGCGAGCACGTGGACCAACTTCACGCGGAAGTCTCGGACGGGGGTTGTCTGTGAGGGAAGAGCCGCGGAGGAACGCAAACGACGCGTACCTCCGCGCTACCTCTGCGGTACCCGGTCCGAATTCGCATCGGTCATGTCCGATCTTCGAAAATGGAAGTGGGCGGGCCGCTCCGGAGAGACGCCCGAGGAAGAGAGGGCGAGATTAATCAGGGAGCTTCACGCCAAGGGCGGGAACATTGGGTGGTCGCACAACCCCCTTAGTCTGAAGTGCCAAGAGTGGTACGGCTACTCGATACATGATCTCTCAACGAACCTCCTCAAAGACGCTGTTTCAAAGCTGGCTGAAATCGCAGAAAACGCATAGAGCAGGCTTGCATCCTGCGTCCGCGGTGGCACGCCGCTATGCCAGTTTCTGGGCGATTTGTTCGTCCAGAATTTCGCGTACGGTGAGGGGCACGATTACGGTGTGCTGAGCTTTGAAGAACGCGCCGATTTCGGCCAGCGCGTCGTTGGAGAAATCAAAGCCCACAAAGAAGCCCTTTTTTCGCTTGGCCCTTATCATGGCAGCTTCGAACTTGTCAATGTCTGGGCGGCCCACCTTGTCCCCCTGCTTCACCTGGATGGGATACCAGTCGTCCATGAAGTCCAGTTGTCCCGCCGCCTTGCCGCTTTCGTGGGGCACAGCCGAAAGCGGATAAATGCGGCCATCGACGCCCATATCGCCAACCTGTGTCTTGTTTGGAATCCCACCCAATGCAATCACCGCCCAGTTCTCGAACTCGAAGGGTGGTATCTCGCGTAACTGTTTCTCCGTCCGAGGCAAGTCGCGCACCAGAAAGCCCTTGCCGTGCCGCCAGTAATTGTCATCCTCGCGCAACTTGCACACGTCGCGCAGCCGTTTCGCCATTACTCGACAGGCCGTGGGTGAGATGTCGATGCCAATCCATTGCCGACCTAGGGTCTCGGCAGCGACGAGGGCCGTCCCACAGCCGCAGAATGCGTCCAGAACGATGTCGTTGCGATTGCTAGAAGCCTTCACAATCCGCTCCAGCAGGGCAAGCGGCTTCTGCGTTGGATACCCGAGACGTTCGTCAGCCTGCGAATTGATTGGAGCGATGTCATCCCACAGGTTCTGCACCCTTTCGCCGTGGGTCTCATCAAGGAAACGTTTGAGCCTTAAGCGGCCATTGTGGCTTTTCGGAAAGTAGAGCCGACCTTCTCGGTCATATCGTTCCATGACTTCACGACTGACTGCCCAGCCGTTAGGATGTGGCTGATACGTGATCCCATCGCTCGCGGTGTACGGATAATGAAGATTAGGTCGGATTCCGGGATTTCGTAGATCACTCGTTGTGTAGCGCCGTCCGCTTGGATCTATTCCTGTGAATTTTCTTTCGACGTGCTTATCGGAGTAAGGGACGAACACCTGATTCCAGGTATAATCGGTGCCGCCGGTGTAGAAGAACACACTGTCGGTGTTGTTGCCAAAACTGCGTCCCACATTCCCGTGGCTGGAAGTCCGTTTCCAAATAATCTCAGATTGAAAGTTGTTCTCCCCGAGAATCTGATCGAGCATTACTTTCACGTAGTGGCTGGCGTGCCAGTCGCAGTGATAATAGAAGCTGCCCGTCTTCTTGAGCACCCGCGCCATCTCCACGCACCGTGGCCGCATGAATTCGACGTAGGCCTGGGTTGAGGCGTGGCGGTCTTCAAATGCGCGCTTTTCCTTGGTCTCGCCCCAGAAGACCTCGTAATTGCGATTGGAATTGAAAGGCGGGTCGATGTAAATCAGGTCAACGCAGGCGTCGGGCAGCTTCCTCAACTGCTCAAGGTTATCGCCGCAATAAATGACCCGCGTATCGACCATCGCCGAGGGTTTTCCTGTGCCTTTAGCCGGGCTCTCGTTCGCCATAATTGTGAGTTAGGTTACACCAATTTGCTTCCGTTTAACAGTTACCTTAGGCGGCCTTGGCGGCCTGAGACGGCTTTGCCTTAGACGGCGGGGTGGCGCGGGCCCCCGCTTTTTTGGGCCTGCGATGTTCCGAAGGGACGGGTTAGAGTGGGCAGTGAAGAACAGGTTTCAGGTGTGAGGAGGGCAGGGCGAGATTCTTCGCTGCGCTCAGAATGACAGAACTGGTTTCAGGTGTCGGGTTTGAGGGCGGGCAGGGCGAGATTCTTCGCTGCGCTCAGAATGACAGGACTGGTTCCAGGTTTCGGGTTTCAGGGCGGGCAGAGCGAGATTCTTCGCTCCGCTCAGAATGACAGTGGGCGGGGCCGAGTCGGCAGCGAGTAGCGCACACCTGCTTTTCAAGGCCTGCGGCTTTTGGCGGGCATTCCTAAACCTACCGGCGGTTCAGAGCGGCATCTCTCGCATGTCGTTACCTAGGTCAGCAGCTTACTCACTCCGCCAACCGGTTAATCCCGTCGAAGGCAGCATTTTTATAGCCTTCCGCGAGGGTGGGATAATTGAAAACGTTGTGGATGAAATAGTCGATTTTCCCGCCGTAGGTCAGCACGGCTTGGCCGATATGGGCGAGCTCACTCGCACTCTCCCCGATGATATGCACACCCAGAAGCTCACGCGACTCGCGATGGAAGAGCAGCTTCAGCATCCCGATGTCGTCGCCGATGATCTGGCCGCGTGCGATTTCGCCGTAGGCGGCTTTGCCGACTTCATAAGGAACATTCTGCTGCGTGAGTTCTTCTTCATTGCGGCCCACGTAAGAGATCTCCGGAACGGTGTAGATGCCGTAGGGAAACAGCGACGGGGCGCTTTGGCCTTCAACGCCAAAGGCGTGGCAGGCCGCCAGGCGGCCCTGCTCCATAGAAGTAGAAGCAAGGCTGGGGAAGCCGATGATATCTCCGGCGGCAAAAATGTGGGGCACCTCCGTCTGATAGTCGGAGTTCACCTTGAGGCGGCCCCGCTCGTCGGCTTGCAGGCCTGCCGCGGGCAAGTTCAGGGCGGCCGTGGCGCCCGTTCTGCCGATGCTATACAAGGCCTTCTCCGCACTGACCTGCTTTCCGCTGGCAAGCCGAATCCTTACGTGGACACCCGATCCGTTTTCCACGCGCTCGATGGAGGTGACGGTCTCGCCCAACCATATCGTCATCCGCATTTCACGCAAGTGGTAATCCAGCGACTCCACAACTTCCTTGTCCACAAAAGGCAGCAGGCGTGGAAGACGGTCCACCAAAGTCACACGGATGCCCAGCGCCGCAAAGATGCTGGCGTATTCGCAACCGATGACTCCCGCGCCCACCACCGCCAAAGTGCGCGGCAGTTGCTTCAGCCCCAGGATATCGTCGCTGACGAAAACACTCTGGCCGTCGAAAGGGATATGCGAGGCTCGAGTGGGTTCCGTGCCCGTCGCAATCACCACGTTCGCCGCGCTCACCACCTTCTCACCGGACCCATCCACCAAACTCAGCCGCAGCGTGTGGGGATCGGTGAAAGAGGCTATGGCGTTGAAAACCGTTACGCGATTGCGGAGCAATTGGTGACGCGTAACATCCGTTTCATGGCGAATCACATAGTCCGTGCGCACCAGCAGGTCCTCCATGGTAATGTCCTGCTTCACCGTGTAGGACTCACCGTAGAGATGGCGCAGGCGGTATCCGGAGAGATAGAGCACCGCCTCGCGAAGGGTCTTGCTGGGAATAGTCCCGGTGTTGATGCAAACCCCTCCCAGGACCGCCTTTCGCTCCACCAAGGCGGTCTTCTTGCCCAGTTTTGCGGATTGGATCGCGGCGCGCTGCCCTGCCGGACCTGAGCCAATCACCAACAAGTCAAAATCGAAGGAAGCCATTTGTTAATCCTTAGATGCCCGAGATTCGAGGAAGTATGCCCATACTAATTGTATGCGATTTGACAGAGTCTGCACATCTGACTTATAAGCCAATTATGGGTTGTGATTGCGGGGCAGACACATTCCCTTGAGGCGCGGCGTCGACGTGGCGCAAGAAACGCGCAGAGAGAGTGAAGGGAATCACCGCCCGCAACTTGACGGTCCGCGCAAAGGGGAGGTTTGAGATGCGAAATCAGATCGGCGGTTGCTGGTCGCGACGGCGGATCCGGGCGTCGGTTTTGGGCTGCATGCTGGCCCTATGCTGGTTTTCGGTCGAGGAGTGCAGGGCGCAGTCTGAAGTGCATAGTCAATCACCGGATGCGTTGCACCAACTCAGCGCTTCGGTTGAGGAACTGGTGAGACGGGTGTCTCCGAGCGTCGTCCAGGTGCTGGCGACGGGCTACGGCGCCACCCAGGGGGGTGATAGCGGCGAAACCGCTCTAGTGATCGGGAGGCTTCGCAGTATTGGGTCCGGCGTTATTGTCGACCCGGAGGGTTATATCCTGACCAACGCGCACGTAATTAAAGGCGCTCAACGCGTCCAGGTGCTATTGCCGTCCCTGTCTACTAGCGTGTCTTCAACCCTATCCGCTCTCACCTCCCGAGGCCGCCCCATGGACGCCCGTATTGTCGGCGTATCCAGAGACATCGACCTCGCGCTGCTCAAAATCGAAGCGGAAGGCCTCCAGGCACTGCCCATGGGCAAGTACACCAATCTTCAGCAGGGTCAGATGGTGCTGGCTTTCGGCAGCCCCGGAGGACTTCAGAATTCTGTAACCCTGGGCGTAGTAAGCGCTGTGGCCCGGCAACCGGACCCCGATAACCCGATGGTCTACATCCAAACTGATGCGCCGATTAATCCCGGCAATAGCGGCGGTCCGCTCGTCAACATCGACGGAGAGATAGTCGGCATCAATACCTTCATCTTGACCGAGTCGGGTGGGAACGAAGGCTTGGGCTTCGCTATTCCAAGTGGTATTGTGACCGTTGCCTTACCGCAACTCCGTAAGTACGGCCACTTGCATCGGGGTGAGATCGGCATCCACGTCCAGACCATTACACCCACGCTCGCTACCGGACTCGGACTCCCGACAGACCACGGAGTAATTGTCTCCGACGTCTTGCCGGGCGGTCCCGCAGAACAAGCCGGGCTTAAGATTCAGGATATTATCCTGAGTGTCAACGGCAAAGCGATTGGAAATCTCCCCATTTTCGGGTTGTATATGTTCATGCTGCACGCGGGCGATCGGGCCAAAATCGAGGTCCTTCGGGGCTCCGAGAGAATTCCTTTGGAGGTTCCGGTAATTCAACGTCCGCACAATGTGGACCGGTTGGCGGACCTTGTCGATCCTGAAAAAAACCTGGTTGGCAAACTGGGTATACTCGGGATTGAGATTAACAAGAATACGGCGCCTTTGCTGCCCGAGGTGAGAGAGCCTTCGGGAGTGATCGTGGCCGCTAAAGTGGCCGGCCTTGGCGGGCAGGAAAACTCGCTCGCGGCCGGTGACATAATTCATGGGGTCAACGGAACGCCGGTCATCAGCCTGGATTTTCTTCGTTCTAAACTTGACGAGATTAAGCCCGGCAGTCCGGTGGTTCTGCAAATCGAGCGCGAGGGAGAGTTGATGTACACGACCTTCCCAACCGACTAAAGGAGCGGACAAGGAGGAGATTCTACGTAAAACGCAAATTCGTGGGCACGCGGCGGCATCCTCCAAGGCTCTCGGAGCATCAAATATTGTCGTGAGCCAATGCATGTTCGCAGGCTGCACTCAGGACTCTTCTAAAAAAGCATGAAACGTCTGCTCGCAATTTCCGGGCCCGCCTTTGCGGTAAGCGTTGTGTTCCTGCTCGTCGGCGTGGCCGCTCTCTCGGTCGCCACTCGGCAGCCTTACCCCGAAGCCGGCAAGGGCGCATGGCACATCTCCAAAGTCGGCCACATGGCAGAAGCGGAAAGTCATGGAAGCAGCGTGACTCAGCCGGCTGAATTGGCTGACGAGGTTGAAGCGGAGACCGGTTTCTCACGCGTAAACTACATTTCTCAGAGAGAAACGCTTCCTACCGCTCTTGCCCTGATCGTCCACAAACATCATTTCCGATCCCCGCCGGTCCTCCCGTAAGCTTCTCACCTTTTTGGTCCGATTGGGATAGCTTATTAAGTGGGCTTCCCAGCAGGCACTGTTTAACTTCTCTTGCCGTCAAAGGCGTCGCTCCGTCAGTTCAATCGCGGCGCAGGAGGGTAGAGAGCTTGCGCACTCCATTAACGTCCGACCAGATCAAACAGCTTCGGACTTTCAACACCTGTATCATTTCCGACGCCATCGACACCTTCGGCGTCAGGCTGCGCAATGAGGGCTTCGCCACGGCGGGCTTCCGTTGCCTGTTCAAGAATCTTCCGCCCCTGGTCGGCTACGCGGCTACCTGCAAGGTACGGTCGGCGCAACCGCCCATAGTGGGAAGCCATTACATCGAACGTACCGATTGGTGGAAGCACATTACGAGTGTTCCATCTCCGCGCGTGGTTGTGATGCAGGACACAGACCAGGAACCCGGGACGGGCGCCTTCCTGGGAGTTGTCCACGTGAACATCCTGAAAGCGTTGGGATGCGTGGGCGCAGTAACCAACGGAGCCGCCCGCGAACTGCACGGTATTGAGGCGAGCGAGTTCCAGGTCTTTGCCGGTCGGCTGGCCATCTCCCGTGCTTATATCCACATTGTCGAGTTCGGAGGCCCGGTCGAGGTGGGGGGACTGAAGATTCAACCCGGCGATCTGATCCACGGGGATCGCCACGGCATTATCAATGTTCCTCAGGCCCTGGCGTCTCAACTGCCAGCAGTGGCGGCAAGGATCGCTGAGAAGAAACAGCAAGTGATCGAGTTGTCGCAAAAGCCTGGAGCCAGTTACGAGGAACTCGGCCAAGCATTACGCGAGTTACTTGACTTCCACATGGATCACCCTGGCGATGGAGAAAATCAGTGGAAACAACAGTGAACAGCGGAAGATCATGCCCGATGGCATCCCCCAAATGGGGCCCGAGAGTCGGTCTCTTCCTTGTGGTCGTTGTGCTCGCACTTCTTCCCTCCTGCGGACGTGTCCGAGCCAAGGGCGACGCGCAGGCGACGGAGACAGTGGCCGTGACCAAAGTAACTCGGAAGAATCTCCAGCGAACGACCACTTTATCCTCCGAGCTTGTGCCGTTTCAGGACATCGACGTATACGCCAAGGAGTCCGGATATGTGAAGAAACTTTACGTGGACTATGGCAGCCGCGTCAAAGCAGGGCAACTGATGGCCATCCTGGAAATTCCCGAGCTCGAAGCCCAATTGCAAGAGGATCAAGGAGACCTGAAGAACGCCATGGACGAGGTGTCGCGCGCTCAGCATATGCTGAAGCAATATCAAGCCATGTACAAAGCCTTAGACCTCGAGTACACGCGGTTGAACGGGGTGTTTGAGAGCAAGCCGGGCCTCGTCGCGCGCCAGGAAGTTGATGATGCACAAGGCAAAGACCTGGCGGCGGCTTCGCAGGTGGACGCTGGGCAGGCGGCGGTCGAGGCGGCGCAAAGTAAACTCGCTGCCAGCCAATCAAAACTCGTCCATGATCAGGCGTTGTTTGCTTACGCCCGGATCACCGCGCCGTTCGCCGGAGTAGTGACGGAGCGCTACGCCAACCTGGGGGCCCTGATGCAAGCGGGAACCAGCTCGAGCACTCAAGCCATGCCGCTCGTAAGGCTTTCGCAAGACGATCTGTTCCGATTGGTGATCCCTGTCCCGGAGTCATCCGTGCGCTACATCCGCGTCGGTGACCCGGTGGACGTTCTGGTGCCATCGCTCAACCGACGCTTCCCGGGCAAGGCCATTCGGTTCTCGGTCGATGTGAGAGAGGACACACGCACCATGCATACCGAGGTCGACGTCCCAAACCCAGACCGGCTCTTGGTTCCGGGCATGTATGCCGAGGCCAGCCTCACCCTGGAAGCGCGGGAAAACGTTCTGGCTGTGCCTCTGGAGGCGTTGAACCACGTGGGCGGCCAAATCACGGCGTATATCGTTAGTCCTGAAGACAAGGTCGAGGTTCGGGCGCTAACGCTCGGCGTACAAACCTCAACCGACGCGGAAGTTGTCTCGGGCGTTGCGGAAGGCGAAAGGGTGATCGTAGGCGACCGCAGCGGGCTCGTCGCGGGTGAAACTGTGCGTCCGCAGATCATCCAAACACTGCAATACCAGGGAGCGGAGCAGGAGTAAGCCACTACGGTTCACGCCACCGTCTTAAGGTAAACGCAGATGCCGCGATTTTCAATTCGCAATCCGTATTTCATCATTGTCTGTTGTCTGGCCTTGCTGGTCATTGGGGTGACCAGCGTGGCCCGCATGCCCATCGACCTATTCCCTTCCATCAATATCCCGGAAGTGGTGGTGGCCACCTTCTACTCCGGCATGCCTCCCCAAGACATCGAAATCGAC
>Ga0187891_1002510_pt1 | contig 13852 bp, 13 predicted proteins | sample June2016WEW_21_4_FD_132990 | JGI IMG/M metagenome (GOLD analysis project Ga0187891, IMG submission 132990) | Peatland microbial communities from SPRUCE experiment site at the Marcell Experimental Forest, Minnesota, USA - June2016WEW_21_40 | ecosystem: Environmental > Terrestrial > Soil >... | reverse complement strand
TCCGATGAAAACGCTTGGCGGAGACATGCCATTGATGTCTTCACTTGCCATCAGCGGCACGCTTTTGAGGAAATAGTTAACTTTAACCATTATTGGGCAACGGGTTTTGCCGCATAGAAACCGGGCGCCTTTGCATAAGACGCATAAGCTGTCCTCTCTGGCGCGGGCGACAATTTGGTTATTATCCGCTAAGTTACTGCCCTTCAGGAGGTCTTTTAACCAGTTATCTGAAACACGAATACTTTGGGGCGGCTTTGAAGTAAGAGTCATTTATACTTCCATGATGCTTGCATCAGCTTGATATGTTTTCCGCAAAAATAAAGCAAAAATGCACCCGCTTCACTAAACCTATCTTCCCCTAACAGTGTTCAGCAACCGCGTCTTCCTAATTGCTCTCCAAATAGGCGGAGGTAACCTGAGCTTGATAAAATCTGCTGTTTTCCAAATCCCAAAAAGCCCTGGAGGCGCAATGCTTGCATCAATAATTTTCAAGTTTCCATTCACGCTTCTTATGTTGTCGCAGGTAATATCTAGCAAACCGTACTCGTAAGCTATCTCTCTTATCTGCACAAGGTTCTGTGCTGAAACCTCGGTTTCTTCACCGTACTCCTGCAAAAGACAATATTTCGTATGCCAGAAGACTCTTGCAAAATAAACCTGCCTCATGCTTGGCGGCATCATTATGTACGCCTCATGGTCGCGCTCTATAGCTTCGGATTTTCCAATCTTCAAAGCCAAAATATGGCTCTTATGCCTTAACTGGAAAACAAGCTTATGCAAACCAAAATTACTCAAGTGAGCGTCAGGAAAAACCGTGATCACAATTTTTTCCAGGTTTTCCATGGGAACGAAACTGCTATTTTTTGTTTTTATGAACTCATCTATTGAATCGTCTAAGAGCTTTGCTTTTGCATGCAACGATTTGAATTTCACATGTTAAACAAAGTTTTTTGAGATAGTTTTAGTTTTGTGACTGTAAAAACACAACAACAACCCATATTTTGGTTCCTGACTGAATTACGAAAACTCTGTTGCTGCAAGCTAAGAAGGTCACCCTTTTCCTTTATCATCTTGAAAGGAAACAAATTCGCCACAAAAAAGCTAAAGCTAAATACGGTTTAATCCTTTAGTATTTGAGCTAAACCTCAACAAAAATAATGGCGCGTTGTTAAAATGCAAAAATTTGAAGACATAAGAGCCAAACTGGAAAAGCTCAAGCCTGTCCTGAAAGAGCGATACCAAGTGGAAACCATAGGTTTCTTTGGTTCCTATGCCCGTGGAGAACAAAATAGAAAAAGCGATGTGGATGTTCTTGTGGAGTTTTCTCAGCCCAACACAATTGACCTCTTTGACTTTATCGAGCTTGAAGAGTCTCTCGGCAAGAAACTCGGCATCAAGGTGGATCTTGTGACAAAAAGTGCTCTTAAGCCGATGATTAAAGACCAGATATTGAAAGAGACGATTTATGCTTGAAGCGAACCTATCGGCTTTATCTAAATGATATTTTGGAAGCCATAGAAAGAATAGAAACATATGTAAAAGGAATGACCTTCGAGGAATTCTCGAAAAACACTATCGTTATAGATGCTGTGGTGAGGAATTTTGAAATTATCAGCGAAGCAACAAAACACATACCTGCAGAAGTAAAGTCAGAAAATCCGCTTATTAAGTGGAAAGAAATGGGGGGATGCGAGATAAATTGGCTCATGAATATTTTGGGGTAAATATCGAGATTCTGTGGAAAACGGCAAAGAACCGTTTGCCTGTCTTAAAACCTTTCATCGAAGAGCTCTCAAAAAATAGTGAAGAAACAAGATAAGCCATCATAAGCGAATTATGCATCGAATCCAAATTAAATCTAAACCTCAGGTGGTTCGTTGCTTCTTTTATCAACATCACTAGCACCGTAGTAGTCAGCCACTGCTTTGAACGATTCTTTTGGTTCCCATGGCATGTCTGGGTAAGTTTCACCGTGTTTTCCGTCGTCGTAGTATTTTACAAGGCTGGAGCTTGCCATGTCAAGGTCGTATTTGGGGTTGTCACTGTAAGGAGTGATTTGCGAGATGAATTGAAAAATAAAGGCGCCATCAACACCCGCACTATCCAGCACGCTGAGGGTTTCAACGATTTTATGGGCTTGCCACTGCTCGTCGCGGCAATGGACACCGTTTGTGTGGGGTCGAATAAATCTGCCTAAAACTGGAATCTGATGCAGAAACTGGGATTTAAGGTCGATTATGCCGCCGCCTAAGCCTGATGAGCTTAAGAACCCTTCTGAGCCAAGTCCCCCTTGACAAGTACCATAGCCAAACTCCGTTATTACAACTGGCTTATTATGCGAGAAGGATGGCTTTAGCATTTCAACGTATTTGTCTTCGATGCGGTTGATGCGGTAGTGATCAACGCCTACAAAGTCAAATAGGTCCCAATTAACTGCCTCCCAAACAAGAGACGCATAAGTTACTTTACCATGAAATACCTCTCGAACAGCGGCGTCAGCCTTCCCCAAAAACTCGTTGAGCGGCTTGTTGTGTTCGCCGGCTTTAACGCGGGGCATAAACTGGGGATTTTTTATGCGTGCCGTGATGTTTCTGCCTGGGACAATTCCCTGCATGAACAAAGTTGATTCGGAGCTAACAATTAGAACCAACCGATCTGGATAACGCTGACGTAACTGCTCTGCGGCGACGGCGGCTTTTGTAATATAGTTAAGTGTCTTCTCAGGGTTCTTATCCCACATTTCAGGGGAAAGCCAAACTTCCAATCCAACATTCAAAGCGGCTTCGGAAGCTATCATTAACCGGGTGACATCGAGACCGCAGATTCTAACGGCGTTGCAGTGCAAATCATTCTTAATAATTTCAAGTTCGCGATGCACTATTTTTGGGTCAAAGTGGGGCCGCCAATTGAAACCCATCACTCGTCCAACATCGTAGCTAACGCCTTTTAGCTTCAAAGAAGTCTTTCTCCTTTCTGCTGCCTTGTACCCTGAGCGTTAGAAGTCGCCTCTAATGTTGGGCATAATAGTCGGCCACGGCTTTAAAAGATTCTTTGGGTTCCCACGGCATGTCGGGGTAGGTTACTCCGTGCTCGTTCATTGGACCTCTGAAACCATCCAGAACGTGCGGGTTAAGGTCCACCCCCAATAGTTCCTTAGCCTCACGAATGGTCTGTCTCCTGAATTCTTCCTCCGTTTCTGCCTCGGGGAAGCTCTTCACCAGACTAAAGTTCGCCATGTCGGCATCGTACCTGGGGTCCGAGCGATATGGGGAATTTGGAGCCACGAAGGTTTGAACGAAGTCGCCTTCAACCCCTGCTGCGTCAAGAACCCTCAACTGATCAACTAGCTCGCGTGCTTGAAGCTTCTCGTCACGGATGTAGTGCCCGTCAACTCGAGGCGGGACATACGCCATATCCAAAAACATCTTGGGAAACTTCTGGTTTGGCCCGAGGAACCCTTCCATCATCCCGAAGGTTATCATGAAGCCGTTGGCTCCGAGCAGGTCCGCGCCCCGGAAAGTGCAGCACCCGAACTCTCCTATGACAACAGGCTTGCCGAATGAGTTGTACTTGCTTATCATCTGGCCATAGGAGTCTTTGATCCGCGCGTCCCTGTAATGGTCTACCCCGACGAAATCGAAAGGTTTCCAGTCGACAGTTTCGAACGGTACAGAGAAGTAGGTCAGCGGGCCACGGAACAACTTTCTCGCGGTCTCGCTTAGATTCGACAGGTATGCATTGAGCGGGCCGTTGTGTTTCCCAGCCATTATATCGCCCCAGAACGGGGGACGGGAGATCCGGTCAAAGACGTTCTTGCCCTCGATCATCCCCTCAGAGAAGAGGGTCAGCTCAGAGCCGACGCTGAATACCACTTTCGCGGGCCACCGCTCTCTCAAGGATTCGGCAGCCTCAGCCGCTTTTTGGATGTATTGGCGGGTCTCATCTTGGCTCTTATCCCACATCTCAGGAGAAAACCATACTTCCAATCCTTGAGTAAGAGCATCATGGCTAGCAGTCATCAGCCTTTCAAGGTCAAGACCGCAAATTCTCACGGCATTACAGTGCAAGTCATTTTTGATTATTTCAAGTTCACGGAGAACAATTTTCGGATCGAATTTAGGACGCCAATTACTCCCCATCATCACGCGTCCAACATCATAACAAACTCCTTTTCGATTCATATCAAATCACTTCTCCTTCTTGTCGGCGTTAAGCATCCGCAAGATAATTTTTGTTTCCGGAAAATGTTTTTGGGCATCTTTTGGGTCAAGCATTGTGGCTCTTTTCATTAAGCCATTAATGCATGCCATTAAGGCAACCATTAACTGGTCAGGGTCATCTTTTGCGATTTCGCCCGTAGCCTGCCCTTCAACAATCAGCTGCCGCATTATGTTTTGAATGATTTTGCCCCTCTTTTCAACAAGCTGCCGAAGCTCATTAGGCGTCGAATCGTCAGCCAAAATTCGGCTAAATATCTGAGAAAATCCGGGGTTTCGCCTGTTCTCATCCAGTATGTACGAAATCAAGAGTGCAAGACGTGTTCCTGGGGTGCCCTGAATTTGTTTGATGCGTTCGGCTGGTTCGCCGACGGATTGTGTCGCCTGCTTTATCAGGGTGGTGAAGATTTCTTCTTTGCTTGCGAAGTACCTGTAGGCTAGTCCTTGGCTAACTCCCGCTTCAGAAGCCACATCTGCCATTGTGGCAGCGTTGCCTTTTCTTGCAAAGACGTTTCGTGCTGCTGCCAGGATTTTTGCTCGCTGTTCTTCGCGGATTTGTTGGTTTGCTTCTTCTGTTCTCGGCATTTAAACGACCTTGCAGATGAATGAATTATTCATTCACCTAATAAGGATGTCGAAATATTTCACACGCAATTAATGAGCTAATTTGCTGTTCTTAATGTTTCAATGGCTTTTTCTGCCCATTGATAATCTCGCATTAAAGCTCTGCCAACTGCCACCAAATCAACTTTTCCTTCAAGCACCAACTTATCGGCGAATTCCGCCTCTCTGATTCCCCCCACACCGATAATGGGAACGCTGACGGCTTTCTTAATTTCGCTTGCCTGTGGAACAAAATAGCCTTTTACATGGCGCAGCTGTTTAGGTTCGCTTCCGCACATGCCACCAGACACGTCAATAATGTCTACTCCATACTGCTCAAGCTTCTTGGCGAAAACGACAGATTCTTCGATGTGCGTTCCAGCGGGTGCTAAATCATCCGAGCCTAACCGATAGAGCAAAAGTTTACCTTCGAGGCGTTCACGCACCTTTCTAACAACCAGCAGGGGGAAACGCATACGGTTCTCTAGAGAACCCCCATACTTGTCACTCCGCTTGTTGAATAGGGGCGAATAGAACTGGTTAAGCAAGTAACCGTGTGCTCCATGAAGCTCAACCCCGTCAAAATCCGCCTTAACCGCGCGTTCAGCAGCCAGGGCAAAATCGTCAGAGATGGCTTCCATTTCACTTACTTCTAGCATTCGCGATTTTTCTCTGGGAGAAGGCCCCGCAGGTTCGGCGCCGATGACTTTTTTGTTTGTAACTCCTCCTGCGTGAGATATCTGTACAACCGCGGGAGCACCAACCTCATGTAGCCGTTTCGCCAGCTTCTCAAAACCGCTGATTAACGAGTCGTCATAGATTCCAAGTTGCTTTGAACCTATTTTCCCAGTCGGCGAAACATAGGCGTGCTCAACAATGGGTAAACCTAACGCTGAGGACCGCCGCACGTAAAAGTTAATCAGCTTGTTAGTTACGGCGCCTTCAAAAGTTGCTCTCCCCGTCTGCATAGGCGGCATAACAATGCGGTTTCGAAAAGTTAATCCCCTTACTTTCAAAGGATCAATTAAACCAGGCAAACACCGGCACCGTCGCAATAAATTGGGGATAAGGCGCTATAATAACGTATCAATTATTCCGAGTTTTCAAAAGTTTTATTATTTGTTAGGTTGCGTGTCGTGCGAGATCTCATTATTATTCATTAATCATTTCTTTGGATTGAGAACAAAAAAGAAGTATTTATTTTCCATATAACATTTTTCAGAACCTCGACTGCCAACAAACACTTTTAAATGCAAAACGGGGGAAAAAAAAAATTGTTGTTCACAAATGAGACAACAAGATTTCATATAGTATAACAGCAATACAAATCAAGTTGATTCCTTGATCTCACGTTACACTGTAAACTGTCCCAAATGCGGGAAAGAGCTTGCTAAACCTGACAAAAAACTAGAGAACGCTGTCTTCTACGTAGCGATTTACACATGTGACGCCTGTGGTACCACATTAAAGTATTCTAAATCATTTTAGTCACTCTGCACAGTACGTGCAAATCATTTCTTCTACAAAGATTAAACCATGTTTTTGCATCTTTTTTACTATAATATCAGTTATTACGTTGAAGATTAATCATATCAAATTTTATAACCGTAAAGTTACAATTGTTCAATCTTCGATTCTTGATTTCCAGACAAAAAAGGCCGAACTACCCTTATTAAAGAATGCAAAGGGCGATTGGAAGAAGCCAACAGTTTTGCGCTTGTTGTTTCAACATGTGACAACATCGATTTTTATTTACCTCAAAGCAATATTTTCTTTAGCACAGGAAGGCGCACCCATGTTAGGCAGGTCTGGCTGCTAACAAGCGGTAAGGTCTTTTGTCCTCGGTTTTTGCCCTTATCGCGGTTAGCACTTGGCTAAATCTGCTTAACTCCCCCTTTTGCCCTATCAAAAATTCAAATTCTAAACTCTTTTTCCGTTTAATTGTTAATTCAAGTAAAGCGTGGCGTTCGAAAGAGCATCCTTGCCCTTAATAGTGGAAGAAGTTAGTGTCTGTAGTCGTAAGATTGATGCTGGCTTCATAAATCATTTTTAAGTCAACAGCAATAGGCTGAACACTATATTGCTGTTCATAATCGGTGAAACAAATGTCTGAAACTGCTTTGGAAACAACAGGCTTCGTGGTAGCCTCTAACGTTCCCATTCGAATTTTGCATGTAGACGATGATGACGCCTTCTTGAAGGTGGCGAAACAATGTTTGGAATTGAACGTGGATATTCAAGTTGAAACGACTCGGTCAGTCGAAGAAGCTCTAAAAATGTTGAAGAAAAGAACTTTTGACGTCATCGTATCAGATTATGTAATGTTCGAAAAAGACGGTTTGGAATTCCTGCGGGAACTGAGAGCAAGTGGAAACATGGTTCCTTTTATTTTATTTACTGGAAAAGGGGGAGAAGACGTGGTTCTCAAAGCGTTTAATTTAGGTGCTTTTAAGTACATTAACAAGAATGGCGCACCCAACGCGGTTTATAAGGGGCTTGCAGCTTGCGTTCGGCAGGCGGCAGAACTTGCCAAATCACACGAAACTCTGGTTAAAGCGGTAGTTGACCAGAAAAAACAGGAAAAAATGCTTCAAGAAAGCCAACAGAAGCTGCTCGCACTTTTCTGTGGAAATCCTGGCGCAGTTGTTTTTCTGGATAAAGATTTTCGCATAACCGATATTAATCATAGCTTTACCGCACTTTTTGGGCATAAACTTGAGAATATCAAGGGGAAAATCATTGCAGATGTTGTTGTGCCAAAGGGATTAGAAGAAGAGTTGGAGGTTATTCGTGAGAAAATATTGGAGGGCTCAGTGGGGTGCGCCACGATCAGAAAAAGGAATGATGGTTCTCTTTTCAACGCGTCAATGTCTGGTGGTCCAATAACGGTGAATGGCGAGGTAGCTGGCTTTTTTATGGTTTACATGGATATTTCTGATGTTGTCACAGTGCAGGATGAACTTAGCAAGGCTCTCTCGAAGGTAGAATTATTAAGTGAGAAAATTGATGTTATGAATAGGTTTAATCGGCAGGACGTTAAAAACAAGCTTGCTTTGGTTCAAGGCAACTTGTGCCTAGCCAGAGAAAAGTGCAAAGTTAGTCCTGAACTAGAAATATACTTGCGAAATGCAGAGGATATTATAACAAACATCACTAACCTTCTTGATTTTGCTAAAACAGAAAAATAGTTGGCACAAAGACCCAGTTCAAAAAGATGCTGATGACGCAGTTTCCCAAAAAGCTTTCCAATTAAGGACAGGCACTAAAAGCCTTTAAAATACACATAAACTAAGCTTAATTTATAGCGTATTAATGCTTAAAAAACTTTTTTCAAGTTTTATTTAAAAAAGATAAATGGCGCCCAGGCCGGGATTTGGACCCGGGTCCTGCGGGCGACAGCCGCATATACTGGACCGAACTATACTACCTGGGCTTAAGCGCCGCATCAATACACGATAATTTAACTAATTAATGTTTTCTCGGAAATGATGCTGAACAGTTTGTTGGAAACCCGCTATCAGTTCGTTGTCCTTGAAAGGCGAATTTAGCGGTAATTTTAATATGCCAAAGGTTATTTATTGATGAAATTAAGGTGGGTGAAGCGAAGTAAAAAAGGGCACTGATGTCTCGGCGGTTCTGCAAAAATACTGGATCGCAATCTTGCTGTTGCTGCTGGCTTTAGCGTCTTTTCCCTCAGTTTACATCGCTCTTTTAACTGCTTTAATCTTTACTTTTCTTGTTCCAGGCTTGATTTGCTACCGTTTTTTCGCGTTGAAAACTCATGAAATATGGGCTTTTGTGCCGATCTTCAGCGTTTTGGTCTCTGTCACATTCATATATTATTTGTCGCTGGCGCTTGGCAACTCACGGGAAACAATTCTCTTGAGCTTTCTCGCTTTAACAGGAATCTATGCTTTGGTGGTTTACAAGAAGGGCGAACCGCTGAAGCCTCCGAAATTTCTCAAAATAAAGCAATTAAAGAAAACAAGCGTGCTGCTTTTTTCCATAATTTTCCTCGTTGCCCTTGTTGTTCTGGCTAAAAGCGTTTGGGTGGGGAATCAGTACGGCATAGTTTTAACTGCCTCTAACTGGCAGGATACGCCTTTGCATTATGAAATCATTGAAAGCATAAACCAAGGTAATTTTCCGCCGCAAATGCCCAATTTCGCAGGATACCCCGAGACCTATCATTACTTTGTGGATTTTCACACAGCCATAGTGGAGAAGGTTTATGGTTATTTGCCGACGCTTCTGCCATTTTTAAACGCGGTTTTCATACTTGTTTTTGCGCTTGCAATTTGGGCTTTGGCGAGGCCCAATGGAAGACGCGCCGCAATAATTGCCATTATCATTGCCACGTTCGGTTGGGGATTAAGTTACTTTGGGCTTTTTTCTGCGTTGCTTAACGGGACATTTAATGTGAACACAAATTACGGTTACCAGTACGGCGGCACGTTTGGTTTACCCGCGATATTTGACAATTTGCTTCAGCAAAGACCCCTTTTAATGGGGTTGCCTGCGTTTGCGTTTGTTTTAGCTTTGCTATGGAACTTGGATGACAAAAGAAGGATATTGCTAGCCGGAATCATCACTGGTTTAGTGTTTGAATTTCATAACGTGGCGTTCTTCTGTTGCTATGTCGCCTTCCTTGTCGCCATGCTGCTTTACTTAAAACGCTCCAACATTAAAAATTGCCTGTACTTTTTGGTGCCAACCGCCTTAGCGTTGCCCTTTATTTTAAACAATGGACCGCCCTTGTCGTTGTCGTTTAGCCTTAGTTGGATAACTGATTTTGCGAAGGATCCGTTAACTTTTTACTTTTTGAGTTTAGGTATCCCCTTCGTAATAGCAATTATTTCTTTTGCGAAACGTGGAAACGAGCTTCTGAAAGGAACGTTTCTCATCTTATTCCTTGTTCCCAACATTATTTTGTTGACGCCTAACCCGTGGGACATGTACAAATTCTTCATTTTCGCTTGGATTCCAATAGCCGTATTGGCAGGAGTAATGTTGGCGAAGGCAAGCAAAACTAAAGTAAGCAAAATTCTTGTTTCAACGGTTATTTTGCTTTGTATTCTTACTTCGGCAAGCGTTATCATCTACAATGTTGGAACAAACTATCCGGCGGCTAGCTGGAGTGAATATCAGCTTGGGCTTTGGGTGCGCAGCAACACGCCTGAGCGTTCTGTCTTTTTGACGTATTATTCTATTCAGACGCCTGTAGCGTTTATCGGCGGCAGATTGACGGTGTCATCTTACATAAATTGGCCTTACGGACAGGGAGTACCGCTTAGTGAGATTTACCAGAGGCAAAACGCCATCGATAGCGCTTACAACGGAACGGTAAGTGACTTAAAAGCGGTTATACTTGAATACAATGTTACATACGTGTACGTCGGATATGATGAGCTAAGCCACTATCCTGGTTGCGAGGAAAAATTTGATGCTATAAGCTGGCTGATTCCGGTTTACACCAACCAAAACCTGGAGATATACAAAGTCAATTTATCTCAGATGGGCACCTAAATTTCGCATATTAGAAAACGTTTTTTTTCTGAGAGTTATTTGTTTAGCTTTGGTTTTTTGTGCTTTGATGTTTCTTGCCTGACATGTAATCGATGTCTATTCTCCCCATCGTTGTTTTGTCAAGTTTTTCAGGTTTAATTTTAGCAAGCTTTGCCTCGGGATTAATTGAAACCTGTCTTACCAAGACTTCGATGGCGTGTTGCTTTTCGGCTAAATCGTCTATTAGGTGCATTTTGCCTGAGAAATGAACCGAAGTGTAAACGTATTCGCATTCCTCGGTAATGCAAAAATCCAGCACTGCTTGCCCCCACACCTTATTGTTTGCTTTTAGGTAAACGAGTTTTTTTCCTTCTGGTGCACAGTGAAAGTACAGGCAATTCTTGGTTTCGTCATATCCATGGTTTAATGCAACAAGGTACGGTTCATCCTGCATGCAGAGAGCAATAGTAACGTATTTTGTGGTTTTTAGTACTTGACGTAACTCATTTGGATCAGTGATTTCTCGGTCTTTACGTCTAACGTGAAAAGACATACCTCCAAGTAAGCAACCAAAACAATATTAACCTTTAACTTTAAAACGCGCAACAGCAAAGAGGGAAAAAATATGCGAGCGGTTAAGAGTACAAGCTTAAACCAAGCTAGCGTTTGCAATTCTTAATATTCAAATAAGAGAATTAGCTGTGATATGTTAGGTATTGATTTGAGGGATGTGAGATTATTACAAGCGGATCGTTTGACGTTGAGAAAACGGTAATGGAAATAATTGCAGAGGATGATGTGGAAAAAAAAAGGCGTTTGGCCAAAAAAATCTTTAAAGTTGCTGGCGAAAAGGGGATTTATTCCTCAAGTATCTATGAATTTTATATGGCTCGTGGCAGGGGCGAGTTCTCTGGTTTCACAGTTCCCGCCATAAATCTGCGAAGTATGACTTATGATTTGGCTCGCGCAATTTTTAGGGTGGCAAATAAAAATGATTCTGGTGCTTTCGTCTTTGAGATTGCCCGCTCTGAGATGGGTTATACTGATCAGCGGCCGATAGAATTTGCAAGCATGGTTATGGCGGCGGCGGTAAAAGAAGACTATTCTGGTCCAGTCTTTATTCAAGGAGACCATTTTCAAGTCAACTTAGCTAAATATAAAGAGAATCCGCATGTAGAAATTGAAAATTTACAAGCCTTAATCTGGGATGCGATTACTTCAGGCTTCTTCAACATCGATATTGACTCATCAACCCTCGTCGATTTAACCAAACCAACTTCTAAAGAACAGCAGCTCTTAAATTATGAAGTCTGCGCAAAACTCACAGAGTTTATTCGTCCTCTTGAACCAAAAGGAGTCACGATTTCGGTGGGTGGAGAAATCGGCGAGATTGGCCATCAGAATTCGACGCCTGAAGATCTGCACGTTTTTATGGGTGGCCTCAAAGAAAACCTGAGCAAGGGTTTAACTGGAATAAGTAAGATTTCAGTTCAGACCGGAACAACTCATGGCGGCATCGTCCTGCCTGACGGGTCAATCGCGCAAATCATGCTTGACTTTAACACGTTGAAGACTCTTTCTGAGCTTGCCCGCAGAGAATATGGGTTGGCGGGAGCTGTTCAGCATGGGGCGTCAACTCTGCCTGCTGAGGATTTCCACAAATTTGTCGAGTGCGAAACCGCTGAAGTGCATTTGGCCACAGAGTTCCAGAATATGATTTATGAATCAAAGCATTTTCCGGCTGAGCTGAAGAAGAAAATATACGCTTGGCTAAAAGTCAATGCTGCAGGCGAGGCGAAGAAAGGAGAAACTGAAGATCAATTCGTCTACAAAACACGGAAAAAAGCATTAGGTCCATTCAAAAAAGAAATTATGAGTCTGCCCCAAGAGACGCGCGATGCAATTGCAGCTGAAATTGAAACAAAGTTTGATTTCCTCTTCAAACAACTCAACATCGTAAACAAGAAGGCACTAGTGAATAAGTACGTAGATCCTCCATCAAGCAAAGAAAAACATGTTCCATAGCATTCAAGCAGTAACCACATAAAATCTGTCATAAAAATATGTCATAAGCAATGTCAAAACAATCTATGACGCATTAGTAACCCCGCGAAGTTCAAGTTTTGCCGTTGAAAGCTGAGCACAAGCCAATAGAACAATTAACAAATCAAACGGGAGTTAATGCTGAGTCTGTTTTTCTTGGATTGTTCTGCTCTGTTTCTCTGTTTGAGGATTGATAAGCTCGCATAATGCTTTTTTAGGGCGAATTTCAAAGTTTAATGCATGTCTGATAATAAAAAGAAGATAATTTTGAATTGGAAGAGAAATTTTCGTTTCGAAGCCAAAAATGAGAGGGGGCTTTCAGTAAATTTTGATGCGCCTGCAAAGTATGGCGGAGAAGACACTGCGCCGACGCCTATGGAAACAGTTTTAGCAAGTTTGGCGGGATGCACCAGTTTTGATGTTGTCAGTATTTTGAAAAAGAAAAGGCAAGATATCTCGGGTTACTGTGTTGAGGCTGAAGCTGAAAGATCTGAAGAGCCGCCAGAGGTTTTCACCAAAATCCACATCAAGTACATCGTTAAAGGGAAAAACATCAGCAAAGAAGCGGTTGAGAGAGCAATTCAGCTCTCACACGAAAAATACTGTTCTGTCGGAGCTATGTTAAGAAAAACGGCAGAAATAACAACTTCGTACGAGATAATACAGGAATAATCAAGCTATACGTCATTATATTATTTTTTTCCGGAGCGTTTCGCATCGTTAAGCTTTAGAGGGCGCCTTTCCTGCCTCCTAAACCATTAAGTAGATGCCCAACTCACAGTAATGTATGGCCAAAGTTTCTTCTCCAAAAATAACTTACACTACTCTTTTCGCAGACGAAAGTATACACCCGAAATACGAAGCTGCTCTGGAAAAATTTGAAGGCACGCTTGGACGACGTTACCCCATGCACATAGGAGAAGACGAGGTGTGGTCAGACTTAGAATTCGAGCACCGCAGCCCTATTGACACTTCGATAACAGTTGGAAGCTTCCAAGTTGGCACACGAGTCCACGCCAAGCTTGCGATTGCGGCTGCAAAAGAAGCGTTCCCGCTGTGGAGTGAAAAAAGCTGGCAGGAACGGGTCAGAATCATGGACAAGGCAGCCGATTTGATAGATGAGCGAAAGTTCGACATAGCAGTCGCCGTCACCTATGAGGTTGGGAAGAATCGGCTTGAAGCCTTGGCTGAATGCTGGGAAACAATAGATGCGATAAAGTTCTACTCAAAAATCATGGAGAAAAACAATGGATACGTTGAAAAGATGGACCAAGGGGTCCTGGCGAAAATTGCACGGTGATCTCGAAACCATTTGGCTGAACCCCACATTTCTGTCTGAAAGGCTATAGTTGTTTGTATATCGGTTGGCTATAATTTTACCTAGTCCAAGGTTGACAGGAATTCTAAGGTTTTACGGTGTTTAGCCACCCCAGATAAGCTTCTCGCATTTTCTGCAAGTTCTCCAACACATGTACACCTTCCAC
>Ga0187891_1002493_pt1 | contig 13915 bp, 16 predicted proteins | sample June2016WEW_21_4_FD_132990 | JGI IMG/M metagenome (GOLD analysis project Ga0187891, IMG submission 132990) | Peatland microbial communities from SPRUCE experiment site at the Marcell Experimental Forest, Minnesota, USA - June2016WEW_21_40 | ecosystem: Environmental > Terrestrial > Soil >... | reverse complement strand
GGAAATGAAGATCCAAGCGGCCTTCGGCGCCTCATCCGCAGATGTCAGCCCGTCGTATAGAGGGTTTACGGTACAATGGACCCCTACCCCACCGCCTAAGATCCACCGCCGAAAATTAAAGGCACAGCACAGTCTTTAAAAGTTTCGCAGTAGGCGGCTGGTTTTGGCCGGTGTTTGGAAGGGGTAGATTTTGGTTAGTTGTGTTTGGGTTGCTTTTTGTTTTTAGATGGGTGATAAAATGGGTATTTTTTTCATGACGCACATATGGTTAATTGTGTTTTCGGTTTAGTTGTAGATGATTGGCATGAGACGTTCAAAACTGGAAATGTACGTTGATATCCTTGCAGTTCTGGCTCATAAAGGGCCGTTAAAGCTGACGCACGTCATGTATAAAGCAAATGTTAATTGTTGTGTCCTCAAAGAATACCTTGACTTCCTCATGAAACAAGGCTTAATCGAAGAACGCACAATAGGCAAACAACGTGTAGTTTACGCTGTCACGCAACGCGGAATAACCGTCTTGAAATACTTCAAAGAGCTAAAACAGGTGCTGCCCATAGTAGAAGAAGCACGACCCCAAACACCAGTTCCCTACTAAACCCCCATTTTCCTTTTTCTAAATTTCTTATTTCAACCAGAAAAACAAGGAACAGACTGCCTTTCAACTAATAGAGCTCTTTTGTTTCATTTGACCTCTCCATAGAATGTTTGTATTTCTATTTTTAGTTAGAATAGAACAAGCTGTCTTATGGGAAAAACAAGCAGTTCACTGATAACAATAGTTAAATTTAACTCTGGAATAGAGAAGTGCTGGAAACAAATCTTGATTGGAAGCAAGAAAAATGACGGAACAAACTGACAGCAATAAATCTTTCATGAAAAAAAACGAAAAAACTATGTCATATATAGCTATTATCTTCGGAGGGCTTTCACTGCTAATATATGGTCTGCTCGGCATAGTGGCTATTGTCTTAGGATATTGGGTTTTTACACAGAAAACTTACAAAACATACGGTGAAATCGCAATAGTTTTGGGGATTGCAGGAATCGTATTATCTTTCATAATCTGAGAAATGGCAAATCATAACGTGTCAAAATCGGATTTTGGTGGATCAAGAGTAAGATTCTTACAATACTTGCAATTTTTTAGGTAAGTATTCAGAGATAATAAATCTTAAATCTTGATAACTTAGATTAATTCGAACAATGGTGAAGCATCGGGCATGAATAATAAAACTTTTGCCATGTTCCTATTGCTTGTCGGTTTAGTTCTCTTGCTTGTTGGCGTTAGCGTTGCGATGGCCACGATGAACCAGTCGATTGAAAGTCCATTACTTACAAACGTTACCACTACGTGGAACATTGAAGCAGTCGCCATTGTAATTGCAGTAATCGGCGCTCTTTTAATTCTCTTTGGAATTTTAATTCTTTTTTAGAAGCCTCTTTATTTCTGGTTCAATAATTGTTTTTTGCAGGTGTGTTCCAAATTTCGGAATATTCCAAGATTTGAAATATTAAACATATTACCGAAGACTCTTAGTGTAAAGAGAAGGAGAAGAAAGGAGCCGTGAGGATGTTTCTAACTAAAGAAAGGATTAGGATACCTGCTTTCAGCTCAAAGTGGTTTGCATATTCCTATGTTTTCTTGGTTGCTGCCGAGGCTTTGGATGGCTTGACCACGAAGATTGGCTTGGATATGGGACTTGTGGAAGTTGGAACGTATGCAAAGGGAGTTTTGGGGGACTACGGGTTTTGGGGGTTGATGGCTTGGAAATACAGCGTTGTGGCTGCTGCAGGGGCATCGCTTTTCCTATTTTATTTTGCAGTGAAAAAGTATGCTCCTACACGTTTGAAGCATGTCGGCATAGTTCTTACTGTTGGCTGCTTAATTGCAGGAATCGCTTCACTTCAGGTTGTAGTCAACAATATTGGTCAGATTCAGCTTGCCCTGCATCCTTGAAGTTTAGAGCGCAGTTGAAACTGTCTTAATTATACTTCTTTTCTATAGGATTGTTTCTTTTTGGGTAACGTATTACTGAATAAACGCCTACCGCTTCAATTATAAAAGTGAGAACAATTAGATCCAAAAAACTGATTACATTATGAATTGTAAGCAATGCAGCGCTTATTTCAGCGAACAAGAAGACAATAAGTATCAGAATTTTGGTTAGCCATGCTTTCATTATTCTTACCGCTTCAGAATTGTTTTGGCTCGCTTAAAAAACCTAGTAAGTTAAAAGCTGGACACACAATACCTTTCCAAAGCGCTCTTTTCGATTTAAAATGGAGTTGCTACAATCCAAAGTGGCAATTCAACGAGTTTTTGCTGCATTTTTAAGTTCAGATGCGGCTGCTTGGAGCTCCTTTAGGAGAACGTCGATGTTTTCTTGATGCGCTTTGATTAGGTTTATGAAAGCGCTTCCGACAATAACGCCGTCTGCCCCCGCCGTAATTATGCGTTTTACATGCTTAGGTTTTGAGATTCCGAAGCCAACCACTAACGGAATCTTGCCATAAGTAAAGGGCAAAACATGCTTAACAAGCTGGATGGTTGAATCTTCAACCGTTGCTTTTGCGCCTGTGACGCCAAAGTGGGAGACAAGATACAGAAATCCTGAAGAGCACTGAATTATTTTTGCAAGCCGCTCATCAGAAGTTGAGGGCGCCGCTAAGAAAATCGTGTCTATGCCGGCTTTGCCTGCGGCTTTTTTGTAGTCGCCTGCTTCTTCAACCGGTAAATCTGGAACTATGACGCCGTCAACGAGGCATTCTTTGGCTAACCTGAAAAATCTCTCAAGCCCCATCCGAAACACGGGGTTGTAGTAAGTCATTATTACAACGGGCACATCATGGCTTTGGCGTATTTGCTTCGCAATTTCCAGCACCACAGCGGGTGTTGTTCCGGCGGCTAAGGCGCGTACGCTTGCGGCTTGAATGGTTGATCCGTCCGCGATTGGGTCAGAGAACGGCAATCCCAACTCCAAAATGTCTACGCCGCCTTTGATTAAAGCGTCGGCGATTTTCGCTGTCAGTTCCGGTTTGGGGTCTCCAGCCATGATGTAGCCGATAAGTGCTCCGTTGCCCTGTGCCTTTGCTTTTTGGAACGCATCGCATATTGCATTCATATTTTTGCCCCTATGTAGTCTGCTATGGTTTCCACGTCTTTGTCGCCTCGCCCGGAAACTGTTACCACGATTGACTGGGTTTTCTTCATTTTTGGCGCAAGTTTCATGGCGTAGGCAACTGCATGCGAGGATTCTAATGCAGGCAGGATTCCTTCCTCGCTGGATAAAGTGAGAAACGCGTCCACCGCTTCCTTATCCGTAGCTGAAACGTATTGTGCTCTTTTGAGGGTTTTTAGGAAGGAGTGTTCGGGTCCAACGCCGGGGTAGTCTAAGCCTGCGGAAATGCTCCTTGTGCTCTGTATCTGCCCGTTGCTGTCTTGGAGAACATAGGTCAACATGCCATGGAAGACTCCTTCCGCACCCGCACCAAGCGATGCCGCATGTTTGCCAGTTTCTAAGCCTTCGCCTGCAGCTTCAACCCCGTAAAACTTCACTTCCGTATCGTCTTCGAACGGATAGAAAGTGCCTATGGCGTTGCTTCCGCCGCCTACGCAAGCGACAAGTGCATCGGGAAGTCGGCCTTCTTTTTTCTGAAATTGCTCCTTGAGTTCTTTGCCGATTACGCTTTGGAAATCCCGAACAATCATGGGGTATGGGTGGGGACCGACCACTGAGCCGATTAAGTAATAGGTCGTCTGAAGGTTTGTAACCCAGTCGCGGAACGCTTCGTTTATCGAGTCCTTGAGGGTTTTTGAGCCTGCATCCACGGGGTGCACCTGCGCGTTTAGAAGTTTCATGCGGAAAACGTTTAGCCGCTGCCGCTCGCAGTCCTCCGTGCCCATGTAAACCTCGGCTTTCAAACCTAAGGCGGCGCAGGCAATCGCCGTCGCAACGCCATGTTGACCTGCTCCTGTCTCAGCGATCACCCGCGTCTTGCCCATTCGCTTAGCCAAGAGCGCTTGACCGATGGTATTGTTTATTTTGTGTGCTCCCCCATGAGCTAGGTCTTCGCGTTTAAGGTAAATCTTAGCGCCGCCCAGCTTACGCGTCAAGTTCTCAGCATAATACAGCGGTGTTGGTCTCCCCACGAACTCTGACAAGTAATAGTTTAGTTGCTTCTGAAAAGTCGGGTCGTTTCGGGCTTGCGTGTAGGCTTCTTCCAACTCCTTAATCGCAGCCATCAGAACTTCAGGAACAAAGCGACCCCCGTATTTCCCGTATTTTCCGTCAACTGGGTAACTGCTTACCTTCATTTTGCATTCACAAACTCCTTAACTTTTTCTTCCACATCCTCAGTTGACATTATGGCTGAGCCGATGAGGAAGCCGCGTGCACCGCTTTCACGGAGAAAACGTATGTCTGCCGGCGTGTTTATTCCGCTTTCGCTTATGACCAAATTGCCGTTTGAATCATTTTTTGAGAGGATGCGTTTTGTCACGTTTAAATCTACCTTTAATGTTCCGAGGCTACGGTTATTTATCCCAATCAAATCAACGCCTGTTTTCACAGCTGAGCAAAACTCAGTTACGGTGTGGGCTTCAAGCAAAACCTCAAGACCCAACACATGAGCCCCAGCTATCATTTCATCAAGGCTCCTGTCAACGTAGCCTCTGTCAAAAAGCGCCTTAATCAACAAAACCGCGTTCGCGCCCATTTTCGAAGCGGCTTGGATTTGAATAGGGCTTAAAATTATGTCTTTCATGAGAATGGGCAGCTTCACCGCTTCTCTGGCTTGGGCTAACGCTTCTAAAGAGCCATTGAACTGTTTCGGCTCAGTTAACACAGATAAAGCCGCGGCGCCTCCCCTCTGCATTGCCTTCGCAATCTCGCTTGGATCCACGTTTTTTCTGATTATCCCCGCTGAGGGTGAAGCAGACTTTATCTCCGCGATAATGGGGACGGCTTTGCAGTTTAAAATTGCCGCCTTTAAGCTGATGTGCCCGCTTTCTGCTGGCTTTACGTTTTCATAGTATTCGCTGTCAACATTTATTTGGGCGACACGCGCCAGAACATCAAGGAAATCACTCATACTTAGCCTCCAACTCCTCAAGCTGCGATAAACTTCCATCGGACGCCTTAATTAACTTCTTAAGTTTTTTGTAAGCATCTCCGCTGTCCAATGATTCGCGAGCAAGCTCCATTCCACCTTCAAAATCCACCGCTTTCCCACCGACCATTATTCCCACGACACTGTTAACAAGAACAAACTCCATTTTAGGGTCGCCGTGGGTGAGGTTGCCGCTGAGAATTTGAAAAAGGACTTCAGCGCTTTCTTCAAGTGACGCCACTTTTAAATCGTCTATACAGGCGGTTTTCACGCCAAAATCTTCGGGGGAAACTTCAATTTCCGTAACTCCGCCGTTTCTTAAATGAGCAATCGCTGTTTTGCCGACAGTTGACACCTCATCTAAGCCATCCAACCCGTGGACAACCATCGCTTCCTCGCAGCCTAGACGCTTCAGGGCATAAGCCATCGGCGCAGTCAGTTTAGCATCGTAAACGCCTAGCAACTGCGCGTTGGCGCCTGCCGGATTAGTTAAGGGTCCGAGAAGATTGAATACTGTGCGAATGCCAATTTCGCGTCTTGGCTCAGCCGCATACTTCATAGCTGGATTGAAAGATGGAGCAAACATAAAGCCTATCCCAACCTCTCCAATTATGTCTTCAATTGCCGTGGGCTCCAAGTTCAGGTTAAGACCCAGCTTTTCGAGCACGTCGGCGCTGCCGCATTTGCTGGTTACAGCCCTGTTCCCATGCTTAGCAACCGCAATGCCCGCTCCTGCAATAACGAAAGCGGCTGCTGTGCTGACGTTGAAGGTTTTTATTTTGTCTCCGCCTGTCCCACAGGTATCCACTAGGCGACCATACACATGGGGATGTATCTGGCTGGTCTGCTCACGCATGACAGAGGCAAAAGCGATGAGTTCCTCAACAGCTTCCCCCTTCATTCGCAAGGCGGTTAGAAAAGCGGCGGTCTGCGAGTTTGTTGCTTTCCCCGACATGACTTCCCGCATGATTTCCCCTGACTCGTCACTTGTTAAGCTGTAGCCTTCGATGAGTTTCTGTATGCCTTCCCTAATCACAGCCGTTGCCTCCCATCCAAGAAGTTTTTAATTATAACTTTGCCGTCTTCGCAAAGAATCGATTCGGGATGAAATTGGACACCGTCAATCGGATACTTAACATGCCGAACGCCCATGATTTCCCCATCGTCAACGCATTCCGCGGTAATTTCTAAGCATGCCGGAATAGAGCATCGTTCGCCCGCAAGCGAATGGTACCTTGTTGCGGTGAAGGGGTTGCGTACGCCTGTGAAGATGCCTTTTTGGTCATGCTTTATCGTGCAGGTTTTTCCATGCATCAGTTTTTTTGCGTGGATGATTTTTCCGCCGTACACGTGGATTATTCCTTGGTGACCTAAGCAGACGCCTAAAGTGGGAATTGTAGGGCTCATGGTTTGAAGGATTTTTTTGCAAACGCCAAAGTACCGTTCATCTTCAGGCGTGCCTGGACCCGGCGAAATCACAATTCTGTCAGGCTTAAGCTTGATTAACTGTTCTATGGACACCTGGTTGTTTCTGTAAACGATGGTTTCTGCACCCTGCTCGCCGATGTACTGAACAAGATTGTAAACAAACGAATCATAATTGTCAATTACCACTACCTTCACGGTTTTGCTCCTCCAGCCTGCTCAAGCGCCTGCATCAACGCTTTCGACTTGTGGTCTGTTTCGAACCACTCGGTTTCCGGAACTGAATCCGCCACGATTCCTGCGCCAGCTTGAATGTAAGCTTGGTTCTTGTCGGCGAAGAGGGTGCGGATGGTTATGGCAAAATCGGCGTTGCCGTTGTATGAAAAGTAACCTACTGCTCCCGCGTAAGGTCCACGTCTCTCTGATTCAAGTTCGTCAATGATCTCCATCGCCCGCACTTTGGGTGCCCCCGAAACAGTACCGGCAGGAAAAACAGCCCGAAGCGCATCGTAGCTCTGCAAGTTTTCTTTAAGTTCACCCACAACCTGCGAAACAATATGTTGCACGTGGCTGTACCGATGCACTTTCATGAACTCCGGCACGTGAACGCTACCGTACTTTGAAATTTTGCCGATGTCATTACGTGCCAAATCAACCAGCATCACGTGTTCCGCCCGCTCTTTTGGATCAGCAAGCAACTCGCAGGCCAACTTTTTGTTTTCAACTGAGTCTTCAACAGCTGGCCTTGTCCCAGCAATGGGGAAGGTTTCCACGGTTCTGTTTTCCACGCGAACCAGCATTTCAGGGCTGGAACCAACAATTTGCCGGTCGCCTGACTTGTAATAGTACATGTAGGGTGAAGGGTTAATTGTGCGAAGAGACCCATAAAACGGAATCAGGTCGCCTTTTATTTGGAATTGGTAGCGTTTGGACAGCACAACTTGGAAAATGTCTCCCGCAGTCACGTATTCTTTTGCTTTCTCCACCGCTTTCTCAAAGCTTTCTTTTTTAGTGCTTACCTTCGGTTGAGTGAAAGAAAATTCCTCAGAATTGATCGGTTGCCCCAGCAGGTTTTCAACTTCAGGCAAGCGATTCTCGCCTCGGTAATAGTAAAACGCCTGACGCCCTACATGGTTGAAGACGAATCCATCGTCAAAAATGCCCATTTCCAAATCAGGAAAACTCAGGTCCGGCTGGCTGTTTTCCGGCAGTTTTTCCCAGTAACGGATAGCGTCATAAGAGATGTAGCCGACTGCTCCGCCGACGAATCTGAATTCACTATTTGAAACTGCATCGTCTTTGACGAGTTTTTCTATTTCCTGCAGCGGGTCGGTTGTTCTCTGTATGGCTGTTACGTTGGTTCTTTCGTTTTTGATTTGGGCTTTTTTGTTTTTGGTTTGGATGGTTATTTTTGGGTCGAATCCGATAAATGAGTACTGTGCGAGTTTTTTTGGTCCTTCGATTGATTCGAGAAGGTAGGCGGTTTGATATTTTTTTTGGAGTTTTGAGAATATTTCAAGGGGATGTTGTTTGAGCTGGATTTTTTTGATGTTTAGGGGGTTAGCTGGTTTTGTTTGGGTTGTTGTTTGTGTGCCAAAGGCGATTCCCCATTTTTGTTTTTGCTCCGTATGGTTCAGAAGCATACGTTAATGTATTATTTAAGGCTTATTGGTACAGAAATGTACATTAATGCTTGAGCTCACAACCCAGCCAATCCAAATAAGCCGCTGAGCCATCAACAATCTGAAGAGCAAGAATCTCCGGAACCTCATAACTATGCAAACCCTTCACACGCTCAGCAACCTGCGAAAACAAATCCATCCGCGATTTCATAACAATCAAGCATTCCTCAGCCCGCTCGATTTTTCCGGACCAATGAAAAAATGATGAGACGGGATTAACGATGTTTGCGCAAGCAATCAAGCGTTCATCCAAAAGCAATTGAGCTATTTTTTCAGCTTCCCGCTTATCTTTCGAAGTAACTAATATAACGATGTAACTGGGATTCAATGGCGTTCACCAAAGAAATATTTAGTTTCAGAAATAAATAAACTTGCATTTTACTGAATTTTGGTTCTCTCCTAAACGTTAAATTATCGGTATCAGAGGCAAAATTTTGACCACTGGTTTTTCTAGAAGCCGCCTTTGCCCCATGCTTTTGCGGTTTCGTAGCAGAAAGCCAAGGCACATATGACTGTTCCAACGGTAGCGAAGAAGTATTCGCCTGTTATTACGGGTGGTCTTAGAACTGTCAATTCGGTGATGACAAGTAAAACTGAGAAAATGGCGTAGAAAAGAAACCTGGGGATTAGGAAACGGCTGATTTTTATGCTGTCTTGTAAAACAACCTTGTCAATGACGTAGCCGCCATCCTCCCGTTTTAGCAACCCCACGTCTTCAAGTTTAGATATATGATAAACCGCCAACGAAGGGGAGCTCAGGTTGAGTGCTCTTTGAACCTCTCTGGCTCCAACCGGCCTGTTGCTCTTTAACAAGAATCGGTAAACCTCAAGAGTAGTACCCTTCAACATGCTTTCAGGTTCATCTGAGGTCAAAGTCGCCACTACGCTTCAAATCACATTCACTTGATTTAAACGATTCTCCGTTCAATCAATTAGAACAAATCATCAAGCGATTAGAACACATGTTCTATAACATAGCATTAAGTAAAGCTCCAAAGTCTAGAGCTTATCAAAACCCAACTGATGATAATCATGAGCGAACACAAAAACAAAATAATCCTTGCAATCATTCTTGCCTCAATTTTAGTAATTCTTCTAGGCGGCGCAAGCCTGGCATTCTTTCCTACTCAACCAACACGATCACCTTCAACGTCAAACGCTGGACCAGTTCAAGGAGGGATACCTGCTGGTGCTCCTGCCATAATTGAAGCACCAGTTTTAAGCAGTGTTGAACTTAACTCGGCTGAAGGGTTTAACTCCTCAACAGTGGCGGCTGGAACGTCAAATTCAACCTTGTTCGTGCTGCCTCCTGGCGGAACCGGCACGGTGCCATTCTCAGTTTATACAACTTACACAAATCAAACGGTTGGCGTCTTTTTAGCCGTTGACCTATGGTCGCCGCCAAATGCATATGAAAGCGTACAGTTCAACGTTTCTCCCTCAAACTTGACCCTCAGCCCTGGAGAACAAGTAACGGCGGCTCTAACAATAACTGCTGACCAAAATGCGCCATCAGCGTTTTACATGCCATATATTGATGTACAGTCAAACTCCTCCTCAATACTTGAAACACAAATAAGTATGCCCGACGTGTTAATTGCAAACTCTACCCCATCATGCCTCTTTCTAGTAAACGAACAACAGATTATTCAGCCCAATGTAGCTGCACCAGCACCTGCAAGCCCTCCAATCGGAAATGCATCAACCGGCATAGTTCCACCAATCGCATCTCCTCCATTATCCACTTCCACGCCAATCCCAGACCTGTCTGTTGTCCCAACCATCACTATGGTTCCAGGAGAGACTACAACAGTTATGTATGGTTGCCTTACTCAAGACAATCTCAGCCTCAACGTAACCGCTCCGACAGGGTTCACCGCCCAATTTTCGCCCAACCCAGTGGACGTAATTTTAGGCTCAACATCAGGAAAAATGTATGCACTAACAATCACTGCAGCAACAAACATCGGTTCGGGCACATACCAAGTAAACGCAACTGGGAGCCTAAGTACATATCAATTTGACGCTTCTTTCAGCGTCGTAGTAAAATAAATAAGGAGTAGATTAAAAATGAAAAACTTTAAGAAAAATTTCAGTTTAGCGATTATAATTGTTTTTGGTCTAAGCCTATTAACCGTGACTTCACTGGCGTCAGCCAGCGTATCCTCATTCAATAATGTCCAAATAAACATCCAAACCTCATCAAACATGCCGTCGGGCTACTACACAGTTACAGCGTACAACATGTCTGGCTACCAGGAATCCTCAATTCAAACCTATTACCCCGCTGCTTCGTTCGAACTTCCAAATGGACAATACATCTTCACAGTCACAGCAGAAAACCAAACCAATATGAACTATCCCGTTCCACTATCAAGCGGAGCCGCTTCAAGCAGCGGCAATGGCGCAGCCACCTCAAGTCCTCCAATATTACCCATCTACATAGCGCCCGCAGTGGAATATGGATATTCAGTGCAGCAAATCTCCAGTCCAGTAAGCATCACAATCTCAACTCAGAACGTTTCTGCATTCCCCACAAATACCCTGACAATACAAGTCCTCTATGCCAACGGAACTGCAGCCGCAGGCGCCTCTGTTTCAGCATCCACCATCGGATCCGATTACTACTGGGGCTACGAACCCAACGTGGTAACTTGGACCACAACCAACGCTGACGGCTATGCAACCCTCGTAACACCGGCAGCGCCAGAACAAATCAGCGCGTGGAGCTGGATACCTTTGAACTTTACTGGAGTCGCCGTGCCGACAGTCATCGTTGCTGGTGAACCAGTAAATGTAACTGGCCCTATGCTGCCAGCCTACCTTGGATTAGCGGGTTCAACCCTAATTATCCCACCACAGACAACCGCAACAATCACCATGCAAACGCAACAGCAGAACTACTGGGTAACCCCATACGCAGGCATCGCAACACCGCAAACTGGATCAACAACAGGTGCCCCAAGTTCAAGCTCAGGCTCATCCAGTGGACCCGGCGCAATCCCCGCTTCAGTATACACCGAGCAACAAGGAAACCCAGCACTCCAAACGACCCAAACTCCAACGCCAACTCCAACCTCAGCCCCTGTAAGTTCCCTCGCCACCGAAAATAGGGTAACCCTTACCTTTTTAGCAGCGGTAGTCATCGCAGCAGTTTTATTGGTAAGTCTAACAATCGCAACAAGAACCAAGAGAAAACAGCAACAGTCAAGTGCGGCAGCGTAGAATTTGCTTAAAAACAAGAAACTGGCTGCTGCTCCCCTCTTTCTATATAAAAAAATTTGCGTTAACAAACGCAATAAAGTTTAAAAGAGCCACACTCAACTCTAAGTGGCTTTATCAGAGGCAAGAGATCATGTGTGAGCTGGTAGGAGCCAACTCAGCGAAATATCGCTAAACTTGCCCTGTTAAATATCATAATAACAAAAGGAGGAAAAGAAATGTTATCAAGAGATTGCGACGGATGCTCCCAAATGAAAGAATGCAGTAGACGATACTTTGTCGTTGAAAAAGGCAACTGCGTTTTCTGCCCAGACGGAACAGCCCATCTAGTAGATGGAATGTAAAATCAAGCGCAAAATTACTTTTAACTGCACTTAGCTCACTTTTTTTTATATTTTATTCATGCTTTTTCAATAGACTGACCGCTGGAAACAAGAGACGACTCTTTCAAGATTGAAAGGCTTACGCTCAAAAAAAAGCCAAGCTGAAAACTATATTCTCTAACTAAATTTGTTTAAAGAGATTAAGGGCGGGTGCAAATTATTAAATGGTCCTTGTCGCGATCTATTTTTAATTTATGGCTCTTCACGTAATCCTCGAATTGGTTAGAACATGGTTCATCGGCTAAGGTTGTATCAGTTAGGACCACGTAACCTTCCGTTTCAGTATCATAAATTCCCCATTCAATAAACCCCTTGAAAACTTTGGGGTGGGCGGCTGGAAATTTCTTTGAGAACTCTAACGCTTCGGCTAAATCCATGCAAATGACCTAATTCACATAATCTTTGTTACCTGAAATTATTAAAGAATTATGTGTAAAGTAGGCTACTAACAATTTGTAAAATTTGATAAATCATGGGTTCCAGCCGCGTTTTTATTGTAATTGAAGTTGCATCACAAAAGACCCTCTAAAGATAAGTTCAGGTTGGTCTCATTGCGTTTTGCGTCTTCTATCAATTGAGCGGTAGGCTACGTTAGCGCCGACAAAAATTACCAATAAAATCAAGAGAAATCCAAAAAAACCTAAGATCCTAAGTTCTGTCAGAATCAAGCTTAACACTAGAACGGCAGTGGAGATGATGAAGACTGCAGCTTTCTCTTTGACGATAACCTTTGGAGACATGGCTTATTGGTCACGTTAAACGACTGCTTGCTCTTACTAATCTCTTTCTCAATCGCCGCCTCTTATGCTGTATTGTTGCCACCATCTCGTGCTACGACCAGGCGAGGTCGAAGCGGTCAAGGTTCATTACCTTGTTCCACGCCGCTACGAAATCATGCATGAATTTCTCTTGGGAGTCCTCGCATCCATAGACTTCCGCCAAAGCTCGAAGTTGGGAGTTCGAACCGAAGATGAGGTCAACACGGGTGCCGGTCCATTTGAGTTCGCCCGTAGTACGATCACGACCCTCGAACACGTCTTCGTCCTTTGAGGTTGCCTTCCACATCGTGTTCATGTCAAGCAGATTCACGAAGAAGTCAGTGGTGAGAGCCTGTGGCCGCTTGGTGAAGACACCATGCTGGGACTTTCCGAAGTTGGCATTCAAGACGCGCATACCGCCGACGAGAACCGTCATCTCAGGAGCAGTCAGCGTCAACAGTTGCGCTCGATCAACCAGCAGTTCCTCAGCCGATACAGCGTACTTGGTTTTTTGGTAGTTACGGAACCCATCTGCAACTGGTTCAAGAACGGCGAAGGACTCCACATCAGTTTGCTCCTGCAAGGCATCCGTGCGTCCCGGCGCGAAGGGAACAGTTATATCGTGACCGGCATTCTTCGCAGCCTCTTCGACACCTGCGCATCCACCCAGAACAATCAAGTCGGCAAGCGAAACCATCTTCCCACCTGACTGCGCACTGTTGAACTCCTTTCGGATTCCCTCAAGGATCTGCAGCACCTTTTTCAGTTGAGCTGGCTGGTTGATTTCCCAATCCTTCTGCGGCGCAAGACGAATACGAGCCCCGTTCGCACCTCCGCGCTTATCGGAGCCACGGAACGTAGACGCCGATGCCCAAGCAGTTGAAACAAGTTCCGAAATCGACAGACCCGAGGCCAAAATTTTGCCCTTGAGGTCCGCGATGTCCTTCGTGTTGATCAACTCGTAATCGACTGCTGGTACTGGGTCTTGCCAGATGAGTTCCTCCGATGGGACCTCCGGACCGAGATAGCGCGAGCGGGGACCCATATCGCGGTGGGTAAGCTTGAACCACGCTCGGGCGAAGGCATCTGCCAGCTGATCTGGATTCTCTAAGAAGCGCCTTGCAATCTTCTCGTATGCTGGGTCGAATCGCAGGGCGAGGTCGGTGGTCAGCATGCCTGGCGCGCGACGCTTGGAGGAGTCATGCGGATCCGGCACAGTACCGGCACCTGCGTCACCTTTTGGCTTCCACTGATACGCACCAGCCGGACTCTTAGTCAGTTCCCATTCGAAGCCGAAAATGTTCTCTAAGAAGTTGTTGCTCCACTTAGTTGG
>Ga0187891_1002489_pt1 | contig 13920 bp, 9 predicted proteins | sample June2016WEW_21_4_FD_132990 | JGI IMG/M metagenome (GOLD analysis project Ga0187891, IMG submission 132990) | Peatland microbial communities from SPRUCE experiment site at the Marcell Experimental Forest, Minnesota, USA - June2016WEW_21_40 | ecosystem: Environmental > Terrestrial > Soil > Wetlands... | reverse complement strand
CGCGTGATCAGCTCGCGCGTCGATATGTCTTCGGAGTCTTTCACAAGGAAACTTTGGCCCGCAGCCTTAGAATGGTCGACGCAACGCACCAGGAAATCGGCAAGGTTGTCGGCTCCGAGCAGGCTACGGCAGTTTTCTCTTTTGGGCCAGGGCAGCGGAAGAGCGCGATCGACAAGCTTGATGAGCCGCAGGAAATTCCCTCGCACTCCCGGACCGTAAACCAATGGGGGCCGGACAATCACCACTTCGAGTCCGGTCTCTGATGCGAGGGCGCGAAGCGCCTCTTCGGCTTCCCATTTCGAAACCGCGTACGCGTCCTTAGGATTTGGGGTCATATCTTCGCGGAACGGCATCTCGAAAGTTGACTCACCGTGCACCTTTGCCGTGCTCACAAAGATGAACCGCCGAGCACCGGCTGCAACAGCGGCGAGAGCGATGGATTTCGTGCCGTCCACATTCACCCGCCTGTACTCTTGCAATGGATCGCTGACGGATTCCCTCATAACGTGGACGCGAGCCGCCAAGTGCACAACAACAGATACGCCAGCGAGCGGACCTCGTAGTTCCGGATTTGCGCTCAGATCTCCCAGCAGAGAATACTCAGTTATTCCTGGAACCACCCGTTGCAACTCCGGCCACAGTCGAAGAGTCCGCACTCCGCCGCGCGGAATAAATCCCGATGCAATGAGCTTTCGACAAACATATTTCCCCACAAATCCGTCCGCGCCTGTGACCAATACTCGCTCGTTCATGCAAGCTCATCAAGAAACATCTTGTTCAATGCAGCGGGTCAAACGGTGAAAAGTGCAGAATCTAGCTCAGCAATCGCTCTGCGCTTCCAAACCCAAGGCACGCATCACTCGAGCTACCCCGGCAGGCTTGTCGTAACCCGCAATGAACGCCTCGCGGCCGTTCTGTCCTTTTCGGCGCAGCTCCTCCGGATTTTCAACAAGCCGCAAGAGAAAAGCCGATACTCCGGCTTCATCGCCGCAATCAAAGTGCCAGCCGCATTCGAATCGCCGGATGAGAAGTGCAGGGGTAGCTTCCGCCGGGCCAATATAGAGGACCGGTCTTCCTGCCGCCATCAATCCGTAGATTTTGCTTGGTACAACAGCGCCGAGAGTCACAGGCTTCTGCGTCACCAGGCCTAGATGGCACTCGGCCAGGCTGGCTCCCAGATCCTGCAGGCGAACATAGCTCGGAAAGGAAACATTTTCGATCCCGCGCTTCTGGCAGAACTCAATCAATTCTCTGCGCTCGAGACCTCCGCCGGTAAAGACAAATTGGAAATCAGGATGATTCGCCAGGTGCACCATCACTGCGCGAATGGTTGCAACATCGTGGGCCGACCCAAGATTTCCGGAATAGAGAATGCGCAGCGGTGGTGGCGCAGGAAACGGCAATGGAAAAATCGTCCGCCCATCGGCCCAATTCTCCGCCACAACAATTCGATCTTCCGGAATCCGGTGCTGCAACAGGCGAATCTTCATGCAATCGCCGGGGGCGATCACCGCGTCTGCCCTTCGCCGGGGAAAATCCAACATCATCGAGGTCCATCGGGCAACGGGTATGTCCAGCGCAATGGCAATATCCGGATACAGGTCCATCTCCCACGCCACGTGACGGCATCCGCGTATCTGTTGCAGCAGCCAGCCAATCCATGCCAACCCCGGCGGCGCTGTGAGAGTCAGAACAACGTCGGGCTTTGGGATCCGCAGCGCTCTCCAAACTGCCCCCGCATAAAAGGTGGCGTAGGAGAGCAGTTTCTTCAGTTTGCTCTGCGAAAATGTCGCAGTTCTGACCCTCGCCACATGAATTGACCCTCGGCCTGAGGGCTGTTCTGCATTTGATTCGGGATTCTCGCGTTGAGTGCTGCCGCGCGCCGCAACCTCTTCTGAGGCATAATCATCGGCGCCGCAGACCACGCGAACATCGTGGCCCACCTCTGCGGCGCCATTCGCGAAGTCGGCCAGAAACTGCCCAACCGCCGATTGGTCCGGGCCAAAAAACTGACTGATGACAATGATTCTTGCGCGAGAGGTCAATCCCATTGAAGAACATGCGGTCTCGGATCTACTTAGTGTTCCTTGCACGAGAAATCGTCTTTCACGCCGATGTTGTCAAACCAATATGCAGTCCGGCCTAGGACCATTGCCGAGAATCCAGTCGTACACATCAGTCATGGCTTTACCAATTCGCTGCCATTGGTAGCGCGTTTCAACCAGGCTTCTGCCATTGCCGCCCATGGCCTCGCGATCTGAATCCGTCAAGGAGAATAATTGACGTAATGCCGCCGCAATGCTGTTTACCTCCGGCTCCATCATGATTGCGGCCCCAGCCGCAGCCCCCTCGGGAAGGTTGCACTCGCGAGTCATCAGAACCGGCAGTTTCCACGACCACGCCTCGAGAATGCTTACCGGCTGGCCTTCGCTCTTGCTGGGCAGGATAAACGCGGATACTCCGGCAAAACATCGATCCTTATTGGCGCCGAACTGCGGTCCGAGGAAATCGACACTCGATCGAACCTGAAGCTGGTCCGCGAGCCGTTCCAGTTCAGCACGATGGCGGTTCTGGTCCCATCCGGCGAGCGTAAGGCGCCAACCTCCCGCCGTCGCTTCCTCGCGGACAGCGCTCCAGGCCTCAATCAGGCTGCGCAACCCTTTCGAAGGATGAAATCTGCCAAGGTAAAGAATTGACCGGCCCTTCCGCGAGACCTGAAGAGCAGTATCATTCCGCATTGTCGTGCCATTGGGAATGATGCAGATTGGATTCTTCAACCCATACTCCCGCAATGCCTCTGCCTCGGCTGAATTCAAAGCGTGCAGACAGGCGGCGCGGCGCAGGTGTTCATTCTCGTAGAGCAGAGCCGCAATTCGCTTCTTCCAGCGGGAATTACGCAGCGCCCATGGCTTGAGTAGGCCGTGCGGGCTGACTAGATAGGGTCTCGTCCCCCGCGACCAACGAGGGGCCACGACCGACGGATACATCCAGATGCCATGGACGTGGAGAATGTCCGCATTCCATGTTTCTAATGCAGCCACGAGCCCCGGTGCGTAACCGAAGATGCGCGGACCGCGAACGGAAAATGTCCTGGTGGAGACGTCACCCCAAAGCGGCTCATCAATTCTTGTATAAGCATCACGCGCGCTGAAAACCACGGGGAGATATCGTTTCTCTGCAGAAATGGCAATGGTGAGATTGCGCATTGCATCGAAGATACCGCCGTTCATCCTCGAGATTGAATTGGTCAGGACGGCTAGTCGAAATTGCGAACTGGACATGTCGCTCAAAGGAAAGAGAAGAGACCCGGCTACTCAATCAAGGCGGAACACTCGTAAACTCAGGCTCTTTCGCGTATTCCCAGGTACTCCGCGCCGCGCGCAATTGCTTCGAGATAGCCTTGAACTTCGAGATCCATCCTGCAATATTGATTAACGATCTCAATCGAGCGTGCGCCCATTCTTGCGCGCAGCTCGGGATTGAGGAGGTTCGTCATTGCCTGGGCCAACTGCCCAATGTCGCCGGGCTCGATGACAAACCCATTCAAGCCATCTTGCACGATCAACCCCGCCGACCCACAAGCGCTCGTCGTTACTAGCGGCTTCCCAGTAAGCCCGCCTTCTACCAGAACCTTCGGGAAGCAATCTTTGTGCGTTGGAAGCAGCACGGCATCGGCCGCGCAGTAGATTTCCGCGAGTTTCTCTGGCGCAACAGGTCCAAGAAAGCGCACGCGATGCTCAACTCCGCTTGACCGGGCTAGTCTCAAGAAATGCTCGATCGTCGCGCCCTCTTTGCTTGCCGGCTCCTCAGGTCCGGCGAAAACACACAGAAAAGATGCGTCTCTAGGAAGGAGCGCGGCCGCGTTAACGATGTCTGCCACTCCCTTGAAGGAATGCAGATTTCCCGCGTAGAGAAAGACTACGGCGGAATGGAAACCGAGATCGCTCCGAGTATCCCGATCCATTTCGAGTTCGCCGAGGATCCTTCTGAAAAACGAGGCGCCTCCCTCGTAGGGGGCGGAGATCAAGCGTTCGGGCGCACAGCCATAAATTTCGGTGAGGACCTGAAATGCCGCGGGACTCTGATAGATATGGTAGCGACACATACGGAGCAGTAGGCGTTTCGACAGCATGATCCACCAGCGCCGCTTCCTTTCCCAATTCACGGGGAGCGTTTGATTGGTTGAGATCACGACGCGCCCCAAGAGGCGTGCGCAAAACGCGCACCAGATTGCCCCCAATCCTAACAGCCCCTTCAGAATGACGACATCGGATTCGCGCGCACATGCCAGGCCCACACGCCATTCAGGGTTGGAGACGAGTCCTTCCGGTGTGCCGCCCTTGGCGCTGACACCGAAATGCTTGCCGCGCGCTCTTGCCGGACGAAAAGCAACTCGCGAGAGCTCCTGATCCGGATGTTCGTACAGCGGAAATGCTTTTACAGCGAGTGTCGCCGATTGAGCAACCTCGAAGAGCGCGTCCTCGGTGCCGCGCTGCAGATCGTAGGTCAGGAATCCGACTTTCAGCAATGGCTTTGTTCCGATCCGCGATTTGTCAGCGATAAATGCGGAACCGGATCTGTAAGTTGTCATAGCAGGCGAGTCGAGCGGCGATGGTATCTGCGAGGACATGAATCAAAGCATGATCTGTGCGCCTATAAGGTTACTGGCAACTTACTTTCAAGCTGCTTTTCATCGCGCCACTCCGTAACATCCGCGAGCCATTGACGCATCCTGCTATAGATGTCGTTCCCTGAGGCAAGCACGCGTGCATATCCCGCCGCCGCAATCCGTTTTCTGGCAGGCTCGTTACGTAGATAGAACTGCACTTTGTCGATAAACTCTTCAGGGCTTTCGAAAAACTCTGCTTCCTTCCCTTCGGAGTAAAACTCCTGCATTGCCGCAGTCCGCTCGGAGAGAAGAAACACGCCACAGGCCGGGATCTCCCACGATCGCGTCGTATATTGATCGCGGTTCCATTTGCTGAAGAAACATGCTCCAATCTTAGTTGCACAAAGCGCCCGCCGGTAGTCCTCACCCCTGGCGTAGAAAATCGGCTGCACATTCTGAAACACATCGCGCGGGAGAACCGATCGCCATTCCGTTACCCCTCCGAATATCCTGCACTTCAACCCCGCTCTCACAACTCGCGACAGGCATTCAACGCGGAGATCGGGCTCCATGTGGCCGGCGTAAACAACGTCGGATCCCCAGGTTTCTTGTTCGAGACCCCCGAGTTGGGTTGGGTAGTGCATCCAGGGGATGTAATACATCATGAGAACCCGCACGCGTTCCATTCCGTGTGCGACGGCCTCAGCGACATTACATGGGCGGAATACGTGGTATCCGTCGTAATTAGGAAGCGCTTTCGATAGAAGCCGGTATTCTCTGCGATCCGGTCGTCCAAACGGATCATCGCAATGCAAACCCGATGCGAAAGTGATCTTCGCAATCTGCGCGATGGTCTCAGCTGAGTAGTGATGCCCCTGATAGAAATGCGCCACGTCCGGGCGCATCTCTTTTACACATTGCACCACCATCCGATTGACTTTGGCGATATCGGGGCCGAGCAAGTAGCGCTGTTCGAGACGGCCAGCCAGATTCCGCGGAATGTAGGAATGAGTGTCGAAAAGCTCAGCTTTTATCCCAAGATCACGGAGCGCCCGCAGCCATGCAAGCTCATGAATTTCCCCGAAGGCCGATCGGACGATCAGGACGGACTCGACTTTTCTCCGGCCAGACTCCGCCATAAGTTCTTCGAGGAAAATCCAACTCAGGAAGGGCGAACGCCGCGCGCTCCACCCATCACGGGGGTCGAACCGGACAGGCGCTTCAGGGCGTCAATAAGAGAATCGCAGATCCGGAACCCAGCCACGGAAAGCGCAACGCGGTAAATGCGAAACGACAAGTATTTGCCGAGACCTAGTTGAGACAACGCCAACGCGTAAAGCTGGAAAGAGGATCTGGAGCAGGTGCGTGCCTGAATGGCAAGCAGCGGGTACGAATAACGAGCAATATCGGAACGAATCAAGCGCCCCACCTCAGGGCCGTGCGCGGATTCGAGGCTCTGGGCGATCTCGAGAAGACCGCGAACAAAGTTCAGCGAATGTTCGGGGGTTAACTGCCGCGGGGCGAACCGCTCGTGCTCGCTGGCGCTTGACCCAAAATAATGATCGCCGCCGACCCGTCGGATCGCCGTGATTCGCGAAACATAATACCCCGGCATCGTCATGAGTAAGTTGCCGACTAAGTAGAGTTGATAAAGCAAAGTTCCGTCGAATTTGTCGGTTCTTATGGCGCGCGCTGCACTGGTATGGATGGCGAGGCCGGAGATAAAGATCGATCTACGAAAGAATGCCGCAACTGTTGCTTGTCCCGGCTTGAATGCGCGGTCGCCAGGAAAATAGCGATGCGCGTCCAGCACTTCTCCGGTTTCCTTTGAGGTTGTTTGCCACGCGCGCAAAACGACGCCTGCGTTGTAAACAGCATCGGTTGCTTTTGTTAGCTCGTTCAAAGCGCCGGCGCACCAATGGTCGTCATCGCCCATGAACACGGAGTATTGTCCCTCCGCATGATCGATGAGAAAGCGCAGGTTGCCATCGTACCCAAGATTCGCCGGGGTCGTCAGGAAGCGGACACTCAGGAGTTCATGCTCCTGAGAGAACCGCTGAACTACTTCCGCAATCTCAGCATGCTTCGGCGAGCAATCCTCGCTGACCAGGATCTCCCAATCGCCGGGCGCCTCGGAGGCAATACTTTCGAGGAGGTCGGACAGTTCTCGAGGGCGGTTGAACGCGGGGATGCAGATAGAAAACCGCTTCGTCATTTCCGGATATTTGGTTGCAGGTAACTGGCTTGGCGGGGACCCCTCAGTGTTATGCGGCCCCTGGCGTTGCTTCTATGCGCGAAAGGATCGCACACCGCTCCGCTAAAGAAGGGCGGCACGCATAGCGGTTTGCGGCGCGAGACTCACAGATTGGCTAAGAGTTTGCTCAACGGCGCAGAAGAGGAGAATGGGAAGGCCCCTCGTAGCCAGTAGGTACACACCAATCGTGGCTGTCATGGGTATTGTCCATACGCATAACAGGGTGAGGATGTAAAAGCTAAGCAGTAAGGTTCCCATATCAACCGCCGAATGAGTCGCCGAAATGCAATACTTCGCAATCCTGCCAATGAGAAAGAAACCGCCAATCACACCAAGCGCGCCAAAGTTGAAGTAGAGTTCGGCGAGAGTCCCGGGCACAACGCCGTTGATCGCCGGATCTTCATAAATATACTGTCCTACAAGCGCCGTCATCGCAGGCGGTTCCGAAACCTTGAGAGGAATGTGCAGCAAAGTCGCCGGCGAATTGATAGTCATTGCAAGGCCTTGAAGCAAAGTTGAGCCAAAGGCGTAGCCATATCGACCCACCATATCAAAGACAAGACTAATCGTCGGGTATCGTCCCATCTGCCAGTCGAAGACGGCGGCCAATTGATTGGTGAAGAATTGGCTCGTACTTATTTCTCCTTGAGCGAAAGCGTCGATGCCACTGTTCAATAACGTCGTGGTTCGGGCGATCGTCTCGAACACGATGATCCCCATGACGCCGACAGCGATGGCGGAAGCGAAGGAGCGGAGATGCCGGGGAGCAATCTTCTTGACGACAAAAATCAGGGGCAGGACCGCCAGCAGATTTTCAGCGCGGCTGCCCGTCCAAAACAGATTCAGGAAGATGCAGGCCGATCCGCCAACAAGGACAGCAAGAGTGGTCCTGGGATGGCTTTTGCTGGCGCGCGAAGCGAGGAACGCCGTCAACAGGAAGATGATTCCCCATGAAAGCCACGTGGACATGAAAGCGAAGCGGGCCGTTCCTGCCGCGAGTTGCCTTCCAGGGTCAATGGTTGCGGCCTCCTGAAGCGCACTGCCGGAGCCGGAGAAAAGCAAGGTTGTGCCGGCGATGCCGACCAGCGCGAAGAGGACCCCGCCGAGAACGAGAAGCGTGGAGCGGACGCGGACCATCTGTGGTCCATTCCTGGGCGGCGCCGGCCGCCCAGGCGCTAGTCCCCACCAAAGAGCCAACTGCGCAAGGAAAACGAGCGCAAGCGATAAGTACACGTGATGGAGCTGGGTGTGGGTGTCAAGCGCGGCGATCTCATAAAAGCCGAGCGACACATAATCCGCTCCGGTAAGATGGACGAACGCCGACAGCGGGTAGGTGAGCAAAAACGTGCCGAGCACCAGCGTGTAGCTGTTCATGAAACTGCCGGTCTTCGCCGCCGCACGAAACAGAATTGCGGCGGAAATTACAACAAGGATTGCGGCGAGCACCCCGGCGCCCGGTGCGTCAACCCTCTCGCGCCGCACGAGCAAGATGATAGCGACGAGGACGACGATCGCTGCGAACAGCCGGCGCCATGGAATAGCCCGCGTCTTTTGTTCTTCCTTCAGCACGGGGTCTCGGCGACCTCTTCTGTGTTTTCCGCTAGAAACTTATCTCTGAAAAACTCCGCCAGCGCCGATGCCATCGCGCGAACGATGCTGGGCCTGATACCCCACAGCGATTGCAGGCGGACATCCTGCTGCGTGGTGAGATAAAGCGCCAAACAAATGAGGTAAATCGCCTCTGAAATCAGACTCGCGCAACAGAATCCGAAAGCTCCCCATCGCGGTACGAGAAACACACTGAGAACGATTAGGACCGCTAGATTGATAGCAGCCCCAACGGTCCCCGGAATGATGAAGCGGAGGCCGCGAAGGTTATTCTCCAGTGTTCTTGTCATGGCTCTGAGCGACATGGCGAGCGCAAGAGGATATGCGGCGGGAATTGCATTGACGTATGCTCTGCCAAAGGCGAAACGGATCACCGGATCGACAAGAGCGCAGGCGAAGAGAAAGCTCACTCCGGCAACGACCTGCGCCATCTGGAATCGGCGCAGCATCAGTGCAAACGAGGCGTCAGCGCTTTTGGCGCTTGAAACTTCGACAAATCCAATCTGCGTGAACGCTTCAGTGGTAATCGTGATGGGCATGGTTAGCGCGAATGCAATCGCAAAGTAACCGATCTGCTCTAGTGTCGTTGTGCGAATGAGGATGGCTCGATCGGCATTGAGCAGAACGACAGCCGCGAGGCTCGGCGCTGCGAAGCGAATCCCCAAACCGAGACACTGAGAGTAAGCGCCGCGCGGGAGCTTCTTATTTAGCCACTGGGGTTTGATGTGAATAAGGTGCAGAAGGCACTGTAGCAATTGGCTGCCTAGCGCGGCGAGCGCGGCGGCGAGCGGCGTGAGAGTGCCAGCGAGCCAAAGGATGAGAAGAGCAATCACGTAGCCTGCCTGGCCGGCGAGCATTACAGCATTGACCCAAGTGAAGCGCCTCAAGCCGTAGGCCATGGCATTGAAGTAAGGCACAAGGATCATGAAGGCGCCGCATGCGCAGGAGATCTCAACCGGAACCGCTAATTGACGATTGTCGCCGGTGAGTGTGAGTGGCGCGCACAGCACGAAGAGCGGAACCGCCAGGAGAACCTGAACAACGGCGAGGCGGAAGCCGGTCGTTAGAAATTCTTCAGTGCGCTCTGCGCTTTTGGAGATCAGGGCGGTGATCGCCTGGGGTGTCCCCAAACTGAAGAAAGCTCCCATCAGCGTGGGAAAGTACAGGAGAACCGCCAATTCGCCACGCCCTCGCGGCATCAATAAACGAGAGACCAAGAGGCCCGAGACGGCGCCAAGTCCCACGCGGAGGACATTGGCTCCCGAAGTTGAGATATAGGACCAAATCAGATGTTTGCGATGCTGGGGCGTCTTGGTTCTCCACGATTCGGTAGCGAGTCACTCGTTGACAGGAACCGATTTGAATTCGGCCAGCAGTTGCGCAATGCGACGGTTGCCGGCGGCGAAGCTGCGCCCCAAAATATAGAACCACGAGCCAAGCATTCCGAGCGCCATAAAGATGAGAACGATGAGTGTCCGCCTGGGCGCGGATTTTCGTTCCGGTGGAATGGCTTCTTCGACCACCTGAATCACCGCGGCATTCCTAGCCTCATCCCACCTCGCTGCGTCATACTGCTTCAGGAGCAGGTCGAAGAGCGCCTGGCGGTATTCGAGCTCATGCTCCGCGCGCAGATACTCCGCACCCGCGCCGGCAACGTCCGCGAGATCCAATCCTCCGGATTCCGGAGAGCCGCTGCGCTCTTCCAGTCTGGCTGATTGATCCTGCAGCGAGGAGAGTTGGCTCTCAAGCAGCTGCACCTCGGGATTCTGTTCTGTCGAATAGGAGCGCAACGCCTGAAGCTGTACTTCCTTGGCCGCGACCTGGGCATGCAGATCAGCCAATGACGTGATCAATGCTTTGGTCTGCGCGTCCAGTTGAACCAGGCCCTTTTGCTTTTGGATTTGCTGAAGCGCAAGCTCGGCTGAAACCAGATCCTCTTTAGCGTCCTTCAATCGCTGTTCGTAAAAGAGCCGTCTTTGCGACGCTTCGGTCACGGCCAGATTTTTTGTAAGCGCGCGAAGTTGCTCCGGGTAGGCGTTGGCGATGTCGGCGGCTCGCTTCTTGTCTGTATCGGTCACGGAGATTGCGATCAGCGTGCTTTTTTCTGACGTGATAGCCGTACGATCAGCCAACGCCTTTCGAGCGGCCGTCATATCTTTCGCGTGATAAACGCCGGCGAGGCCGAATTTTCTGATGATCCCGTCCGCAATGGGCCGCGAGGCCAGCAGTCCCAGATAAAGCTCGTTCGGATTTCTCAGATTCAACGATCCGCCGGTTGCACCCGCCAGTGGGTTTGCGGCAGTTGGATTCAGCGCCAATTGGCTCATCAGGAAGGCCGCAGACGACTGGGTTTGCTGCGGCGTCATGATCCTGGTTGTTGCCGTATAACTAACCGGCAGAACCAGGCTCACTACGATCCCAACGAGCATTGCAATTCCCGTGACCAGCGCCACCAGGCGCTTTCCGCGCGCTAACTGCATGAGAGCACCAAAGGCGGACAACGCGGGCGCTGTTCCGCGTTCATCGGATGAGAGCTCTCCGTGCGGAGAGGCTGCTTCCTGAGTGATCACTGGACTCTGTTCCATCGTGGCTTGCTGATTTACTAGTAGGTCGTTCCGAGGACGGCGCCCGTCAAGGCTGTTTGCGAAAGGATTTGCGTGAAGTAAGGGAGCTGCTGGATGAATGTGCTCGGGCCCTTCAACTTGGGCGGAACGATGATCGCGTCCCCAGGCAGCAATGTTGTCTTGTCAAAATCCGAGCGCCAAAGCTCGCCGTGAGTCTGGCGGCTGATGACCGTGCCGTCCGCGCGAATGAGAAAAATGCGCCTCGTATCCGCCTGGCGCGTGGGTCCTCCCGCATCGTTCAGGTACGCGTAGAGCCGCTTCCGCCGCTCATAGCGGAAGGCGTTTTCGTTGTAAACCGCGCCGGAAACCTGAACGGTATTCAGCTCCGGCGGAACGTAGAACGTGTCTCCATCTTCCAGCGGAAACGCCGGAATGTCATCGACGCTGCTCGCGTCGGGCTTCATGGCCAGGACCACGCGCCCCGTGGGCTGAACAGCGGCAAGCTGCGAAATCAAGGCCTGCTGGGCGCTCAACTGCGCCTGTTGCTCTTGGGCGTTGGGTGCGCCGACTGTGGAAGCGGCTGCATTTCGGGCCAGGAGATCCCTCTGCATTTGCGCAGTCGACTGCCTGATCTCCAGCTCCTCGGCCTTGCGGGTGGAGATGCGATTGAGCTGCGAAGCATAGAGATAGGAGTGCGGGGTGAGCCCTCCGGCGCGCGTCACGAGATCGCGTAACGTTTCCCCTGGGCCGATCCGGTAAATGCCCGGCGCATTCACTTCGCCGTCAACACGAACGAAAGCCGCGTGCTTATCGACGGGAAGTGGAATGTCCTTTTCAGAAAAGATGGTGACAACGTCTCTGGGCTGCAGAGCAACGTTATCGGTCGAGGTCGGGTTGTCGATGGCGTTGGCCAGGTTGAACGCAATCAGCCGGGTGCTCAAATCGTGTTGATCGAGGCGCTCAACGGCGGCGTAGTCCCAATTAATCTCTTCGCTGTTCCGAGCCGCCTCAAAGCTGGTTTCGCCGCGCTGGCTAATTTCGTTTTGGGCGTTGATCCCCGTCTGCGGGGTGGCCCCACCTTGTTGATTGGCTCCGGGCTGCGCGTTCAGCCCCGTCTGCGGATTGATTCCAGTCTGCGAATTAAACCCTTGTTGCGTGTTTGCTGTGGTCTGTCCGGCCTGAGGAGGCTGTGCGCCGGTTCCGGTCTGCGGATTCGCGCCGGTCTGCGGATTGAATCCGTTCTGGGTGTTGTATTCGGTTTGCCCGGGTATTGTGGTCTGCACGTTCGTACCCGTCTGGGGATTGAATTGGTTCGGCGAAAGGCCAAAGGGATGGGCGTTTCTTTGGGGCACAAGAAAGTTCTGCTGATTCCAGTAATCGCGGGTGAGCAGAAACTGGCGTGTCGGAATCAGGTCAGAGACGCGCATCCCATCGTGCCACACATAGCGCCCCGGCTGGGCCACATTGCCGCGGAGCGTCACTGCATTATCAAAGCGCGGCGAAAGCGGATAAACACGTAGCAGGTCGCCGTCGCGAAGCGTGCGTTTCATTCCGAGCTCATCGAGCGCGAACGAATCCGCCTGGCGGCCTTCATGATTCTCAATCCGCTCGAGCAGAACGCGATCCTCGTCAGCCAGATTCGTCGCGCCGCCCGCATCGTCCAGGGCCGAAGCGACCGTCTCGTCGCCCTTGATCTCGTAGATCCCCGGCTCGTTGACGCTGCCGATGATCGCCACTTGCGACCCCGCCGGCGGAATATAAATCACATCTCCTGGCAGCAATTGAGCATCGTGAGATTTGTCGCCCCTGCGCAACAAATCGTAGAGGTCAAAGTCCGTGACCACCGTATCGCCGCGCCGCAACTGAACGTGGCGCATCGAGCCGGTCGCAGACGGTCCTCCCGATACAAAGAGCGCGTTCACCAGTGTGCTGAGCGAGCTGATGGTGTACACACCCGGCTGGCGTGCACTGCCCAGAACAAAGACCTGGATGGAGCGAAGCTGGCCCAGGGTCACATTCAGGTCAAAATCCTTGTAGAGCGTTGCAATCGCCGTGTGCAGAAAGCTCTGAAGTTGGTCGAAGCGCAGACCGGCGACAGTCAAGGTCCCTACTGTGGGAACAAAGATTTGCCCGTTCCGATCCACGGTCACGCGCGTGTCCAGATCGATCTTTCCCCACACATGAATAAGCAGCTCGTCGCCCGGCCCAATCACATAATTTGCTGGAACCGGAATTCGGTCAAGCGGTGCAAAGGTTGAGGGAGACTCGTCGAACAGCTCTCTGCCGAATACTTTCAGAGGATGACCGGCCTCGTCCTCAGCGAAGATCTGGAATTCCGTTTGCGTGGTAATGGGGCCAATCGGCTTGTAGGGTGGCGGGACGTTCGTTGCCGGAGTGGGAGCGAGGCCGGATGGAAGTGTACGCACACCGGGCGTGGTTCCCGGAGGATACGCCGTCGTTTCCGGTGAAGGAACCGTACTCGTTGCCGGAGGACACAGAGCCGCCGTGCCTTCGGAAACAGGTCCCGGTCCGGTTGGACAGACAATCGTCTGCGCCCCGGGCGCAGTGGGGGTTGTCTGCCCGCCGCATAGGGCGCCGGGAAAGAGAAGGGTGAGCAGGATTTTATTTCTCATTGGAATAGCGTTCTTACTGCATGCCCGCTTTCGCTCGGGATTGTTCGCGCTCTGCGGAACGATCGTTCTAAAGGCTGCGATCCGCCTTGAACAGGGCGATTTCGGCAACGAGTTTGTCCACCTTTTGTTCCAGGTTGCGCATTTGAGCTGAGTATTCGTTGCGCGAACCATCGCCGGAACTTCCCTGATTTCCGCCGTTCAAAAGACCGCGCATGGCTTCGCGCGCCAGGTCCGACACGCTGCGCGCACCGG
>Ga0187891_1002487_pt1 | contig 13930 bp, 9 predicted proteins | sample June2016WEW_21_4_FD_132990 | JGI IMG/M metagenome (GOLD analysis project Ga0187891, IMG submission 132990) | Peatland microbial communities from SPRUCE experiment site at the Marcell Experimental Forest, Minnesota, USA - June2016WEW_21_40 | ecosystem: Environmental > Terrestrial > Soil > Wetlands... | reverse complement strand
TCGCGCAGCAAGCAGTGGCAGTGGAACCAACAACTTACAGGTCAATCGTCGATGGCGAGTAAGAGCGCCAGCCCGAAAACCACAACCCCTTGGGGTCACCTGAGTCAAATGGATACCCATCTCATAGAAAAGTCATGTGCACAGTTGGGCCGGCTTCGCTTAAGCCCAGAGTTATACGGCGTCTTCAGACACTCGGCATGAGCCTGTTCCGCATCAATCTTTCTCACACGCCGCTTGAGAAGGTCCGTCCAACGCTTGCCTTCCTGCAGGAGCACTCGACCGTACCGATATGCATCGACAGCGAGGGGGCACAGGTCAGAACCGGCATGTTCGCAGCTGCCGCACCCGATCTAAAGAAAAACAGCCTCGTCCAGGTTTACCGGCATCCAATTTGCGGCGATGCGCAGAAGTTTAATTTCACGCCTCCGGCCACTCTCGAATTGTTACAACTCGGCGATCTCATCACCATTGACTTCCATGCAGTCGTTGCCCAAGTTATGGAGATTCAAAGCGACCGAGCTGTTCTGCGTATCCGCAGAGGCGGTCGTATCGGCAGCAACAAGGCGTGCAACGTGCATCGTGAGATCGAGCTGCCTGCAATCACGGTCAAGGACCGCAAGGCCATCGAGATTGGGCGAGAGATGGGCGTTGAGCATTTCGCGCTCTCCTTCGCAAATCGGCCGGAGGATGTTCATGAGATGCGAGAGCTGATCGGTCCAGGGGCGACGCTGATTTCGAAAATTGAATCCCGCAGCGGTATTGCGAATCTTGAGGAGATCGCCCGACTCTCCGACGCTATCTTGATAGACCGCGGCGACCTGTCACGGCAGGTGCCGCTGGAACAGATCCCCGCACGGCAGAAGGATATAATCAGGCGCGTAAAGGCCATCGGCCGGCCGGTCTACGTTGCTACCAACTTGCTGGAGTCGATGGTCCAATCGCCAGTGCCGACGCTGGCAGAGATCAACGACATTTACAACACGCTGGATGACGGCGTCGACGGCCTCGTTCTCGCATCCGAAACCGCCGTGGGCAGGTTTCCCGCCGACTGTGCCGCCATGGTTATGAGGGTCATCGCCGAATTCGAACAAACCGGGTAGAGGACGCGCTCCAGGGGCAACCTTGCGCCTTTCCCACCATGATCGCCGAGGCCTATTCCGCCCCACCGATCTTTTCACGGTGCGCACGATTTTTGATGGAGGGAATTTTGGAACCCAGAACAAATCCGCAGTCCCGAAGCACTGCCCCGGTCATTGTGTTAGGCAGCGCGCGTTCGGGCACAACACTGCTCTACGGCATGTTGCTCTCCGCCGGTGGATTCGCCGTGTACCTGGCTGAATCCAACGTCTTCAATATGCTGGCGCCGCATTTCGGCAATCTAGGGCGGCGCACGGACCGCGAGCGGCTGCTGCGCGTTTGGCTTGGCAGCAAACTCTTCCGGGCTACGGGGCTGGATGCCAGGGAAATTGAACGGGAGATATTGGAACAGTGTCACAATGCCGGAGATTTCCTCCGCATTGTGATGGAAGCCATTACCCGCCGGCAAGGAATGCAACGCTGGGCTGAAAACAGCGTGGAAGGAAACCTGCATCTTTCCGAAATCAAGCGCCTCATTCCCAATGCGCTGATCATCCACATGATACGCGACGGACGCGATGTTGCCATGTCGCTGAACCGGTCGAATTACCTGCGTCCATTTCCCTGGCAAAGGCACATCAGTCTGGTAGGCGCGGGCGTTTATTGGGAATGGGTGGTGCAGCACGGCCGCCAGCAGGGGCGGCAGCTAGGGAACGATTATCTTGAGGTTCACTTTGAGGACTTAATAAACGCTCCCCGAGAAACTTTGCAGACTGTCGGCGCGTTTTTGGATCACGAATTGGATTACGACCGGATACGCCAGATCGGGTATGGTTCGGTGAGTAAGCCCAACACTTCGTTCAATTCCGAGTTGCGGGAAAAGTTCAATCCCATTGGGCGATGGAAAGACGGGTTTTCGACTTTCGAGTTGCTGCGTTTTGAAAGCATGATTGGCAACACGCTGTTGGAACACGGTTACTCGCTTGCCAGCACCGCGCAGCAGCCTAAGATGAATTGGGAAATGCGGGCCACGCGCCAAATATACCGGACTTTTTTTGAGAGTAAGCTGCGCATGAAACATAACCCGCTCGTCCGCTGGCTTCGTCCTCTAACGGCAAAGCGCCTCGACGCCATCACGCAGGCGGAAGACCATCCGCCGGAGCTGAGGACCGCGAATCCAACACAATCCCCGGGGAGTTCCCGGTGAGAGTTCTCTGGGTCAAAGCCGGCAAACTTCTCCCCGTCGATACCGGCGGGAAAATCCGCTCCTATAATCTCCTCCGCTTCCTCGCAAAGAATAAAGACCACGAAGTCACGCTGCTTTCGTATTACGGGGGCCGGCGCGATCCGGATTATGAGGCTGCGCTAGCCAAGGAAATCCCCGGCTCCGAGATCATTTACACGGCCGCGCCCGATTCCAACGCGATTCAGCGCGGAGTGGACTACCTATGCCGGCTTCCGAGGCGGGCGCCCTATGCCGTCTCCAAGTTCACCCATCGCGCAGTTCAGGCCACCGTCGCCGACTGGCTTTCCAGCGGCCGCTTCGACGTAGCGGTATGCGATTTTCTTTCCGCCTCCGCGAACTTCCCGGCCCGATTGCCGATACCCTGCGTGCTGTTTCAACACAACGTGGAAAGCTCGCTTTGGCAGCGTTTGGCGGCCGTGGAATCGAATCCGGTCAAAAAACTATCATTCGCCATCGAATCGGCCAAAATGACCCGTTACGAGTGCGCGACGCTGGGAAGGTTTCATCACATCATCGCCGTCTCTGAACACGATCGCCGGCAAATGCTGCAAATGAATCCGGCCTGCGAGATCACGGTCGTTCCGACGGGAGTGGACACGCAAAAGTTCAGCGTAGCGCCCGCATCCTCGGCACAGCCGCCGCGGGTGGTGTTCACCGGATCCATGGATTGGGAACCGAACATCGACGCCGTGGATTATTTTTGTTCCGAGATCTGGCCCCGGATTCGCGCAGAGTTCCCCGATGCGATTTTCCAGATTGTCGGGCGGAATCCATTCGCAAAAGTCCAGCGTTTGGTTTCCGAATCCGTCGAAGTGACCGGCACGGTGCCTTCGATAGCGGAATATCTCGAAAAGGCCTCGGTGGTCATAGTTCCGCTGCGGATTGGAGGTGGAACCCGGCTCAAGATTTTCGAAGCCATGGCCATGGGCAAAGCCTTGGTATCGACCTCCATTGGAGCGGAAGGGCTTGAGGTCGAGAGCGGCCGCGACCTTCTTCTGGCCGATAACCCTTCTGCGTTTGCAGATGCCGTTATCCTGCTTCTTCGCGACGCTGCCGTCCGCCGGAAGTTCGAGGAAGCTGCGGTGCGCCTGGCCGCTCAGTACGACTGGTCTCGCGTCGTCAAGCAGTTTGCCGAAGTTTTGAGTAAGTTGACGCCGGAAAGTTCAACTGGCGTCCGCGCGAGTGGAGACGCTCCGGTCAGGCTATGAGAATCCTGGTCCTAGACGGAAACCAGAACCAGGCAGTCGCGGCGGTCCGCTCACTGGCAGCCACGGGACACACCGTGCTGGTGGGTGACTCGACCTCGTGGAACAAGGCGGGGTGGTCTCGCTTCGCCCATGAAACATTTCGCTATCCGGCGCCACAGCGGCAAGCGGAAGCGTTTGCGGATCGAATTGCGCAATTGGCTGCCGCCCAGTCTGGCACGCTCGTTCTGCCCACGCTCGTTCTCCCAATGACCGAAGCGACGACGCTTGCGCTTTCCCTCCACCGGGACCGCATTTTCGGCGCGGGCGGATGCATGGTCCTGCCTTCTCACGAGCGGGTATTGCGCGCCTTCGACAAACAGCAGACCACGGAACTGGCCCGGTCGCTGGACATCGCGGTGCCCCGGACCATCCTAGTCGGCAACAACGATGAAGCCGAACATGCGGCTCGTTCTCTCGAATATCCGGTAGTGCTCAAGCCTCGCGCCTCCGAAGAGCTTGGTGAACAGGGGAACGTGAGAACCGGCGGTCGGCCACAATACGCGAGCACGCCCGCCGAGTTCCAATCCGCGTATAGCGACATCAGCCGCCGATCCTCTGCCGTTCTGGTCCAGCAATACGTGGAAGGCGAAGGCACAGGCTATTTCGCTCTGATGCATAATGGGGAACTCCGCGCCGAGTTCGCCCATCGCCGGATTCGCGATGTCCATCCGACGGGCTCCGGCAGCGCGGTGCGCGCGAGTATTGAGCCGCAACCGGAGATTCGCCGCGCCGCTCTGGCGATCCTCGGAGCTTTGCAATGGCACGGCGTGGCCATGGTGGAATTCCGCTGGCAACCGGGTAAGTCCCCGGTGTTCATGGAGGTGAATGGGCGCTTCTGGAACTCTTTGCCGCTGGCCTGCTATGCCGGCGTGGACTTCCCCGCCCTGCTGGCCGACATGGCGGAGCACGGCGATGTTCCGCCGACGCACGGATACCGCACCGGAGTGCGCTGCCGGTGGTTTCTCGGGGACTTTCGCCATTTGATTGAAGTCTGGCAAGGACCACCGCCGGGTTATCCGGGGCATTATCCTGGACGATTCGAGACTCTGACGTCGGTTCTCACGCCTGTCCCGGGAACGGTCCACGATCTGTTTCTCTGGAACGACCCTCTCCCCGAACTCGGGGATTGGCTGAATTTCGGGCGGCGCATTCTGCAGCGCGGGGCGCAATGATAATGATAATGAGGGGCACATGGTAAAAGGCGCACTGCACGTTCACAGTACGTACTCGGACGGGGAATTCACGCTCGCCGAGCTGCGCCGCGTGTTCCTCGGCGAGGGTTGCGCATTCGTGTGCATGGCCGACCATGCGGAACATTTCGATCCCGACCAGCTCCGCCAGTACATCGACGAGTGCCAGGCGTTGTCGGATGAGAAGTTTCTTTTTATCGCCGGGCTGGAATATGAGTGCGAGCAGCGGATGCACATCCTCGGATATGGCGCAACGCGACGCGTGGACAGCCATGATCCAGAAACGGTCATTCGTCAGATCGAAGAACAGGGGGCGGTTTCCGTCATCGCCCATCCCAAAAACGATTTCTTCGAATGGATCGAGAAATTCGAAACTCTTCCCCAGGGAATCGAAACCTGGAATACGAAGTACGATGGACGTTATGCTCCGCGGCCGGAGACATTCGCGCTGCTCCAGAAACTGCGCGAGCGAAAGCCAGAAATGCGCGCCTTCTATGGTCAGGATCTGCACTGGAAGAAGCAGTTTCGCGAGTTATTCGTGCAACTCGATTCCGCTTCAACGAATGCCCAGGGCATCTTGACCACGCTGGCCAATGGCGCCTACAGCGGAGTGAAGGGAGAACTTGCGCTGCCTTCTTCCGGCATTCTCGACCAGGAGTTACTAACTCAGTTCGCAAGTGCTCATGCCATTTCCCGGCGCATGCGGCAATTTCTGAAACAGGGTAAGCAAGCGCTGGACCGCGTTGGAATCCGTGTTCCGGAATCGGTGAAAGCCCAGTTGCGAAGGATCTTTTAATGGCGGGAAGACGCTGCGTTTTTCTCATGTATCACGAGATCGAGCTGCCGGGACGCCCGCTGTGCCAATCCGCTGCCGGGTATCTACGCTACCTTCTGCCGCTCGAAACTTTCCGCAGCCAGATGGCGTGGCTGAAAGAATCCGGCTGGCGCGGCCTGAACGTCGGCGAAGCTCTTCGCTATCCCGCCGAGCCGAGCGTCTGCATCACCTTTGACGATGGCTGCGAGACCGACCTGATCGCGGCCGCGCCCGTGCTCCGCGAGTTCGGCTTCAACGCCACCTTCTATCTTACCGTTGGATTCCTGGGCACGCCGGGTTATCTCAATGCCAGCCAGGCGCGCGATCTCGACGCGCAGGGTTTCCAGATCGGCTGCCATTCGATGACGCACCCTTATCTTTGCGATCTAACCGGGCCGCAGCTTAAACGCGAAGTCGTGGATGCGAAGCTCCAGATCGAACAAATGGTCGGACACCCCATCGAACATTTCTCGTGTCCGGGAGGACGCTACGACCAGCGCACGCTGCAAATGGCGTGCCAGGCGGGATTCGCGACCGTTGCCAACAGCCAGTTTCATGCGAACTCGTCGAGCACCAGCCCTTACGAACTCGGCCGCGTAGCCATGCTGCGCGACCTCACCATCGAAGAGTTCAGCGCCACCTGCCAGGGTCGTGGCTTGTGGAGGAAACGCCTTCAATATCAGGTCCGCCGCAGTGCGCAGCGCGCGCTCGGAAACCGCGCCTATGATCGTCTGCGCGCGGTCTTACTCGGGGACCACCGCCAGTAACCCAACCGTTGGTTACTTTAGTTTCCCTGCCCTCAGACTAACTTTCCAAGCCACACCGCCCGTCCCGCGCCAGTTTTCGCTTATTCACACAATAACACCAGCAGACACTGGCGCGCGAATCTGTACATGCCCCACCCGCATGTACTAACGAGTCCGAGATACGTACCACTGGTATCTGGGAAGCCTTGTTCCATCTCGATAAATTCAGCGTGAGGACAATCGACTGGTCCCCCAATTTGTAAGGTCGAGGGCTCGCAATGCTTGAGACAATGGCAATGTTTAAATCGGAAGGCGCGTTCTTAAAATGTCATTCCAGATTTTCCCGTGCTCTCGCACAGCGCCCGAGCGTTCTGATACTCCTGCTGGCGGCTGCGTTGCTGACCACCTCGTGCGGCACGCTGGCACAAGCCAATGGGACGCAGAGCAAGGGGGCCCCAAACACCCTGAATCTGTCGGGAAATCTTCCCGCCGGCACGGTCAATGAGTCTTACAACGCTGTGCTCGCAGTTAGTGGCGGAAGCTCCCCGTACTATTTCTCGGTGAAGACTGGCGCCCTGCCCCCGGGCATCAGTTTGAATCCGGCCACGGGGACATTCTCGGGGAAGCCTACAACGGTGGGCAACTTTTCGTTCGAGGTTATTGTGACCAACTTTCCGCGCCTCGATCAGGGGAGCCACACGTTCGCCATTGTCGTCGGTAGTGGCAGTAGCGGCGGGAATGTCAAGGTCAGTGTATCTCCGGCCAGCGCAACTTTGCTTTCGAATCAGAAGCAGCAGTTCACCGCCGCTGTCAGCGGAACTTCCAATACTGGAGTGATCTGGTCGGCGACGGCAGGCTCGGTCAATGCCAGCGGTCTTTACACTGCGCCGGCAGTTAGCGCTCAAACCAACGTGGTCGTCACCGCGACCAGCAATGCTGACTCTTCGAAGTTAGCCAGCGCCGCAGTCACCGTGGATCCGGAGAATAGGCAAGCACTGAAAATCACAACCGGGGATCTTCCTCAGGGCCAGCAGGGGGACACTTATAGCGAAGTCTTCACCGCGACCGGCGGAGCCACGCCTTACAGTTGGAGCATTTCCGCAGGCACTCCTCCGGCGGGAACCGCGATGAATGCGAACGGGGATTTTGCCGGCATGCCTACCGCAACCGGCGCCTTCAATTTCACGGTCACGGTCACGGATGCCACCAACCAGACCGCGACCGGCAATTTCAGCGTCACCGTCATTGCCGGCAGCAATTTCGATGGTCCCGCGGAGCTGCCGCGGGTGACCGTTCCCAGTGCGATGTCCGACACGCCCGCGCCGGGAGCAGTCATCGCCGTCAACGCTGGCGGCGATCTGCAATCGGCCTTGAACAACGCTCGCTGCGGCGACGTGGTCGAACTTCAGGCAGGCGCAACTTTTACCGGCCATTTCACTGTGCCGGCCAAGAACTGCGACATTGACCATTGGATCGTCATCCGCACCAGCGCTCCGGACAGCGCTCTGCCCGCGGAAGGACAGCGCGCCACGCCCTGCTATGCCGGGGTCGCTTCTCTCGAGGGACGCCCGCAGTATAGCTGCCCCAATCCAAAGAACGCGATGGCGAAGGTACAGATTCAGACGGCTGGCAACGGTCCAATCGAGATCGCCTCCGGCGCCAACTATTACCGCTTCATCGGTCTGGAAGTTACTCGTCCCGCCGGAACCAAAGGGCCCGCGCAACTAATCGTGGGCCAAGGCACGGCGGATCATCTTGTGTTCGATCGCTCATGGCTGCATGGAGCGCCTCAGGATGAAACTCAGCTCGGCATAAGGCTGGATGGCATGACCAACATTGCCGTCGTCGATTCCTATTTCAGCGATTTCCATTGCATCGCACTGACCGGGGCTTGTACCGACGCTCATGCGATCAGCGGAGGCGTCAGCAATACTCAGGATGGGCCCTACAAGATCGAGGACAACTTCCTGGAAGCCTCGGGCGAGGCTGTCATGTTCGGCGGCGGGCCGGCCACGTTGTCCCCCAGCGACATCCAAGTCCTGAACAATCACTTCTGGAAGCCGTGGCAATGGATGCCGGGCAACCCGAACTTCATCGGCGGACCGGACGGCCATCCCTTCATCGTCAAGAATCACCTCGAACTTAAGAATGCGGTTCGCGTCCTGGTCGAAGCCAACCTTATGGAAAATAGCTGGGGTGGCTTCAGCCAAACCGGTTATGCCATTCTGCTCACCCCCAAGAACCAAGGCACCGGCAAGGGCACCTACGTTTGTCCGCTGTGTCAGGTGACCGACGTCACGATCCGCTATGTACACATCTCGCATGCCGGGGGCGGAATCGTGATGGCAACCGCAGAGGTAATTGGAGTTGGAGCCCCGGCGCTGGCTGGTACTCGCTGGAGCATTCATGACGTGGTCATCGACGATCTCAGCAAAAAGTACGATGGCCACGGCACCGTGTTCGAGATCATGAACGCATGGCCCAAGAACGCGCTCAATAATGTCACCATCAATCACATCACCGCTTTTCCGGATCCCGCAGGCATCACGATGACTATTGGGAACCTGTCCCAAAATCCGCCCATGTCTGGATTGGTCTTCACCAACAACCTGGTGACCATCAGTCAATACCCGGTGTTGAGCACGGGAGGCGGACCCGCCAACTGCGCCTACCACGACGTGCCGGTCACCACCATCGCCAGCTGTTTCACCACCTATACGTTCACGAACAACGCCCTGGTGGCAACTCCGTCCCACTACCCGCCCTCATCCTGGCCCGCAGGCAACTTGTTCTCCGACACAACCGAGGCCGCCGGGTTCGTCAGCTTCAACAACGGCAATGGCGGAAGCTACGAGCTTCAACCGAACAGCCCTTACAAGAACAAGGGCACGGACGGCAAGGACCTCGGGGCCGACATTGTGGGGCTCAACGCGGCGCTGGCGAACGTCGAATAGATTTTCAGCTTCGACGGATTTTCAGCTTCCCGGCAATCGCCTCCAAGCAGGGTCCGCGGCTCGCCGCGGGCCTTCTTTTTTTTCTTCGTAATCGCGATCCACCTGAAAAGTCGACCGATCCGGCCCGTGCTATCATCCATTTATCTCAGCACACTGTGAACGGAAGGCCTCTCCGCGGCGATTACAGGCGCACGCCGGGCGTGCGATAAACACGTGGGGTAGATGATAAAGGAGAAACTGAAACATGGCTCCGCTTCCTCTGCGGTCCTCTCGCTCGGTTCCCGCGGTGAAAAGCTCGCGGCCGGAGAACTTTCATTTTTTCTGTCTGGTTTCCGCTTTTGTCGTCTGGTCTATGCTGCCGGCACTGGCCGCTGCGCCTCCCATCGCTGAGAACGCGTACTGTGGCAAAGGCAATGTCCCGCAGTTCGGCGGCAAGGACGGCCCGGCGGAACTTCCCAAGGCCTGTTATTACACCGGCCTCGATGGCACACCGTCCCCGGGAAAGCAGATTCGCGTCGCCGCCAACTCCGATCTGGCCGCCGCCATCGATGCCGCGAAGTGCGGAGACACGCTGCTTCTGCCCGCTGGAGCCTCTTTCAATGTGGCCGTGCTGCCCTCGAAAAAATGCGACGACCAGCACTACATCACGGTGCGAACCGAAACACCCGACTCCAAGCTTCCCCCTGAAGGTACGCGCATCTCTCCCGCATGGGGCGGAGTCGCCAGCCTTCCCGGCCGGCCGCCCTTCGCGCAGCCCGCTGGCGGCCCGGCCAAGCTGATGGCCACCTTCGTAGTGCGGCGTCCCGGTGGCGCCGTCGTTGGAGATCATGTCCGCTTCATCGGCATCGAATGGACGACCGACCCTTCCGCCAACATCCACCGCATCATCAGCGGCGAGTACGCCGACCACGCCATCTTTGATCGCAACTGGGTTCATCCTGCCGACGGCGCCGAGGTAGCCCACGGCATCAGCATGTTCGGGGGCTCCCGCGTCATTGCCGTGATCAATTCCTACATCAGCGGCATGAACTGCGTGGCACTCGCCGGCAAATGCACCGATGCGACGGCGGTCAGCGGTGGCATCGGCGACGAACCCATCGGAACCTTCAAGATCTACAACAATTTCCTGGAAGCCTCCGGAGAAAACATCCTGTTCGGTGGCGCCGCCGCAACCGTGAACCCGACGGACATCGAAATCCGGCGCAACCATCTTTTCAAGCCCATCATCTGGAAGGAAGGCGAACCGGGGTATACGCCAACCGCCTCCGGGCATCCCTTCATCGTCAAGAACAACTTCGAACTGAAAAACGCGCAGCGCGTCCTGTTCGAGGCCAACCTGCTGGAGGGCAGCTGGGGTGGATTCTCTCAGACGGGCTTTTCGATCGTTCTCACGCCGAAGAACTCGGACAGTAAGTGCCCGGGCTGCCTCGTCAATGACGTCACTATTCGCTACTGCCGAATTCGCAACGTCGCCAGCGTGTTCGTAATCGCCAACGCGCTCTCCGGGACCGCCGTTTCCTCCGACGGTGGCCGCTACAGCATTCACGACATCGTCGCCGATGACATCCACGACAAGGACTACGGCGGCTTCGGGGTGTTCCTGCTCTTGCTCGTCGACCGGCCTCCCCTTCATGACCTCCAGATTGACCACGTTACCGCATTCTTCCCGGGACCCATTGTGACCATCCAGAACACCGCGAGCAAGTTGCCTAACTTTGTCATGACCAACAATGTCTTCTACACCGGCGGTTTGCGCCTGCCCTTTGCGTCCGCTGGCGGAGGTCCAGCTTGCTGCGCCACCAGAACCCAGGCTCAAGGCCCGGAAGCTGTTTTAAGGGAGTGTTTTAGCACCTATAAATTCGAGAGAAACCTTATCATCGGCGATAACCATGGCCGTTGGCCCGCCGGAACCATCACTGCCTCCTCCCCGCAAGACGCTGGCATCCGCGACTATAAGGACGGAATCGGCAAAGACGCGCGCCTCTGCCGCGCAAAAGGACCGGGTTGCGGGAAGAAGTCCCCCGGTGCCGGCGCCGACGAGGGTCGCGACCTGGGGGCCGACATTGACGCCATCGATGCCGCCCTTGCCGGCGTCGAGTAGCCAACGAGCAACCTCGGCAACCCCTGATTTGACGATGGTTTCACGCGGCGGCCTTCGCATGATTAGATTTCGTGCTTGCCTTGGCAGGAGCGGGAAGACTTCAAGTCGTGGAAGGCTTAACAATTTTGTAGAAGACCCTGTGGGCCACTCGATTCATGGGGGCGCAATAAGCTATTTTCTCGAATGGAATGAACACCCGTGGGAAGCGGTGGAACAGCCGCCAGACGATGGGGAATACTGCGCCGTAGATTTCCACGATCCGGCAATCGTTCCCCACCACGCGCCGTATCTCTCCCGGCATTGAGCCCCGCTCTTTCCCCACCCATCGCTTGTAAGGTCCGACCAAAATTCCATGCAGGGCGTTATCGAATTCGAGAACGAGAATGCCTCCGGGTTTTACCACTCGTTTCATTTCCGTGACCATCTCGCGCTGGGTCTCCAGGCTGAAGAGGTGCAGGAAATTGAGAGCAGTGACAACATCGAAATAATTACTGGGGAGTGGTAGTTGTTGCGCATAGGCCCGAATCACGCCGGATGCGGTCTTGTCGGCAATCTTCGCGGCAGCTTGCAAAAGCATGGCATGCGATGCATCCGTGCCGATGGCGAGGCTGGCGCGGCCCGCGAACTCGGCGAGCCCTCGACCCGTTCCGCATCCCACGTCCAGGACCCGCCTGCCCTCTAATGGCCCAATTAACTTCTTGTAGGCATTCTCAGTGACCTGCTTCTTGTACACATTGTGAGGCCTGCTGTAACGGGTCTTATCGTAGTTCCCGGCATTCCGGTAATCGTTCTCCCCGTCATCGTAGTGAACAATCTCAAAATCTGTCTTCATAACTCCAGCGCTATTCCGCGTCGTGCTCCGAGCATCCAGTTCCATGCGCTGCCGCCAACAGCGCCTTTCCAATTCTTCGCGAATCCCGGGCAGAGAGAACTCCACGAGCGCCATCGTTGGTGATCCGAAGCATTGCATTCAGCACAAAAGCGCGAAACAGATCGTGGTTTAGCCGCTGCGCGTATCCGAGCAGAAAATGGTCTGCCAAAGTTTCAAGTGCCCGGCGTGAGTACCGTGGCTTGCTCGCCAACAGCTTGATATAGGCAACGAAGGCTGCCGGGTCGCGGTAGATAGGCGCTTGGCCGCAATAGCTCCCGAAATCAACCACTCCGACACGGCTTCCAAGGAACAGTATGTTTGTGGGAACAAAGTCTCCATGCGTTGCGGCGGCCGGCACCGGCGTTCCATTCAACGGCCTGCTGCTTGCTTCCGCTCGTTCACGCACCTGGTGCAGCACGGAGGCAGCGACTCCCAACTCTTGAGACCGGCATGAATTGGAGTCCAGCTCGCTAAGATAGTCCTCGTGGTGGTGCATCCGGATCTCGGACGCCGTGGCCCCGTGGAATAGCTGCAGCCACTCTCCAAGACGGAGACCGATTTCGCGCATCCTGTCAAGACTGCGCCAGCCCGAAAATACGTTCGCTTCCCGGCGTAGTCTCTTCGCGAGCGAGACACCAGCTACCCCGCTCAAGATCAGGATCCCTTCTTTTTCGAGCAAGAAAAGAGGACGGGGGAAAGAGTCTGCCAATGCTTCCCCAGCTCGGTTCGAGACCTCCTGAAGCGCCAAGTACTCATTGCGAAGGGACTGAGCGAAGTTCTCCCCTGAGGTTCTGGCGGCTTTTGCGACTACAAAGCGATGACCATCGGAGCAGGGCACAAAATAAACCTGGGCGTTGCGGCTGCCCAGCTTATGTTGCCGGTCGGGGCTGAAGGCGCTGGTTTTGCTTCTCACCTACTGGGTCGAGGCCTCCACCACTGTCAATTGTGCTCTCACATTCTTATGAATACCGTTGTCGAGCCGATTATACCACCCTGCACGGACTTCAAAAAGAGATGCGGGATCGAAGGTCTCGGAAAATGCGGAGGGCACGGCTTCAGCCGTGCCGCTAAGAGTCGCAAGAAATGTGGGCTTTAGCCCCTAAGGCCGTCAGCGTCAGCGCGGGCGCCGATCAAACAGGATCTCAGCGACTGAAGCCGGGATTTAGACCGGGCCCATACGGCACGGCTGAAAGTCGTGCCCCTCCTTAAATTCCTACCAGCAAATTCCTTCATAGGTTCGGGCGCCCTCTGGACGCCGCGTCTTATCCAGATGGATGAGGTCAATCACGATCTGTTCGGGGCGAAGATACTTGGCGAGCCGGTCTTTGCTCGCCGATTTGTTGCCTAGGATCACGACTTCAGCGGCACTTAGTACGCCTTCTAAGTCGGCGGAGAGCACCGAGCCGATGTGCGGGATAACTTCTTCGATGTACTGGCGATTGGCGCCAGCTAGACGGCCGAGAGAGACGTCCTCGTCCCAGACTTTGACCTCGAGGCCCTCGCCCATGAGGCGTTTGATCAACTGCACCTGCGGGCTCTCGCGCAGATCGTCAGTGCCGGCTTTGAAGCTCAGGCCGAGCTGCGCGATTTTCTTTTTGCCGGTGCTCATCACCATTTCCACGGCGCGATCGACGTGCGCGGCGTTGCTCGGCATGAGGGATTCGAGCAAGGGAAGCTTGAGATC
>Ga0187891_1002484_pt1 | contig 13949 bp, 7 predicted proteins | sample June2016WEW_21_4_FD_132990 | JGI IMG/M metagenome (GOLD analysis project Ga0187891, IMG submission 132990) | Peatland microbial communities from SPRUCE experiment site at the Marcell Experimental Forest, Minnesota, USA - June2016WEW_21_40 | ecosystem: Environmental > Terrestrial > Soil > Wetlands... | reverse complement strand
TTCATCCGCCGTACGGCGCGCTCCTGGAATTCCTTGGAGTAACGCTGCTGCCTCGACATATACACTCTCCATTCAATGAAAAGTGTCGCTCTCCACTTTGTCTCAATTTAGGGGCGCAGTCCACGAGGGACAGCTACAAAATCGACTACATCGATGTAGCGGCAAAAAGCAGATGCGTGGCCGGAATCGGCCATATCGCTTGAAATCTCAATAGTTTGTAATGGTCGGGGCGGAGGGATTCGAACCCCCGACCCTCTGCTCCCAAAACAGGTCACATCGTTTGTGGAAACCTGTTGAAATTCATTGAAAATAAGTGCTTTTGATTGAAAGGCTTACCATATTCCTGCCAATCCTTGTTGATCCTTGTGGCTCTTGGGTGCTTTGACAGTTACAAAATTGACTACAGCCCACAAATTCCGAGGGTTCTTTCATCGGCAGTTCATCGACAAAATTTGGCGTATGAATCAAAACAGCGCCTGTTGGTCTCAAGAGAAGAGGGCACCCGAGGGTGCCCTCTTGATGGGAAAGGGGCTTGTGCTTTCACCTCGCTCCGAAGATTGAGGTTGAAAGGACGTGCCCCATTTATGTCTCGGACCAATGTCCTACATCTATAATCCTGGAAATGATCGCGGATGTCAATGTCTATGAGCAGCTGATTTGCGCTCGCCTTCTTGATTATTTCAGTTCCCGGACGCACTGGAATCGGTCCCTGTGGGGTGTCGGTACGATTCTGGCTTTGCGGGAAGTCTTGGAAGCAGGTGAAGCGCAAAGCCAAGGGCATCTCTCTGAAAAGACTACCAAAGAAGCGGTGGTTACGGCGCTCCGGCAGTTGCGCGATGATCCTGGAATTGGCACGCCGCAGGAAAGAGCCACGCTGGAGGGACTCCTCCTGATAAACTGGGAGCCGCGCAATGAGCTCCCCTTTGAAGGTCTAGAGTATGAGGCCATCAAGGAGTTTGTTGAGCGCAGCTCAGCCCTCTATCTCGAAAGATGGTCGCGCGCAATTGCAGCCGACCGGCCGGCACCTGAGCGCACCTCACGCGCTATAGCCGCTCATTTGTTGGATTTGGGGTTCCATTCGGATTTCATGCACCGCTGGTGGACATGGCATTTTCGCAACCCCCCAGAAGCCGAAGTGCCGCTCGCAAACGTGGTGTCAGACGTGTCTGCGGTCGCAAGCCGTGAAGACACGCAGTTCGCGGTTCTAATACCGTTTCCGACGCCGCTTCAGCCGCCATCTGGCCTCCTGGCACCGGAAAGTTGGATCGATGCAACACAAGTCAGTGAATGGCTCCGACAGAATGGGTCCACTGATCCTGAAGGAAGACGCCAGCAGGGCGGACTTCTTCTCACTATTCCCGCAAGAGATCCAGAGTCGGCGGTGCAGTTTGCCTCTGAGCGCGTAGAATTGTTTGCGGCTCGTGTTCTTCTCAGCCTTCGTAAGAGCGTTCAACATTTTCCGATTGCGTGGGTCAAAAGCAAGAAACAGCACTATTCGATCGAGCGCAGAATGCGCGGCATCAAGATCGGAGCGATGCACCGCGAAAACCGCATCTGGCTGGAATCGGAATCCGACCCCTATATTGATCCCGCAATCGAGCTGCTAGCGCCTCTGCAAAGCGGGACATCGAGCGCAGCAATTGCGGGAGGATGGGCAGCCATCGAGTCGTTGCTCAGTGAACCGCGATCAAAGCGAGCTGACCCTGCAGAGCGCCTCGCCACCATCGTCGCCTGTTCCTTTTCCCGCGCAGAACTGACCGACCTGGCCTACGCCGTTATCGAGATTGGCGGTGAGCTTGCCGACCGCCTGCGGGCTCTTGCCACCAATAAGGAAAAGGCCGGATTGGTCGCTGAGTCGATCCTGAACGAGACAATTCCAACGCTTCGGAGCTGGTCGGATCGGGCTGCTGTTGACCGGCTGAGGGAACTATTTGCTTCGCCACGAGAAGTTGTCTCAACGATTCGCGACCATATTCACGACACATTCGCGCGACTCTACCGCCAGAGAAATCTGATTCTGCACGCGGGCAGGACTCAAGCGGTGGCTCTCAGGTCTACCTTGCGAGGTGCATCCCCGCTTGTCGGCGCTGGATTGGACAGAATCTCTCAAGCGCGTTTCGTGAGCGGGATGAAGCCCTTGCAACTCGCGGGCAGGGCGAGAACCGCGATTGAAAACCTGAATCAGGACGATCCGATGCGGTGCGTGGACTTGCTTGGTATCTGACCCACTGCTGATTTTGTGCTTTTGGGAAGATTTTTCTACAGATGCGCCGAGAAACCGAGATTCCCTTGAGGGTAGTGTCACCAAGCCGTTGGACGGCCGAACAGCTTCGGGCTAGTATGAAAGGGACCCGGAGAGCCGCAGAAATTTCAGCGAAAACCACGGAGAAATGCCAAAACACGCGTGGAGATGAGCGAGTTCAGGATGGGATGTTCAGCTATGTTTCATTGGAGCAGCGGGTACCTCAGGATCATCCGTTGCGCGCGGTTCGCAAGCTGACGGAGACGGTGTTGCGGACGTTGCGCGCGGAGTTCGATGCGTTGTATGCGGACTCGGGACGGCCTTCGATAGCGCCTGAGTACATTCTGCGGGCGCTGCTGTTGCAGGTGTTCTACTCAGTGCGTTCAGTTTAAGGATGTAACTGATGTGTATCGTCCGCCTTCGGACCCCAGTCCTTGTGCCACGAATAGGTCTGCTCATGCTGTCGTTCTAGAGTTGTCTCGGTGCTCAGCATCGCACGATTCCCGTCTGGGTGGCGTGGAACATCGGTTGCAAACTTTACCTCCGACATGCGGCGGTAAGCCGAAGGGATGAGGTGCTTTTCCCTCAAGAAATGTCGATTGAAGTTCGAGATGTTTTTATATCCGCACGCGAAGCAGATGTCCGTGATCGACTCGGTTGAGTTCGCGAGAAGCTGACATGCCTGGGAGATTCTAACCTTGTGAACAAAGTCGACGAAATTCTGGCCAGTATTCTTTTTGAAGAATCGCGAGAATTTGGAAGTGGACATCAGGGCGATTTCGGATGCCGCGCTCATCCGCGCACTGCTGAGATCAGAAAGTATGTATTCCACAATGTGATGTACAATATGAGCGCTTTGTTTATCGAAGCTCGGGGTGTAATCGATGCTTGTCAGCAAGCGGAACTCATGGGAAGATGCTAGGAGATCGAGTAGTTCAAGAAAGAGCAGCAAGCGTCGGTAGCCGCGCTCCTTCCCAATTTCTTCCATAAGCACTCCCCCACGGTAGGCAGTGTCTCCATAGAATTCTAGACCACGCCGCGTAGCATTAAGAAACGGTGAAAGTCGCAGGATCTCGGGAAGAATTTCAGCTGCTCGGCGCAGGACATCTTCCTTGAACTGTAACACTGCATCACGGTCGCGACAGATTTCACCGTGCGTAAGGTTCGATACCCAGTTATGCGGAATGTTTGGCCCCACCACGGCAAGATAGCCAGGGTAAAACTCACCGATGTAATCTCCGACGAACGTCCGCCCATGCGATTTGCGGATCAGGTGGATTTCGACCTCAGGATGGTAATTCCAGCGTGCAAGTTCGCATGGAAAATCGTGACCGGTCCACCGGAACGATTCTGATCTCTCTGTCTCGATCCATTCCAGATTCGGAAACGTATTAGGCCGGATTGACATGACTATTGGTCCCTTGGGGTCGAGAATGGACAACGAAGTCAATTACAACGAAATCAAACAACTCGCTAACTCACGGACTTCGGGTTTTTGTGGTGTCGCCTCATCAAGTAAGAGTTGGATCTTAATTACGTCCGAGTGGGCTTCCGCGGCTAATCGGAAAGCCTCGACGGACTGTTCCCACGGGAACGTGTGCGTGATAAGGGGCTTGAGATCTACCCGCCCGGACGCAATGAGGTTGATGGCGCGATCGAACATATTGGCATAGCGGAAGATCGTACGCACCGTGATCTCTTTGGCCTGTGCTGCGACGACGTCAAATTTAATGCAATCGACAGGCATCCCGACCATTACGAACGTGCCACCCGGGCACAGGAGGTCACAGAGTCCGGCATAAACATCTTTGTCCCCGCTAGCTTCGAAGACAACATCTACGCCCCAGTCACCGGTAGCTTGAGCAATGAACTGTTTTAGATCGACCCGTTGAATGTTGACGGGCGTAATGTTCGCGTATTTTCCGATAATGTTTAGCTTCTCTTGCGCGAGGTCGCTGATGAACACGTGGCTGCAGCCGCCGGTGAGAGCCGCGAGCGCTGTCATCATTCCGATAGTCCCGGCCCCGGTTACTAGGGCAACATCTCCTGGCTTTAGGCTTGCTTTCGCCGCGGCCTGCATGCCGATAGCGAAAGGTTCAACCATTGCGCCTTCCGCATAGCTCACGTTGTCCGGCAGATGGAAGCAGAAGGCTGCAGGATGCACCACGAAGGGCGTAAGGCACCCATTGACCGGAGGTGTGGCCCAGAAACGGACAGAAGGATCAACATTGTACATGCCCAAAAGCGAAGCACGGGAGCCGAGATTCGGGATGCCCGGCTCCATGCAGACACGGTCGCCGATCTCAAAAGTCTTGATCGCAGTGCCAACCTCGACAACGGTGCCGGAGGCTTCATGTCCTAAAACCATAGGCTCCTCTACGACGAAGGGACCGATCCTGCCGTGAAGGTAATAGTGGATATCGCTGCCACAGATGCCGGCAGTGTGAATCCTGATTTTCAGATCCTGCGTTCCTAATTCGAGCGGCAGATCGATGTCGCGGATCGTGAGTTCCTGTTTCTTTTCAAGAACGACGGCTTTCATAATTAATGCCTTTCTGCAAATTCGGCCGCGGGCCTACACCTCACTCGATGTAGGCTTATACGAAATTGCGCAAACTAAAAACAGATTCACGTAAATACCTTATACCCAACATGGCCGTATTTTCAAGTTCGCAAAAACGTACATAAATTTGCCGAAAAATCGGCTTGTGGGGGGTGTAGAGGCCGAGCATAATTTTGAATCAGCTTGCGGTTGAGAATGGAGTAGTCAGATTACGGAGTGCCATTTGCTGGGGCGCGCGTATGCTGATCCGGACCACGACTCTCGAAATCGAATTAGGGCGATAGGGAGGCAAATCATGACGTTAGCCACTAGGAGACACCAGTGGATGTTGACCGCGCTCGCCTTCGTTGTGTTGACTGGGGTGGGGCGCATAGCACTTGGGCAGGCAGATCAGGGCAGCATTACGGGGGTGGTTCAAGACCCTTCGGGCGCTGTGATCGCCAATGCCAGCGTAACCCTAACTGGCGTGGACACGGGTCAAGTGCTGAAGACCAGTTCGGACGGTGCCGGCATCTATAGTTTCCCGCCGGTCAGGATCGGAAGGTACAGCATAACCGCCGGTGCGCCGGGTTTTGAAACCACCATGCAGACCAACCTGCAACTGAATGTGCAGGACCGACTTAACGTTATGATCACCCTGAAGCCCGGCGCCACAACGGAATCCATTACCGTGACCGGGACAGAAGCGGTGATGCAGACACAAGAGAGCTCGGTCGGCCAGGTGCTGGACACCAAGGCCATCGACACCATTCCGCTCAACGGCCGCAACTGGGTCTATATCGCCCAACTGTCAGCCGGAGCCGTTCCGCCACAGGGAGGCGGCGGCACGCGCGCCACCGGCACGGGCGACTTCAACGCCAACGGACAGCGCGCGGAACAGAACAACTTCATGCTCGACGGCGTAGACAACAATAGTAGCCTCGCCGACTTTTTCAACGGCCAGAGCTTTGTGGCCCAGCCTCCGCCGGACGCTCTGGCAGAGTTCAAAGTGCAGACCAGCGACTACTCGGCCGAATTCGGACACTCCGGGGGTGCGGTCGTCAACGCCAGCCTGAAATCAGGCACAAACAGCATTCACGGCAGTGCCTGGGAATACGTACGCAATACGGCCTTCGACGCCCGGGATTGGGAGGCGACGTCCGTTCCTGTTTACCATGAGAATCAGTTTGGCGCCACCCTCGGCCTGCCCATTATCCGCAACAAACTGTTCTTCTTTGGAGACGTGCAGGCCAATCGCATCGCCTTCACCAATACCAACATAAGCACCGTGCCCACCGCGCTGGAGCGCGCCGGCAACTTTTCCGAGTTGTTCAGCCCCTCGCTAACCGGAAAGTCCGCACCGATTCAGCTGTATTATCAGAATCCGATTACGGGACCTCAGCCATTCCCCAACAACAATCTCAACTCCATGTCGGGGGTCACGCTGAACAAAACCGCCCTGGCGCTTCTGAATCTGTATCCTAAACCGAATACCAACAACGGTCTCCTCTATAGCAACTACATTGAGAGCGATCCCGAGCATGACGACACCACCCAGTGGGATACACGCGTGGATTGGAACATCAGCGCCAAGGACACGGCCTACGCCCACTTTGACTACTGGCATGAACCGAACATCATGACCCTGGCCTTGGGCAGTCTTAACGACAAATACATGGACATCCTCAACCTGACCGAAAACTTCATGTTCAGTGAGGCTCACGTCTTTACACCGACGACGACCAACGAGTTTCGCCTAGCTTATGGCCGTGTCCATGCCGGAGCGTTCATTCCCGATGCGAATAATCCGAACTACGCTGCCAGTTTTGGATTAGGCGGTATACCCAACACGCCGCCGGCCGGTGGATTGCCGGGGGTCTCGATTAGCGGTATTTCCGGCATTGGCCAGAACGGGTATTCGCCCATTGACGAGAGAGAGAACGAATACCAGATCCTTGACACTGTCACCAAGATCGTCGGCAACCATACCGTGAGGGCTGGCGTCATGTTCCAGAGCATCCGCTTCACCACTTTGGAGCCGCCAGCTCCCAGAGGCGACGAGAGCTATACCGGTGAATACACGAGTGACCTGAATGCCGCTAACACTGGCTGGGGCGTGGCCGATTTTCTGCTGGACAGCCAGAACAACGCAACCCTTGCCAACGTGGCGTATACTGGCGATGCCCGCTGGTATGACGCAGCTTACGCCCAGGATGACTGGCGCATCACGCATAAATTGACCGCTAATTTGGGTGTACGCTGGGACTACTTCCAGCCATATAAGGACGTAGGAGCCGAACAGTCCTCCTTTTACTTGACCAGCGCGCCCTCGATCAACACAATGACTGGAATGGTCAGCGCTTCGGCTGCCTACCTGGTTCCTACTCAAGTCCAGAGCTACGTGCAGAGCATCTTCACCCAGACCTCCAATGCATTCCCCAACCTTCTTGCCAAGGACAACATTGCCTTGCACTACACCAGCAACCAGTATCTCGTTAACGCGCAGAAGGCCAACCTTGGACCGCGTGTCGGCCTCGAGTATTCTCTGAACGGCAAGACCGTCATCCGTGCCGGTTACGGGCTTTTCTACGGTGGTTTGGAGAACAGCGGGTTCTATGCCAACCTGGGACAAAACTATCCGTTCCGATACGTTTCAAGCTTCGTGGCGCAAAGTTGCTATGCAACCTACTGCCCCACCGACGGCATTACCATAGCCAACGGCTTTTCTACCATCATCGCCAACGGTTTTGCAGGCGATGTGTCCAACTTGGCACTGCGTGGTTCTCCCGCCAACGCCACGACACCTTATACGGAGAGTTACAACCTCTCCGTGGAACGCGACGCCGGCAAGGGCTTATTTGCCACGATTGGCTGGGTGGGAGATGGCTCGCACCACCTTATTGTGGATGGGTGGGACCCGAACGCCCCGTTAGCACTTCAGAATCCCGGCAACAGTTCACAGGCAGTCCGTCCGCTGCCGGACTTTGGCACTTCAGGTTATACCTTCTACGTTGGTGCTAGTAATTACAACGGGTTGCAAGCCAAATTGGAGAAGCGATACTCCCACGGAAATAGCCTCCTAGCTACCTACACGTGGTCGCATGCTTTCGATGACGCACCGCCGATGATGACCGGCCAAGGCAACGGCACCGATGCACAGTACAGGAATCCCAACTTGATTCCCATCAAGATGGAATACGCCAACTCGAGTTTTGACACTCGTCAGCGCTTCAGTTTCGCCGCCATGTATGATTTGCCCTTCGGTTCGGGGCGTAAGTTTCTTAACAACAATAGCCTACTAAATACCTTGGTCGGCGGGTGGTCCACCACCACAACCTTCGCGGCTCAGACAGGCAATCCTTTCTCTGTCTTGCCGACCGGCATTGTTCCAGCAACTGGAGGCCAGGTCAATCTGAGCGTCAAGGCGGAGGCTGTCAGAATCGGTAATCCCTCCAAGCCCGGCGGCACCTGGACCAGTCCCGATCCCAATATCCAAGTAACCTGCGCAACTACTACGCGTGTTCGCGCCCACTGGATCAACCCATGTGCGTTTGAAAACCCGTGGGAGGCCAACGACTGGACGTATGAGCCAAGCACTTACATTCCGACCGGCCCGTCCGATCCCCACTATTCAGCGGCGTCGCAGCCTGTCTACGTGACCGGCGTTAAGTCGGCCACCGGGTTCCTGGGCGGCAGGCGTAACGATGCCTACGGCCCCGGCTATGAACGCGTCAACATGTCGCTCTTTAAGCTCTTCACGGTGTACCATGAGCAGACTCTGCAGTTCCGCTCAGACTTTTTCAACCTGTTGAACACACCTTCTCTAGACCAGCCGAGTGACAAGACGATCGACAACACAGCAGGAATGATCACCGGCCCGCGCTTCTTCCAAAACTACACTCCGGATGCGCGCTTTATCCAACTGTCGCTGCGGTACACGTTCTGAGATTTTGCGTATTCGCTTCGGCAAACATTCACACCAACAGGAGGCCCGCCTTGGCGGGCCTCCTCGCGTCTGACGGATTCCAGGAAAGGACTTCTGTTCTGAAGCTCCAACAGGTTGTCCATTGGACAAACTAGGGGATAACGTACAACTTGCCGGCTTGCAGCTGGTGGTCATTTAGACTGTGCGGGTACGGTTCTCTGGCAGGAGGTGGAAGATTGTATGCCATACACCAACGGTGGCGATGGTGGAGCAGAACGATCGCGCTGGCTTGTCCATGCCTGACGGCCGGACTGCTGTGCGCTCAATCTACAGCCGCCCCCGCGAGCGCCGCAATCGAACGCGAGTTTCAGGCTGCGATGGCCGCGCAGGACAGGGGCGAACTGGACCGGGCCGAATCACTGCTGATCGACTTGCACAGGAAGCATCCCGGCATCTTCGCGGTGGATGAGTCGCTGGGGCTGGTGTACGTGGCCCGCGAAGAATTCGCCAGGGCCCTGCCACTGCTGGAATCTGCCGTCGGTGAAGCGCCTTCGTCCGATGTGGCCCACGCCAACCTTGGCGCCGCTTATTTCAAACTCCATCGCAACCAGCAAGCGTTGCAGGAGCTCAAGCGCGCCGCACAGCTCAATCCCGCCAATGCCGAGACACAGCAGGCCCTAGGGCAGCTATGGATGGAGGCGCATCAGCCCGAAAGCGCGGCGGAGGCCTTTGCCGCGGCGCTGGCCCATGACCCCGGAAATCCCAACCTGCTGTTGAACCGCGCGTTGGCACTGCAGGAAGCAGGCCATACCAACGAGGCAGCGGAGGTATTGACGGGCTTTCCGGGAGCCGAGCAATCCGCTCCGGCGCAGTCGCTGCTGGGCGATGTGGACGAGAAGTTGGGCAATTACCAGCAGGCGGCGCAACACTACGCCCGCGCCGCTGAACTCGACCCCAGCGAGGCCAACGTGTGGATCCTCGGCGTCGAGTTTCTGCACCACTGGACGTTCGAGGCGGCGATCCGTGAGTTTGAGGCTGGCGCGGCCAGATTTCCCCAAAGCGGCCGCATGCGCCTTGGCCTGGGCGCGGCCTACTTTGGCGGTGCAGCCTATGCCAAGGCTATTCCCGTATTTGCCGATTTGCTGGATGCCGATCCCGGAAACAGTCTTTACGCTGAGATGCTGGGTCTGTCCTGCACGGTATTTCCCCAAGAAGCCAACTCTCGCTGCAGCTCCCTGGTGGCCTTCGCGCAAAAACATCCCGGCGATGCAAAGATCTCAACTTATGCAGCTGCGGCCCTTATTGAAGGTGCAGCGACGGATGAACAAATCCGCCTGGCCTCCAAACTATTGGAGAGCGCGATCGCAGCCGATCCGAAGCTGGCCCAGGCTCAATTCGAGATGGCCACACTCAGACAGAATCAGTCGGATTGGGCAGGAAGCATTCCTTATCTCGAAGCAGCCGTCGCCCTCAAGCCCAACTTTGCGCAAGCCCACTACCGGCTAGCCCGTGCCTATTGGCGTTCAGGCCGTAAGCAAGAGGGCGAGGCGGAGATGGAACTAGAAAAGAAATACCATAAACAGCAACAAGACGACCTGGACCAGCGTTTGGGCCTGATCACCACTCTGCTGGTCGATATGCGCAACTAGAACTCTGGCCTGGTGAAAAGGCGCGATTGAAGGTGGAACTCCCGCCAGCGATGCGTTCCTAGATTAACTGCTCCATCTGCCGACACCCCACTCCTGGAATTTGATCCTGCCAATTCCTCGCTAAAAAAGCGATTTATCTTGCATTTAATGAGAATCTGTACTAACATATTTGCGTTGAAAAACCTGAAGTCTGGAGTAAAGTATGCGAACGAAAGCGATGTCTCTACTGGGCATTCTTGTGTGTGTTGTTGCCATGACGATTTCAGGCCAGGCGCAGACCGATGCCGGCGCCCCGCACCTGCAGAAGAAGGGAAACACCACGCAACTGATCGTGGACGGCAAGCCGTTTCTTGTTCTCTCGGGAGAACTGATGAACAACGCGGGCACAAGTCTCGAGAATATGGAGCATATCTGGCCTTTGCTTGTCCACGGCAACCTCAACACAGTGCTCATAGGCGTCTCCTGGGCACAGACAGAGCCCGAAGAGGACAAGTTCGATTTCAGCCGAGTGGATGGACTGATCGCCAAGGCGCACGAGAACAACCTCCACATCGTCTTTCTCTGGTTCGCTGCCTGGAAGAATGGCACCTCCAGCTATCCGCCGTACTGGGTTAAGAAGGATTATGTCCGCTTTCCGAACATTCAAATCGACGACGGCCAGACAGTTTCGGTATCAGGCCCCATCGAGCTGCTGAGCACCTTTGGCGATGCCACCCGGGATGCGGAGGCCAAGGCCTTCGGCGCATTCATGGCGCACATCAAGGAAGTGGACGGCACCCAGCACACCGTGCTGATGATCCAGGTTGAAAACGAAATGGGGGTCCTGCGAGATACGCGCGACCGGTCTCCGGCGGCGAACCGCGCCTACGCCGGGCAGGTGCCGGCGGAGCTGATGAATTACATGATTGCGCATAAGGGCCATCTTATTCCTGAGTTCGAAGCGGTCTGGGCGGCCAACGGCTATAAGACATCAGGCACCTGGGAACAGGTCTTTGGTTCGGGCAAGCCGGCAGACGTGGTGATTCCGATTAAGACAACGAGCCCGCCCATGGGCGTGCTGGAACAGGAAGACACCTGGCAGGACCTGCACTGGCCATCGGACGAGTTCTTCATGGCGTGGAACTATGCGCGCTACATGGAGAAGGTAATCGAAGCGGGCAAGGCCGGCTATAACATCCCCATGTTTGTGAACGGATGGGAGCAGCAACCGGGCATGCCCTGGCCGGGAACGTATCCGAGCGGCGGTCCACTTCCTCAGGTGCATGACATCTGGCGGGCCGGCGCCCCGTCCGTGGACATATTTGCGCCGGATCTCTACCTGCCCTATTTCGACGAGATTTGCGCAAGATGGATACGAAACGGGAATCCGCTCTATATGCCCGAATCGCCATCCAGACCGGCCAATGCCATCATGGATGTAGGCAAGTTCAACGGGATCGGCATGTCCGTCATGGGTATAGAAAAAGGTGGCGGCGTGGGCGGGGACGTTGGCCCATCTGCGGAGCTGGCAGCTACTTATGGAATGCTCAACAATTTATCGCCGCTGATTCTGGCGCATCAGGGGGATAACACCATGACCGCCGTGCGGATGAAAGATGGAGATCCGCACATGAAAGTCAAGCTGGGCAATTACACGCTGGAGTTGACATACACGGGCCGGATTGATTTTATTCCCCCGGGACCGAAGGATCAGCCAATACCTCCGCAACCGCAGGGTCAACCTTCTCTGGAGGCCGCGGCCGTGTTTATCGCCACCGGTCCTGACGAGTTTTATATCGGTGGCGGCGGCATGCGCGTCGACTTTACGCCGAACACGCCCGGCCTGCCCAACGTGGGACTCGGCGATGTGGAGGAAGGAAAGTTTGTCGACGGACAGTGGCAAGTCAACCGGGTACGTTCCGGTGACGATACGGCAGAAGGAGAGATACTGATCCTGCATCCGGACACGATTTTGCACCTGACGCTCTATCGCAAACCATAAATAGAACATTCCATGGCCGCTGCCGGAGCGGCTTTCGGGCACTCGTCCGGCAGCAGAAACGCTGGAAGAAACATAGACCACGTGACACCGCGACGGCGGTGTCACATGGCGCAGTAAAAGCAGACCATCGCCCGATTCTGGTTTCTCGGACAAAGGGAAACATTCAGGGGTAACCAACGAAGTTCGGCGCCATGGAGAGGAGTTCGCTTCCGTGGAACACCCGAAGCGCATGTGCATGACGGAACAGCATGCGCGGGTGCGGACCACGAAGGCCGCTGATTCCATAACACTGCTTACCTGCCGGCAGACCCGCTGAATATGCTTGCTCCGGATACTCCGCCGCTACTGCTGGCGCATCTCCGAGAAGCGTTGCCGCAGCCCACTCTCCCGCGTAAGCACGATAAGGTGGCTTGGCAGTTACGGTTGAGCAGGTGGATCTTCTCAGCTATTGCGATGTTTCCCAAAGCTGCGGCCCACATACGAGCTTCTCAGCGCCGATGAATTGGACTTGGTCTCCCTCCCCAGGACCGGTACCGAGCTGTTCTTCGCGACCTTCAGCCAAGACTACAAACACGCCTCTATCCACATCGTGCAGAAGGTCGCACGATGTGGATAGACTTGGCGCGCCTGCCGAAAGGCTGCTCCAGGAGCCACCGGGGAACGTTCAACCTATGGAAAGCGGTACAGCGTCACGCGGAAGATCGTGTTCGGATGCACCACCAGGATTTCGCCCTCTGCTGTATCGTCGCCGGTGATTACGCGGTTGACTTTCCACTTTCCATCGACAAATTTGCCTTCCTCCACATCGCCGAGTCCCACATTGGCCGGGCCGGGCGTGTTCGGCGTGAAGTCGACGCGCACGCCGCCTCCGCCGATATAGTACTCGTCGGGGCCGGTGGCAATTAGCACTGCGCCGGCCACCATAGGAGCTTCATCCTGCGATTGCACAATGGGCCGAGCGCCCGGCGGCGGGCTCGGATCGCCCGGCAGCGGATTCGGATTCCATTCCCTGACCGACCAGGCCGCCTCTCCGTTCGCCTCCGGCTGCGCGGGCGGCGACGGCAACCTAGGCCGCGGTGGGAGCATGATCGTGCGGCCAGTGTAGGACAGTGTCAGCGTGTAATTACCCAGCCTGACCTTCACGGGCGGATCTCCCCGCTGCAGGCGCACGGCGGTCATAGTGTCAGTGCCCTGGTGGGCAAGGATCATTGGCGCTAACTGAGAGAGCACGTTATACGTGTCTGCCAGATCCTGAGTCGGACCCACCCTCACACATCTCGATAAATCCGGATTAAGTCCGCAGCCAATGCCAGTAGGAGAGAAACCGATCGCGTTGTATTTGCCCACGGCGAGGATCGCATTGGCCGGAAGGGCCTCCGTCTCCGGAATAAAGAGCGGATTCCCGTTGCGGGTAAATCTTGTGATAACCTCGTCGAAGAATTTCGGCAGGTGGGCATCTGGCGCCAAGATGTCTATGGACGGGGCGGCGGCCCGCCAGACATCATGCACCTGAGGCACCGGGCCGCCACTCGGATACGTCCCCGGCCAGGCATGGTACGACTGCTGCAGCCATGCGTTCACAAACATGGGGATGTTATAGCCGGCCTTGC
>Ga0187891_1002480_pt1 | contig 13965 bp, 14 predicted proteins | sample June2016WEW_21_4_FD_132990 | JGI IMG/M metagenome (GOLD analysis project Ga0187891, IMG submission 132990) | Peatland microbial communities from SPRUCE experiment site at the Marcell Experimental Forest, Minnesota, USA - June2016WEW_21_40 | ecosystem: Environmental > Terrestrial > Soil >... | reverse complement strand
GAAGCACATTGCCGAGGCTTACATTGCGCAGCTCAACCAGGCGAAAGTTTTTCGGAAAGCGATTGCAACACAGGTGGAGCCGCTGAAGGCGTTTTATCCGGCGGAAGCTTATCACCAGAACTACGCGACACTGCATCCGGATAATCCTTACATTGTGTATAACGATGCACCCAAGGTGGCGAATTTGAGGCGGGAGTTTCCTGAGCTTTATAGCGGAAAGTAGGGAAGCATAACGGCAAGTAAGGAAGCGCGCCGAACGCGCGAGTTGTTCTCCCGCAAAGAACGCGGGCGATTCGCGCGGCGCGCCCAGACCCTTCGCGAGACAAAACGCGTCTCGCTCAGGATGACAATTTTGCGGAGGAGCTATGTTCGAATCCGATCGTGGTGAAGGCGAAGTCAATCTAGGGCGGCGATTGTTTTTGTCCGGCGTGGGCGCGGCGCTGGGAGGCGCGGCCTTATTTTCGTTACGGGGGCCGCATGTGATTGCGGAAGCTGGGAAGACGGAGCCGGCGGAAGTGACGATTGTCCAGTTCTCCGATGCGGGGAAGCGGCTGGCAAGGGTGAAGATCGCGCGAGTTGTGAAGTCGGAAGATGAGTGGAGAAAGCAGCTGCCGTCGGGAGTATTTGAGATTGCGCGGCACGCTGATACCGAGCTCGCATATAGCGGGAAGTATTGGGATCTGCACGACAAGGGGATTTTCCGCTGTATCTGCTGCGACAACGCACTGTTCAGTTCGTCAACGAAGTTCGATTCCGGAACCGGCTGGCCGAGTTTCTGGGAACCGATCGCGAGAGAAAATGTACGCGAGATTTCCGACAACAGCATTGGCATGCAGCGCACGGCGGTTTCGTGCACCGAGTGCGACGCGCACCTGGGCCACGTGTTCGACGATGGTCCGAAGCCGACAGGGCTGCGCTATTGCATGAATTCCGCGTCCCTGCGATTCGCGAAAGCCGTGTAGGGGCGGCGTACACTGGGGTGCATGAATTCAAACTTGCCGGTCTTTCGTGAGCCGAGTCGTGCCGGAGAAGGTCTTTAACCGCATTTTCGGATTTCTGCTGGGGATCGGGCTGGGTTTTTCTTACAACTATCTGCTGGAAGTTCGCGGACGCAAGAGCGGAAAGCTCTATTCAACCCCGATCAACCTGCTGGAGCGGCAGGGCAAGCGATTCCTGGTGGCGCCGCGAGGGCGCACGCAGTGGGTTCGCAACGCCGAGGCTGCCGGTGAGGTGACGCTGAAGAGGGGAAGGACGCGAGAGAGATTTCATCTGCGGCTGGTTGCCGAAACGAGAGAAGCCAGAGATTTTGAAGGCTTACCTCGATGCCTTCCGGCGCGAAGTGCAACGCTACTTTTCTGTGGCCGCCGGTTCGCCTGTCGAGACCTTCGTCGAGTTGACTGCGAACTATCCTGTGTTCGAGCTACTGCCTAGCTGAGTCGCTAGAGAGGTGAGTCAGACCGGCTAGGTGAGCAGAGGTCCGGCAAACCAGAATGGAGGACGGGCGATGTGCCCGTCTCTCCATCTTGGCGTGGTGCAACGCGTTCGGGAGGCCGAGGTTGGTGTCGGTCTAATGACTGTCGCCGTCATGATCGACGCCGGCCGTGCTCTTTAGCGTGACAGTGTCCGAGGGTAGCGGACTGCTCTTCGGCTGGGTTTGCTGAGGCTTGGGCGCTGCCGGTTTCGTTGCTTCATTGGCTTGGCTGACCTGGCTGCTGCTAATTGGGTTCACCATATGAAGACATAAATCGGCGACGCGCGGGAAAACTTTAGTCGTAGGATGCGGCGGAAGATTAATCTTTTGTAATTTTCGTGGGACGTTTACTCCAGTACGCTGTCGTCGAGTTTCTTGCGTCCCCAATCGGCGGCGGCTTGCACGAAGGCCAGGATCACGGGATGCGGATTTTTTTCGGTGGACGATAGCTGCGGCTGGAACAGTGTGGCGATGAAGAAGCGGTGTGTGGGGGACTCGATGGCGCGGATTTCGCCCTGCGCGCCGCGGGCGACAATGGGGAAGCCGGCCTCCATGGTGGCCCATTCGTACTCGGGGTTGACTTCGAAGTTGCAGAAAAACTCTTCGCTGACAATTTCTTTGTCTTTTCCGTAAAAGGATTGCAGGTAGGAGCCGGGGCGGAGACGGATCTCGGGCATCACGCCGGATAGTTTCGGAGCGTCCCCTTTTCGGTTGGGCACGGCGCAGGCAACGGGATAGATGACGATGTTCTTCGATCCGGAATTATTTTCTGCGCTGTCGGCGTCGGCGATGCCGAGGACGTTGCGGGCGAATTCGATCAGGGCGTACTGAAAGCCTCCGCAGGTGCCAAGGAAAGGCCAGTCGCGGCGGCGGGCGAACTCGATGCCCTTGAGCATGCCGGCAAAACTTTTGTAGGGACTGCCGGGCGTGGCCCACAAGCCGTCGAAACTCTCGAGAATCTTTTCCGCGCCCGGGCTGGCCAGTGATGGTGTGGGGATCCATTCCGACTCGACTTTGAAATCCAGTTTACGGGCAGCATGCTGCAGGGAGTCCGACGTGGCGTGGTGGGAACGGAATTCGGGGTTGAAGTCGCCGAGGATTCCGATGCGAACGGCATTACTCACGCCAGCATTGTACTAGACGAAGAGTATGTTTCTTCCACACGGTCTAGATGAGATGCGTGAGGGTAAGCAGGCCGTAGAGGCAGATCAGGGCGACTACGGGACCGCCCCAGATCATGAGCGCGCATTTCCAGCCGAGCGAGCGGGCTATCTCGCGCTGGCTCCGCCAGGAGATTAGGAAGATTGGACTGTTCATTCCCTTCATTAGAACGACGGGCGGATGCGTGTCGAATCCGTCGGTTGGAGCAGTTCCTCCGCTTGACGCGCCGTTTACTTCGACTGCGGGAGCTGGCCCTGTAATTCCGGCGGCGGCCCACGCGGCTGGATTTGAAATGCCCGCTTTCATCAGGGCGTCAGCGATTTTCTGCTGCTGCGCCGCGTCGATCGTTTTCGTTGGAGGGGGATCTGGCGGAGGCTGGATTTTTTGTGCGGAAGCGGAGAGCGTTGAGTCGTGCAAAGCTGACTGTTTGAGGTTTGACTCGAGAACGTCTGGTTTGTGAAAGGAACCACCGCCGATCAGGAGCTCGCTGACAGATCGCTGCTCGAACGGCGCGTCGCCGGATCCCGTTGCGAACGAAAGTAGCGTTTGCCCTAAGCCTGATTGTGCTGGGTTGAACCAGAGCGACTTGCCGAAAGTAAGCGTGTTGTGCTCGTCGTCCTGGATGGGCTGCGGAGTGAGCTCGAGGCCGGGATTCTCGCCGAGCGTTCCCAGCAGGAAGAGGGCGTTCTTCGGCTTGATGCAGAACTCTTCGACTTTAATTTTGTTGGTGGTGTTGACGCCGTGGCGGAAGAGAAGAGTCCGCACATTTGGTGGTGCTTCTTGTTTGGTAGTGAAAAATGAATCACAGAACTCCTGTTGGAAGTCGCGATGCAGGTCGAGTTCGGCGCCGCGGGGGTCAACCATGACTTTGCCCGTGTTGTCGTCGAGAAAGAATGGGACATGCATGCACTCGGCGGCCACCTTGACCCACTTGCTGCTTCGGCCCTGGCGTTTCCATTCCCAGACTACGGTGCGGAAGTAGTAGCAGGAGCGTTCGGTGATGGGCGCGATCACTGTAAAAGGTCCCACGGCGAGGCCGCTGAGCTCCACCATTCCCATCGATGCGCTGCGAATTTTAGAAAGCGGCGTATCGAGGATGAGGTGCCGGCGCTGCAGCAGGCGGAATCCATTGAAAAAAAGATAAAGGCCGGCGCAAAGTCCGATGGCGCACCAGACGGTCGGGCGGATGGGATCGGACGAATGAACTAACAGGATAGAGAGAATCAATGGTTGCCCGCTGGGTGGGATGAAGGACACACCCGTTATCGAGGCTAGCCGAGAGGTCGCGGAGCTGGCAGCAGAAAAGGAAGGAGCGGGCTTACGTTGGTAATGGCGCTACATTGTCCGGCGATTACTTTTCAGGAAAATGTAGGCGACGGTTAGTACTACGAAGAAAACGAGGCCGCCGACTTCGTTTATTCGAGAGGAGAGAAGAGTCTGGAGGACGGCGGCGGAGACCAGGACGAAGCCGAGTATCGAACCCCACAGGCCGAAGGGAGACCGTATGGGCAGGGCAGCGACTTGTTCGGGAGTGAGGCGCCAGCGGAAGCTGACATGAGCTGCCAGAGAAACGACCCAGGAGAGAATCAGGCCGGAGAATGCGGCTCCCATGATGTAGAGGAACGCTTGTTTCGGGGCCCAGTTTTCGATGATGAGTGCGGTCACGATTCCGTACGAAGAAACGAGTAAGGCGAGACGCGGGGATCCCGAGGCGTTGAGTTTGCCGACACTTGCGGGAGCCCATCCAGTGCGGCCCATGGAAAACAGCAGGCGGGAGGCGACGTAGAGTTTGGCATTGGCTCCGGAAAGTGCGGCGGTGAGGACGACGAAATTCATGAAGAAGGCCGCGGCTGGAACCTTGGCAAGCCGGAGCACGCTGACGAACGGACTTTCGGAAACGCCCGCGTGATTCCAGGGCATCACTCCGACCAGAACAATGATGGCGCCGAGGTAGAGGCCGGCGAGCAGAAAAAAAGTGAGGCGAGCGGCGCGGGGAATGTCTTTAGCCGAACGGGATTCGCCGGTGGTGACGGCGAGCATCTCGACGCCACCGAAGGCGTAGATGGCCCAGAAAACCGCCAGCAAAGGCGCGATTGGACCTTTGGGCAGAAATCCACCGTGAGCAGTGTATTGCTGTGCTACGCGGCCGCTGAGGAGCAGCGCTGCGCCGGCCAGGATGAAGGCAACGATGGTGGCGAACTTGATCATGGAGAACCAAAACTCGAAGCGTCCAAAGGAACCTACGCTGCGAAGGTTGACCAGCAGTAGCACGGCGGAAAAAACGACAACCCAAATTTCTCCGGGAAGGGCTGGGAGCCAGTACGTCATGTAGGTGGCGGAGGCGACGAGTTCCGCGCCGATGGAGAAAGCGATGGAGGCCCAATACGCGGCGCGGCAGAGGAATCCCAGATATTGATTCAGATAGAGCTCGCCGTAGACGCCGAATGATCCGGCGGCAGGGTGCAAGCTGGCCAGCTCTCCCAGAGCCATGGCAACGGTGTAAGCGATAAAGGTGGCGACGACGTAACTCAGAATCACGCTGGGCCCGGCGATTTCCAGAGCCGCAGCCGAGCCGAGGAGAAGTCCGGTTCCGATGGAGCCACCGACCGCAACCATGGTCATTTGACCGACGGTAAGTTGATGGTGGAGACCTTCTTCGTGAACTTGTTCCTGGGTCGCCTCCTGCTGAGATTCGACGAAAGGCATGGGGCACGATAACAAATCGCGATCACTTCCCCCAAGTGTGCGTGCTGCCGGGTGACTTTCGTAATCGATAGCGGACCCTTGCGGATTGCTGGCACCGGGGGTGGCTCCTAGAATCGAAGCTGCGTAGTCTGCCCAACCCAACCCATGCCTGAGATCACAACACGCCCCGACCGAGCCGAGATAGCGCGGCGAGTGGAGCGTGCCGAAAAACTTCTACAGAAGGGCAAAGCTGCCGAGGCACTCGAAGAATATCTGCTGGTCCTGCGGGATGACCCGGAAAACGATAAGGTGCGCGAACTTGCGGCGGACTTGTGTCTGTCGCAGAACCGGGGGCGCGATGCGGTGCGGCTGCTCGGCGAATTATTCGAGCGCCAGGTGAATGCTGGAGACGCTACTCGCGCCAGCCTGACCTATAAGAAGCTGGCGCGGCATGGCACTCCCACGTGGGAGCAGAAATTTCACTTCGGACAACTCCTGGAAGGGTCAAACAAGAAGCTGGCAGTGGGCACGTACGAATCGGCGTTGGGCGATTTGGCGAAGCTGCCAGACAAGAAGAAGGATGCGTTGCAGATATTGGGACGCGTGGTGGCGCTGGACCCGGTTCAGGCAAATTTTCTGCGGATTGCGGAGCTGTTGTCAGAGCTGGGAGAGAGCAAGGCAGCAGCCGAAGCGTTCAAGCAAATAGCGCAACTCGCGGCTTCAAGTGGCGAGGATCCGGCGCAGTGGTATGAGCGCGCTTATCAGGAAGATTCGTCCGATGAGGAGATTGCACTGGCTTACGGCAAGAGCCTGCTGGGGCAGGGACAGATAGGGGCTGCGATCTTTATTCTGGAGCCGCAGGTGAACGCAGGCAAGACTTCACCCATTTTGCGGGACATCTATGCCGAGGCTCTGCTGGCGGCAGGACGCTACGCTGACGCGGAGCCGCTGGTCTGGCAACTGTTTGAACAGACTCCCAACCGCATGTCGCAAGTGACGGCATTGATAGGACAGCTGGTGGATGCGGAGCAGGATGATGCGGCAGTATCGCTGGCGCGCAAGCTGGGACAGTTCCAGGCAAAGCGCGGCGAACGGCGGCAATTTGTGGCGGTAATGCAGGAGATCGCAGCCACGCGGCGGGCGTCCCCAGGAATGCTGGAGTTCTTGAGCGAGTTGTTCAACGCGTCAAACCGCGAAGGCGATTACTGTCAGACTCTGCTGAAGCTTTTCGATGTGTATTGCAGCACGGGAGATTTCGCCAAGGCGGCCGAATGTCTGGACCGGGCGGCTGAAGTGGATCCGTATGAGGCCGGCCACACGAAACGGCTGGAGATGTTGAAGGGAAAGATTGACGAGAAGAAGTTCGATGCGATTTCTTCCCGATTTACTCCGGTAAGTAAGACGGCAACAGAGCCAGCGCTGGAGCAAGAAGCCACGCTGGGGGCCTCCACTTTGCAGGATTTGATGCTGCAGGCGGAAATTCTGGTGCAGTACGGAATGCGTAATAAGGCCGTGGAGCGGCTGCAGAGAATTCAGGAACTGTTTCCGCGCGAAGAAGAACGCAACGAAGATTTGCAGCGGCTTTATCTGGCGGCGGGTGTTACGCCAACCTATGCGGGTTCTGCGCCGCTGCCGGCGGTGGCGGCGGCTCCGCCTGCGGCGCCAGTCGCTGGGGTTGTGCCGCCTGCGGCAGATCCGGCGGCGGAGATGCGCAACGTAACCCGCGTGGCGGAGATTACGCGCAAGCTGTATCACCAGGCGACGGCGGCCGCGGTGTTGACGACGGCGGTGAATGAAATTGGTGGGCACTGGGAAGTATCACGTTGCGTGGCCGCGATGCGTACGCCGGGTTCGGCGCCAACAGCGGTGCAGGAGTTCTGTGGCAAAGGCGTGAAGGTGGGAAGCGCCGGAGCCATCAAGGCGGTGATGTGCGCGCTGCAAGATTTGACTCTGTCGTCTTCTTCGGGCGAACCCGTGATCATTGCCGACGCGCAGAAAGCGGCAGAGTTGGCAGCGGTGCGGAATGCGGTGGTGGAACTGGGAGCTTCGGCGGTAATGGCGTTACCACTGAGCAACGGTGCGGATTCGGTGGGAATGTTGGCGCTGTTGCACAACAAGCCGCGGGCGTGGCCCCAGACAGATGCGGTAGTGCTAAAGACATTGGCCGACCAGATGGTGATTGCGCTGAACAATGCCGGTCTGCGGCGGCTGGTGAAAAACCTTTCGGTGACGGACGAGAAATCCGGACTTTTGAAGCGGAGTTCTTATCTGGATTTGCTGCTGGCGGAGAGCAAGCGTGCGGCGCAAAACGCATCTCCGCTTTCCGTGCTGCTGTTGCAGTTCGGCAGGAGCGCCGCGCTGCTCAAGGAATATGGTGAGGCAGCGATTGAGAATGTGATGGAAAAAATTGGGCAACAGTTTGCGGCCAATATTCGGACGAATGATTTGGCGTTCCGCTACGACACGACGACCATCGCGATCATTCTCGGCGACACGGCTGAGAAAGAAGCGCTGATGGCGATCGAAAAACTGCGCAAGGTGATCGCGGAAGTGCGATTGCCCAGCAAGAATGAGTCCGGAAAAGGGCAGTCATTGGAGTTTTCGGCGGGCTTGGCCGAGGCTGTGGTGCGGGAGAGCTACGATCCCGTGGACATTGTGACGGAAGTGATCAACCGCGCGGAGCATGCGCTGGCGACTTCGCTGGTGCAGGGGCCGGGCAAAGTTGTGGCGCTGGGTGCGGCGCTGGCCGCGGGCGCGGTGGCGTAGAAAAATTGACTCATTGAGTCAACGAATCACTGGATCAATCCTACCTCTTGGCATGGTCATCGGTAGCGGATCAGCTTGATTAGACCGGCCGTTAACCGGGGGGATTCACGGCTAGTCCGGAATTCGAATACTTCCATCCTCCGCTATCGGGAAGGAGGGATTCCAGGCGACCTCCCATAGAAACGCGTCCGGGTCGGAGAAGTACCCTGAATAGCCGCCCCAGAAGGCTTCCTGGGCGGGCTTGACAAGCCTTCCGCCTGCGGCTGCAGCATCTTTGAGTACCGAGTCAACTTCTGCACGACTTCGAGTGTTGTAGGCAAGCGAGATTCCGTTGAAGCCGTGGCCGTCCGGAGCAACATTCGCATCCTTTGCAAGCTCGTGTCGGGGGAACAGGGCAAGGGCCATCCCTCCTGCCTGGAAAAATATGACACCTTCCGCCTTGGCCATTGACCGGCGCCATCCGAGGCGCTCGTAGAATTCCCTGCTGCGTTTTAGATCCGCCACGCCAAGCGTGATTATGCTTACGCGCTGTTCCATCTGACTCCCCCTTGGTGGGCGAATGTACCACGATGTCGGTGGTCGCATCTAAAGCAAACCTCTTGGTGGTCAAATCTCCTCACGCGCTGCTACACTAACCAGTTTGATTATCAGTTTGGATGTGCTCTGAGCGCGGATTCTTTCAGGAAAGCCATGTTGAAACCGGGTGATATCGCGATTGTCAGCGGGGCGCGCACGCCCTTTGGCCGCTACTGCGGCAAGTTGAAGGATTTTACGGCGCAGGAGTTAGGCGCGTTTGCTGCCAAGGGAGCGATTGAGCGGTCGGGGATCGATGCGAAGGAGTTTGATCATGCTGTGTTTGGCAATGCGCAGCAGACTTCGGGCGATGCGCTGTATGGGGCGCGGCATGTGGGCTTGCGCGCGGGGCTGCCGATCGAAACTCCGGCGCTGACGGTGAACCGGCTGTGCGGAAGCGGGATGCAGTCGATTGCGAACGCGGCGCAAATGATTCAGTTGGACGAAGCGAAGATTGTGCTGGCGGGCGGAATGGAAGCCATGTCGCAGGCTCCATTTGTGATTCGCGGGCGTGACGGATTTACGCTGGCTCCGGGCGGGAAGCTGGAAGACTCGCTGATGGTCGCACTGCTCGACAGCTATTGCGGGCTGTACATGGCGAACACGGCGGAGGCGTACGGCGAGCAGCAGGGTATCACGCGGCAGGCGCAGGATGAATTCGCGCTGCGCTCGCAGCAGAAAGCCGATGCGGCCTATAAAGAAGGACGCATTCAGGAAGAGCTGGTTCCGGTGCCGCTGCGGAACTCGAAGGGTGAGGCTACGGGGGAATCGCTGACCGAAGATGACCACCGGCGTCCGCAGACCACGATGGAAGGCTTGGCGAAGCTAAAGGCGGCGTTCGGAAAAAATGGCACAGTCACAGCAGGCAACGCCAGTGGCATTGTGGATGGCGGCGCGGCGGTGGTGTTGATGTCGCTAGAGGAGGCCCGCAAGCGAAGTATTCAGCCGCTGGGGCGGATTGTGAGTTGGGGAATTGCGGGAGTTGAGCCGAAGCTGATGGGCCGCGGTCCGGTGCCGGCGACGAAGGTTGCTTTGCAGAAGGCTGGGCTTTCTTTGGATTACATCGATTTGATTGAAGTGAATGAGGCATTCGCGGCGCAGTATCTGGCGGTGGAGAAAGAACTCGGATTGGATCGCGAGAAGGTGAATGTGAATGGCGGGGCGATTGCGTTGGGGCATCCGCTGGGAGCGACCGGGACGCGGCTGGTGATTACGCTGCTCTATGAATTGCGGCGGCGGAAGAAGAAGTATGGGCTGGCTACGGCTTGCATTGGCGGTGGGCAGGGGATCGCGATGATTGTGGAGAGCTTGAACTGAGGCACTAAAGGGGCAGCGGCATTGAAGAAAGAGGCACAACATCTGTTTGGTTCGCTAGGTTTCGGAACATTGATTACGATTCTTCCCTTCGTGGTGGGTGGTTTGTTTTGGGCGGACTGGTTCAAGAGCGTGGTTGCGTTCATCGACTGCCTATGCTCGCCGTTCAGGGCCATTTTGGACGGCTTTTGCCGCGAAATGCAGGTAAACGAGTGATCACGTTCCTGCTAATCAATCTCATAAGCTGGACCGTGATTGCCTATCTGGCATCCGCTAGCTTCAGCGTTTTAAGGCGCATGATTATGTCGAGAAGACTTTATGGAAATTAAAAAAGTTGGTGTTCTCGGTTGTGGGCTGATGGGTTCCGGCATTGCGCAGGTGTGCGCTACGGCTGGATTCGATGTGACCGTGCTTGAAGTCGAACAGAAGTTTCTGGATAAGGGATTTGCCGGGATTGAGAAATCTTTGACGAAGTTTGCCGAGCGTCCGGTCGAGAAGGGCGGGATCACGGCGCAGCAGAAGGACGCGATCCGGGAGCGGCTCAAGGGGACGACGAACAAGGCCAACCTGGCCGATTGCGACATTATTATTGAAGCGATCATCGAGAACGTGGAAGAAAAGAAGAAGATGTATGCGTCACTCGATGGCGTGGTGAAGAAAGACGCAATCTTCGCTTCGAATACGTCTTCGATTTCGGTGACCGAGCTTTTGACTTCGGTGATGCGTCCGGAGCGGTTTATCGGGCTGCACTTTTTTAATCCTGTGCCGCTGATGAAGCTGGTGGAAGTGGTGCGGACGATTGCCACCGCCGACGATGTTTACCAGACGGCTTACGAATTTGGCAAGAAGTTGGGTAAGGTTCCGGTGCGCACGTCGGACAAGACGGGATTCATTGTCAACCGGCTGCTGGTGCCGTATTTGCTTGATGCCATTCGGGCCTATGAAGAGGGCGTGGGATCGATTGAAGACATCGATAACGCCATGAAGCTGGGCTGCGGATATCCCATGGGGCCGTTTACTCTGCTGGATTTTGTGGGACTCGAAACTACCTATTACATCACGCAGGTGATGTTTGACGAGTTCAAGGAGCGGCGGTTTGCATCGCCTCCGCTGCTGAAGCGGCTGGTGATGGCAGGGTGGTACGGGAAGAAGACGGGTAAAGGGTTTTACGATTATTCCGATCCGAATAGTCCGAAGGCGAATAAACTCTAGGGTCAGCCTCAATTCGCGTTCGCGGAGACGATCCAGAAAGATGCCAGGCGAAATCAGTCCGCAGGATGTGGAACGGTATCGGCAGGCATGGCACAGCTACGTGGCGCGGCGGAATCTGGTTGTGGTGCTTTTTCTCAGCTTTGTGTTTCTGGGCTTTATAGTCGCAAAGCTCAAACTTGGTGAAGTTAAAGATTTCGCGATGCTGGTGGGCTGGATCTGCGTATACCTGGCGGGGGCGTGGTGGCTCACGGAATGGAAGTGTCCGCGGTGCGGGAAAATATTCGCCAACCGGCTGTGGACGCAGCGTTGCATCAGTTGCGGGTTGAGCAAGGATGAAGTGGCAGTGGCGGTGCGGAGGAAGTGAATTTACAGCCACGGATTCACGCGGATAGACGCGGATTTGAAATTTCACCACAGAGACACGGAGGAAGATCGTCCGTCGTCGTTTTTCTCTGTGTCTCCGTGCCTCCGCGGTTGGAAGTGATTTGATCCGAGTGAATCCATGGCAGGTTTGAATTTATGAATTTCGAAAACATACTTCTGGAAAAGAAAAACTTGATTGCCTACGTCACCGTGAACCGGCCGAAGGTGCTGAATGCGCTGAACATGGCCACCATGGAAGAGTTGCGGGCGGCGTTTCATGACATTAAGAACGACGCCTCGATTCGCGTCGTTATCTTTACCGGGGCCGGCGAGAAGGCGTTCATCGCCGGCGCGGACATTGCCGAGCTGGCAAAACATGACGCGGTCAGCGGAAAAGAATATACGCACCGCGGACAGAGCGTTCTTAACTTGATCGAAAATTTGAGCAAGCCGGTGATCGCTTGCATCAACGGATTTGCGCTGGGTGGAGGATGTGAGATCGCGATGGCGTGCACCATGCGATTGGCGAGTGAGAATGCGAAGTTGGGGCAGCCAGAAGTGAAGCTGGGGATTATCCCGGGCTACGGCGGAACGCAGCGGTTGCCGCGACTGGTGGGCAAAGGCATTGCTATGCAGATGGTGCTGGCGGGCGAGATGATCACGGCGCAGGAAGCGCATCGCATTGGGTTGGTGAATGAAGTTACGGCTGCGGCGGAGTTGATTCCGCGGGCGGAGGCGATAGCGGCGAAGATCATCACCAATGCTCCGCTGGCGGTGCAGTATGCCATGGAGGCCGTGAACAAGGGTATGGAGATGACTTTGAGCGAGGGATTGTACTTGGAGGCGGTGCTGTTTGCTGTGGCCTGCGCGACCGAGGATAAGAAGGAAGGGACCACGGCCTTCTTGGAAAAGCGGGCGGCACAGTTCAAGGGGAAGTGAATCTCCCACGGATTTTCACGGATTAACACAGATCAAAGGCGAACCCACCACAGAGACACAGAGGCACAGAGAGAATCTTGATCAAGTGGGTGCAGGTTGATGCTCTTGCGAAGTCATCCGAGGACTTCGAAGCTTTAGTGAAGTTGCTGGAGTCGCTTGGACTGCGCAAGGGGCCGGTCGGAGAAAACGACATCTCCCGTTCTGCCACGTTTCTGCCCGCCCGACTCCATTTAGATGTGATCTACCGGAAGAAACCGTGGGACGATGTCGATTTGATGCTGATGGTTTCTGATCTCGACACGGCTCTGGAGTTGGTCAAACGGCAGGGCTTCGACATCGTCAAGCAACGCTCGGGGCCGGGGCCGGAGCACCCGATCGGAAATTTTCGCGTCAAGCTTCCCGGCGGCACGCTCGTGATCGTCCGGGGGCCGCGTGTCGTAAACAATGTCACCGATACGGATCACCTGGCATTAGAAGGTGACCTCCTCGCCGCGGAAAAGCATTTTGCCATAGTTGTTAGCCGTTTTAATTCATTCATTGTGGAACGTCTGCTTGCCGCTGCAATGGATGCGCTTGTGAGGTGCGGAGCGAAACTCGGCGAAGATGTTGAGATCGTCCGTGTTCCGGGGGCGTTCGAGATTCCGCTGGCAGCGCGGAAACTGGCGGAGACAAAGAAGTATGACGCGATCATCTGCCTCGGTTGTTTGCTGCGCGGCGATACCGCTCACTACGACGTGATCGTGAACGAAGTGACCCGCGGAATTGGGCAGTCGGCTCAGGAAACGGGCGTGCCGCATGCTTTCGGGGTGCTCACCTGCGAGACTTTGGAGCAGGCCATTGACCGCGCCGGACTGAAGATGGGCAATAAGGGATTCGAGGCGGCGCTGGCTGCAGTGGAGATGGCATCGTTGAAACACGCTATCGGGCTCCAGCTATCAGCTGTTAAGAAGGAGAGTCCTCGCTCCGCGAGGAATAAATCTAAAGCCAAGGGCTCGAAGACAAAGCGGCGTAAATAACCTCTCTGCAGTAAACTGCAATCATCCACTTTCCACGCAATATTTCTTATGGGTACTCGTCGCAAATCTCGCGAACTGGTTCTGCAGATGCTGTTTCAGGCGGACATGGGCAAGCAGACGGTGGATCACGTGCGGCAGACGTTCTGGGCGGAGCATGGCGGGACCAGCGCCGACGTGCGCGGGTTTGCGGACGATTTGTTTCGCGTGGCAACTGATCGCGGAGCGGAAATCGACAAGCTGATCGAACGCCACGCGGAACACTGGCGCATGGAGCGCATGGCGGCGGTGGATCGCAATCTGTTACGCGCGGGAGTAGCGGAATTTCTGGCCTATCCGGAGACGCCGCGTGCGGTGGTGATCAACGAATCGTTGGAGATCGCACGAAAATTTTCCAGCCTGGAATCGGTGCAGTTCGTCAACGGTGTGCTCGATAGCGTGGCGAAGGAACTGCAGAAACCGGCGTAG
>Ga0187891_1002478_pt1 | contig 13979 bp, 18 predicted proteins | sample June2016WEW_21_4_FD_132990 | JGI IMG/M metagenome (GOLD analysis project Ga0187891, IMG submission 132990) | Peatland microbial communities from SPRUCE experiment site at the Marcell Experimental Forest, Minnesota, USA - June2016WEW_21_40 | ecosystem: Environmental > Terrestrial > Soil >... | reverse complement strand
TCGTAGTGCCGGACGGTCGATGCCCGAAGCCGCCCGGGTGCGGGGTTACGAGCCCCGCCCGCGGGAACCGCTCTCGCTCCGCCGTCGGTACGTCACCGGTGACGCCCTCGATGAGCGAGATTTCTCCAACGTAATCGTTTCCGTGACGGATGTCAAGACCAATGTCCGCTAAAAAGTGACAGCCTCCGCACACCCTGGCACCTTCTCCCGTCATGGCCGAGCGTGGCGAGCGAAGCGACGCCGTTCTTCGAACGGCATGCGCAGAAAAATGGCGTATGTCACCTTGCGAGTCCATCGCTGGACAAAGGGCTCAATCGGTTACGCCTGAAGCACCGAAAGGATATACGCCACCACGGGCACGACGATTAAGGCAATACTCGGAACCACCGGAGTTTGAGCCCCGGTCAAGCGCTTCAAGCGTGCCGTGGCGTAAAAGCTAACGATCGCGAAAGTCAGATAGGGCACCGGGACAACTGCGGTCAGCCATCTGCTGTGGCCGTCTAGCAGCAGCAAGGCCAACAGCGCTCCTGTGACACCCGACGCCAGCATGCCCCCGCCGCATACCGTGAGTATTGCCCGGATACCCCATTGAACGCGCGGTTCAAGTTCACTCCAGGACTTGCCCATAGCTACGCCGTGATAGGGCAGGAAACTGTCCCGAAAGATGTATCGGCCGGCGAATACGACAATGACGGCGCTGGTAAACAGATAGAGAACGACTGCAGCAACAATCATGGCGCGCCTCCCTCCTCGACCTGGCTCACAACATCGCGGGTGCGGGTAACGCCGGACGGCCACGAGCGGTCGAAATCGGCGACCAGCGCCTTGAAGGACTCTGCGTTCAGCGCCGCGTCGGCGGCCGCCAAGTCGGCGAAGCGATAGACCGCGTAATGCACGCCCGGCTCGCGCGCGCTCCAGAACCGCCAGCATTTCTCCGATTTGAAAGCGGCGTGCGCGCTCGGCATGTGGTCGGTCGCATACCAATGATCGAATTTTTCGCGCAGCGGCGCGGCGACCACGGCGCGGACGATGAAATAAGCCCTGGACATGATGTTGCCTCCGTGGAGCAATCCTAGCCGGGATCAGGGGGCGCGCAATGGATGCAATCCGGTGGCTGCGGATTTCCTATTGGGTGGGCGCCGTGACCGACGCCGTCGCCGCGGCGCAGATGCTTTACCCGCCGCTGTTCGGCTTCGGCATGGGCTTGCCGGCGTTTACTCCCGGCGCTGACTATCGCTACGCCATGGGCATGGGCGCGTCGTTGATGCTCGGCTGGACCGCGCTGCTCCTCTGGGCGGACCGCAAGCCGCTCGCGCGCAAGGGCGTGCTCTTCCTCACCGTTTTCCCGGTGATCGCGGGGCTCGCCGCCAACGAGGCGCACGCCGTCGCCACTGGCTTTCTGCCGCTATCGGCAGTGCTGCCGATCTGGGCGCTGCAGGCCGCGCTCACCGCGCTCTTTCTCGTCAGCTATTGGTGGGCGCGAAAGGCGTGATGCGAGTTGTAGGGTGGGCATCGGCGCTTTGCCGATGCCCACGCGGAACACCGAGGGTCGCATTCAAACGACCCGTGGGCACGGCGCGTTGCGCCTTTGCCCACCCTACATTGCTAAGCGCTGAACGATCGCCACTTCAGCGCAATGTACACGGCAAAGACGGCAACGATCGTCGTGCCGGCGATGATAGCCAAAGTATTTTCCGCCGAGTCGGTCGGATAAAGGCCGCTCGCCACCAGAACGACGCGCCCCACGATGACTGTGGCGAGCAGCAAAACGGCGAGCGCCGCTGCGCGTCTCTTCATGGTCAGGACCAGGACCCCGGCCGCGGCATACAAGGCGCCGATCAGCGCTGACAGGTAGCTCGCCGCGTTGAGCGCCGAGGTTTTGATGCCGAAGAAATTATGCGTGGAGGCGTGGTCACTTCCGCCAGCCCAAAAAGGATCATAAACAATGCGACGATGGCGATGCCGACAGGACGTGATCGGAAAAATCGCATGTTCAGACTTAACGCCAAACGGCTAGTTCGTCTGTCGTGGGCACGACGCCACGCGCCTTCATACATTTACGGCGCGCTTTTCAGGCTGTCAAAAATTGATTGCCAAACAGCAACCAAATCGGGAAATGCTTCTCTAGCTAGCATTGGCGTTTCTTCGTAGGCAGATAGCCACCATTCGAGATGAAATGCGAGCAGCTCCGAAAGCCTGTAAAAATTTCACCAGGTAGTTCACGCCACCGTCGACATTTAGCTCGGCATGATCGAAAAACGCGAAGTACTCCACAAGATGAGGAAAAAGGATCGGCAAGGATGTACGCAGCACGTGTATGTCGGTACTTCCTTCACCCAAAATCACAATGGGCTCATGCATCGGCCGAGTTATGTTTTCTAGTGATCGTGCCGCCGCGCAGAGCTTCGTATCAGGCCCCAACCAACCGCCAACTACTAGGTCGGTAATATCTATTGAAACGTTCTTCACGTTTGCGGAAGCGTCGAGAATCGCACGAAGCATCAAACGTTCGTCAGAGGTTTCGAAAAATAGCCATCCATCATCTCGCTCAAACATATGCCTTTCGATCTCGTCACCGAAATTGTTATCGCGCTCCTCAAATTGATTTTGTAGGACAGTGGGAACGCGTTTTTTCCATTCCTCGAAAGATAGTGATTTAATCGCTTCAAGCGTCTCCTCGAAACCTTCTCCGTACTCCGTATATGTTTCAATTTCCGCTCTGCGCCAGTTTTCGAACGCGCTTTCGGCACGATCGGAAGTTATTCCGAGGATATCCAAGCGAGCAAGAATAGTTTCCCGCAAAGCAGTATAAACATATGTAATTTCCGGCTCCTCATCTTGCTCTTCAGGAGCTTTCGTTATGACTTGGCGATCCGTCTCCTGAAACATCGATATAATGCCATCAGGGACATGCGATTTGCTCCCTATTACGTAAAGGTCATCAAATTCTAGCGCACAATAACTTCCCATCAGCATACCCAATGGAGCTTCTAACTAAAGGCTCATTCGGTCACGCGTGAAAATTACCCCGCTTTCTTCCCGGCATCTTTACCGTCTTGCCGCGCAGCAGTGCAAGCGCACGCGGATTGCCGCTATGCGGCGGTACAGCGGTAAGCGGTTGGCAACAGTCGACGCGTATTGGCCGACCGACTGAAACGGCGACTAGCTCCTGAGCCGCGAGCCTAGAACCCGCTAGCGTATGGAGACAATGGCGGTCCTGGTGCCGTCCAATCGGGACCGTACCAAACGATTAGCGCGATCATGATTGCGAGAGTTAAAATGTCCACAATAATCGAAGCATCGATGGAGATCACTCCGTCTGAGCTACGAACTTTGGCGCCTCTAAAGATTCCTCGAAAAATAATCCACGGCATGAAAATCGGAACCGCAAGTATTAGAGCCCATGTTCCAAAAATTGCAAGACCCGATCGGCCAGAAACATCCTTATATGAAAGCGCCCGTTCTTTTAGAGAAACCCCGGGCCCTAGGTCAGCGCTCAATGTCATGGCGCGCGTCACCTTGATGCAAAAGAGCGATCTTAACAGCCATACCGGGGTCGAACAGTTTAAATGCGATCACTGCAGTCTGAGGCGTTGGTTCAGTCGGATTGAAATCAACAACCGTAAAATTATCCGGCACCGAACTCTTCGTCTCTGCAATTTTGATCGCAAGCAAATAGCCAACTTTGCCCATGTCAATTTTGATTGGAACTCTCACGTCTGCGTCGCGATATGTGACAGTGCCAGAATTCCAAATGACTATTGTTGTTTCTGAAAACCATGAGGTGTCTTCTTTATTAATATTTTTGACGTGAAAACTCGCGCTGAAGTACTCTGGATCGCTATATACGGTTCGCGTGTAGCGTTGAAAAGTTAGAACCTTGACTTCTTTGTTTTGATAGAATGCCCATATCCCGAATACCGTGCCGAGAATCCCGATAATTCCGCCGACGACGCTTACCCAGAATGCAATTCGTGCCCAATTCGCCATTTCGCATTCCTCACACCGGCAAATTGTCGTGCTTTCTTCCCGGCATCTCCACGGTCTTGCCGCGCAGCATGGCGAGCGCGCGGGCGATGCGCGGGCGCGTCGTCTGCGGCATGATCACGTCGTCGATAGTGCCGCGCTCGGCGGAAAAAATGGTTTCGTTCATATCGCAGCCAAATGCCGAGGCTCGGCCCGACGCACGGCGCCAAGAGCGATCGACCGATCGAAGGCCGCGAGACGTCCGCCATTCTTCACTGCGAGCGCGAGCAGATAGGCATCGGTAATCTGATTTGGCCCGAGGATTCGATCCGGATCGAACCAAGCGTTGTCACGCAGCGAGATATCATCGGGCCAGAAGGCATGGTCAGTTTGCCCAATCTGCTCGGCCAAGAGATCGATGGCGAAGGTGGCGGATATGGGTGCCTTGTAACGCGACTGCGACATGATGCGCACCATGCCATTTTCGGTAAGGGGGCACGTGGCCCAGCCTGCGGAAATGTTCGCAGCCCACCATTCGTGCGCTTTCCAATGATGCTCGTGGCCCTCGTCGATGATCGCGATCAGGACGTTGACATCGAACAGGAACCGCATCGTCAGTCCTTAGGGCGCAGCCCCGCGTCTTCGAGATCGGCGTCTTCGAGCAGACGCTTGACCAACGCCGACGTCACGACCTCGCCCCGCGACGGAAGCACATAGAAGCCGTTGCGTTTGATCAAAGGCCCCCGCAGGGGGCGCGTTAATTCGCGCCGCGCTAGTTCGGAAATCACTTCTCCGGGCGTAGTGCCGCGTTCGGCGGCCAGGCGCTCGGCCGCGCACATCACGTCGTCGTCAATCTGCACCGTCTTGCCCATGCGCTGAATGTAGCCACGAAACAGGTCTATGACAACTTAGACTGGCAGATTATCGTGCTTCCTTCCCGGCATCTCCACGGTCTTGCCGCGCAGCATGGCGAGCGCGCGGGCGATGCGCGGGCGCGTCGTCTGCGGCATGATCACGTCGTCGATATAGCCGCGCTCGGCGGCGACGAACGGCGACAGGAAGCGCTGCTCGTATTCGCGGGTGCGCGCGGCGATCTTTTCCGGGTCGCCGATGTCGGCGCGGAAGATGATCTCGACCGCGCCCTTGGCGCCCATCACCGCGATCTGCGCCGTCGGCCAGGCGTAGTTGACGTCGCCGCCGATGTGCTTTGACGCCATCACGTCATAAGCCCCGCCGAACGCCTTGCGGGTAATGACGGTGACCAGCGGCACCGACGCCTGCGAATAGGCGAACAGAAGCTTGGCGCCGTGCTTGATCAGGCCGCCGTATTCCTGCGCGGTGCCGGGCAAAAAACCGGGCACGTCGACGAAGGTCACGATCGGGATGTTGAAGGCGTCGCAGAAGCGCACGAAACGCGCCGCCTTGCGGCTGGCGTCGCTATCGAGCACTCCAGCCAGAACCATCGGCTGGTTGGCGACGAAGCCGACGGTGCGGCCGGCGATGCGGCCCAAGCCGATGACGATGTTGCGGGCGAAGGTCTCGGACAGCTCGAAGAAATCGCCCTCGTCCACGGTCTTGAGGATCAGCTCCTTGATGTCGTAGGGCTGGTTGGGGTGACTGGGCACCAAGGTGTCGAGCGACGGCTCGACGCGGTCGATATCGTCGAACGACGGCCATTCCGGGACGCCGGCGGAAAAACTCTCCGGCAGGAAATCGATCAGCCGGCGCATCTGCAACAGGCATTCGACGTCGTTGTCGTAGGCGCCGTCGGCGATCGACGATCGGGTCGCGTGCACGGAGGCGCCGCCCAGCTCCTCGGCGGTGACGATCTCGTTGGTCACCGTTTTCACCACGTCGGGCCCGGTGACGAACATGTAGCTCGTATCGCGCACCATGAAGATGAAATCGGTCATCGCCGGCGAATAGACGTCGCCGCCGGCGCAGGGCCCCATGATCACCGAAATCTGCGGAATGACGCCGGAAGCGATGACGTTTCGCTTGAACACCTCGCCGTAGCCGCCGAGGGCGGCGACGCCTTCCTGGATGCGGGCGCCGCCGGCGTCGAACAGGCCGACGATCGGCGCCCGCGCCCGCATCGCCATGTCCTGGATCTTGGTGATCTTCTGCGCGTGCGTCTCCGACAGCGCGCCGCCGAACACGGTAAAATCCTTGGCGAAGACGAAGATCGAGCGGCCGTTGACGGTGCCCCAGCCGGTGACCACGCCGTCGCCGGCGATCTTCGTCTTCTCCATGCCGAACTCGTAGGAGCGGTGCTCGACGAACATGTCGAACTCCTCGAACGAGTTCTTGTCCATCAGGAGCTCGATCCTCTCGCGCGCGGTGAGCTTGCCGCGCTTGTGTTGCGCCTCGATGCGCCGCTCCCCGCCGCCGCCGCGCGCGCTGGCGCGGCGCTCTTCGAGCTTGTCGATAATGTCCTTCATAGCCCGCTGCTGGCCCCCTTGTTGGCGCCTTTGGCCCCTTGTCATCGCTCCGGTCGGCCGCGGCGGCCCTGGCGGCCCCGGCGGCCGGACTGCCTTGGCACATTGCCTTGGCACGGACTCAACTGCGAGGCTCAATAGCAAGGCTTGCACGCGCCGTCACGGCTACAATACCCCTACCCGCCGGCCGGCGGTTTCTCCTGGCAGCCGGCGTGCTATGGCTGCGTGCCGGAGCGCCGGACCCAAAAAGCCGACCAATGACGCAATGACCATGGCCCGATTGATCGACGCGGTGGAACGCCGCCCGCAAGCGGTTTTCGCCGGCTTCCTGGTCGTCCACGGGCTGATCTGGACGGCGCTGCCCTCGCTCCTCTACTTCAACCTGCCGGTCGACGTGATCGAGGCGCTGACCTATGGCCGCGAATGGCAGCTCGGTTACGACAAGCTGCCGCCGCTGCCGTGGTGGATGGTCGAGGCCGCCTACCAGGTGTTCGGCACCGACGCCGCCATCTACGCGCTCGGTCAGATCGCCGTGATCGTCGCTTTCGTCGCGGTGTGGCTGACGGCGCGGCCGCTCGTTGGCTCAACCGGCGCGCTGGCCGCGATCCTGATCATCGACGGCATGCACTATTTCAATTTCAGCGCCGCCAAATTCAATCACAATGTCAGCGAACTGCCGTTCTGGGCGCTCGCCGGTTTCGCCTTCTGCGCCGGGTTGCGGCACGGCCGGTTGCGCCACTGGATCCTGCTCGGGATCGCGCTCGGTCTGGCCTGGTGGGCGAAATATTTCGTGGTGATCCTGGCGGCGCCGCTGGCGGCCTTTCTACTGTTCGACCGCGATGCCCGCCGCCGCCTGGCCGGACCCGGCCCCTGGATCGCGGCAGCGGTGGCACTCATGGTCGTGGCACCGCATCTGATCTGGCTGGCGCACAACGATTTCCTTCCCTTCAGTTATGCCGAGGCGCGGGCGACGACGCCGCGCGGCGTGCTCGATCACCTGCTGAACCCGGCGATCTATGTCGTCGGCCAAGCGTACTTTCTCATTCCCACGCTGTTGATCGCCGTGCCGTTGTTGTGGCCGCCGTCGAAGACGCCGCCGCGGACCAATGCCGACGCATTCGACCGCCGCATCGTCACGCTGTTGGCGTTCGGCCCGGCGCTGACTTTGCTGGCATTTTCCCTGCTGACCGGCCGCGGCACCAACGCGATGTGGGGCTTTCCGCTGTGGCTGTTCCTCGGCCTGTGGATCGTGCTTTTCGCGCCGGCCGCGCTCGATCGGGTGCGGCTTCTCTGGATCGGCGTGCTGTGGCTGACGGTGTCCGCGATCTTTGTTGCCGCGTTCCTCGCCGACTATCTGGTGCTGCCGCCGCTCGACCACCGCTTCCGCGCCGCGCTGTTTCCCGGCGTTGAGTTGTCCGCGGCGATCACGCAGCGGTTCGAGGCCGCGACCGGGCATGAGCCCAAGTACGTCATCGGCTCGACGTGGGACGGCGGCAATGTCGCGCATTATGCGGCGCAGCGCCCGCAGCCGCGGGTGCTGATCGATGGCCTGCCGCGCGCGGCGCCTTGGATCGATCTCGCCGATCTGCGCGCCCGCGGCGCCGTATTGGTCTGGACCGACGGCGACTTGCATGCGCTGCCGCCGGATTTTGCGGCCATCGCGCCGGGCGCCGAGATCGGCACGCCATTCGAACTACCGTTGCACCGCGACGACGGCACAGTTCACGTCGGCTGGGCCATTCTGCGCCCGCAATCGAAATAGATAGGCGCGCTTGATTTACGCCATTGCGGCGCGGTGCTAATTTCCGCCCGGCGACGCGAACAGAGCGATAAAATGCCGGATTATCTGAAGCTTGAGGCGTTCTGCGCGACGCCGCTGGTGAAAGAACCGTTCGAGCACTTGATCGTGCCCGGCTTCATCGGTCCGGCGGCATTGGCCGCGATCAATGCCGATTATCCCAAAATTTCTTCGTCCGGCAGTTTTCCGGTCGATCAGGTCAGCTTCGGTCCGGCATTCCAGAAGCTGCTCGACGAGCTCGAAAGCGATGATTTCCGCGCGGCGTTCGAGCAGAAATTCGGCATCGACCTCGCCGGCCGGCCGACCGTGACCACGGTCCGCGGCCGCTGCGACCTGAGCGACGGCAGGATCCACACCGACTCGGCGAGCAAGATCATCACGGTGCTGATCTACATGAACGAGACGTGGGACCAACCCGGCGGCCGGCTGCGCTTGCTGCGCTCCGCCAGCGATCTCAACGACATCATCGTCGAAGTGCCGCCGGTCGCCGGCACGCTACTGGCGTTCAAACGCAGCCATAATTCCTGGCACGGTCACGAATCGTTCGCCGGCGAGCGCCGCGTCATTCAATTCAACTGGCTGACCTCGCAGGGCAATCGGCAGATCGCGATGCTGCGGCACCATACTTCGGCGTCGTTCAAGCGCGTGCTGCAGATGATCTTGCCGAACCGCTGATCGCTGCAACGGCCGGCGGCGACACGCCGGTCGTTAGGCTGGGTGCTCGCGCGCGGCATAGATCGCGAGCCACAGATAGACGCAAAGCAGCGTTGCCTCGACCAGCACGATGTAGATGCTGCCGCCGTAGACGCGCGGAAAGAATACCTCCACCACGGCCATGGACACGACCGAGGTGAGCCACACCACCGCGCCCCACGGCGCCGCCAGCCACAGCCCGACCGCGGCTACGAGATCGATGACGGCGAAGAACACCGTCGCCGTTCGCCACGCCACGGTATGCGTCTCGAAGCCGGCGTCGAGCGGCGCCCCGATGCCGCACACCGCGGCCCAATGATAAAGGCCCTTGACCAGCGACACCGCCGCCATGATGCGCAGAAACAAGACGAGATAGGTGGCCCAGGATCCGGCGGCATTGGCCGGTTTGCCCGCATGCACGGGCTCAAGCATGTCGCTCGGCCGGGTGGGTCGCCTCTGCGATTGATCGCTCATCCGCGCGGCCTTTGACATTCGGGATGGGCCGAAGTCAATCCGCCGGGGTCAGGCCGATGCCCAGTTCCTCGCGGCCGGTGCCCCGGCCAGTGGCGGATCGAGGCGGGAACGGGTAAAAGGAGGCTCCGCCAGGAGGAGCATGTTCATGGCGATCAAATTTGGCCGGCCGGTCGCAGCGAGCCGCCTCGCGCCGGTAGAGGCAAAGTCCGCAGCGCCGGTCAGCGAGCGTCTTGACCTGGCAATCCGCCCGCGGCGCAACCGTCGCGCCGGCTGGGCCCGGCGCATGGTGCGGGAGCATGTTCTCACCACCGACGACTTGATCTGGCCGCTGTTCCTGGTCGACGGGACAAAGGTCCGCGCGCCGGTTGCCTCGATGCCCGGCGTCGAACGCCTCTCCGTCGATGAGGCGGTACGCGCCGCCGAGCGGGCGGCGAAGCTCACAATCCCCTGCATTGCGCTTTTCCCCTATACCGAGCCGGGCAAGCGCGACGCCACCGGCTCCGAAGCGCTCAACGCCGGGAACCTCGTCTGCCGCGCCACCCGCGCCATCAAGAAGGAGGTGCCCGACATCGGCCTACTTTGCGATGTGGCGCTCGATCCCTACACCAGCCACGGCCATGACGGCCTGATCCGCGACGGCGTCATCCTCAACGACGAGACCGTCGCAGTGCTGGTCCGCCAGGCGCTGGTCCAGGCAGAGGCCGGCTGCGACATTATCGCTCCCTCCGACATGATGGATGGCCGCGTCGGCGCCATCCGCGCTGGGCTCGACGCCGCCGGCTTCAACGACGTCCAGATCATGGCCTATTCGGCGAAATACGCCTCCGCCTTCTACGGCCCGTTCCGCGACGCGGTCGGCTCGAGCACGACCCTCATCGGCGACAAGCGCACCTATCAGATGGACCCGGCCAACGCCGACGAAGCGCTGCGCGAAGTGGAGCTCGACATCGCCGAAGGCGCCGACATGATCATGGTCAAGCCCGGCCTGCCCTATCTCGACATTTTGCATCGCGTCAAAGCGGCCTTCGGCATGCCCACCTTCGCCTACCAAGTGTCGGGCGAATATGCGATGATCATGGCCGCTGCCGCGAATGGCTGGCTTGAGGGTGACAAGGCCATGACCGAAAGCCTGATCGCCTTCAAACGCGCGGGCGCCGACGGCGTGCTCACTTATTTCGCGGCAAGAATTGCGGAAAAGCTGCAGAAGGGCGGAGTGTAGCAACCGTCCTCGCCGGGGAGCAAACAACGAGGCGGATGTCATGCGTGAGGACAACGATCATTTGCGGCACTACGGGCCGCTGTTGCGCCGGATCGTCATCGTCGTCGCGGTGCTGGCTGCGATCCCGGCGATCTTGTGGACCATCACCGTATTCATGCGCACCTATGTCGCGCCGCCGAAGCTCCCGACGTTCCGCCAGCTCGCGGCGAGCGCGACCATCCCGGTGCCGCGAAACGCAAGCGCCAGCCTCGACACCGCCGGCCAGCCATCGCCGGCGTCCGATCAGTCCAGGCTTTCCGACCCTTCCTCCGCGACGGCCGCGGCTGGAGCAGCGCCGACGGACGCCCGTGACGCGTCCGCCGCACCGAAGGGGCCGTTGCTCGGCGATCGTGCACCGAACGGAGGAGCCAACACGCCGACCGGCGCGTTGAGGACGGCCGATACGTCGCCCGTTGTTCCGGCCGACCCGAAAGCAATGGAGATGCCTGCTGCTGCCGCTGCCCCACCCGGGGGAGCGGCCCCGAGCACCGGCGCGCTCGCCGGGCAGCAACCGGCGGCCTCAAGCGATCCGCCGGCCGACGCCGCGCCCGCCGCGGAGCCGCTGTCCGGCCCGATCCCGCTGCCGCCGCGTCGTCCACACCTCGTCGCCATGGCGCAGATGACGCCCGGGAGCGTGCCGATGCCACGGCCGCGGCCCGATGCCGCCGGCCCGGCCGCGTCCGAGGGCACGACAGCAGGGCCGTTCGACTGGCTGCAGAATATGTTTCATAAGAACAGCGAATAGAGCGTTGCGATAGCTGGCCTACTCACTTCTCGCCAGTTCACTCCCGCGGACTCGATCGGCATTGATCGGCGGACTTTTGGCCGGGCTTCCGCGGCCCCCAATTAACAGTGGTCCTTTTTGATTTGGATCAATGTGGCCATAACGCATTAGACCAAAGTCTAAGCATTCGCGGATTCTGGAACCCTGAATGAGGGGTAATCCGGCCCTTTACAGATGCGGTCTCGGCTTTCCGCGCGGGCAGAAAACGCCTGGGGAGATATCCGATGACAATGCCCAGCGAGCATCGTGGCCACGGTCTGGCCAACAACATGGCCGCGCAAATGGCGTTACTGGCCATTGCGGTAGCCGTCCTCCTTGTCATTGCGTGGTATTACGTTTGGTAACTGCGTCGAGGCCGCCTCAATCGGCGGCCTCGTTGCGTCTCCAAAAGCCTCGACTCTCCTCGTGCTTGCGAGGGTAGCCTCGAGTTTTGCAGGAACGTCAGCATCATCGGTAGCGCTCGCCCGCTCGCCCGACATCGCCCTTGATGTCGAAGTCCGCGAGGCTGCGGTTCGGAGCGCAGCCTGTGAACGGCGCCGCCTCAGTAGCACGACGGTTCGATTACTCCAGCGCGGTGCCGCTTGGCAGGCGCACCGGCTGATAGCCGTCGGCCGCCAGCGCGCGAAAAATGTCCTCGGCGTGGGCGGCATCGCGCGTCTCCATGGTGACGTCGAGCTTGGCGCCCTTGGCGGGAACGTCGAGGAACAGCCGGTGATGATCGACGCCGAGGATATTGGCGTTGAATTGGCCGAGCCTGGTTGCGATCTGCCCCAAGATTCCCGGGCGATCCGGAATGGTCAGGCGGAAGGAGACGATGCGGTCGGCGCGCTCCAGCTCGCGCACCATGATGGAGGCAAGGATGCGCGGATCGATATTGCCGCCGCAGAGGATCAGGCCGACCTTACGGCCGCGGAACCGCTCCGGTTCGGCGAGCATAGCGGCAAGCCCGGCGGCGCCCGCTCCTTCCGCCATAGTCTTCTGTAAGGTGAGGAAGGCATTCACCGCGCGCTCGATCTGCGCCTCGTCGACCAAAATGATATCGCGGACCAATTCGCGCACGACCGGCAGCGTCAGCCTGCCGACATTTTTTACCGCGATCCCCTCGGCCAGCGTCGGGCCGCCGCACGGCTTGTTGCCCTGATAGAGCGCGTTCCACATCGACGGGTAGAGCGCACCTTCGACGCCGACGATTTCGATCGATGGGTTCTTGGCGCGCGCGGCGATGGCGCAGCCGGCGATCAAGCCCCCGCCGCCGATCGAAACGATGAGGACGTCGAGATCCGGCACCTCCTCCAGCATCTCCAGCGCGATCGTTCCTTGGCCGGCGATGATGTGCAGATCGTCGTAGGGGTGGACCCAGACCAGGTTGCGCTCGGCCGCAATCACCTCGGCCCGTGCCTGCGCTTCCGCCAGCGTCTCGCCTTCAAGGATGACGGCGCCGCCGCGCGCCTCGGTTGCCTTCACTTTCACGAACGGTGTCGTCACCGGCATGACGATGGTTGCCGGAATGCCGAGCCGCCGGGCGTGATAGGCCACCGCCTGGGCGTGATTGCCGGCCGACATCGCGATCACGCCGCGGCGGCGCTCGTCGGCGTCGAGCGCGTCGAGTTTCACGCAGGCGCCGCGCTCCTTGAACGAGTTGGTGACCTGCAGATTCTCGTATTTGACGTAGACCTCGGCGCCGGTCAGCGCCGAAAGCGGCGGCGCCGCCAACACCGGCGTCCGCAGCACGTAGCCGGCGATCGCGCGCCCGGCGGCTTCGATATCGGCCAAGGTCACCATGAAAGCTGTCTCGTTGCGCGCCAGTAGCCGCGGCGGCGCCAAGCCACAGCGGCCTTTTTCCCTATTTCCGGCGGCGTTACAATGTCAGAGTCGCAGCAGGGCCGTTCATGAGCGATTCCAGGCTAAATGCAGGGTCGGATTCCGGATCGAGCCGGATCGGCATCGCGGCCGACATCAGGCCGCATGCCTACGATCCGCTGGTCAATCCCGAGCTGTTCGAGGGCCTGCTGACCCGGCGTGTTGTCGCCTTTATCATCGATTTGATCATCATCGCGGTGCCTCTGGTCGCCGCGGCCATGTTCATTTTCGTTCTGGGCCTCGTCACTTTCGGCCTCGGCTGGGCGCTGTTCTGGCTCTTGTCGCCGGCTTCGGTGATCTGGGCGCTGTTCTACTACGGAACGACGCTGGGAAGCCCGGCTTCGGCCACGCTCGGCATGCGCGCCATGGAGATCGAAATGCGTACCTGGTATGGCGCGCCGGCGTATTTCGTGCTCGGCGCCGTGCACGTGATCATTTACTGGGTCAGCGTCAGCGTGCTCACGCCGCTGGTCCTCTTGGTCGGCTTCTTCAATCCGCGGCGGCGGCTTCTGCACGACATGCTGGTCGGCGCCATCATCATCAACAACGCGGCCCGGGCGGCGTCGCTGCGGGTAGCCATGAGCAGCTAGTGTGGCGGTTCAGAAGTCCGCATCATTTTTGCCGCGAACTCGTCATGCGGACTTCTGAACCAAAGCCACACTAGATCAATACGTTGCTAGTGTCCTTCGATTCCGAAGTTCGCAAACG